>WNGN01000521.1_pt1 | contig 23587 bp, 24 predicted proteins | sample 5400561 | NCBI WGS metagenome assembly WNGN01 (sample SAMN13153379, study PRJNA577476) | soil metagenome | isolation source: 115 cm soil or saprolite under Garry oak tree replicate 2 | place: USA:California | collected 2016-06-15 | reverse complement strand
ACGATGGGAATCTCCATTTTCATCGCTTCCATGACCAAAACGACGTCATCCTCTTCGACGCGATCGCCGACCTGTTTTTCGATTTTTAAAATTTTACCCACCATGGGTGCTTCAACGGTCGTTGCCAAGGCGATTCTCCTTATTTCGAATTTGTAACTTGCAGGCGTGTCAATCGAGTATTGCCATTTAGTAAAGTTTCGCCGCGGTTGTCAATGCTGATGATCTGAAATTTCCGAGCGGATCGACGACTCGTGAAAATAGGGTCGATACTCGCTAATGGGCGCTACTGGTGCGGCGTTCCCGCAGCTTCAACCCACCTTGCTTTTGCGAATATGATACGGTAGAAACCGCATAGTTGGAGGACGAGTATGGCTAAACCGGCATCTCAAATCGACAACATAATGGACAATATCCCTTATTATGAGAAATGGCAGCTCGGCGAGGGAATCCCCATCGTCAAGACTTTTTTCGTCCAGGATTTAAAGAAAGTTGAACTCAAACCCTGGGATAGGACCGGAGGTAACGGAGCGTTTATCAATATGGAAGGCGCCGAGGGAGCAACGGGCGCCTACGTGAGCGAGATTCCCGCGGGAAAGAGCCTGAACCCTCAGCGCCATCTCTATGAAGACATGATTTACGTTCTCAAGGGACGAGGTGCAACGACGATTTGGAACGGTAAAGGAGCGAAGCAAACCTTCGAATGGCATGAGGGAAGCGTTTTCGCATTGCCGCTCAACTCATGGTACCGGCACTTCAACGGCCAAGGAGACGAAGCGGCCCGCCTGTTCTCCGTCAATAGCATGCCGATTGTCTTTAATCTCTTCCACAGTGCGGATTTCATCTTCAACACTCCGCGTGACTTTACCGATCGGTTCGACGGCGAGCCCGAATATTTCAGCGGCAGAGGAAAGGCCTATCCCGGCCGCGTCTGGGACACCAATTTTATTGCCGACGCTCGCAACTTCAAACTGGAAGAGTGGAAGGAGCGCGGCGCGGCCGGCAAAAACGTCATGCTCGAAATGGCTAACGGATCAATGGCTGCTCACATCTCGGAATTTCCTGTTGGGACCTATAAAAAAGCCCACCGCCATGGTCCGGGATTCAATGTGATTATCATCAAAGGAAAGGGCTTTTCTCTCTTCTGGAGAGAGGGCGAACCGATCAAGCGCTATGACTGGCAGGATGGTAGTGTCTTTACGCCGCCCGCGATGATGTGGCATCAACACTTCAACACCGGTGCGGAAGGGGCACGCTATTTACCCCCGCGTTTGGGCGGGATCAAATATAGCCTGGGGGAAGGCTTTGGCGACATCACCAAAGTGGACAAGGACGTGAAGGCGGGAGGCAACCAGATCGAGTACTACGACGAGGATCCTTCCATCCGAAAGATGTTCGAAGAGGAGCTGGCGAAGTCCGGAACCTACAGCCGCATGAATCCGGATTTTTACAAGAGACCGGCATAAACAGGGTTCGATTTTTAACCTGATTCGAAAAGCCCCACATCAGTCATATGGTGTGGGGCTTTTTTTGACCGTGAAAAAGGCTCCTTGCAAGATAATGTATTGAGAGCAAAATAAACGCTGTAATAGTTTAGGGCGATGCCTGAAATGAGACGGTTGGCAATACTATTCCTCCTACTGTCTTCGTCTTTGTTCTTTGACAGCTCTGTTGTGCTAGCGGCGGAAATAAAAGCCACGATTCAAGTCACAAGTGCCAATCTGGGTGCCGGGCCAAGCTTGAATGAACCGTCAAAAGCAATTCTCAAAGAGGGTGATAAACTCACAGTGGAAAGCGACAAAGGAGATTGGTATCTCGTTGCCACTCCAGATGGCCAAAAAGGATATGTTTATCGGACCGTAGTAAAGCTTGCTGCCGTCGAGTCGCTTCCTATCCTCGAGAAATCACAGGAGCCAAAATCGTCTGTCGGTGAGCCCAACAAGCCTCCCCAAGCGGCCCCTGCCAAATCACCGGCGGCAGCGCCCCCCGTGCCTCGATCGAAAGCCGCCGCAGATTCGGTTACACGACCTGCGGAACAAAAAGGTTCCTCGGCTGAATCCCCACCGCTTATCCGACTTTTAGAGGGACATGAAACGGATGTGTTGGTGTGGGCAGGTACCGCGGTCGCATTCTTTTTCGTCGGCTGGATTTGCGGCGGCAACTATTACCTGCGGCGCGAACGGCTTAGACGAACAAAGCTGCGATTCTAATCTAACGGCTCAACGGAACCTTATCGTCCGGCCATGGAATTCGTACTGGTTCTATTCGGTTATTTGTTGGGCTCCATCCCGACGGGTTATATCTTGGGATTTCTTGCAGGCGTCGACGTTCGAAAGGCGGGTAGCGGTAATGTCGGCGCGACCAATGTCGCTCGAGTCGTCGGGAAGCGCCAGGGATTGTTGACTCTCGTCGCTGATGCTGCCAAAGGATTCATTCCCGTTTTCGTTTCGGCGCAGTTCGGCCTGAGTGCCACAGCGATTGCCTTTGTGGGCGTGGCCGCTTTCTTGGGCCACCTTTTTCCGGTGTTTCTGAAGTTTCAGGGAGGCAAAGGGGTGGCCACGGCGCTCGGTGTCTTTTTAGGACTCGCGCCCCTGGCCAGCTTGATCTTGATCCTGATATTTACTGTCGTTATCTTGAGCAGTCGCTTGGTTTCACTCAGTTCGATGACAGCTGCGGTCTTAGCTCCAGTCGCGCTTTGGTTCTTTGCTTATCCCCCAATTCTGGTTGCTATGAGCGTCTTCCTCGCTTTCATGATTATCCTGCGCCATCGCGGCAATATTCAGCGATTACGCGATGGCACGGAACCAAGGTTCGGCTCTAGTTCTCGATAACCACTTCGACTCGCCGATTCTGACGGCGACCTTCTTCGGTGTCATTCGACGCGATCGGTGAGTGCGTTCCAAGTCCCCGAGTGGAGATTCGACTGTTGGCAAGACCGTCGCGCTCGAGCGCACCCGCGACGGTTTGTGCGCGCCGTTCGGAGAGACGCTGGTTGTAAGCATCCTGGGCAGCGCTTTCTTGGCTCGCGTGACCTTCAACTGAGAGGCGACGATCGGGCGCGTCCCGTTTTACGATGCTGGCGATCTGATCGACGCGATCTCGTCCCTCGGGCGTGAGCTCAGCCCTGTCGAATTGAAAGTTCACGCTCGGCAGATTGACCGCGACGCCACGGCTGGTCTCGCGCGCCTCGATATTGCGCTTCTTGAGTTCGTCAATGAGAGCTTGGTTTTTGGCGATCTCAGCTCTCTGCTGATCGATAGCCTTTTGCTGTTCAGCTTGCTTTTGCTCTTGACCCTGGAGCTGATCGCCGACCAAAGCTCCCGTGCCTAATCCCAGTGCGCCACCAATAGCCGCTCCCGCGCCCGGATGACCTACCGCCGCACCAATAATACCGCCAGCGGCCGCGCCACCGAGAGCGCCGATGCCTGCGCCTTTCTCACGCGTGGTGAGCGGTGCGGAACAGCCCGCCCCCGTTACGATCGCGATGATCATCGCAAGCAAGACGAATTGACGCTTTAGATCTTTAATCATGACGGCACCTCTTCAGAACGATGGATCTACCATTCTCCCCGTTTGTTGTTTTAATCGCTCGTTTTCTCTTCTTAGACGTTCGATTTCGACTTGATTTGTATCAATAGCTCGTTGTTGGTCGTGTCAATGACGTGACCAGCAAAAATGTAATGAGGAGGTGCAAAAATCGCTTATCCACCCCGTACCTCCTACAGAATACGACTAATACTCGCCTTGCTTCTTCACTCTCTCGAGCTCTCGTCGCTGCCGATCCAACTCCGCCTGGTTGGCGTCAATTTGACGCTGTTGATCAGACTGCCTCTGTTCCTGGCCCAGCATCTGGTCTCCGACCAGCGCTCCGGTTCCTAATCCAAGTGCACCGCCAATGGCAGCCCCGGCACCGGGATGGCCTACCGCTGCACCGATGAGACCGCCAGCGGCCGCGCCGCCAAGGGCGCCGATACCTGCACCCTTCTCACGGGTCGTCATCGGTCCGCCGGAGCATCCTACGGCGGAAACTAACAGCACAGTAGCGAAAAACGTGGTTAATGTTTGTTTCATGGTATCCTCCTTCAGCAAGATGTATGGGTTTATAAAATGATTTTACAACGCATTTTAGCAGAAGGGGGGTTTACCATCAAGTTAAAGTTCAACCACGCATGCTACTCCTCTCTTGTAGTGATGCTCGTTTATTAGACTCGGTTTCCGGGAAAAGGTTAACAGTGAAAGCCGCTGTTGACATCATGGACCTTATAAGTCTATAGTTTTTTCTGACGAAAGGATTCCAGTGGAACACGCAACCCAAGAACAAATCGTTGAGGCTTTGAAAAAAGTCCAAGACCCTGAGCTGCACCGCGACATCGTGAGTCTTGGAATGGTAAAAAACTTGGCCGTCAATAACGGCAAGGTCACGTTTACCGTCGAGCTCACCACGCCGGCCTGTCCATTGCGTGAGAGCATCGACGCGGATTGCAAAAAGACGTTGGCCGGCATTCCCGGTGTGAGTGGCGTGGAAATCAACTTTGGCGCGCAAGTTCGGGGCAGCAAGTCGGGGGCAGGGCAAACCGATTTACTTCCGACGGTTAAAAATGTCGTGCTTGTGGCCGCGGGTAAGGGTGGTGTTGGCAAGTCAACTGTCGCAGCCAATCTGGCGGTGGCGCTGAAGATGCACGGCGCAGCCACTGGCCTTCTTGACGCCGATATCTACGGGCCGTCGGTCCCAATGATGATGGGAGTCAAGGGTGAGGCGAATAAAATTGAGGTGAATGGCGCTTATAAAATCGCCCCGCCCATGGCGCATGGCCTGCCGGTCATGTCCATTGGCTTCTTCCTCGACCCGGACCAAGCAGTTATCTGGCGCGGCCCCATGCTAGGGAAAGCGTTGCATCAGTTGATGGCGGATGTTCACTGGGGCGAGCTGGATTACCTTGTAGTCGATATGCCGCCAGGCACGGGCGACGTGCAGATTACATTCTCCCAACAACTCAAGGTCAGCGGAGCGCTTTTGGTCGCGACTCCTCAGGACGTTGCGCTCGCGGATGTCATTCGAGCCAAGTCGATGTTCGACAAAGTGATGATTCCGATCGTCGGCATTATCGAGAATATGAGCTACTTCATCTGCGACGGCTGTGGAAAAAACCATGAGATTTTTTCCCGCGGCGGAGCGCAGCGGGCCGCGGAGCGTTTCAACATTCCCTATCTCGGTGAAATTCCAATCACCGCCGCGCTTCGGGAAGGCGGCGATAAAGGAATACCGATTCTCATTCAAGAGCCGAAATCCGAGGTGAGCAAGAGATTCTTGGAAATCGCCGCCAGATTGGCCGGTCAGCTTTCGATCGCTTCAGAAAGGGCGAGAAAGAATGGTCCAACGATTATTACGACTTCGTAGGTACATAACGCTTGCCGGTGGATCATATCAATATTGAAAAGAAGGATACCTGGTATGATAACTAAAGAACAAGTCTATGAAGCACTGCACGAATGCTACGACCCAGAGATCCCGGTAAACATCGTGGACTTGGGTCTAGTTTATGACGTGCAAGTCGATGACGACAAAGTAGCAGTCAAGATGACGCTGACGGCGCCCGGCTGCGGCATGGGCACGATGATCGCTTCTGATGCGCGGCAGCGAATCCTCGCTTTGGACGGAGTCGGTGACGCCACGGTTGATCTGGTTTGGGATCCACCTTGGAACCCGAACATGATCAGCGATGAAGCGAAGCAAAAGCTGGGAATTAGCTAGACTGATCTCGACAATTTCACGGCTGCCGATCCGGGGCTCCTTGGTATCTGTTGAATCCAGTTCTTCTCATCGTCAAAACAGCATGAGAATCGTTTCCATCTCAAATTACTTCTAGCTTCGTTCCAAAAGATGGATCTTCTTCCCCGCCTGCGGCCGATTGAGGCCATCCCTTTTCAACAAGAGGGAAAAACCCTCATCTATCTGAAAGATCCGCTGAATCTTGCCACTCCCTTAGGAGTATCGCCGGTGGGGTATTTCATCATGTCGCACTTTGACGGCAGGCGCTCCCTTGTCGACATTCAAGAAATCTACGCCAAACAATTCGGCACTCTTTTACTCAGCGATGAGCTCAGGCAATTCATCGCAATGTTGGATCAGCACTACTACTTGTTGAGCGAGCGGTTTTTGAGCTACCAGAGAAGTGTCGTTGAGGAGTTTCGGCGGCAACCGACTCGCGCGCCGGCACACGTGGGAGGCGTGTATCCACAAGATCCGATTGGCTTGAAGGCTCAGCTCGACGGATATTTTCTCTCACCGAGCGGTCCCGGACTGCCAAAGCCCGACCCCAACACTTCTACTCCCAAGGCGATTGTCGCGCCGCACATCGATTTTCATCGCGGCGGGCCGGCGTACGCTTGGGCCTATAAAAGGCTGGCCGAAAGCGATGGCGCGGATCTGTACATTCTTCTCGGAACGTCACACTGTGGCGGCGAGAAGCCGTTTATCTTGACGCTCAAAGATTTCAAGACCCCGTTGGGCACCGTCGAGACGGACAAACAGTTTGTGAACAGCCTTCAAGAAAAATGCAACGATGATCTTTTCGCCGACGAGTATCTTCACCGCGGGGAACACTCGCTCGAATTTCAGGTGGTGTTTTTAAAATACATCGCGCAGGGACGCGCTGAGCTGACCGGCCAAACCGAAAGGCCATTCAAGATCGTGCCGATCCTGGTCTCCTCGTTTCATGCGATGATGATTAACCAGACGCCTCCTGAACAAAATATCGCCGTCGGGAATTTTTTGAACGCTCTAAAGGATTTGGTCGCCAAAGAGACCAGGCGCGTATGTTTCATTGCCGGCGTTGATCTAGCCCACGTGGGCGCGCAGTTTGGTGACCGTGAGCCGATTACCGACGAATTTCTCAAGTGGGTCGAGGCGGAAGATCAACGCCTCATCGATCGGCTTACGGCCCGGGATGCGCTGGGTTTTTTCAAAGAGATCGCGAAGGATCAGGACAAGAGAAGAATTTGCGGATTCTCGCCTCTCTATTCCTTAATTCACCTCTTGGATGGAAGCCAGGGGAAGCATCTCAAGTACAGTCAGGCCTTCACGCCGGAGACCGGCTCTGCCGTGACCTTCACCAGCATGGTGTTCGAATAGTTTTACAATGCACGCGCAGGTTTCCGCGGCCAGTTAGTGCATGTTCATCCCCCCGTCGACGCCGATGGATTGCCCGGTCATGAAATCACTGTCGTTCGAAGCTAGGAAGATGACCGTGCCCACTAAATCCTGCGGGTACTGATCGCGCTGAAAGCAGCGGCGCTTTCTGCGGTCGGCCAATTGCTCGGCCGTCATCACGCCTTCTTGATTAGATCCTGATATCGTCAATCCCGGCATGATCGAGTTCACGCAGATGTTGTCGCCACCCACTTCGCGCGCCAACGCGCGGGTAAAGCCGATGACGCCGGCTTTGGAGGAAACGTAGTGAAGAAAGAAAGGCGATCCGCTAAGCGCGGTCCCCGACGAGATGTTGATAATCTTCCCTTTGCCTTGTCGCTGCATCGCCGGATAGACCGCCTTCACGCAGAGAAAAAGACCTTTTAGGTTTACTGCCATCACCCGGTCCCACTCATCCGGATCGATCTCCATAAAATTTTTCTTCTTCAATGCCGAGTAGAGGCCGGCGTTGTTCACCAAAACGTCGATGTGGCCATATGCTTTTAATGTAGCCGCGGCCATCGCTTGAGTTTTCTCCGGCGAGGTGACGTCGACGGCTACGGCGATAGCTTCGCCGCCGGCCGCTTTGATGTCGGCGGCAACTTTCTTCGCTTCCGCCTCCTGAATATCGGCGACTACAACCTTGGCTCCCTCTTTCGCCAAACCGTGGGCGTAAGCTTTACCGATCCCCACGCCGCCGCCCGTGACAATCGCTACTCTGTCTTTCAAACGCATGGTATGCCTCCGTTAGATTCTTAATCGCTTCAATGTGACAATTCGGCTATGAAATCTATCAGCCCTGCCGAAAATCCCCCTCGATCCCCCTTTTGACAAAGGGGGAAATCAAATTCATTTCGCCCATCCTACCAACAGTGAGCCTCACGCCGCGCAACTCACAAGAGACTACCCATCTTTTTCAAACTTTTTCAAAGAGGGGTAGGGGAGATTTTCCGGCGGACTTTGCCAAGACCGTCATGAGCTCGTCAATTACAAATAATGTCGGTTAGATCTTGAGCCGGTAAAAATTGATCGGGTTGTCGTACAGGATCTGCTGTTTGGTATCGTCGTCGATATCCGCGCGTTCGAGAAATTCCGGGATGTCATGCTTGAACATGTCCGGCAGTCGCTCGTGGGGATAATCCGATGGCCACATGAGGCAGCGCGGATTAAATTGCTTCAACACCTGAGGCAATGCTTTTTCGTCGACTTCACAAGTGGCCCAGACTTGGCCCGAACGGATATATTCACTCGGTTTTTTCTTGAGAATCGGAGCCTGCAGGCGGTACGGTTTTTCCATTTCCTCGTCCATGCGGTCCATCATGTAGGGAAGCCAGCCGGAGCCCGCTTCGAGGAAAGCCACCCTGAGTTTCGGGAAACGCACGAAGACGCCCTCGAAAATCATGTGCGTGAACTGAATCAGAATCGCGAAAGGATGCTCCAATGTATGGACGTGAAGAAACTTGTTGAAAAAATCGAAGCCCATGCCCCGGCTCGGCGCGCCGTGAACGGTCAGCGGCATATCGAGCCTCTCTGCCGCCTCATAAATCGGATCGAAGTCCGTATGACCGTAACCTTTGTTTAGAATGGTCACGGCGGGCATGAGACCGGCAACGAGCCCAAGCTGCTTCGCGCGCTCGAGTTCCTTGGCTGCTTCGGTGGGCTCGTGAACCGGTAGCAAGGCAACCCCTTTAAGTCGCGGGCTCTGTTTGGTGAAGCGCTCGGTCATCCAGGAATTATAAGCGCGGGAGATGACGCAGGCCCATTCCGGATTCTGGATGAGTCCGAGCGCGAGACCGCCCGTCGGATAGAGCACGGTCGTATGCACGCCAAGCTCGTCGAGAAATTCAAGCCACTTCGCTGCCGGCGTCTCGTGGACTTTTCCCGGCACACCAAAGCCGCGATTCCAACCGTCGAGTGAGGGAAAATAGCTGTAAGTTTGAAAATGCGGACCTTCTCGATAACGCCCTTCGAGGAACTCCCGCAACTCGGAATCCTTTTCCATCACATGTCCGTCGGCATCGATAATCGGGTAATTCACGTTCATGATAGGGCTCCTTCTAAACTAACGGGCGAAACGAATTGGAGTGCTGGAGTGATGGAGTGTTGGGTAAAGAATTATCACACAGTTCATCCGGGGATTTTGCATCACTCCAATACTCCAGTACTCCATCACTCCATTTCACAGGAACGAAATGCCGCCATCGACATTAATTGTTTGACCGGTGACGAAATCACTCAAAGGTGACGCTAAAAACAGCATGGCGCCGACCAGATCCTGAGGCACTTGGACGCGCTTTAGAGCACGGTTGCCTACGGAGGATTGCCGGAAGCGGATCATCTCATCGGTAGGGTTTTCTTCCGACAACGTGTTACCGGGAGCAAGAACGTTGACTTGGATGTTGTCATCGCCGACTTCGCGCGCGAGTGTGCGAGTGAAACCGATCGTTCCAGCCTTAGATGTCACGTAATGAATTCGTCCCGGGCTGCCGTTAAACACCGTGCCGGAAGCGATGTTGATGATCTTGCCGGATTTCCGCGCGCGCATCGCGGGCAATACTGCGCGGCAGCAGAAGAAGAGCCCTTTTAAATTGACCGCCATGAGCTTGTCCCACTCTTCCGGGGTGATGGTTTCGATCCTGCCGCGGTTCATTGGGATCGTCGCGAAGATAGCCGCGTTGTTGACGAGCACATCGATTCTGCCAAAGCGCTGTAATGCCGCCGCAGTCATGTCCTTCGTCGATTTCTCGTTAGAGACATCCACGTGGACGGCCAGAGAATCGCACCTCACCTTCTCGGTGATTTGTGCCGCGACATGTTCGGCCGCCGGCTTGTCGATATCCGCGACAACGACCTGAGAACCGGCCTTCCCGAAGCCCAGGCAGTAGGCTTTACCGATGCCGTGGCCGCCGCCGGTGATAATGACGACTTTATCCTTCAATCCTTGGATCATCTCAGTTAAACCTGATCGATGGAGTGTTGGGTTGGTGGAGTAATGGAGTGATGTACCAGACCCAATACTCCAGTACTCCCATAGTCCAACACTCCATTTGCTTTATCCCAGCGCCGGATTGATCAATGCCTTGGTCGGGAACATTTCGGGTATCTCTCCGCCGACGGCGCGAATGCACTTCTCCGTGTCCTTCAATGGAAAGACATGGCTCACCATTTCTTGCACCGGGAACTTCGTCTCTTCGATGAGCCGGAGCGCCGCTTCCGTTGCGTCGTTGTCGGCGGTGAAACAACCCTGGAGTTTGATCTCGCCCCAGACGAGTTTATCCATGAGCATCGGTGTTACCGTCGTGTCGCCGGTCAAGCCCGCCAAGACCATGGTAGCTTGCCGATGCAAACAATCCACGGATGTCAGTATCGCCTTCGGATTGCCCGAGACGTCCACGACCACATCGCACATCTCGCCGTTGGTCTCCTTGCGGATGACTTCGAGAACGTCTTCTTCTTCGACGTTGATCGTGCGGTCAGCGCCAAACTTTTTTGCCAATTCTAGCCGCGGCTTGTCGCGCCCGATACCCGTAATGAAGATTTTAGCCGCGCCCGCGTGACGCGCGGCGAAGGTGCACGAGAGCCCTTGCTGTCCGGGACCTTGGACTAAAACGTAGTCGCCCATTTTGACGCCGCCGCGGCGAATCGCCCACTGAAAGCCGTTGGCCATCACTGAGCCGATGAGCGCCGCTGCTTCCGCGGGAAGCGCGTCACTGATCTTCGTCGCGAGAACATCAGGAGCGAGGTAAATGTAATCCGCGAAGCCGCCGAACAGATGCGGCGGCTGATCGCACTTGGTGCGGCCACCATAGTTGGTGCGCTGCTTGCAGAAGCGCTGGTTGTTGCGCCGGCAATCGGCGCAGCGGCCGCAACCGATGGCGCCTTTCAAAATGATTCGATCTCCTTCTTTTACGTGGTGAATCGCCGCGGCATTTTTTCCGAGCTTCTCGACGCGGCCGAGAATCTCATGTCCGAGAATGATCGGATACGGAACCCGAAGCTTGCCGTGTAGGTATTTGACGTCGGTGCCGCAGACGCCGCCCATTTCGACCTTGACGAGCCCGCCGTCGGGCGGAATATCCGGCACGGGGTACTCGCGGATCTCCAGTTTGTCGGGACCCAAAAGTGTTGCTCCACGTGCGCTTGCCATAGAACCTCCTTCGATCGTCGGGTGTCCTTTAATGCAGCGACGATGCGGGTCAAGTTATTTCACTTTGTATTCTTGCGTCAGTTTGTCGATGAAACCGCTGGCATCCAGTTCCTTGACCAGTGAGGAATCCATGAACCGCTCAGGGTTTTCCTTCAATAGCTTGGGATCTTTCTTGCCGACCTCTTGAATCGGCAACTCAAAGTACTCTTTGGCCGGATAGGGTTTGAGGGGAAAGTCATACTCGCGGAAATTTTCTTCCAGCACTTCCCGATCTTGGACTTTCATATACTTCGCCAACACTTTCATGCTGAACTCCTTGTTAGCTTTATAAACGTGCACGCCCTCGATCATCGCCTTGGTGAAATTGACCAGGTCCGCCCGACTCTTGGCCAAATATTGCTTGCGCGAAACGAAGAAGAGGCTGGAGTAGGGAATGTTGAGTTTCGACGCATCGAGCAGCAGTGTCATTCCTAGTTTTCGTGCTTGCAGTGTCATCGGCGGGGTGAGCATCGCGGCATCCGCATTATTGGTCTCGACCGCGACAATGCGGTTCGATTGGTTGCCCACCTGAAGTAGCGCGACATCGATGTCCGGTCGCAAGCCTTCGCGTTGCAGGAGATACCGGGCTGCGAAGTCGGCGTTGCTACCGAAGCGGCTGATGGCGATGCGTTTTACTTCCTTGATGCTTTTGATTCCTTTTCTGGCAAAAATGCGATTGTCCATGGTATTGCCGAGCCGACCGAACATGACCAGATCCAACGCCGGAGTCGAGATCACCACTTGCGGCGAGAACATACCGACTTGAGCGTCGCCCGATGACAAGGCTGCGGCGGCCGAGCTCGCGCCCTGGATAAAAATCAACTGGACTTGGTTGCCGTACTTCTCGAACAGCTTGGCTTCTTTGGTCACCCAAAGTGGCGCGAACTGACCGACTTCACTAGTCCAGACGACGTTGATGTTGGCGGCGTGAGCCGGTGTAAAGGAGCACAGGAACAACAGCCGTGCTAGCAGCCGAAGCGGCAAACGCCCACGAAATCTCATATGAATATCCTTTGCCTTGAGATCCTCTAAGAGCTATGGTGAGCGCACTTACCCGATATACTGCCGATCATAAATCGAAGCAAGTTCAAGGAGAGATCTATGATTCGATTAATCATTGCCGCGCTAACCATCGTCCTGCTCACTCATAATTCCTTCGCGCAGGGACCGACTCGGGTCATGTCTGGCTATGCTGCGATATCCGGACCTCACGCAGTGCTGTGGGTTGCCCGGGACGCCGGTCTCTTCGAGAAAAATGGCTTGCGCGCCGAGGTGGCCTACATCCGTAGCGGTTCGACCATGGCCCAGACCATAGTTGCGGGGGAAATTCAAATGGCTCAAATGGGCGGCCCGGCGATGCTGGCCGCGGGTGTGGCCGGCATGGACGTAACATTTGTCGCCGTGGCGCTCAATACCACGCCGATTGTGATCATGGGCACGGTTTCGAAGATGGAAGAACTGAAGGGCAAGGCGATCGGAGTTACCCGATACGGTTCCAACACCGATATCTCCGCGCGCTTCGCGATCAGAAAAGCGGGTCTGCAACCGGAGAAGGATGTCGCGCTGGTGCAGTTGGAAGATTACCCGGGAATCATGGGCGGCATCGCGTCAGGCCGCATCGCTGCCGGCGCGCTGGCCGACCCGTTCACCGAACATGCCAAGAAGTTAGGTTATAAGGAAATTGCCGATATCGCGGCCCTCGGATTGGAGTTTCCGTTCGTCGGCATCGCCGCTAAGAAATCATTTATAAAAGAAAACGCGGATACGGCGCAGCGTTTTGTCCGCGCCTACACCGAAGCGATCGCACTATATAAGAACAACCGGGATCTAGCGATGAAGGTGACGAGCAAGTACACCGGCATCAAAGACCCGGCGATCCTGGGCTCGACGGTGGATTTCTACGCTCCTAAATTAGCCAGCGTTCCCTATCCGACCGTCGGCGGGATGCGCTTCGTGCTGGAACAAATCGCGACGCGCGACCCGCGGGCTAAAAATGTCAACGCCGAAAGCTTCATGGATGTTCGGTTCGTCAAACAGCTCGAAGAAAGCGGCTTTATTAAGGGGCTTTATCCGAAAGGGGAGAAGCGGTGAGACGCGCATGTGCTTTCCACGCGATATTCTCCAAATCCGCGCTTCGACCCAACGCAAAATAGGCTCACAATCCGCTCGACAAAACGCTCATCGCCCAACAATCGCTGATCTGCCGCTTCATAAGAACGCGCCACGTGGCCGAGATCTAGCACATCACTCACTTGACAATCCTTGCCAGACCAACATATTGATCCTACCAAGACTCTTTTAATGCAGTTTCCTTATGGTTAAGCAGGGACGTGGTGCTTGGCAATACTCGTCTCTAGGTTAGCGGTTTTAGACAAACAAAATTCCTTGCTGTCATCGTCCTTAATTTGCCTTGCCATAGTGCAGCGATGAAAACGAAGGGCGAAATAGAAGCGGCCATTAGCGAGGCGATAGTCCACTTCGAAATCGACTATATGGGACGCGGCCCTAAGGAGGCTCGATCTCATATTGTTGAAGATTTAATACTGGTGCGGCTCAAAGGCATGCTTACCCCGGCTGAACAACAGCTCGCCAAAACTCCCGAGGGTGTGGAACTGATCAAAAAGATGCGCTCGACGATCATTGATAACGCCAAAGCTGAGTTTTCTCGCGTGATCACTAATGCTACCGGGGTCGCGGTTCGAGATATTCTCACGGACATAAGCACCGCTTCCGGTGAGCGCATTTTTGTGTTCATATTGGACAGGAATTTGGGCAAGGAGTTGCCGCGTAGAATTAGTCCTTGACTTGGCGATTGGTTTTGAATAGCATTTTTTTAGTTTAGCAGATGACCCGAAGGGCTCCTTCGGCGGAAGCTAGCCAGTCGGGGCATAGGCCGACTTCAAGATGACAACATCTGAGTCGGCTTTTTCATTTTTATTCGATACGAACAGCCGGTAGGCCAGTGAGGAGGTAGCTCTCAGAGGGCGACTCGCTTAAGGGCAGGCCAGCTTATTCCCCAGGGGGAAGGCTGGCCTTTTTTTTGGGTTCGTTTTCTTTAAGCCTGCCGGGTATATCGAGGAGGTGATGCGTTCAACCGAAAAACTCGTTGTGACTCGCATCGAGATTCAAAGGAGACAAAGACCAGGAAGTGTCGTACAAACAAAAAATAGGAGGACAAGACGATGGCTGACCAAAATACGGCTAGTGAAGAGTTGCTATTGGACGTCCGAGTAGCCGAAGCTTCCAAGCTCTATAAGTTCTATCTCAACCATGAGAAAAAGATCCTTGGAACCTTCTCCGTTGGCATCTTTCTTCTCGTCTGGGAATTGACCGGAAACGTGTTTCAAATGATTAATCCCATGTTCATGAGCGCACCTTCGCTCATCTGGAAAGCCGCTGTGCAGCTCTTTGTCTCGGGAGAGATCTGGAATGATCTCAGGGTTAGCGGGATTGAATTCGCTTGGGGATATATCCTCTCGGTTATCGTGGGCGTCCCCTTTGGGATCGCGATCGGTTGGTACAAGAAGTTGGCCTATGTCTGCGATCCCTTTGTCAACGCGATGAACGCTACGCCGCGCGTCGCCCTTTTGCCGCTGATTATTATCTGGTTAGGTATTGGCATCCTCTCCAAGATCGGCATTATTTTTCTCGGCGCGGTATTTCCACTGCTGATCAACACGCGAGACGGCGTGAAGACCACGCCTCACAACCTCCTCACTGCAGCGCGGAGCTTTGGCGCTTCGGAGTGGCAAATATTCAGGAGCGTGGTGATTCCCTCGACCGTCCCATTTATCCTCACCGGGTTACGGCTGGGGATCGGAAGGGCGCTCATCGGTGTCATGGTTGGCGAGCTTTATGCCGCGACCGCCGGGATCGGATTTATGATTACAGTGGCTGGCGCGACCTTCCAGACCGACAAGGTTTTTGTCGGTGTCCTGATATTTGCTATCAGCGGCATGGTCGCTACAGAAATAATTGACAGGGCGGAAAGAAGATTCGACAGGTGGCGTCCAAAGGTCGGGGCCGAGTAGTATCGTTTAGCGCGATCTCAACCAGCATTCTACGACACCAGGGGCAGCAGTGAGTGCCCGAGATTGATTGAGGAATCGAGGACAAGGGCTTGGTAGTCCTTTCAGGAGCCTACGCCTGTCCCCACACGTCGTTGGCGGTGTCGATCACGAGCTTGAGCTTGTGCCACTGCTCCTCTTCGCTGAGCAGGTTGCCTTCCATAGTGGAGGCGAAGCCGCACTGAGGACTGAGGGCCAAATTTTCCAGGGGCACATACTTGCTCGCCTCGTCGATGCGCCTCTTGAGTTGGTCTTGTGATTCCAGTTCGGCGAGCTTGCTGCTTACGAGGCCTAGCACGACGGTCTCGCCGTGCGGCACGAAGCGCAAGGGCTCGAAAGTGCCGGCCCGCTCGGACTCATACTCGAGCAGGAAAGCGTCCACCTGGAGTCGTCCGAACAGTTTCTCAGCAATGGCGTCGTAACCGCCTTCGGCGTACCACTGGCTGCGATTGTTGCCACGACAGAGATGAATGGCCAAAATGACTCCCGCGCGCTTGGCGCCTTCGAGGCACGCGTTGTCCGCGCGGATTGCCTCATCGAGCGCAGCCTCGGGGTCTAATCCCATCTCGTTTTTAATGTAGTTTCGCCATTTGGGATCGATGTAGTAGCTGTAGCGAGGCGCATCGATCTGGACGTACTGCGCTCCTTCATCTATGACCGCTTGAATCTCCGCTTTGATGATCGGCACGATGTCCCAAAGAAAGGCGGAATGAGTGGGATACACTTTATCGCTGAGGCCCTTCTTGTAATAGATCGCGGGAAATTGATTGGCGGTGGGCAGGGTGATCTTGATATCGCCCGGGCTACGCTGTTTCATGAACGCGAGCTCGTGTTGGGTCAAACGCTGGGTCTGCTTGATCTTGCCCATCACGATCCCGGGCACCCGAGACGGCTGAGTCGAGGTGCCGGCGCCGCCCGCCTGCCAGGAGCGGAGGAGATTGTCGCTCTCGTCGATTCCTTCCACCGCGTCGTTGAAGTCGCTCATGAAGTTGAGGCGGCGGAGCTCTCCGTCGGTGAAGATCTTTAGACCGAGATCTTTCTGGCGCTGGAGCAGCCGCAGAATGTGCTTGTCTTCCAGCGCGCGCAATTGCCCGTGCCCCATCTGTTTATCGCTGCGAGCCTGCAGGAGTTCCGCCGGCCGCAGGAGACTGCCTATCTGATCCGCGCGATATTTGGCCGCCATAAGAATCTATCCTTCACAGGCGCTAAAAATCGACGTTCCCCGCATATCATCCGGCTAAGCTTCCTGTCAACGCTAGGTAAGTTAGCCCGACCGTGACGTCATGATTGCGGGTAAATTTAGGATTGCGCTCTACCCTTCGGCCATGCTCGTATCCAAGATTCGTCGCGCAGTTTCTTAGGCTCATAAGATTCGTAGTGCGTGAAGTCGGAGATTGTTCTGCGCGGCTTGGCGCCCGGCCAGAAGCGGGCACGGCCGATCGGCACGACCCAAAGCAGGCGTATCGGCTGCGGCACATTGAACAGCTCCCGCAGTTCTGGCTCGATTTCCTCGCGGACCGAGACCCAGACTGTTCCGAATCCCATGCTTGCCGCCACGAGCATCATCTGCTCGACCGCGCTCGCCACGCTCGCTTGAAAGAGCTTTTCCCGATCTCCCGGTCGACGCGTGGTGAGATAGACCATCATCGTCCTGGGATCGGCACAAACCAGGACCAGAACGGAGGCATCGCCGACATAATATTTGCTCAATCCTTTGTAGTTGACCGGGTCCTCACGCTTGCGCTGCCGCCATTCGTTATAGAAAATCTCACGGCAGCGCTTCATCTTCTCGCGATCGCGCGTCACGACGAACTCCCAGGGCTGCGTGTTGGCGCCCGACGGCGCCCAGCGGGCCGCCTCGAGAATCGCTTCGAGCTGTTTGTCGCTCACTTTTCCCGCCTTGTAGACTCTGACGCTCCGTCTCTTCTTTATGATCTGCAACAGGCTTGCGCTATTCATGGGCATCTCCAATATTGAGGGCGGGTTTGAAACCTGCCCTTACTATCTATTTGGTTGCTAAGGAGATCACAGCACCAAAGGATCTCCGTTTCGACCTAAATTTCTCACTGCTTGTAGACTTTGTCGATAAAGCCTTTTTTTTCCAACTCCCGCACGATGCTTTCGTCCGCCAGGTCTTCGAAGCGGAGCTGTGCGCCGGGCTTACGGCTGGTCGCTTCCTTAATTTGCGTCTCGGCACCGGCTCTGGTCACCAGCGGTACCACGTCATAGAGTTTTGCGCTCGCGGCGTAGGCGTCCTCCAGATAAGCTTCGTTGTTTATTCTGCTGTATTTGGCAACGATTTTTTTGCTCTCCTCTTTGTGGGTCTTGAAAAAGTGGATAGCCTCGATGTGCGCCATCAGAACTTTTTTCACCGTTTCCCTCTGACGCGAAAGATAGCTTCTCGTCGTTGTCGCGCAGATATAGGGAAATTCAAACCGCTTCTGAAAATCGGCGGTACTGATGAGGATCTTGAAGGGCATCCCTTTGGTCAAGTGAATAATCCCCGGAGGCGACGGAAAGCCGGCGATTCTGCCGGTGCGAAACGACGCTGCCCGTTCCGCCGGACCGCCGACCTGCATAATAGGAACTTGCTTATCAGGTTCCAGCCCCAATCCTTTTATCAGCGCGCGCGCCGCTACGTCTGACGCGCTGCCGACCCGGCTGATGCCGATGCTTTTTCCTTTCAGATCTTCCGCCGATTTGACGGATTCGCTCACGACCAGCTCATAAGGAAGAGAATTGAGATAACATGCGACAAGGACGAGATCGGCCCCTGCTACCACTGCGCTGGCTACGCCTCCACCCGATGCGTTGGCCACCTGTACGTCTCCGGCCACAAGACTGGAGACGCTGGTCGTGGTGCTCGGGATAAAGAGCAAGTCTACGTCTAATCCGTTCTTCTTATAAAAGCCGCGATCTTGAGCCAAATACCAGACGGAGTTACTGCTCTCCAACGCGCTGTGCGAGAGCCTGATTTTTTCCTGAGCCCGGCCGTCGTTTAAAGAAAGAAAATAAGAAAGAAGCAACAGTCCGTCAAAAAACCAAAATCGCCGTGGAAGTTTCATCATACCCTCCAAGAAGATGCGATGATGAGACGCCTTTTCAATAATCCATTTTTGAAATGAATGTAAGTCCCGCCGCGCAAGACTTTTCGATGCAGGACTATCGTTATCGAGTGGGAATATCCATACAATGTTTGAGCTACAGCTATCCAAAGAAACTGGCTCCTTCGGATTCGGCACTATTCCAATTTATTTTGGTCACGCTGTAAGGAAATACGTTCTTGGGCGCGCCGTTTTTATTGATCTGGCGGGATATTCGGACACCGTTATCGAAACCTCACTGATTTTTTCCCGCTGGCATACCACTTGCACCTTTTATTGTTAAGATTTCCAAGAAAGGAGGAATTCTACATGAAACGAAGAAAGGAAATTTTAACAGCGGTTCTTCTATCCGGCAGTGTCGGCTTGGGAGCCCAATCGCTGTTTGCCCAGGGTGTGCCGGGAGGTCGTCCATCTGGACCGAGCAGTCCTGGACAAACGACAGGTCCAACCGTCCCACAACCGCAACCGGGGATGCCTCGCGAAATGCAGCCCACCATTCCTGGGCAACCGGCGCCGGGCCTTCCTCAAACCGCGCCAATTCCAGGACAACCAGGAACTATCCCCGAGCAAATACAGCCGCCGGAAGCGGCCCGCTCGCGCGGGATGGTAATCTCCTCCGATGATATCAGAAGGGCACAGCAAGCTCTCGGAATGAATCCCGCCGAAGTTAGTGGCACGATGGACGCCAAGACTCAGCAAACCTTGCGTGATTTTCAAAGAACCAACAACTTACCGGCCACCGGAGTCTTGGATGAAAAGACCGCCAAAAATCTTGGAATCACTTTAAACGGCGACGGAGTTTCCACCCCATCGCAGCGTCAGGACAGCACGATGCCAAGATCTAATAGCTCCACTCCACCAGGAACTGTGAAGTGAGCGCAGCCTTCGTTCGGGCTGTCGTGTATCAGCGGACCTCCGGGAAGGGTAGCCGATAGGGTTACCTTCCCGGAGGAACCCACTACTTCGTAGATGTCCCACACCGCGGCTGTTTCGCCGGTTGATTTAACCGCTGGTTCGAAAAGAGTCCTATCTACCTGTTCGCCTTCGGCTGCGTATATCTTTCCCTCATAATGGAAGTTCGTGGTGATTGATTGAAAGACCCGGCGCCACTGCTTCGAACAAGCTTTCGATTGACACCGATCGCCTGGGCAAATAAGCTCCGTTCGTAAAATCGTTAGCCGATACGGGACTCCCACCATCCCGACCGTAAGGACGTCTCGGAGCAGGCAAAAGCAAAAATCTTGGGAGAAAATGACCAAACGATTTTACGGCTGGCAATGACGTGAAGCTTCGTCTCGCTGTCTTTCTGGTTTTTTCTCTTGCGATTGTCGACCTGGCGCAGCATCCTTCCTACGCTGCCGATTCTGCGGGCTTGCGCAAGGTCCGCATGGCTTTCACCTCGCTTTCGGCGGTGATGATGCCACCCTGGTTAGCGCGTGAAGCCGGAATCTTCAACAAGCACGGTTTAGAAGTGGAAGTCATCGCCACGCCGACCGGCGTCGAGGGGATGAATGCCTTGATCGCCGGCGAAGTGCAGTTCTTGCAGATATCCGGCGGCACCACCGCAAGCGCGGCGTTGGGCGGGGCCGACGTCATGATCGTCGGGACCACGCTCGATACTCTCGTCCAGAATTTGATGGCGCGCCCGGAAATCGAAAAGCCGGAACAGCTACGCGGCAAGGCTTTGGGCATTACCCGTTTCGGAACTTCCATCGACGTTGGTGCGCGCATCGCGTTGCGCCATTTCGGACTCGTGCCCGAAAAAGATGTCGCCATCGTGCAGGTCGGGGGCATGGAGTCCATGGTTTCGGCCCTCCAAGCCAATCGCATCCAGGCCGGCATTCTTTCCAATCCGGCCATCAGCCAGGCGAAGAAACTCGGCCATCACGTCCTGCTCGATATCGCTTCACTGGGCATTCCCTATGCGTTTACGGGCATGACGACCCGCGGCCGAATTATTCGCGAGGACCCGGATCTCGTGCGCCGCTATATGATGGCGCAAACCGAAGCGATCGCCCGCGCCAAAAGAGATAGGGAACTCGCGCTGAAAGTGATGGGGAAATATTTGCGTACGACCAATGCCGCAGCGCTTGCCGAAGCCTACGAGATCGACGTGCAGAAATATATGCTCAAGGTGCCGCTTCCTACCGCCGCTGCGGTGAAATCTGTCCTCGAAGACCTCGCCGCCAGGATTCCCAAGGCAAAGGACGCGGAGCCGCAGAGGTTCTTCGACGACTCATTCGTGCGCCAGATGCAGTCCAGCGGCTTCATCGACGCGCTTTACCGATAACAAACTTCAACTCCGACGCATTGATGCGTCTAAGCAGACATGGTAGAGAGGCAGGCATAGCCGTCCGATATCAGCAACTATTTTTATCAACGGATTATTCGTAAGGAGGGAATATGATTACTGCTAACGATCTCAGCGGCGCATTAGCGATCATGCCGACGCCCGCCAAGGAAGGGGCCGATCGCCTGGATGCTGCAAATACCGTCGACTTGGACGAGACCGCCCGTCTTACAGAGAGTCTAGTCCGCGACGGCGCAACCGGTATCATGGCGCTCGGAACGATGGGAGAGTGCGCGACAACATCGCAGAGCGATTATGAGGCATACGTGGATTGTCTGCTGAAAGCCGTCCGTGGTCGCATCCCAACCTTTGTTGGCACAACTGCCTTGGGCGGCCATGAGATCGCGCGCCGCATCCGCTTTGTAAAAGAGCGCGGCGCCACTGGCACACTTTTGGGAATCCCGATGTGGCAACCGGCTACGCTCGACATGGCGGTGCAGTTCTACGCTTCTGTTGCGGAAGCCTTTCCGGATTTTCCTATCATGGTCTACGCCAATGCACGCGCTTTCCGTTTCGCATTTGAACTTGATTTCTGGAAACGCATCGTCGATAAGGCGCCTACGGTCATGTCCGCAAAGTTTTCTAGCAAAGGAATTCTCCGCGAGGCTGTGGCCGCGACCAAGGGGCGCGTAAATTTCGTTCCTCCCGTCGGTCTGGCCTACGAATTCGCTCAACTGTCCCCGGAGACGGCGACGACATGTTGGATTCCCTCGGTCGGACCGCAACCGGCCCTCGCGCTCATGAAAGCGCTCGCGGCGCGCGACCCCCAACAGGCCAAAGCCGTGGCCGATGATATCGCCTGGGCCGTCGAACCCCATCACGCGATCACGGGCTCAGCGGAGGTTTTTGCTTCTTATAACATCCAGCTCGAGAAAATATTGATGGGCGCATCCGGTTACTGTAAGCCAGGCCCTATAAGGCCGCCCTACAACGTCATGCCGGAAAACTTCGCCCAGGCGGCGCGAGAAAGCGGCCAGCGGTTCGCAAAGCTCCGCGAGAAATACTCGCGGCCGCTTGGCTAGCTTCCGTTTCGCTTCTTAAACTTTCGCATTCGTTTTATCGTGCTAAGACGCCAAGACCGCAAAGAGGCAATTTCTTCTCCTCTTCCTTGGCGTCCTTTGCCCCTTTGCGCGAGATTGAATGTATCCCACTCGTCCCTTACGGCAGACAAATGATTCAAAGAATAATAACGCAGCGGAGGTAGTTAGTGAGCATCGATTTGACCAAGGAGTCCGCGTACGCGGACAAGACGCCGTATGAATTATGGCAACAAAGCGAAGCGATCCCGGTCTATCAAGGCCTGGGAATCGAGGATTTGAGAACAGTCTCTCTGGGTGCGTGGAAACGCAAAGGCGCAAAGGGAGCTTTCATCAATATGCTGGGCGCAGGGCGCAGTTGTGACGCTTACGTTTGTGAAATTGCCGCCAAGAGCCAAACTCTGGTCGAGCATTACCTCTTTGAGGAACTCATCTATGTCGTCAAGGGACGCGGCGCGACGACGGTTTGGCAGGAAGGTGGTCGAAAGCAGACCTTTGAATGGCAGGAGGGCAGTATGTTCTCTCCGCCGCTCAATACTTGGCGCCAACATTTCAATGCGCAGGGCGATGAGCCCGCGAGGTTCGTCGCATTGACGGACGCGCCCGTAATGATCAACAGATTTCGCAATCTCGAGTTTGTTTTTAATAATACTTTTATTTTTTCAGATCGGTTCGGCGGCGAGGATGGTTACTTCAGCGGCAAGGGAAAAGAGGTTCAAAGTCATCGAACCTGGGATTCGAATTTCATCGCGGATGTCCCAGGCTTCCGCTTGATGGAACACAGCGCCCGCGGGCAAGGTGCCAAGGGCATCTTGCTCCATCTTTCGGCCAACACCATCAGTGCGCATATCGAGGAATATCCCGTGGGCACCTATCCGCGGGCTCATTGGCATGGCCCCGGAGCGCATATCCTCATTCTTACCGGAGAAGGGTATTCTTTCATGTGGGAGCAAGGGAAAAAGCGCACGCGCATCGACTGGAAGCCGGGCAGCCTGTTTGTGCCGCCCGCCAAATGGTTTCATCAGCATTTCAATCCGGGACGCGAGCCGGCGCGCTATCTGGCTCTCAAGCCATGGGGTTTCACTTACCAGGTCGAAGATCTGATCAAAACTCTGGAAGTCGAGGCGGCAGGAGGGACGCAAATTGACTACCAGGACCAGGATCCCGAGATACATGAGACGTTCGTTCAAGAATGTCGCAAACGCGGCGTCGAGGTGCGGCTGAAATTCTGACCAACACGGAGAGATTTTCTAACTTCAAGGAGCAATCGAATGGCTGCGAAAATGAGCGCGGGTGACGCCAAGGCCTACGTAGACGAGCTTTACCGGAAAGTGGCGAAGCGCTGGGAAGAGCGCGTTACTCGTTCTCAATTCATGAAGGAACTGACGGCCGGTCGTTTGCCCAAGAATACGTTCCACCTATTCTTCAAAAACTGGGCCGCCTACACGATTGAGATCAATACACTGGAAGCGGCGTCCTATCACAAACACATATATTTTTTTCGGCAGCATCGGGACCTGATGGCAGCTATGGCCGAAAAATTGGCGGATGAGCTCATTCATCCCAAACCGCCGGGACATATTCACGTGGTGATGGAGACCGCCAGGGCGCTCGGAATTACCGAAGATGAAGTTTTTGTCACCCCGATGCTTGCAGA
>WNGN01000780.1_pt1 | contig 23588 bp, 20 predicted proteins | sample 5400561 | NCBI WGS metagenome assembly WNGN01 (sample SAMN13153379, study PRJNA577476) | soil metagenome | isolation source: 115 cm soil or saprolite under Garry oak tree replicate 2 | place: USA:California | collected 2016-06-15 | reverse complement strand
CATACGACGGCAGGAAACTCGTGAATCCGTACTGGTTCGACTGGATCAGGAAGTTGTCCACGCCCCAGAGCGTGTAGTCGTAGGTCCGATTGCCTCCGACGGCCTGGACTTTCGCCGGCATCACGCTCGCGGTCGAGGTTCCGTTGTACCCGTTGAGGAACAATGAGTCGCTGAAGTTTGCCTGGAGGCGCCCCCGGAAATTCGGGATCTCGCCGTACGTCGTCGTGTACGCGATCACGTCGTAGCCGCCGGACTGCTGCTGCACGAACGAGTTGAGGCTCGCCGCCTGGAGGCCCTGGAGCATCGAGATGAGGGTGACCATGAACAGGATGAGCGCGAACATCGCGACGGTCATCCCCGTGCGGAAGCGCTTGTCCATCGGATACGAGATCGCGGTCTTGAGCACCGGCCGGCCGACGCCGCGGTTCGCCCTCCGGAGCACAGCCCGCAAGGCCTCGCTCACGTTGAACACGGCGATCAGGATCCCGGAGCCGACGAGGATGACGCCCACCATGACGAAGGCGACGGACACATTGTCCGTGGCCTGGTTGAGCAGGGTGAAGGGCAGCAAGATCCAGGCGAGATTGAAGGCCGCGGCCAGGGTCATCGCGGACCGCGCCCATCCGCGGGAGGCGGCTGCAATGGCGAGTCCGAGTGCGAGGACCGGCGGCCCGGGGATCTTCCCCATTCCCGTGTCCGTCGCGAAGCCCCACGCGGTGAGCGCGAATCCACCGAGCGCCACCGCGACTCCGGCGATGAGGACGTCCCGCGACCGCTCGGGAGTCCCGGGCTCCGGGAGGTCGCGGATCGCCCGCACGATGTTGAGGCGGCTCACCCGCCACGACGCCATGAGGATCGTGATCCAGGTCAGCGCGGTGCCCGCGACGAACGCCGTGATCACCGAGGAGAGCTCGAAATGGAACGTGACGACGACGTCGCCGTGGGGCACGAGCTTGTCGAAGAAGTACACCATGATGTATCCGAGGCCGAGGCCCGCGAGGGCGCCCAGCGCCGCGGCGACGACCGCGTAGAACGTCCCCTCGAGAGCGAACGTCGTCAGGAGATCGGACCGCAAGAAGCCGACCGCGCGGGCCACCCCGAGCTCCGGCTTCCGCTCCTCCGCGAGCATGACGAAGATGTTCACGATGAGCAGGACCCCCGCGAGGATGCCGAACGCCCCCATGACGAGGAACAGGTCCGTCGCGTCGCGGCCCACCTGCAGCGCCGAGGTGCTGTCGTCCGCCTTGACCGCCTGGACGCGCAACGCGAGGTGGCGCGTCGCGATGCTGAGCCGCAGATCCTGCGCCACGCGATCGGAATATGTGACGCCGTCGGCGACGCCGCCGAGGTTCGAAACACGGATCAGGTTGATCGCGCCGCTCTCATTGAACGCGGCCTGCGCCCGACGCAGGTCCATGAACAGGATCGCGCGGCTCTCGTACGCGGCCTTGCCCGCGTCCCGCACGATCCCGGCGAGGGTCGCGTGGACGATCGTCTGGTTCGTGGTGCCGTAGAACAACGTGAGGTCCTGGCCCGCCGACGCGTTCAGGTCGGCCACGGCCCGCTCGTTCGCGTACACCTCCGTCGGCGCGAGATCGTTCGTGTCGACCGTCCGCCCGTCGACGGTCGTCAGCGACCCGAAGCCGCTCTCCAGGGTCGCGTTGAGGCCCATCACGGAGATCTGCTGGTTCCCTTTGTTCCCCGCGACGTTCCGGACCGGCATGATCTTCAGGAGGGCGGGCGCGATCCCGTCGATCGGGCTGCCCGCCACCCCCAGGTCCGCGCGGATCTGGGTGAAGTTCGTCTCCGAGAAGGAGAAGAGCTGGCCGTTGAACGTGTTCGACACGAGTTCGTCGATCGCATCGAGGCGCGCGTAGACGTCCTCGAGGAAGATGTAGCTCAGCGTGTCTCCGACGACGAGGCTCGAGGAGATGACCGCGGTGCCGACGAGCAAGCCCGCGACGACGATGAGGACGCGCGACTTCCGACGTCCGATGTTCCGGGCCGCGAGGCGCGCGAGCAACGGTCGGAACCCGACGACGGCGGCGACGAGGAGGACCCCGATCAGGATCGCCCACGCGGATGTCTCCGGGAGGGCCATCCTACCCGCCCCGCGTCTCCTCGACGATCTCGCCGTTCCGCATGCGCAGGATGCGATGGGCCCGCGAGCTGACGGCGGCGTCGTGGGTCACGAGGACAAGTGTCTGCCGCTGCTCGCGGTTCAGGCGCACCAGGAGATCCATGATCTGCGCCGACGTCTCCGAGTCCAGGTTCCCCGTCGGCTCGTCCGCCCAGACGATCGCCGGGTCATTGACGAGCGCGCGGGCGATCGCGACGCGCTGTTGCTGTCCGGCGCTCAGCTGGGCCGGCTTGTGGTCCGCCCATCCATTGAGTTCCACGGCGGTCATCAGGGCGAGCGCCTTCCGACGCGCCTCCTTGGCGGGCACCTTCGCGACGAGGAGGGGCAGCTCGACGTTCTCGACGGTGGTGAGCACCGGCAGCAGGTTGTACGTCTGGAAGACGAACCCCATCCGCCGCGAACGATAGCGGCTCTTCGCGTTGTCGTCCATCGAGGCCAGCGAGACGCCTTCGATGAGGACATCTCCGGAGGTGAGGTCGTCCAGGCCGGAGAAGCAGTTCAGGAGGGTCGTCTTGCCGCACCCCGACGGTCCCATGATCGCGACCATCTCGCCGCGAGGGATCACGAGGTTCACGCCGCGGAGCGCGTGGACCTTGACGGCCCCGGAGTTGTACACTTTGTGGGCGTCCACTCCTCGGATAATCGGCTCGACATCCATGCGCATCGTTTCGATGAGCCGCGGTATATTTAGGGTTTCGTTACGACTCTCACTCGGAGCGCGCGACGAACAAGTTCAGCGTCCACGTGTCCTCGATGCCTGCGGAGGTGGTAAGCGGCTTCAGGCGAATTGCGAGTTCCTCGTCGAATGTCTTGCGGCTTTCGATGGTCATCTCGCGGAGCTCTCGCTCATACCATCCGTACGAACCCGCGAACACGACGAGTTCCGCCACGCTCGTGAATCGGACCGGGAACGTCTTCCTCGTCGCATCCCGCTTCTCGAAACCCGCGACGCCGAGCGCCTTGAGGACCGCGCGCGGGTCTCCGAGGGCCTTCGCCTCCGGATCCGTCCGGACGAGCCGCACCGCCTCCCGCACCAAGGCGAGATCCTTCGACGGTGATCGCGTCCCATGCTTCTCGAGCAGTTCCCGCAACGCGGCGAAGGATGGGTTCGGATCCGTCGGCCACTCGCTGAAGACGAACCGTCCGGAGGGTTTCAGGACGCGGTGGACCTCTTGGAACACGCGGTCGTATCCGAGCGCCGGGATCCCGAGGTTGCTGACCGCGGCGTCGAAGAGCTTGCCATGGGCGTCGAAGAGCTTGCCATGGTAGACGATGTTCCGCGAGTCGAGCATCTCGAACCGGATGTTCCGGATGCCCGCGTTCCCGGCCCGGTACGAGGCGACGGAGATCGCGCCGTCCGCCAGGTCGATCGCGACGACGCCTTGCGGGAGGACGCGAGGCGCGATCTGGCACGCGAGAAGCCCGGTTCCCGTGCCGACGTCGAGGAACAGTTCGCCCGGTTTCGGGTCCACGAGCCGGACGACTTCCTGGGCGATCGGCTCGAACCGCGGGGCCACGTTCTTGTCGTACGCCTCCGCCATCCGGCTGTACTCGTCGACCCACACGAGGGTCGCCTCGTTCGCGTTCACCGAGGCGGCGCCAAGAAGCCGCGCGCGATAAAGGCTTCGCGCCGCAAGGGTTTATGTCGGAGCCGAAGGTTGCGTCTCCGTGGCCGAGCTGGTCCCCCGTTTCAAGGAGGAACAGGTCTTCATCATCCAGGCATTCGTCGTCCACTCCTTTCGGGAAAGCGGTCGGAAGGGCGTCGTGCTCGGCCTCAGCGGCGGCGTCGACTCGGCCCTCGTCGCGAAATTGTGTGCGGACGCGCTCGGGCCGCAACACGTCCTGGCGGTCGCGATGCCGGACGGGAAGGGCGGGAAGGACCTCAAGGATGCGAAGAAGCTCGCGAAGGCGCTCGGCATCGACCTTCGGATCATCGGCATTGCGCCGATCGTGAACTCCCTGGAAAACCGGCTCCTCGGGTTCCAGGCAGACCAGGTCGCCCGCGGGAACCTTCGGGCCCGCGCCCGGATGATCGTCCTGTACTTCATCGCGAACACGGAGGGCCGCATCGTCATGGGCACCGGGAACAAGAGCGAACTACTCACCGGGTACTTCACGCTCTTCGGGGACGGCGCCGCGGACTTCCTTCCGATCGGCGATCTATACAAAACGCAAGTACGGGAAATGGCCAGGTATCTCGCCCTCCCGCCGGAGATTGTCGAGAAGGTGCCGACCGCCGGTCTGTGGCCAGGCCAAACGGACGAAGGGGAGCTCGGGATATCCTACGACGAGCTGGATCGGATCCTCCTCGGCATCGAGTTGCAGTTGGAAGCCGAGGCGATCGCCCAAAAGGCGGACGTGCCGCTCGACCACGTCGCGTACGTTCAGAAGCTCGTCGCGTCGAGCGTCCACAAGCGGAAAATGCCGCTAATCCCTAAGCTCGGGGCGCGAACGATCGGTCTGGACTGGCGGGAGTAAACGGCGTCGTTCCTCGAACGCCGCGAGGAACCCGGCCCGGTCCGTGACGTCGAAGACGATCTCGGAGGCGGACAGCCCGAACGCCTGCCAGAACCGCCGCGGGCGTTGCAGTCGGACGCGCACCAAGTTCGTGCGGCCCCCGGTCACGAACAGCACAGGCTGACCGAATGGACGGCTGATCCCCAGGGGCGTGCGGAACGCGATTGCGTCGTCCGCGGCCTGTAGCTCCTCGATGACCGAGAACGGGAGCACGGCGCGGAAGTACCAGCCTTGACGCAAGATGAGGCGGGACCGGGTGATCCAGTGTTGCGTGAGCAGCGGGGAAAGCGTGAACAGGACGAGGTACGCCGCCAGGAGCGCCGCGAGGCCGAGGACGGCGGAGATCGGACTCGACGTGAGGGTGATCAAGATGGCGGCCAGGACCGCGAGGCTCGCGAGGACGAAGATGCGGCTCGTGACGAGGGTCCGCCCGTACGCGAACGTGAGTCGTTTCTCCACGGTCCCCGGACTCGGTTGACTTCGGATAAGGGTAATGCTCATCTGTGGCGTTTGCAGTGCTCATGGAAGTTGCGTCAACTCGGCCCCGGATTCAGGTGTTGCTCGGAGCGTGAAGTTTCAACCCGGTCTCGACGGGGTCTATCATAAACGGATAAGAATAAAAATCGGGCCATCGGCATGCATCGATTGTCGCAGGGAAAACTCGCAAACCTTTTTGTGGGGTCTCCCTGATACCGGCCCTCTCGCGCGCGATTTTCTCTGGAAAAGAGACACGCGAGCCGAACCTTCTCGCTTTCAGGGGGAGCGTGGGGATCACGGAAGAAAGCATCTTCCAACCGTACCTAAGCACTCGAACGATCTTCAAGATGGACCGGGAAATCCTGCGTCCGTCGTACCTGCCGGACCGGCTTCCGCATCGAGAGAGTCACATCGGACAGCTCGCGCAGATCTTGGTGACGGCGCTGAAGGGCGAGCGTCCGAGCAACGTCCTCATCTTCGGGAAGACGGGGACCGGGAAGACGGCCGTCGTCAAGTACATCGAGAACGAGTTCCGCAAGGCCGACGGAGCGCGGATGGTCCAGTACCTCTATCTGAACTGCGAGATCGTCGACACGCCGTACGGCGTGCTCCAGTCGATCGGGAACAAGTTCATCGAGAACTTCCATCAGCGCATCCCGTTCACGGGCCTGTCGACGGATCGCGTGTACAGCCTGCTCCTGGAGAAGCTCGACGAGGAGAAGCGCGTCGTGATCGTCGCGCTGGACGAGATCGACAAGCTCGTCCAGAAGAACGGGGACGACATCCTGTACCAGCTCCTGAAGATCAACGACGACCTGTCGAAGGCGCGCGTCTCGCTGATCGGCATCTCGAACGAGCTGACCTTCACGGAGTACCTCGACCCGAGGGTCCGCTCCCGCCTCGCGGACGAGAAGATGGTCTTCCCGCCGTACAACGCGGACGAGCTGTACGACATCCTCGCCGAACGGTCGCGGCTCGCGTTCGAGAACGGCACCGCGGCGGATGGCGTGCTCCAGCTGATCGCGGCCCTCGCGGCGCAGGAGCACGGCGACGCGCGGCGGGCCCTCGACCTCCTGCGGGTCAGCGCGGAGCTCGCCGAACGCCAAGGGGAGGAGCACATCACGGAGGAGCATGTGCAGCGGGCGAAGAACAAGATCGAGCTCGACACGGTCATCGAGGCGGTGAAGAGCCTCCCGACGCAGTCGAAGCTCATCCTCCTGGGCATCCTCCTGAACGAGGAGATCGGGAACACGAAGCTCACGACGGGCGAGGTCTATACGACGTACCGCGACCTGTCACGGAAGACCGGCGTGACCCCGCTGACGCAGCGCCGGGTCACGGACCTCATCTCGGAGCTGGACATGCTCGGCCTCGTCCACGCTCGCGTCCGATCGTTCGGCCGCGGCGGGCGGACGAAAGAGATCCAGGCCTCCGTGCCGGCCCTCGACGTGAAGAAAGTCCTGGAGAAGGACGAGATCCTCGCGGAGGCCCGGGGTTACCGCCTCAAAGTTCAGACCACGCTTCTCTAGCTCGCGGTTCCTTATTCCCAGGGCTCTTCGTCCGATGAGTCCGCGTCGGCTTCCGGGGGGTCTCCCTCCGTCGCCGCGGGCTTCGTCCGCCGTTTCCAGGGCCAGCGAATCTCCGGGAGGCGGGGCGAGACGTACTTCGTCCATCCGCGCATGGCGAATTCGAGGATGAACGGCAGGGCCAGGAGGAAGAGCAGGCTCACGAGCAGGCTGTCCCAGCTGTTCTTCGGTGCGCCTTGGTCGCTGAGGCCACCCTCGTCACCCCAGCCCGCGCAACACGAGTCCGTCGGCTGAAGTGTGAGCTTCAAGAGGCCAAACCAGGGGATCTCGCCGCGGGCCCGGCCGATGATGTCCCCCTGGCGGGGGAGCCAACTCGTGTCATACCCGGGTGCATTGTTGTCCCCCATCGTGATGTAGCCGGATCGCGCGCCAAAGCCGCCGAAGTTCGCGAAGTCGAACCGGATTCCAAAATCATGCCGGAACCCCATCGCATTGATCGTCACGGAGCGCAAGTAGAACGGGGTCGTCGTGGGACCCGTGTCCCCGGTCGCCGTCCAATTCGAGATGCCCGCGAGGTCCGGAACGCTCGCCGTGCCGTTCGCATACAGCGTGATGTACATGATGGCCCGGTGGATGACCGGCGTCGGGTTGCCCGCTCGGCGGAAGATGATCACGTCGCCGTAGTCCCCGTACGTCGCGTAGCCGGTCGCCCGGCCCTCGAGGTACGTGACGACATCCGCGCGGGTCGGGGCAGCCTGCTGGAACACCATGTCCCCCGTGTCGATGACGCCGAGGAACGATTCCTGGTCCGAGTGCTGCATCGACGCGCTCTCGACGACCACGAGGGGCGGCCACACCCCCGTGTAGAGGTAGATCGCGGCGAGGAAGACGACCACGATGATCGCCGCGACCAGGAGGTCCCGCGCCAGCCCCTTCCAGAAGTTCTCGGCCTCTTCCTCGTCATCCTCGTCTCGCGGACGGTCGCGGGGCATGGGCCCTTTGGCCAAGGATGGGAATCCGTATAAACCCCACGCGGACGGACCTCACACGTCGATCGCGGAGACGGCGTGGCGGACCGGATAGGCAACGTTGTGGACCGGGATCGGTGCGACGTCCCCCTCGAAATCGTCCAACCGGTCGAACCGTGGACGGAGCTCGCCCGATGGGATCCCCTTGTGAATATGCCCGTGGATCACGAGCGTCGGTCGCCGCCGCAGGAGGACCGACTCGAGCGCCTTCGAGCCGAGTTCCGGCCGCCACTCTTCCTTCTCGCCGCCCATCGTCACGTAGGTGGGCGGATAGTGCGTCAGGAGGATCCGCGGGCCGTTCCCCGCCAGGAGCCCGTCGAGGACTTTCACCCGCCGCTCGTATTCCTCGGCGACCCGGGGCAGGTTCCTCCGTTGCCACCAGGTCGGCCGGTCCAGGCTGCCGACGCTGCCGATGATGCGGACGCTCCCCTTCGGCGATTCAAACACGGCCGCCTCGTCCTGGAGGAACCGCACGCCGAACGCGTCGGCGAATCGGGCGACGTAGGCGGGATGGTCGCTCGCGTACTCGTTGTTCCCGAACACGGCCCACACCGGGGCAGTCACGTGCGCTCGAATCGTCCGCACGACGTCGCCGAACGCATCGAGGTCATTCCGGTCCGTCGTGTCGCCCGCGAGCAGGAACAGATCGACCGGTCCGAGCCGACGGAGATCGGCGGTCACCGCGGGCAGGTTCTCGTGTCCGTGGACATCCCCGACCGCCGCGATGCGCACGGCCGCGCCGAACGGCGGCTGCGTCGAAGAACCTTTCCCGGCCCTCAGAATTCGCGGATGATCGCCGCCCCCGATGCCAGGTCGACGATCGGGAGGCGCGCGGGCATCGGCTCGATGTTCCGCATCTTCTGGTACGGCGTCTGGGCCTGCCACGTCGACGAGTTCACGAGGACGACCCCGCGATACTGGTCCACGCCCGCGGCGTGCACGTGGCCCGTCGCGAAGATGTCCGGGACCTCCTCGATGATCAGGTGGTCTTCCGCCTCCGGCGCGATCGGCGTCTTGCCTCCATAGATCGGCGCGAGGTGGCGCATCCGGAGCATGGCCTTCATCGCGTCGATCGGACGCGCGTAGCTCATGCCGGGGATCGCGGAGACCAAGTCGTCCATGCTCCGGCCATGGTACGCCAGCACGCGGACGCCCCCGAGGCTCAGGAGCGACGGGTTCCCCGCGAAGATCACGTTCGAGTCGAAGAGGTGTTGAATGGACGTCGGGAAGGCCGGTTGCGGTTCCGCGGGCCGCACGGCATCGTGGTTCCCCGGGAGCATGACGACCGTGATGCGGTCCGGGAGCTCCGCGACCATCCGGGCGAGCGCCTCATATTGACCGTAGATATCGTCGATCGCGAGTTCCTCGTCCTGCCGCGGATAGACGCCGATGCCGTCGACGACGTCCCCGCTGACCACGAGGTAGCGGATCGACGCGGCGACCTCGTCCGCCCCGCCGAGCCAGGTGGACACCTTCGACCACTTGTCCTCGAGGAAGGTCCGGCTCCCGACGTGGATGTCGGACATGAACGCGGCGCGGACATGGTGGCGCGTGCCCCGGAACGCCTTGACCGTCGGCAGATCCGGTCGGACGATCGATCGGGCGATCACGAGCCCTCGGTCGTTGACGGTCCCCACGACGCCGACGACCTCGTCCATGACCGCGACCTCGGAGGCGACGGCCGAATCCGACGGCAGCAGGACCGCGATCCGGTCCGCCTCGTCCTCGATCTCCAGGATCCGGTGGCCGTTCTTCGTCGTCCGCACGTCGGCAACGATGCCGATGATCTGCACCTCGCGCGTCGACCGTCGGGCCTTTGCGATCTCCTGGGCCCCGGCCAGCTCGTGGCGGGACCGGAGCATGCTCCGGAGGACCTGGAACCGATGCCGAAAGTACCGCGTGAAGTCGGCGAGGGTCCCTTCGCACGTCGAATGGCCCGTGATGTCCCGGAGGATCCGCACCTCCGAGTCATGGTCGTCGGCCCTCTCGCCGAGGCGCCGGAACGAGGCGGGGATGAACGTCGCCGCGAGGTTCGTCTCGGTCGGCGTGCGGATCGACACCTGGACCGCGGCCTTGCGGGCGATCTCCCCGGCGTGCATCACGTCGTCGAGGGTGACGACGAACGGGGTCTCCAGGCACGATTCGAGGAACGCCTCGAGGCGCTTGACCGCGTCGTCCTGGGTGAGGAGGAACTCGACGGCGTCCGGCTCGAGCAGCGTGCCGCGATTGCTTACGAACGCCAAAAGGTCCTCGCGCATTCCGGGGGCCATTGCGGTGAGCCCGTCAAAATACCTTCGTCGCGATGCCGAGACATCCCGAGAAAATTAAAGGCGACGCGACGAATCGGGTGGGGTGCACCGCGTCCGGGTCGAAACGCCGATCCACCCGACGGAAAATTCGGAGAAGGTGATGCGCGCGCTGCGGAATATGTTCCCCGACCTTCGGATCGAGACGACGGAGCACCGCATCGGCGGGACGACGGAGAACCTGGACCGGCTCCGGGAGCTGATCCGCAATCAGCGGATCCGGGACACGGCGAGGCGCCAGTTGGTCGCCGGCCGTCGGGAGAATCGCACCAGAGTGAGTTTGAGCAAGCAGGCCGCGTTCGTCGGGGTCGTGAACTTCGCGGCCTCCTCGCCCCTCGGGGACATCGTCGTCGAGATCGAATCCGATGACCTCGAGGCGGCCATCGACTACATCGCACAGAGCACCGTCGCGCCGAAGACCTAGGCCGTGCGGCCGCAGCGCGTGCAGGTGAACCGGCCCGCATCGTACTTGGCTTCGACCCACGCGCAGTACGGGCATTGGAATCGAACCGGCGGATATCCATAGGGGGGCGGGACGTACGACGGCGTGTATTCCCTCGGGATGCGGCCGGCATTGCGGCCCGCGACGGCGGGGGGCCCGGCAGACGCGGGGGCGGACCACATTTGCCCGGGGGGCGGCGGCGCCCCCGGATCCGGTGGGGCCGGCGTGGGCTGCGGCATCGCCGACAGGTACGGCGCCGACGGCCCCGGGACGGCAACAGCCCGAACGGGCGGCCGGAATCGCTCGATGAGCGTGCGGAGGTGCCTCCCGGCGACGACCGCGTACCAAGCGAAGAAGCCCGCTCCCGCGATGGCCAGAGCGAGGAACAGCAGGTTCAGGAAGAGGATGAACGCCTCGCCGCCGAAGCCTTCGTAACTCAGGGCGGCCGCATAGTCATTCACGAAGTGCGCCAAGATCGCGGCGCCGATCCCGTGACGGAGGAACAGGTATCCGAACCCGAGGCCCGCGACCATGGCCGGGATGACCTTCCACCAACCCCAGCCCGGCGCATGAGCGAGTCCGAAGATCGCCGAACTCGCAATGAGGAACGCCCACGAGGCCACGAGCGTCTCCTTCGACGAGTCCCGCCGGACGGCCCCGCCAAGGAGGTATCGCCACGCTCCCGCGATGTACCGCCCCGCCGCGCCCGGGCCGCCTGCGACCCCGTGGCGGTTCACCTCGAGAATCCGCAGGGCCACGGATCCGATCGCCATCGGCAGGCCGATCAACAGGAGGCGGAACGCGAACTCTTCGTACACCCCCGCGTTCGCGAGCTCGAAGAGCCAGAACCACGCCGTCCGCGGGGTCGGGTTGACGGGGGACGACGGATTGATGCCCGCGGCGAGCACGAGGTAGAGGAACAGGACTTGGAAGAACGTCACCGCCATCCACACTTGGCCCAGGGCGATCCAGGCGCTTCGGCTCTTGAGCCGCGTCCCGATCGCCTCGAGCGGCGCGCGGAAAGCGGTCCAGATCTCCCGTCGCTCGCGGACGAGGTGGAAGCCCGCGGCGAACAAGATTACCGCGGCGATGAACGCGAAATACGTGATGAAGAGCGCTTGGTCCTGCGTGAACACCACGACGATGGGAGCGGGGGCGGGGACGTACACGACGACGGCCGCGTCGGTGGTCCAGCCGAGCCGCATATTGTCGAAGCCGACCGTGACCGGGCTCGTCGCGCTATCGGCGATGAATGCGACCTTCAGATAATACACGCCCGGGTCCGCGAGGCGCGCATCCGCAAGGAACCGCGGCGCGGCCGTCCACGACGCCGTCGGTCCGGAGTACTGGACGATTCCAATTGCGAAGTTCGGATCGGGGACCGAGTTCGAACTATCGACGGCAACGACGAGTCGGCCGGAGGTCAAGCCCCCGGCAATTTCGATGTCAAGGTGGACGGCTCCCGTAAACGGAACGGAGCCTTCGACATTGAATGCCTGCCACCAGTAGCCCTGGGCACCCGAGCTTGGCAAGCTCATCTCCAGGAAGCCGCCGGGATTGCCGCCAGCGCCCCGGTACGTCGCTGCCGAGCTGCTCCCCCACTGGTTGAAGGTCCAGTTGCCCGTGTCGAAGTCCAGGCCGCTGTTCACGGTTTGCCCGGAGCGGATCGCTTGGATCCCGGGCACGACAAATGCCGGGGCGGCCACGAGGGCGGCGAAATCCGTGATCACGAAGATGATGAAGCCGACCAACGCGAGGGTCCAGAGCACGGAGAGGACGGACCGGCCTCCGGACGGGGGCGGAGGCGGCCGGTAGCCCCACGCGGCCGTCGGAAGGCCACAGCGGGGACAGAAATTTCCACGGAAGAGGGTGCCGCAGCGGGGGCACGGCCAGCCCATCGAGGCCGCGGGCACCGCCATCGCCGGCGCGCCGCACCGAGGACAGAAACGACCCTCGAAAATGGCGCCGCAGCGAGCGCACTGCATCCGAGCGCACACGAGGACCCCGCGCTATTTAACGGTGCGGTGCAAGAGCGGGGCTGACTCGATTCGCATCGCGGTCGGCCGAGAAGATTCATGTCGACCGGACCGTTGCGCGGCCCTCCGTCCCTCGCGGCAGGGACGTCGGACGCAGTCAAGGTGATCGCATGGAATACGAGGAAAAAGGCCGGAGGAACGATGACGTGCAATTCGAGACGATCCACGCGGAGAAGGTCAACTTCGGACGGAACAATTTCCTCGAGGTCGCGCGCAAGCGGGCGACGACCTCCGAAGGCATGAGCGAATTCATCTCCGTGTCGCGAGGCTACTATCTTCCGGACAAGTCGGAGCGATTCAAGCGTTCCCTCACCATCCCCGACAATCCGGACGTCCGCGCCTTCATCGCGGACAAGATCCGATCCATGTAGTCCGCGTCGTGCCCAGCTCCCATCCGCGAAATCAGACCGCGGCCTTTAAGACAAATCGGGCCCATCCGAGTCAGCCCTTCTGCACGCGCATTAGGGGGGAGTGTCATCGGCTTGTCGCTGAAGCGGGGCCTTGGCTATCTCGCCACGGACCCAGAGGATACCGCGGTTTCGTTCGTGCGGGTCCTCGCCGAGGCCCATACCCCGTTTCTCTGGATCACCAGCCGGGCGGTGTCAGCCCCTCCGGACGGCGGCGACCTGATCCGCGTGACGACGCTTGCGGGCGCCATGGGTACCGCGGACCCCCGTCGGCTCCAGGACCTCCGGACCGCGGCGACCACGTTCTTCGACGAGCGCGGACCTGGGGCCCTCGTGGTCGATTGCCTCGATCCCCTCGTCGTCCACTCGGGGGTCGAGCGCGTGCTCCGGTTCGTCGATGACCTCCATGAGGAGACGGCGATGCGGAACGCGATCCTCGTCGTCTTCGCGGATCCTCGCGGCACGAACCCGCGGATGATCGCCTGGCTCGAGCGGGAGCTCGACCCGTTCCCGCGGACCGCGACCGCTCCGCCCGTGGAACAGCGCGTGGTCGCCTAGGCCTCACGGTCCGAAGATCAGGCCCATCCCGGACGCGGCCTCTTCGTCTTGGGCCCGAAATCGACGATAGACGGTCTCCGCCTCCGCGCCCCCGAGGGCTTTCGCGATGTCCTTGAGCAGCTCGGTCGCGCGGGCGATCCCCGCCTCGCTCCCTTCGATGAGGACATACCGGTCGTCCCCGGTCATCCCGAGGCTCTTCGCCTCCCTCGCCGTGATGCTCTGTCGGCTCACGACGTCGTCCTTCCACACGACGTCCGCCTGCGAGGCTTTCGCCGGCGGCACGCGAAAGACGCGGTACACGCCGGCCGCACTGCGACCTCGATATTAAAAGTTCATTCGTCTCCGGAGGATCGCATGAACGGCAGGAACAGGAGGAACGCGCCGATCACCAGGACCGCGAGTCCGGCGAACTTGTCGACGGTCCAGGCGACCACGACGCCGGCGACGGCGAACGCGAGACCGAGGACTGCGAGGCCCACCCGGGCGCGTTCCATGGACGCCGGAACCGGTGCGGGCGTTAAAGCGGTTTTGCGGCCGGCGCCGCCCTGATAACAAGCGGCAAAGTTTCTTATCGCGTCCTCTCAAATGGGCGGGCGTTGCCGAATCGAGACGAGGTCGACGAAGAGCAGATTCTCGCCGCACTCCTGGGCGTCGCGGAGATGGCCGGCGACCTGACGGACCCCGAGGAGCTCCTGGCCGCCATCGTGCGCATCACGCCCGGCCTGGTCGGCGTCGACCGGTGCGCGGTGCTCGGGTACGACAAGCAGGCCCGCGAGTTCCGGACGCTCGCCGCGTTCGGGCCCGGCGGCGTGCCGACGCCGTTCGAAGGCCTCCGCATCCAGGTCGCCGAGATCCCCCGTCTCGCCCACCGCATCGTGTCGTTGCGGCTTCCCGCCCTCCTCAAGGAGCCGTCGCCCGAGGCAATGCTGCCGGCGTTCGTCCAGAAACGGCTCGGGGTCACGACCGCGCTCGTCGTGCCGCTCGCATGCCGCGGTCGCTTCCTCGGCAGCCTCTGGCTCGACGACACCCGGTCGCCTCACCTGTTCACCTCGACGGAGATCAATGTCGTCCAGGGAATCGCGACGGAACTCGCGATCGCCTTGAACACCTCGGAACTCGTCGGGAAGCTCGACCTGGAACGACGTCGGTTCGACGCGCTCGTCGGCGCGCTGATGGACGGCCTCCTCATCGTCGACCGGGACCGTCGGATGGTGCACCTCGACCCCGGAGCGGAGGCGCTGCTGGGCTGGCAGAACTCCGAGATCCGCGGCCGGCGGGTGTACGAGGTCTTCGAGATCACGGAAGCGGAAGCGGATGTCGCGTGGACGAAAGAGCGCGGCGGAGCCGTGCCGGCGGCGAAGGTGCTCAGCCTTCGGGCCCGGGACGGGGTGCGCGTCTCGTGCTCGGTCCTGCCAATCCTCGTCCGCGATCCGGAGCGGGACGTCTTGCAGGTCCTCTACGCGATCCGGAAAGCGGCCGGCACGAAGAGCTACGCCGAGCGACTGATGGAATCCCTTTCCGAAGTGCCGCGGACTCAGCGCGCCAAGCCGCCCGAGTAGATCAAAAGGCGGATCTCCGCCTTCGTGAAGCGGCTGTGGGCCCGCAGCGTCTCTTCGTCTCCTTCGCGGATCGCCCGAAGGTAGAGCGGGCACCCTTTCGTGAGGAGGTACACCCGTCGGAGGGCCTCCGGGTCGATCGTCGCGCGGCCGAGCATCGCCCGGCAGCCTTCCAGGTCGAGGCCGTGGAGGTGCCACTCCGCGACCCGCCCCCCGTCGATGTCCGCTTTCGCGTAGAAACGGCAATAGACCGGCGTCGACTCTTGCGCGAGGACGAGGAGCTTCCCACGGCCGTGGGAACCGCGAAGGAATCCGGCGAGGGCGTCCACCACCGCGTCGTCGACGTCCGCGTATCCGTCCAGCACGAGGAGCTTGCGTTCCCCGGCGAAGACACGGGCGAGCGCCGCCGCGACGGACTCCGCCTGGTCGGGGTCTGTCGCCCGCTCTCCGGTGGACCGTGCGAGGGAATCGGCGAAGGCCTCGAGATTCGCGCCGGGCCCGATCTCCATCCAGACCGCGCGAGGGACGCCCTCCGCGAACGCCCAGCCGAGGGCGGTCTTCCCCATCCCCCGGGATCCGTACACGACCGCGATGGGAGCGGCGCCTGCGAGCCACCGTTGCAGGAACGCGAGATCCGCCTGGCGCTGCAGGAGCGTGGGCCGCTCGAGGTCGGTCACGCGCGGTTCCATGCGGCCTCGTGCGTCCACGGCGGCGAGCGCGGGCAGCGGGGAAAGGCCGAGGTCCCGCCGCGCGTCTCCCAAGGTCGTCGCCCGTCCTTCGATTTCGACGCGCGTCGCATCGACCTCGCCGAGGATTTGTCGAGCGCGCCGCACCCCGGGCTCGGTCAGCGCATAGACGCGGACCTTCCGGGTCCGACCGAGGAGCCGCGCGTCTTTCGAATCGATGAACCCTTCGCGTTCGAGGGTCTTCAACGTCCGCGGGACGTGACTGCGGAGGAGCCGCGCGCCCTCCGCGATGCCCGCCTGCGTTCCTTCGCGGCCCGGTTCCCGGACGTTCCAGAACGCGTGGAGATGGAGTAGGACTCGTTCCGCCGCGGTGAGCTCCACGCGTTCCGATGCGGTCGCGTTTACTTAAGTTTGCAGCCCATGAGTCTCAGGCTTTCGCTTCCGTGGTAACGACCACGAACACTTTATATATCGTCGGGCCGGCTGCAAACACAATTCTCTCCCTGCCCACCGGGAGGCCCCTCGATGAAAGTCGTCTTGCGCGAAGATGAATCGGGAATCTCCGAAGTCGTCGGCACGATCCTGATCCTCGCGATGACGGTCGTGTTGTTCTCGACGATCATCATCTGGGTCTCCAGCATCCCCACGCCGGTCGCGCAGGGCCGGCTCGACATCGCGTCCGAGATGGATCCGATGTACAACGCGGCCGGTTCCGAGATCGGCGTGAACGTGACGCTCACGCACCAGGGCGGCGAGGCGCTGCAACCGCCGCCCACGATCATCTACGTCACGTCGCAACGGGGCTCGAACCCGGCCACGACGGACGTCCAGCGATTGCATCTCTACAACAAGCTCCTCGCGACCCCCAGCGGAATCATCGACGGCACGGACATCGTGTGGAACGTCGGCGAACGATGGGGATACAAGAATTTCACCCTCCGTTCGACCGACCAGATCACGATCACGATCATCGACACGCTGAAGAGCGTCGTCCTTTGGACCGCGCTCCTCACGCCTCCGGCCGGGTCCCGTCCGCCCGTGTTCGTGGACAAGTGGGCGGACGGCCTCTACTCGACGACGGCGATCGATCCGGTCCAGTCGGGCATCGGGTTCTTTGTGTTCGCTCAGGTGGCCGACCCGGACGGAGACCTGAACGTGAACTCCGTGTACGCCACGATCACCGCTTGGTACGGCACCGGAGACCCGTGCGCGCAACCCGAGAAGATGACGGACAACGGCCTGTACCCGGACCGTGTGGCCGGAGACGGGGTCTTCTCGCTCGGCGGTCTTTCGTGCATGAAGTCGCCGTACCCGAGCCTGAGTTGGGACAGCTCGATCATCCTGTTCAACGCGACGGACAAGAGGGGCCACGCGACCCAGTCGCGGATGATCCTCAGCGTCGTCCAGGGCCCGACGGGCAGCGGAGGCGGAGGCACGAACGGCACGGGTCGCCCCGCGAACCTGCGGTGGAACGGCCGCCAGGGTTACAACATCTTCAACGCGTCGCAATGGGACCAGTTCAAGTACACTGCCGTCGAGACGCGGACCTTCAAGGCTAACGACGAAGTCGTGGTCGTCGTCGGGAGCTTGGACTTGGAGAACACGTTCGATACGGACCGGTTCACCTTGTACGACCCGTTCAGCGGATACCCATCCCAGCCCGTCGTTTACGGGACGAGCAAGGCGGTTTCCCGGACGACCACGCCGTCCACGTCCCAAGCGTTCACGTTCCTGGAGTTCGTCAACGGGTACTACATTTACGCCTTCCGGTTCAAACTCAATGCGCCGAGCGATCCGCAGGTGGGGACGAACTACTACAAGGTGCCGTTGCATCCGCCGCAATACTACTTCGCGAAGTACTCGTTGGACATCCTGCTGTTCTCCTCGAGTGCGGTTCGCTTCAACACGACCGACTCGATCACGATCACCGACACGGACGGCTACTTCCGGGACTTCCCGCAGGTTCAGAGCTTCAAGGATTCGGGATTCACCCAGGCGGCGACGACGTTCAAGTCCACGGATGTCGCCTACGTTCAAGTGAAAATGTTCACCACGGACGCGACCCTGACCAACGTCGTCTTTGGGAACGTCATCATCAAAGACTATGCGGGAGGCACCCAGCTCATGCGGGCCCCGGTGAACGGCCACGACGTGAACATCCCGATCTGTCCGGTGACGGCCGCGTGCACGGCGGGGACCGCCGCCGTGTCGGTCAATTCCTTGCTGCGCGTGTACCGGTTCACGATCAACTTCACGAGGGCGAACCAGGACCCGTGGGTCGAGGGCACCCAGAACTACGCGCTGACGGTCTCGAGCGTCCGCGACTCGGATGAATCGTACGCGAACATCGCGACCCAGCTCGTGATCGTCGCGCCGCTGTACAAACTCGACGTGGTCGCGGGGACCGATGCCGCGACGAACAACGCCTGGGGGACAAAGGACTATTCGTATTACTACGAGAACCTGAACGGACTCGACCGATGGCGCACGAGCCGAATCGAGTTCTGCGGCCTCTCCGGGAGTTGCAAGTCGTCGTACCACACGATTTCGATCGTCAATATTGACTTCGACCGCGACGGCGATTTGGACACCGTGAGCAGCATCTTCGTCGACAACAACAACGGCCAGATCGTGCTCCAACGGAGGGACCTCGACTCCCAAGGGAACGTCGTGTTCACCCGCTTCGTGATGGACAACCTGGTCGGAATCTACTGTAACTCACTCGCCGTCGGCGACCTCACCGGCGACGGCGCGCCCGAGGTCGTCTGCGGCGCATCGAACGGGAACGTTTGGTACTACAAGAACGACGGTAGCTGGCAGGCCGGCTCCGCGACGAAAGTCATCGTCGACCAGTCGCGCTCCCAGTCGATCGCGGCCGTCGCCGTGGGCGATTTCAACGGGGACGGCGCGAACGATATCGCCGTTGCGGGCGCCTCGGGACGGCTCACGTGGTACCCGAACCTCGACAAGCTGGGCAAGTTCCAGAACATCGGGATCAGCGACAACTGGTTCGCCGAAGGCGAGCAGACGGTGAAGGGCAACGTGACCTCCGGGAGCTACCTCAACACGCTGGTGGCCGACGGCAACTACGAACAGGTCCGCGAATACACGTACACGGAGCCCGTCCAATCGGGTGGCACGACCAACACCGGATTCAGCTCCGACGTGAGCAGCTGGACGTACGCGGACTGGCAGGACCCGGCCACGTATGCGAGCGGAGCGTGGGCCAGCTCCGGCGGCAACCCCGGCGGGTACGCCTCGACTTCCACGAACTTCCTCGCGAACACGGTGGTTTCGGGCTACTTCTACCAGCCCTTCACCGTCAGCGGGTCGCCCCCCTTCACCGCGCAGCTCAACTTGTCCTGGAAGGTCGTCACGTATGGAGCACCGGCCGGCGGGAACGTGGTCCTGTACGCGTTCGTCGACACGACGGCGGGCATCCCGGTCCTCGGCACCCAGGTCTGGTCCTCCACGTCGCAGGCCGGGACGACGAACTGGGCGAATGTCGGCCCGATCGATGTGAGCGCGCGGATTGCCACCGCAGGCACATACTATCTGAAGATCGCGGTACGCACGCAGAACGCGGCCGGCGGATCAACGACGACGGGAGGCTTCGACAACGTCGCACTCACGTGGTCGTCCACCGGCGGGCTCGCGAGCGAAATGCAGCAGTACTGGCGCATCACCCAGGTGCCCAGCCGACCGGGGACGACCTTCACCTATTCCCTCTTGGCCCGGCACAGCGCGAACACCGAGGGCGACAACTTCGTGTTCGCGTACTCGACGAACGTTGTGAGCAACGATCCGACGACCGGAACGTACACGACGATGTTCTGGGTGAACGCGACCTCGGACCAGTCCTACTCGTTCATCTTGCCCTCCTCCGTCGCGGGAAAACAGGTATGGATTCGGGCGGTGGACGTCGATCACACGGTCGGCAACACGAACCTCGATACGCTCTACGTCGACCAGATGAACATTTTGGCGGCCACCCCATCCGGGACGACGGGCGTGAGCCTGACGAATCCGGGGGACTCGAGCCAGGTGAATGCGATCGATGCCGACGATCGGAACGGGGATGGATTCTCCGATATCTTCGTCGGCACGGCGAACGGCAACGTGTTCAAGTACCTCGGGAGCGCGGGCGGTCTGACGACCCCATCCGGCGCATTCTACACGGCCACCTCCTCAATCGTCGCACTCAAGATGGGGAACTTCTCCGGCACGCAGTCGGGCCTGGAGCTCGCCATCGCGTTCGGGACCACCGTTCGAATCCTGACCGGATTCGGGACGACGGGGACCATCATTTGCAATACGTTGCCCGGTGCCGGCTCGACCCAGGGATGCAGCTCCGCGAGCTCGACGGCGAACCCCATCAATGCCCTAGGCGCCGGGGATGTGAACGGGGACGGCCCGGACGACATCGTCGTCGGGACGACGATCAACGTCTGGTACTGGTCCAACCAGCAAGACGCCACGTCCTGGACGAGCGCGATCAACATCGACTCGCCGGGCGCCAACATCTACTCGATCGACCTGGGCGACGCGAGCAAGTCGCAATACGTCGGACGCTAGGAACGCAGCAGGGCGAGGACGCCCCGGGTCCGCTCCACCTCGATCACCGCGAGCACCGACGATTCGTCGGCGGCGATCTGCCGGAGACGCGCCGCCATGAACGCCTCCCGCCTCGCCTGAAGGCGGGCGAAGCCGGGCGGGCCGTTCACCTCGGCGTCCCACGCGAGGACGAACTCTCGCGGGGTCCGCGCATCGAACCGCTTCTTGGCGAGCCTCCGCTCCAGGCGCCCTTGGAAGACGACCTCGAGGCCCGAGACGGAATCGACGTAGTTCTCCGTGTACGTGACCTCGTCCATGTCGAGCGCTTCGAGCCGGGTGCCTCGCTTGTCGGCAATTCGCACGGCCTCCGTGAAGCACGGCGGCGGCTTCACCGGCGCTTCCCACGCCGAGAGCCCGGCGACATAGATCTCTTCCTCGAAGTTTTCCGGCTCCAACGGGCCGCCGTCGTAGACGCGCAACGTCTGGAGCTCCTCGGGGCCGATGCTCAGCGCGACGACCTTCGGGTCCGTGGTCCGGATGGCGTCTGCGACGGTCGACGTTTCCGAGGGCAGGCCGCGGACGACCGGGAGGATCGTGACGGACGCGAGGCCGAGGCGGACCTCGTCCATCAACCCTTCCTCTCGGAGATCATCTCCTCGACATCGTCGCGGTCTTTCGCGCGGCGCAGTTCTTCGCGCGCGATGACGGGGACGCCGCGGATGCTCATCCGAACCCGGGCGCGTTCGACGAACATGACCGAGTCTTTCTCGACCACGCGGCTCAGGTTCGACACGACCTCCGCCTTCCGCTCGAGCGCTCGGTCCGCCTCCCCGACGCCGGTGAGGAACGTCGTGTCCTCGTGTTTCGACAGCGCGTCGAAGGGGCTCCGCACGGTCCGGAGGACCTGATAGCCCAGCCGTTCGAGGCGCTCGAACATCTCCCGTTCGAAGCCCTCGAGCTGCGGCATTCGCTGGTCCGGACGCGCCGGATCCGCCAGGAGGGCGAACGGATCCACGGGGACGACCAGCGACTCGTTCAGGAACTCCTCGAGGCGCATCGCGACCTCCATCGTCGCGGACATCCCCTCGAGGTACATCTGGATCGTGCGACGCGTGACGCCCGCGATGTCGGCGAGGGTGCCGAGCGACACCTGTCGCTCTTCGCGCAACCGGCGAAGGGCATCCGCGTCGAGCCGCACGTACAGCCCTCCCGGCGCAGAGTATAGGAAGGGAGGGACGCCCTCTTCCAGGAATTCGCCGAGCGTCCGCCGGGAGAGGATCGAGACGCCGAACCGGGTGTAGATCACGCCGTCCTCCAGGGATCCGGTCCCGCTCCGTTCGCCGACGACGAGCGGAGATCCCTCGAGGATTCGCGCGACCTCGAGCAGTTCGTGCGCGGTGTCCTTGCTCAACGCATCGACGTTCTGGAGGACCTTGACGATCAAGAGCGTGTCGTCTCGACGTGCGACGAAGTCGAAGCACAGTCCGCGCTCCCCGTGCGGGCGCGAAAGGAAGAATCCCGTCTTCGCGAGGCCCCGTCGCGTCTCCTCGAGGACCCGGTCCCGTTTCATCACGTATTCATCGTGTGGACTTCTATATAAATTCCACGGAGACGGTTTCCCCCGGCCGTGTTCGCTGGCATCGCGGCGAACCCTTTATCGCGGTCCCGGCCTTCGCCGTGCTCCATGGCCGGGGAACTCGTCGACGACCGGGTGATCGTCGACGACCCGGCCGAAGCGAGTGGCGTCTACAACCGAGGTTTTTTCGGCTCGCCACGGCCGGGAGGCGGCCTCGAGCTGAATCTCCTGGAGGCCGTGTACCTCGTCGAGGGGGGCCGCCTCGACATCCGCCGACGCGGACGGACGGTCTCTGCCCGAGAACTGTTCCGAGCCGCGAGCGCATCGATCGACGCATTCGAGATTCGATATCTCGTGTACCGGGATCTGCGGTCGCGAGGTTACGTCGTCGAAGCCCGAGGAGGCCCCGTCGATTTCCAAGTGTATCCCCGCGGCGGCGCGCCGAAGAAGACGCCGAGCAAGTACTGGGTGCGCGCCTTGAGCGAGCGCGCCGTGTTCGACCTGGCGGAACTCCTCGGGCGGGCGGAGGAGGCGGCCGCGGTCCGGAAGACGCTCCTGCTCGGCCTCGTGGACGAGGAGAGCGATCTGACGTATTACAGCGTCCGCGAGGCGCATCCGCGCGGCCACCCGCCGGCGACCCTCCGGAAGACCGACGTCGTCGTGCATTTCCTCGGCGACCGGGCGGTCGTGATCGACGAGGTCCAGGCGAAGACGCTCCACGAAGCCGGCTTCTTCGGGAAGATCGTCGGCCGGCGGTTGCAGCTCAGCCTCCTCGAGACCGCGTACCTGTTGAAAGCCGGTCTCGTCGAAGTGCGAAACGCGGACACGGACCGCCCGATCCGACTGGCCCGGCTCATCAAGGAGGCGAAGGCGGTCCAGCCGGACTTCGAGCTGCGCCTCCATGCGTACGAGGACCTGACGGGCCGCGGGGTCATCTCGAAAACCGGTTTCAAGTATGGCTCCCACTTCCGGGCGTACGAGGGCGACCCGGAGACCCATCACGCGAAGTACCTCGTCCATGTGGTGCCGAAGGGCCACCGCGGGGCGTGGCCGGAAATCAGCCGGGCCGTCCGACTCGCGCACGGCGTGAAGAAGCAAATCCTCTTCGGCGAAGTCGGACACGGTGTGCGATACGTGAAGCTCGAACGCGTGAGGCCTTGACGTCCAGATCGCGACGGGACGAAACGTACCTCTAAGTAGAGGTACACTTGCCTGTCTAGGCATTTCCCTCCAAGCGGCCGTCCCGACTCAACGAAGGTTTGGGGCAGCCCGAAGTTCGACCCAGTGCGGGAGTCCCGCGAGGTTCCGGAGCGTCGCCTGCACGTACGACGGCATCGCCTCGGGGCGCTGCGCTCCCTTCCGGTCTAGCAATAGAGCCAGGATTCCGACCGACGCCGCGGCCTCGAGATAATCCAGGCGATCGTCGACGAGGACGCAGTCTCCGGGTTTGGTGGCGAGCTGGGTCGGGATGTCGCGCCAATAGCGCGATTGTCCTTTCTGCGCGTTCTGCGAGTGGCCCGTGAAGATCCCGTCGATCAGATCGATCAGGCCGGCCCCGCGGAGCGCCGCATCGTTCGTCTCGCCCCCTCCCGTCGCGACGTAGACCTTGTGGCCCGCCGCGCGAAGCCGTTCGATCGCGGTGCGCGCATCCGGGTACCGGGCGTTGACGCGAGCCATGGCCTCTCGTTCGAGTTCTCGCGACACGGACAGCGCGTCCGTCGGAGGGGCGCGTACGCCGGCGCGGTCGAACATCTCCACGAGGTGCCGGGCATCGAGGTC
>WNGN01001454.1_pt1 | contig 23602 bp, 20 predicted proteins | sample 5400561 | NCBI WGS metagenome assembly WNGN01 (sample SAMN13153379, study PRJNA577476) | soil metagenome | isolation source: 115 cm soil or saprolite under Garry oak tree replicate 2 | place: USA:California | collected 2016-06-15 | reverse complement strand
CGTGGGCTTTTGGGGCAGGATCAAGTTCGAGAGAGATAGACGCGGTGAGGCATCCATCCATAGGGAAAGGAGGCGCAATGGCCAAGAAAAAGGGCACTAAGAAAGCGGCCAAAGGCGGTAAAGAGAAATAGGCCGAGTCACGATTATGGTTATTTCGCGTAGCGGTGGCGGCCCGGAAAGCGAGGATGCATTCCGATGCATCCCGCTACGACCGCCACCGCAAGTACAGCGTGGAGCCCACTAGCCCTCTTACTCTGCCAGCAAATCTAGCGGCCCACCCGAATCCGAGGCCGCACGCGCCCGACTCCTGGCCCTTCTCACGGAGAGCAGTCCCCGATCTTCAACAACCTCCACTGGTTGCGGTTCTGCCTGGTTTCGCGCCGCTGGAACGGCGCTAGACGCGGCGCTGGGCAGGGATGCGCGCCATGCGCAGGACGTGAGCCACTTCGGTTTCCTTCAGGCGCGAAGCGTCATATTCGAAGGACAGGCGATGGAGGTGCTCATCAATGCGGAAGCGGCGCAAACCGTAGGTATTGGCGAATTGCCCGAGGGCGCGGAGTTGTTCGGGGCGCAGCGGGCCTTGCAATTCGTAGGTGACTTCGACCAGGGTCATGCGTGGATTATAGCAACCTCCCAGGGGCAATGAGTTGCCGGACAACCTCTTCAAATCCTTATTCGTGCAGCGGGGCGTATAGTAGCGTCATCTATATAGCTGTATCTATTCGTGTCCAGTGGCAAAGCAGGCGGCGAAAGCTGCGGAAAAATGGCTGAGCAAAAAGTGATGGAGCGAGATCCGGTTTGCGGCATGCAGGTGGATCCGGCGACGGCTCGCGCCAAGGCGGAGCACGGCGGACGGACTTATTTTTTCTGCTGCGCGGGATGCGCGAAGAAATTCGAGGCGGCTCCGCAACAATATCTAGAGCCGCGGGCAACGCCTTCTGGCGCGACTAGTGCCGTTCCAACTATTTGCACCAAATTCTCTACTAGGCCACCACACAGCCAATCGCAGGCCGAACCTCTCGCCGGATCAAGTTGGAACGGCACTAGCCCGATGCTGACGGTCATCTCGCCGGCGGCAGCACCCGTCCGGAAAACTGTTCCGATGCATCCGAGCGCGGCCGCTCCTTCCAGTCCCAAGGCGGCCGTGGCCGAGTACATCTGCCCGATGGATCCCGAAGTACACCAGACGATGCCGGGAGCGTGTCCTAAATGCGGGATGGCATTGGAGGCAGCCCTTCCCACTGTTCCGTCCGCCAAAACCGAATATGTGTGCCCGATGCATCCGGAAATTGTGCGTTCGGAGCCGGGGTCGTGCCCGATTTGCGGGATGGCGCTGGAGCCACGGGTCATCTCCGCGAAAGAGGAGGAGAATCCGGAGCTGACGAGCATGACGCGGCGCTTTTGGGTGAGCGTCGCGCTGACGATACCGATTCTCCTGGCTGCGATGGGCGCAAATCTCCTTGGAGCTCCGCTGGAGAGGCTGATTTCGCTCCGCGCTCTCACCTGGGTTGAGTTGGTCCTGGCGACACCCGTGGTTCTCTGGGGCGGCTGGCCATTTTTTGTTCGCGGCTGGCAGTCGATCGTGAACCGCAGCCTGAACATGTTTACGCTGATCGGGCTCGGAGTTGCGGTGGCCTATTTGTATAGCGTCGTCGCAGCGCTGGCTCCCGGAATTTTTCCGCCGTCGTTCCGCGATGCTTCGGGGCAGGTGGGAGTTTATTTCGAGGCTGCCGCCGCAATTACGACGCTCGTTCTTTTAGGGCAAGTGTTGGAGCTGAGGGCGCGCAGCCGAACGGGAGCGGCGATTCGGGCGCTGCTCGGGCTGGCGCCGAAGACGGCGCGCTTGGTCGGCGAGGATGGTTCGGAACGTGACGTGCCGCTCGAGCGCGTCAAGCCGGGAGACCGGCTGCGCGTGAGGCCGGGGGAAAAGATTCCCGTGGACGGAATCGTTTTGGAGGGAAGGAGCAGCGTAGATGAATCCATGATCACAGGCGAAGCGATGCCTGTGGAGAAGCAAAGCGGCGATGGCGTGACCGGCGCGACGGTGAACGGCACGGGCTCGCTGATCATGCGCGCCGAACGCGTGGGCAGCGAAACGCTGCTGGCGCAAATCGTGCGCATGGTGGCCGAGGCGCAGCGGAGCCGGGCGCCGATCCAGAAGCTGGCCGATCAGGTTTCGGGGTACTTCGTTCCCATCGTGGTGGGCGCGGCCGTTTTGACTTTTGTGATTTGGGATCTGTGGGGCCCCGAGCCTCGGCTGGCGCACGGTCTCGTGAATGCCGTGGCGGTGCTGATCATTGCATGTCCGTGTGCGCTGGGATTGGCGACGCCGATGTCGATTATGGTGGCCATGGGGCGCGGCGCGACGCTGGGAGTACTCTTCAAGAACGCCGAAGCCATCGAACAGATGCGCAAGGTGGACACTCTCGTCGTGGACAAGACCGGCACGCTCACCGAGGGCAAGCCGAAACTGGTCTCGGTCGAGCCGAACTTTGGTTCTGAAGGGGGTTCTGAAGGGGGCTTTGAATCGCAAACGCTCCTGCGGCTTGCGGCCACGCTCGAGCGCGGCAGCGAGCACCCGTTGGCGTCTGCAATTGTGAAGGGCGCGGAGGAACGCGGGATCGCGCTGGGGTCCGCGGACGCATTCGAATCGATGACGGGTCAGGGAGTGCGCGGGCGTGTAGATGGGTCGCAGGTTCTGCTGGGTAATCTCAAGTTGCTCGACGATGCCGGCGTTGACGCGGGTGCTTTGGCCGAACGGGCGGAGGCCTTGCGCGCCGACGGCCAGACGGTGATGTTTGTGGTGGTGAACAACAAAATTGCCGGATTGATTGGGGTGGCGGACCCCATCAAGGAGAGCACCCCGGAGGCCATTGATCAGCTGCATAAGGATGGCATCCACATCGTGATGCTGACGGGAGATAACCGAACCACCGCGGAAGCCGTGGGGCGCAGGCTGGGGATCGACGAGGTGATCGCGGAGGTTCTGCCCCAAAACAAAGCTGCCACTGTGAAGCGGCTGCAAGGTGAAGGGCGCTTCGTGGCCATGGCGGGCGATGGAATCAACGACGCTCCGGCGTTGGCTCAAGCGCAGGTGGGGATTGCCATGGGGACGGGTACCGATGTGGCCATGGAGAGCGCCGGAGTGACCTTGGTGAAGGGAGACCTGCGGGGAATTCTCCGAGCACGGATGCTGAGCCGCGCGACCATGCGCAACATCAAACAGAATCTTTTCTGGGCTTTCATCTATAACGCCCTCGGAGTGCCCATTGCCGGCGGAGTGCTCTATCCTTTCTTTGGGGTTTTGTTGAGCCCGATGATTGCCGCAGCCGCCATGAGCTTCAGCTCGGTCTCGGTGATCTCCAACGCGTTGCGATTGCGCAAAGCGACGATTTGAAAGCACGGAGTGCACAAGAGCGATGCTCTGAAGGCCCTTTGTATCACGGATGAGGGTGCCGCCTGGGAGGCGGCGCTACAAAACGCCGCGCCTGCACAGCCAAGAGTGGCTGTGCCACGAAAAGCCTCAGGTCTCCCGACAAAATGCGTCGGGACGACCTGAGCTACAAACCTTGGAGAAATAACGGAGGGATTCTTCGACTTCGTAACCGCGCGGCCCGCAGGCGGGCCGAGGAAAAAACGCGCGGCCACTTCGCTCAGAATGACAACGGGCAGTGCAAAGGATTAGTTCGAGCGGAGGAGGGCGTCGAGGGCGGCAGTGAGCTCGGGGCTGGTCCAATCCTGAGGGCCGACGATTTTGCGGGCGATGCGGCCGTCGCGGCTGATGAGGTAGGCTTCGGGAATCATGACGGTGCCGTAGTTGGTGCCGATTTTCCTGTTGTCATCCCGGTAGGTGGGAAAGTTGACTTGATGTTCGCTAAGGAATTTTTGATACGCGGAGGGGTTGTCGTCCCAGCTAATGCCAATTACCGTTCCGCCTTGAGTCGAAATGCGCTGCTGAAGAGCGTTTAGCGACGCCGCCTCTTCCACGCAGGGCGGGCACCAGGAAGCCCAGAAATCCAGCACGACGACCTTGCCGCGAAGATCCGACAAATGAAATTGCCGGCCGCCGGTTTCGACGGTGAAGTCGGGCGCGCGGCGGCCCGCCACGCTGGGTTCGCCCTGGCGGTAACTGGGCATGGCAAAGACGTACAACACGGCCAAAGCTCCGACCATGGCCAGGCCGCCGAGGAGTTTTTGCCGCATCAGCAGGTCTCGCTTATCAATAAACTATGAGTAGCACAAAACTGCCGACACATGCTCATGAGAGATCCCTCGCTCACGCTGGACTTTGTTAACCGGCGAAAGCTCATCCTGTAGGTGACTTTCGCCGGAAGACGGGATGACGATGCTGGTTGCATCGTCAGTTATAATAACTCGCCGGTTGAGCCTGCGCACTCTCACCTTCCCACCCAATGAATCCCGACGAATGCGTATCCGCGATCATACCCGCGAGAAACGAGGAGCGCACGATCGCGGAAGCGGTCATCTCCGTCGCGGAACAACCAGAAATTCGCGAGGTTGTGGTTGTAAACGATCAATCGAGCGACGGCACCGGCGAGATATTGCGGCGGCTGGCGGCCGGGCAGCCGAGACTGCGCGTATGCGAGGCGGGACCGTTGCCGGCCGGGTGGGTGGGGAAGAATCACGCGGCATCGCTGGGAGCGCAGAAAGCCGCATGCGATTGGCTGCTTTTCACGGATGCAGATGCGCTGCATCTGCCGGGATCAACGGGTCGCGCGCTCGCTGAAGCCAACTCGCGCGGTGCGGATCTGGTTTCCTATTCTCCGGGACAGGAGATGCACACGTGGTGGGAGCGCGCGCTGATTCCTTTCGTTTTTTGCCGGCTTTCGCAACTCTATTCCTACGCGGCCATAAATGATCCTGATTCGCCCGCGGCAGCGGCCAATGGACAATATCTGCTCATTCGGCGGAATGTTTATGAACAGATCGGAGGGCACGCGGCGGTCCGCGACGAGGTGCTCGAGGACGTGGCCCTGGCGCGCTTGGCGAAGTCGGCCGGCTTTCGCTTGCATTTTGCGCCCGGAGACCAGATTTGCCGCGTGCGCATGTATTCAAGTTTCCAAGCGATGTGGGAAGGCTGGTCGAAGAATCTGCTTCCCTTGGTCAGCTGGTCCGGCCAGCGAGTGACGCGGGAGTTGCTTTCGGTGATGCCATGGATTCCATTGTTATGCCTGTTGCTTACGCCGTGGCATATCGTCTTCGGCGCGCTGGGACTCCTGCTGCTGGCAGGGCGCCACGCGAGCTACGCGGCGCTGCTGCGGAAGAATCGTTTCCCGCTCGATAGCGTCTTATACTATCTGGTGGGTGTTGCTCTTTATTGCGCCGCATTGCTGGCCTCGGATTGGGGTTACGCGCGGGGCAAAATCGCGTGGAAAGGACGAGAGTATCCGGTGGCGACGCCTGCTCGCCGGTCGTGAGCCGATGGTCTATGTAACGCGCAAAATCGAGTTTTCCGCCGCGCACCGCTATCACAATCCGGCCTTTTCGGACGAGGAGAACCGGCGAATCTTCGGCAAGTGTAACAACGCGAATGGGCACGGCCATAACTATGTGCTGGAAGTTACCGTGGGCGGAGAAACCGATCCGGCAACGGGAATGGTCCTGGATTTGAAGGAACTGAAGGAAATTTTGGAGCGCGAGATCATGAATCGCATGGACCACCGCTTCTTGAATTATGAGGTGCCGGAATTGGCGAACCAGATTCCCACGTGCGAGAACATCGCTGCACTGATCTGGAGGCTGCTGATGCCAAAAATAAAGAAGGGGCGGCTGACTCGAGTGCGGCTGTGGGAGTCTCCGGATCTTTACGTGGATTGCTATGGGGACGGGACGGCATGAGGCTGGAACTGACCCGGCGGTACGCGCTGGCCGCTTCGCACCGGCTGCACAGCCCGCATTTGGATGAAGCTGAAAACGAGCGAATCTACGGCAAGTGCAACAACCCGTACGGCCATGGGCATAATTATGTGGTGGAGGTCACCGTAACGGGAGACGTTGATCCTGCGACGGGCATGATCGCGCACCTGGGCGATCTCGATGGTTACGTGGCGCGCGAAATCATCGAGCCATTCGATCATATGTATTTGAATAAGGACGTGGAGGCTTTCCGCGAGCGCGTGCCGACGACGGAAAATTTCTGCATGGAGATTTTTGAGCGCTTGAAGCAATTTCCCGGCGCGCGTCTGGTACGTATTCGCCTGGAAGAGACTGGCCGTAACAGTTTCGAGTACGCAGGCCAGCGGAATGGGGATGAACATGACTGATTCGCCGAAGAAGACCGAAGAGCTCAAGCTGAATGATGAGCTCCAGCAAGGCAAAGGAGAGAGCATCGCCGACCTGGTGCGCGTGATGCTCTCGCGTATCGGCGAGGATCCGGCCCGCGAAGGCCTGCGGCGCACGCCGGAGCGCTTTGAACGCGCGCTGCGTTATTTGACCAGCGGTTACCATCAGGACCCGGAAAAAGTCTTGAACGGGGCGATGTTTTCGGTTTGCTACGACCAGATGGTGGTGGTCAAGGATATTGATCTTTTCAGCTTGTGCGAACACCACATCCTTCCTTTTTTTGGAAAATGCCACGTTGCCTATCTTCCCGATAAACGCGTGGTCGGCCTATCGAAAATTCCCCGGCTGGTGAATATGTTCTCGCGGCGGCTGCAGATTCAGGAGCTGATCGAGGCGCGGCATTTGTGCATGGTCATGCGCGGCGTGGAAAAATATCGCACCGAGACGATCACCAGCGCCATGCTGGGCGCCTTTCGAGAGAATCAGCAGACACGCGAGGAATTTTTGTCGCTGATCGGCCGCCGTTCTGTCTAGTGCCGTTCCAACTATTTTGACCAAATGGCCGGAGGGGCGGACGAGAACGTTACTTGAAATCGTGACCAGGGGGCGCTATCGCAAACAGCGCCTCGCTTCCTGGCTGGCACCGAACCGACCCGGTTCGGCGCCGGCTGAAATTCGTAGCAACAAGTTGGAACGGCACTAGCTGTCCGAATCCATCGAAAACGCGGGTGTCGCTGTGTTTCAGCCGTCCGAAAGGCTATTTCGCCGTGCGAACTCCCGGCAGCGTAGTGGATTTCTGCGATTCACGGAGCGGTGCGTGTGGTACCCTAAACGGGTCGAAGAGAACAGAAAAAGAGAGCGTAGGGAACGGCGGAGAAAGACTTGAGAGAAGCAAAGTCAGCGTTGATTGAGCAATACCGAAGCCATCCGAAAGACACCGGGTCACCCGAAGTACAAATCGCATTGCTCAGTGAACGGATCAACTATCTGACATCGCATCTCAAGTCGCACATGAAGGATCATGCCTCACGCCGCGGCCTGATCATGATGGTGAACAGGCGCAGGCGTCTGCTGGATTATCTGAATCGTCGTGATCCCGATCGGTACCGCGAGATTGTCGAACGATTGAGTCTGCGAAAGTAGCTTGACTGCTTCCTCAGACATTTCTGGCGTCCCGCGAAGCGGCATTCGAGGCAAATCGCTTCGCTAGCGGGTTTACTGGTTCGCAGGTTTTGCCGCGCTTCGCGCTCCTCGCAAGTTCTTCGGTTTCTCTCCGGCAAGGAAATCCACTTATCCAAAGCATGGACAGCCGCCTTTGACGCGGCGAAAGGAATTGAAGTTATGTCGCAATCTGCTCCACATCAAGTACAAGTTGAAGTCGGCGGGCGCCCGCTGACGCTGGAAACGGGGAAATTAGCCAAGCAGGCGAATGGAGCCGTTCTGGTGAAGTATGGAGACACGCAACTGCTGGTCACCGCGTGCATGGAGTCGCATCCGAACGACCGTGACTTCTTGCCACTTACCGTCGATTACCGCGAATATACCTATTCGGCGGGCAAGATTCCCGGCGGCTTTTTCAAGCGAGAGGGCCGTCCCTCCGAGCGCGAGATCCTCATTTCGCGCTTGATCGACCGCCCGCTCCGGCCTCTTTTTCCGGAGTCATGGCGTAACGAAACACAGATCGTCGGTTTAGTCCTAAATATTGTCGTCGCGGGAAGCGAAGATGCGATTGTCATGATTGAGGCCGGAGCGCTGGAGGTTTCCGAAGACACCATCGCGGACGCGCTCAGCTTCGGTCACGACCAAATTCGCCGCATCATTGCAGCCATACGCGAACTGCACGATCGGGTCCGGCCGAACAAAGTGGTCGTCCCGCCGCTGGTTTTCAACGAAAAAGTGATGAGAGACATCGAGAAGCGCTTTGGCGAAAGATTGCACGACGCACTGGACACCGCCAAGTATCCGAAAAAAGAAAGCTACCGGCGCATGGACGAACTGAAGGAAGAAGTGCTGGCCACAATTCCGGAAGAGGAAGAGGAGTTACGGAAAGAGGCGGAACGGGCGTTTGAACGTCTGCGAGAGAAATTTTTCCGCGACGACGTGCTCCACCGCCACCGCCGCCCGGATGGGCGAGCGTTCGATCAGATTCGGCCGATCTCCTGCGAGGTGGGATTGCTGCCTCGGGTGCATGGCTCGGCGCTTTTCACGCGGGGCGAGACGCAAGCGCTGGCTACCTTGACGCTCGGCACCAAGGAGGACATGCAGCGGCTGGACCTGCTTTTCGAGGATGAAGCGTTCAAGCGCTTCATGCTGCACTACAATTTCCCGCCGTTTTCGGTGGGCGAAGTCAAGTTTCTGCGCGGGCCGGGACGGCGCGAGATTGGTCACGGAGCGCTGGCGGAACGGGCATTGCTCAACTTACTTCCCCCCGAAGCTGATTTTCCCTACGCCATGCGGCTTGTGTCGGACATTTTGGAATCCAATGGTTCGTCGTCGATGGCCACTGTTTGCGGCGGTTCGCTGGCGCTCATGGATGCAGGAGTGCCGCTGCGTTCCGCGTGCGCAGGAATCGCCATGGGCCTGGTGATCGAGGGAGACAAGACGGCCGTGCTGACCGACATCGCCGGCGCTGAGGACCATTACGGCGATATGGATTTCAAGGTAGCGGGCACGCGAGCCGGAATTACGGCGCTACAGATGGACATCAAGGTCGGGGGAGTGAGCGTCGGGGTGATGCGGCAGGCGCTGGAGCAAGCCCGCAAGGCGCGACTCGAAATTCTCGACATTATGGACCGCACACTCACCGAGCATCGCGGGACCATGTCGCCGTATGCGCCCCGGCTATTCCAGTTGACCATTCCCACCGACAAGATTCGCGATCTGATCGGCCCGGGCGGAAAAAAGATTCGCTCCATCATCGAGGCCACGGGCGTGAAGATCGACGTCATGGACGATGGCAAAGTGCACGTCTTCGCTGCCGACGGAGGCTCGGCCGAATCGGCGCTGCGCATGATCCGCGAAGTTACGGCGACGGCGGAGGTGGGCAAGACATATCTTGGCAAAGTCGTCCGGCTGGCCGATTTTGGCGCTTTCGTGGAGCTTTTCCCCGGCACCGATGGATTGCTGCACATCAGCGAAATCGCCGAACAGCGCATTCGCGATGTGCGTGACGAGCTGAAGCTCGGCGACCAGGTGCTGGTGAAGGTTTTGGCCATCGAGGGCAATAAGATTCGCCTCTCGCGCAAGGCCATCCTTCGCGAACAGCGTGAGAAACAGCGGAAAGAAGCAAGCGCACAATAACGAGAACGGCGAGGCCACGCAGTTACACAACGGGAAGGGAGGCGGAATCCGCCTCCCTTTTTTCGCCCGTGCGTCAGTTCCCCCAAATCGTTCAATCCCGGCCAGTTGTTCCCGGTGCTAACAGGATCGTTAATCAGTAGCAGCCGCCCTCCGAATCCTATTACCGAGAAGCCCATTGTCGGGACTTGCCTCTGGAGCATCTGTGCTCGCTTTATCCTTCCTTCAGGAGTACAGTTGATGTCGAGAGCGAGGTAAACCATGGAACGGGACTATGACATTTTTGAGAGATTGCCTGATGCTTCGGTGCGCTGTTTAACCCGTGTCCACGGGACTCTACATGTGCGCCCGGTTTTAGAAGAACGGGGAAACCAAACCACCAACGAGTGCTTCGCGATGAACATCCGCACGAGGGAAATCATCGCTCGGGTCAATGACAAGGTGGCGCGACGGGCACAATTGATAAGAGGCCTAATACAGAACCGGTAAGATCCGTTCGCTGACGCCATTTTAGCGCACGAACCTACGCGCCTGTTCGCACCTTCCTGTCAATCGCACCAACCCGACAGAACGCCTCGGACTTCTCAGCCTTGTACTGATGCCCGCCAGACTCTCGGTGTGAGGCCGCTGCCATATTTCGAAAATCTCATTTCTCGGGAGTTGGGGTGAGAGCCCGCTTCCTCGAACGGTAATTTGGTTGAGCTTCCGCTTCCAGGCACTTTAGGCAGGATTCGGTAGGTCTCCCTTCCCTGTCCTATAGGACAGGTTTCGGACAGCATGTCTTCCCGGAACTCCGACCCGTGCCGTTAACGCAACACAGCGCAAGAGTGCGCGAATTGCGTCTCGCGGACTGGTACGATTTACACAAGGGATTGGAGGCGTGCCATGTTGAATTCTCAGGTCCGTCGCAAGCTTTGGCTTCCAGTGGTAGCTGCAGGCCTCTTGACTCTGGCAGGTTGCTCGAACCAGCCCACCAAACAGGGCCAAGCCACCGCCCGAGCCAAGAAAGCCGCGCCCGCAAAGCAAGCAAAGCAGGCCGAGCCAGCAAAGTCGGTCACCGACTCAAGCAAGGTGACCCCGGCGACCATGCTCGTCACCGTGCCGAAAGGTACGTCTCTCAGTGCGACGATCGGTCAAACGCTCGCCAGCAACAAGAACCATGCGGGTGATTCCTTTGCCGCGAGCCTCTCCACACCCGTCAAGGTGGGAGGAAAGATCGTGATTCCCAAGGGCGCTCACGTAACCGGCCGCGTCCTTGCTGCCAAGAAGAAGGGTCCGGCGGAATTGACCGTGGCTCTTGCCTCGGTCGAAATCCAGGGGAAATCCTATGCGCTGAAAACCAACTCGATTGGTCCTTCGGGCAAAAAGGACATCACGTTCCCTGCCGAGACTCGCCTGAAGTTCAAGCTCGCCAATCCTGTCAAGATCCCCGTTAGGGGATGAACCTGCAGCTACTGACTGCCGGACCGCAGCGGGCGCAAGCTCACTGCGGTTCGCAGTCCATCGGCTACGCCACCGTCCCTCACTGCCGCCCTGCTGGATAAGGGGATCATGATCGAACGAGCACCCTAAGGCGCAGCCGCTCAGACCAACGCGAGTTACCGGGGTCCGCGATCTCCACGGTCCCCGCGATCCTGTGGCATCGGCGCTGTACGAGTCGGGTTGAACTCCTGCTTGGGGGTGTGGTCTAAGGCGCAGTAGTCTGCCCAAGATTGCGCCACTGATTTAGGTTCAATCCTCGGGCGCGGCTTCGCTTCGTGATCTCCAGCACTTCTTTGGTTTTCCATCTTCCCATCGTAATGGGTGATGACGCTGGTGTCGAGCGTATTCGCGGACACCGGGCGCACATGCCACGCCGCTGCCGAATCGGCTAGCTTACGCGTTCGATACGTGCGCCCAGCCGGCTCAATTTTTCTTCAATACGTTCGTAACCGCGGTCGATGTGGTAGACCCGGTCCACGTAACTTTCTCCCTGGGCCACTAACGCCGCCAGCACCAGAGAGGCGCTGGCTCGCAAGTCCGAAGCAATCACCGTGCTGCCCTGCAGCGTGGTCGGCCCGCGGACGATGGCTTGGCGGCCGTCAATGGAGATATTTGCGCCCATGCGCATCATCTCGCTGGCGTGCATGAAGCGATTCTCGAAGATGGTCTCTGTGATTACCGAGGTTCCTTCGGCTTGTGTGGCCAGAGCCATGAATTGGGCCTGCATATCGGTGGGGAACCCCGGATACTCTTCCGTTCTCACATCGGCGGCCATTAGTTTGCGGGCGCCGCAGACGCGCAGCGTGCGATCGTCGGGTTGCTGAATATCCACACCGGTCTCGCGGAGCTTGGCGATTATTGAGGTGAGATGCTGCGGCGCGCACTCCGCCAGCTCCACCGCGCCTCGCGTAATCGCGCCCGCGATCAGAAATGTGCCCGCTTCGATTCGGTCGGGGATGATACTGTGGGTCGTCCCGCCCAACCTCTCCACGCCCTGCACGCGCAGCGAGGAGGTCCCACAGCCCTCGATTCGAGCGCCCATCTTCGTGAGCAACTCGATCAGGTCTGTAACCTCCGGTTCCAGCGCGGCATTTTCGATGCACGTTTCTCCGTCCGCGAGAACTGCCGCCATCAGGATATTCTCCGTGCCGGTGACGGTTATTTTTTCAAAGATGACCTGCCCTCCGGGCAATCGGCCGCCTTCCGGTACCGTGGCGGCCACATAGCCGTGCTCGGTGGAAATTTCGGCGCCCATCTGCTCGAGCGCCTTCAAGTGCAAATCCACCGGCCGAGCGCCGATGGCGCAGCCGCCCGGAAGAGAGACGCGGGCGTAGCCCAAGCGGCCGACGAGCGGCCCCAGCGTCAGAATCGAGGCGCGCATGGTGCGCACGAGCTCGTAGGGCGCTTCGGCATCGGAAATTTTCTCCGCTTGAATGGTGAGGTCGGTGGGCGGCAGGTCCGGAGTTTCCACCCGGACGTTCATGTGCGCCAGCAGTCGCCCCATGGTGACGATGTCGCGCACGCGAGGAATATTCTTCAGGTGCACGGGCTCAGCGCTCAGCAGCGCAGCAGCCATCGCCGGCAGGGCGGAATTCTTCGCCCCGCTGATGCGTACAGTGCCTTGAAGGCGGCCTCCGCCTTCGATTCGGAAACGATCCATTAGCCCTTCTTCCGCGAACTCATCTTAGGCCGAGCGGCTTGCTTGCCCGGCCGGCAGAATGCTCGGCGAGCGCTTGCCACAAATTTCCTCCCGTCCGTTTTAGCCGGCGCCGTGCTTCGGAGGCGGACAAGCCCATTTTCAGCATCACCAGCGCAACGCGAAGATTGCGGGATCGAGCGAGCGCTCGCTTCGCCTCCGGCGCGTCCGCACCGGTGGCTTCTTCGAGGATTCGCAGGCCTCGGCTGCGCAGTTTCTCATTGGTCATGCTGAGGTCCACCATCCAGTTATTGTAAACGCGTCCGAGGCGGATCATGGCGGCGGTGCTGAGCATGTTGAGAATAAGTTTCTGTGCCGTGCCTGCCTTCATGCGCGTCGAGCCGGCGATGACCTCGGGACCCGTCTGCGGAGCAATGGTAATGTCCGCCAAGCGACGCGCCGGTGAATTCCGGCTGGATGTCACGAGCACCGTCTTTGCCTTGCGCTGGCGCGCGAACCGCAGGGCGCCCAGTACGTAGCGCGTGCTGCCGCTGGCGCTCACGCCAATTACGGTGTCCCGCGCGCCAATCTTTCGCGCGGCAAGATCTCTCGCGCCTTGGGACGCCGAATCCTCCACGCCTTCGGCGGCGCGAGTGAGGGCGCGGCGTCCCCCCGCGACGAGAGCCCGCACCAGGCGAGCGGGGACGCCAAAGGTGGGAGGGCATTCGGCTGCATCCAGCGCGGCCAGACGCCCGCTCGTGCCGGCGCCTACATAAATCAACCGGCCGCCCTCTTCGATGGATTTGGCAACGACGTCTACGGCGCGTGCGATCGAGGCGAGCTCTCGCCCTACTGCTTTGGGGACGAGCCGATCTTCGCGATTGATGATCTCGAGGAGCTCGCGCGTTCCCAGTTGATCGAGCCTGCGCGAGCGCGGATTGCGCCGCTCGGTGGCCGCCCGGTAAGAGGAGTTTTTCAAGGCCCGGAATTCGATTTGCCGGTTGGCACAAGATCCGAAAGTGAGGCGAAGGCGCTACACGCTGGCGTGAGGGGCTCTTTCGGCAGCCTCATGGGTTCGATCCCGGCAGCAAACCCAGGCACTCCACGATGGCGTTGTGAATTGCCGGCTGCACGTGGCGGATCTCGTCGTCATCGGGATCGGCATGCGTGCGATTCGCATTGGTCAGCAGCACGACGAAAAGCTCCTTTTGTTTGTCGATCCACATGGAGGCTCCGGTGAACCCGGTGTGGCCGATGCTCTGTTTGGAAAAGTAGCGGCCGCTCGAAGAGGGTTCTGTGGGTACATTCCAGCCTAACGTGCGCGTGTTTTCCGCGAGCGGCGCCGGGGAAGTGAATTCCGTGACCGTTTGGCGCCGGAGTATTCGCTGATGCGCGTAAATGCCGCCGTTCAGCAGCATCTGGCAAAAGATAGCCAGGTCGGCGCCCGTTGAGAACATCCCGGCGTGGCCGGCGACTCCGTTCATCACCGAGGCGTTTTGGTCATGGACCTCGCCATGCAGCACACGCTTGCGCGCGCCAGAGACTCTTTCGGTGGGGGCAATACGCGCGCGCAGCGATTTGGGCGGACGAAACATCGTGTTGGTCATGCCGAGCGGCGCAAAAATGCGCTCCCGCGCTAATTGATCGAGCGGCCGGCCGGTCAACCGCTCGATAATCGCGCCCAGCAGGATGAAGCCGATATCCGAATAGATCGATTTGGCGCCGGGTTCATGCGCAAGGGGCTCGGCCAGGGCGCGCGCGAGAATTTCGCTGCGGGTCTTGAACCTCACAAAATAATCTTCGTGCGGCGGCAATCCCGAAGAGTGAGCGAGCAGATGCGCGACGCTCACGCGCCCGCGCCGGCCGGAATCAGGTCCGCAGGCCCATCCGGGGAGATAACGGCTGATCGGAGCGTTGACGTCCAGTTGCCCCGTTTCGCTAAGCATCGCGGCAAGCGTGGCTGTAACCACGGGTTTTGTGAGCGAAGCCGCATCGTAAATCGTCATCTCGTTGACTTTCGCTGAATCCAGAGCATAAGTCTGGCGTCCGAAGGCGTGAACGAATAGCTCACCCTTGTGTCCCACCGCGAGCACGCCTCCCGGAGCTGCGCGATGCGAAATGGCTGCCCCGAGCAGTGTGCAGGCAGGCGCGAGCTTCACAAGCATCTGATTGCCCGCGGGCACGAGCTTCATCGGATTTGCCGCAAGATCGATGCCTGCGCCCATGCATACCGCGCCGGGCACGTTCACGGGAATGCGGCCCGAGGTGGGCGCCTGGCCGAAAAGCGCGCGAGCGGCGGCGCGTTGCGCTACGTCGGCGTTGCTGAAGATGCCGAGCCAAGTCTTTGCCTCGGGAAAATGCTTGATCACATAAGGACTTCCGAAGCAGGCCACGATTACTGGCTGCTTAAGGGCCAGCACGCGATGTACTGCCGCGGCCTGCTCTTCCGGCAGGGCCACGCTGCCTTTGCGGTCGGCCACGCGAACAAAAAGCGCCAGAACTACGGCGTCGTAGGCGGCGAGTTTAGAGAATTCGAGGCTGCTGATGGGCGCGAAGCGAGTATCAAAACGCAGAGTTTCGAGCGCATCCGCACGCCAGCGGATTTCGTTTTCAAAAAATCGCCCCGGCTGGGCATCCGGATCACCGGCGATGCTCAAAAGCAATAATTTCAGGGGCCGCGCGGCATCCAGAGGCAAGATGCGTTGCGCGTGACGCAGGAGGGTAATGCCCCGGCCGGCGATTTCATCCGCCGAGCGGCCGAATTCCGCCCGCGCCAGCGACGCCGGCAGGGAATCGAGAGCCACAAATTTATTTCCATGCAGTCCGACGCGCGCTTTCGCCCGGAGCACGCGAGCTACAGCTTGATGGATTCGCTCGGGCGGCAGACGGCCGGATTTCGCCGCTTCTTTGAGTGACAACAAGGCTGCTTCGGGTACGGGCGGCTGCAAAAGCAAATCCGTCCCGGCGAGAATTGCCTGCACGGCGGCTTCGCCGGGGGTGTAATGCCGCGCAACGCTCCCCATATCGAGCGCGTCGGTGACCACCAGTCCGTCAAAACCCAGTTCACGCCGCAGCAGACCGCTAATGATTGTCTGCGAGAGCGTCGCCGATCTCCCAGGATCAGGTTCGAGCGCCGGCACGGCGAGGTGGCCGGTCATTACCGTGCTTGCTCCCGCAGCAAAGGCGGCGCGGAAAGGAGGCAACTCCACAGCCTCGAGATGAGCGCGGTCGCTCGAGATGGAGGGCAAATCGAGATGCGAGTCGATCAGAGTATCGCCGTGGCCGGGAAAATGTTTTGCGGTGGAAAGCGCGCCGTTCTCTTCCACGCCGCGCACATAAGCCTCGACGAATGCGGACACCCGCCGTGGATCCTCGCCAAAGGAGCGGACGTTGATAATGGGGTTGTCTGGGTTGCTGTTGACATCCGCGACTGGCGCGAAAATCCAGTGCACGCCTACAGCCCGCGCTTCGGCCGCAGTAATGCGTCCGACGGTGTGGGCGTCCTCGGGACGGCCAGTCGCCGCGATGGCCATGGCATGCGGGAAAGATGTGCCATGCTCGAGCCGCATGGCCGTGCCGCGCTCGAAATCGGCTGCAAACAGCAATGGAACGCGCGCGGGTTTCTGCAGGAGATTAATCAGTGCAGCCGTCGCATAAGGCTTACCGCGCTCGATTCCGAAGGGGCCCGCACGGGCGCCCAGCATGAACCCACCGATATGATTTTGCACGACGGCACGCTGCAACTCCCGATATTCCGCGCTTTCTGAGGAGGTGAATTCCCCGTGAAAGGGCAGCATCAGAAGCTGCCCAAGTTTTTCCTCCAGGCTCATTTTTGCCAGAGTGCGCCTGATCCACGACTCCGCACCAGACGAAAGACGCCGGCGGACATTTTTACGAGCGGTCGAGCGCAAACCTGGCGTGTGGCGGGAACGTGGCATCAACAGGATGGCCGCAGGAAACAGGCTGGAGACTTCATCACCAATGGGCGAACGGCCAGTGCCTTCTGCTGCATGCGTGGATTGAGGCGGCGCTCACCAGCGGAGCCTTCGCCTGCGCCAAAAAGTATAAAGCCGCCACCGATTTCGATACAAGAAATGCGACAGTCAACCGGGCTTAAGTGATAAGCCCTCGCGTTAGGAACAGGGCGGCGGCGCGATCATCCGACCCGTGCGTTAGCGCGATATACCCAGCGATTGCGCCGCGCCGGAGCCGGGGCTACACTCGCCTTGATGCGCATCGTGTCACTCCTTCCTGCCGCGACGGAAATTCTCTACGCCGTCGGCGCGGGTAATGCGGTGGTTGGCGTTACGCATGAATGCGATTTCCCGGCAGAAGCGGCCAAGAAACCGGCGCTGATTCGGCCGCGCGTCGATCCTTCCGCGCTTCCGGCGGAAGTGGACCGGCAGGTGAGAGAACTTGCCGGCCGCGGCGAGAATATTTACGCGCTCGATACGGAACTGCTCCTGCGGCTCCAGCCGGATCTGATCGTGACGCAGGATTTGTGCGACGTTTGCGCCGTCTCGGCTGACGATCTCGCGACGGCCCTCTCGCGTTTTCCGGCAGGGAACCGGCCCCGCGTGGTCAGCTTTACCCCTCGCAGCCTGGATGATATCTGGAAGGGCGTCCGTGAGATCGCCCAGGCTGCTGATTGCGCTTCAGAGGGGCGAGCGCTGGCAGAATCGCTGGCTTTGGAAGCCGCCACGGTGCGGCAGGCCGTAGCGGATGCGGCGCCACGTCCGCGCGTGCTGTGCCTGGAATGGTTTGATCCGCCCTACGCGGCCGGACATTGGGTCCCGGAGATGGTGCGGCTCGCGGGGGGCATCGATGTCCTCGGTCGCGAAGGAGCGCCGTCGTTTGGCATCCAGTGGCAAGAGGCCATCTCGGCTCAGCCCGAGATTCTTATCCTGATGTCTTGCGGCTATGACCTGGAACGAAATATCCATGTGTGGCGTTCGACGAATCTGCCCCCGCGATGGGAGGAAGTTCCCGCGGTCAGAAATGACCGCGTCTACGCCGTGGATGCCAATGCATATTTTTCACGGCCGGGACCGCGCCTGAGCGAGGGTCTGGCGCTGCTGGCGGCACTACTGCACCCCACGCGCGCGCGCACTGATTGGGCATCGAAACCTGCATCTGTGCGGCGAGTCACCTCCGAAAGCGGTACGGTGCGCGCCAGGCCCGCCGGGTAAGTGAGTATCCGATCAGGTCCGGTTTCTGGACTCCGGTGGAGTCCCGCGAAGTCTTCCGGGATTCCGGGAATGCGGAATCCACCGGACTCCTGACACCGGAGATGGTCATCCCGAGCGACGAAGCGGAGCGAGGCGCGCAATTTGCGCCCCGGATGCCTTCGCGGGGGATCTCTCCGAGTTTTGGCGTGCAGGAATTGCGGAGATCGTCACCCTGAATGAGCGACCTCTTCGCAGCCGTGAACTCACTGTCATGGTCAAAACCAGCACGACGTAACAAACGTAGAGCAAGGCCCATGGTAAGACAAAGCAAAAGACATTTACGCTTAGGGAAGCTACTAATCGGCCTAGCAACCGTTGTTGGCACGCTCGCCGCCCTTTTAGCTTTATTCCCACGCCTGGCCATCTCCAATGAGTCCGCACTTGACCCGAACGACCCATTTTCAACTCCATTTCGCATCGTTAATGATGGTTACGTTCCTTTGTTTGCAGTCAGATTCTTCTTGTTTGTCAGCGATGCAAAAAATTCGGCAGGAGGCGGCATTAGAGCAACTACGTTCATGGACTCTAAATTTAGTATCCCGATCTTCTGGCCTAGCGATGCTTACGACTATTACGCGGGGAACGACATCGGGCATCAAATCGGAGGCGGAGCAACCATGGAATTCACCCATCCGTGGGCATCGGCAGATATAACTATTATCGTCCAATATCATCCCTTTGCGATTCCATTTAATAGAAGGCGGGCAGTTAGATTCATCACGGAAAGCGGACCAGATAACAAACTGCATTGGATGCAACGCCCAAATCCAAATTAGGACTCTACCCAATCTACTGTTCGATTGACCGGAGTGGCGATCTGCCTAAGAATACTCGGCCTATGAGCAATCCTCTTGCACACAAACGTTTGGCGGTGCTGGGCGCAGGGAAGATGGGCGGCATTCTGCTGCGCGCATTCTTGGATCAGAAGCTGGTGTCCCCGGGGCACGTGGCCGCGACGGTGCGGCACGCCGAGCGCGCCGAGAAGCTTGGCAAAGAACTGGGCGTGCGCATCGGGACGGATAACCACGCCGCGGTGCATGGTGCGGATGTGGTGCTGCTGGCGGTGAAGCCGATGCAGGTGGCGGAAGTGTTGCAGGAGATTCACGCGGAACTGAAAGCGGGAAGCGTGCTGGTCTCCATAGCGGCTTCGGTGCCGACGAAATTTATCGAGCAGCACCTGGGGCGCGAGGTGGCTGTGGTGCGCGCCATGCCCAACACGCCGTGCGCCATCGGCTGCGGGATGACGGGGATCGCGCGGGGCACTCACGCCGGGGCGGCGCACGTGGAGATGGCGCGAGCCATGTTCGAGGCTGTGGGGCGCGTGGTCGTGCTGGATGAAAAGCACATGGACGCGGTGACGGGGCTTTCCGCGAGCGGCGCGGCGTTTGTCTATATTATCCTGGAGTCGCTGGCGGAGGGCGGAGTGAAAGTGGGCCTGCCGCGCGACGTAGCCACACTCTTGGCGGCGCAGACGATGCAGGGCGCCGCGAGAACCGTGCTCGAGACCGGGGACCATCCGGCGCTCTTGAAAGACGGCGTGACCACGCCGGCGGGCTGCACCATCGACGGCATCATGGAACTGGAAGACGGCAAGGTTCGCGTCACGCTGATCAAGGCCGTGGTGAAGGCCACCGAGCGGGCCAAAGAATTGATGTTCGACGCGGTGTAGAGGGAACTGGCGCGGATTAAGCCGGCCTGGATCGCGGGTCGCATGTCCCGAGATTCCTACAGCGCCGACTCACTTCGACCCGGCGAATTATTTCGACGCTGGGGCGAGGCCGCGGTATTTCAGCATGGGCTCGATGCTCGGTTCTTTCCCGAGCCACGCAGCGTACATCTTGGCGAGGTCCTCGGTATTGCCTCGCGAAAGCACCATCTGACGGAAGCGGTCGCCATTCGCCCGCGTTAGCCCGCCGTGATCCTCGAACCACTGGAAGGCATTGTCGTCCAGCATCTCGCTCCACAAATAAGCGTAATAGCCGGCGGCATAGTCGTCACCCCAGATGTGCAGGAAGTAGGTGGAGCGGTAACGCGGCGGCACGTAGCTGAGGGAGATCTGCGCCTTCTGCAATGCCTCCGTTTCAAACGGATCCGGATTTTGCAGCGGCGCGCCGGGCGGAAGTGTATGCCAGTGCATATCGAGTTCCGCGGCGGCGAGCAGCTCGGTAAGCATATAACCCTGGTTGAAGGTTTCCGCTTTCTTGATCTTGGCGGCCAGTTCCGCGGGCATAGGCGCGCCGGTTTTGTAATGTTTGGCGTAGTTATTGAACACGGCTGGATAGGTCGCCCAGTGCTCGTTGAACTGCGAAGGAAACTCCACGAAGTCGCGCGGCACGTTGACACCTTGAAGACTGGGGTACTCGGTGTCGGCAAACATGCCGTGCAGCGCGTGGCCGAATTCGTGGAACATAGCCGTTACATCGTCAAAGCTGAGAAGGGCCGGCTGGCCGGACACGGGCTTGGGGAAGTTAAAAACGTTGTAGACGACCGGCTGGATGCCAAGCAGTTTGGATGGGTCGACAAACTCGTCCATCCAGGCGCCGCCATTTTTGTTATCGCGCTTGAAATAATCGCCATACCAAAGCGCCAGCGATTTGCCGCTGGAATCGAAGATCTCGAAAACGCGCACATCCGGGTGGTACACCGGAAGGTCGTGGCGTTCCTTGAAGGTGAGCCCATAAAGCTGGCCGGCGGCGTAGAAGAGGCCATTCTGGAGCACGTTGTTTAATTCGAGATAGGGCTTGATCTGCGCTTCATCCAGATCGTATTTCTGCTTGCGGACCTGCTGGGAATAAAACTCCCAGTCCCATGGCTGCAACTGGAAGCCGCCGTGCTGCGCGTCGATGACCGCCTGGATATCCTTGGCTTCGCTGATGGCTTTCGCCGTAGCCCCCGGCACCAATGCATTCACAAATTTCAGCGCGGCGTCCGGATTCTTGGCCACCTGGTCTTCCAGTTTCCACGCCGCGTAGTTCGGAAAGCCAAGCAGCTTGGCTTTCTCGGCGCGAAGCTGGGCCAAGCGAGCGATGGTGTCGCGGGTATCGTTGGGGCCGCCACGTTCGGCGCGATTCCAGGAATTCTCAAAAATGGCCTGGCGAGTCGAGCGATTGCTCAGGGTAGCCAGGTCAGGTTGTTGCGTGGTGTTCTGCAGAGGCATTACGTAGCCGCTCAGCTGGCGCTCTTTTGCTGCTTGCATGGCCGCGGCGATTTGCGCATCGCCCAGGCCGGCGAGCGCCTTTTTATCTGCAGTGACGTAGGCCGCGGCCTTGGCCGCAGCGAGCAACTTCGATTCGAACGCGGTGGTGAGGGTCGATTCCTCTTCGTTAAGCTTTTTCAGTTTGGTCTTATCGGAAGCGGAGAGATTGGCGCCGGAATGCACAAATTTTTTGTAATCGAACTCCACCAGCCGCAGCGATTCCGGATCGAGCTTCAGCGAAAGCCGTTGCTTATAGAGCGTGGCGACACGCGCAAACAGCTTGGGGTCGAGGAAGATCGCATCCTGGTGCGCGGCCAATTTGGGCGCTTCGATGTCCTTCACTTTCTGCAGGCCAGGATTCAGGTTCGCCGAAGTTACGCCGTTAAACGCCCCCATCACCCGATCCAGCAGCCGGCCCGTCTTTTCCATGGCCGCAATCGTATTCTCAAACGCCGGTGCGGCCGGATTATTCGCGATGTCCTGCATCTCCTTGCGCTGTTCGGCCATGCCGGCTTCGATGGCGGGTTGATAATCGCCGTCCTTGATTTTGTCGAACGGTGGCGCCTGAAAGGGCAACGTGCTGGGCGCATAGAATGGGTTCGCCGGGCCAAAAGGCGCGCCGGCCGTCAAACCAGGCTTGATGCTCAAAGCGACCGCCAGTGCGCCAACGGCAGCTAGAAGAATAAATTGTGGCGGCGTGATCTTGGGCCTGCTCGGCCGGATTGTGCTCATCGCTTTTCATTACCTCGTATTGCGGATTGTAAGGGACACACGGGCCTGCGGGCTACTTCGCTTTAGAAGCAGGAACACGTCCCGGAAAATGACCCGCTACGCGGCAGCATCGGTGGCTGAGGAATGCCGCTTGTGTTAGGATGTGCGGCTCACGACGATGCCCAGACAATACGTCCCCATCATGATTTTTGCGCTGCTGGCGATGGCCTTCCCCGCCGTGACCCTGATTCTTTTCAAATATATTCGGCCGGATTCGCGAGCCACAGGGGCGAAGCTGAAGCCCTATGAGTGCGGCATTCCGGCGGAAGGCGACGCGCGCGGGCGCTATTCGGTGCGGTTCTATATCGTGGCGATCCTATTTGTGATCTTCGACGTGGAGACGATATTTTTGTTTCCTTGGGCGGTCTTGTATTCGACGCGTGAGGAAGGCTACCGGCTGACGCCGATTTATGGTTTGGCGAGCATGTTTGTCTTTTTGGGGATTTTGATTGTGGGTTACGTGTGGCTTTATCGCAAAGGCGCTCTGGAGTGGGTGTAACGCCAGGAGAGAAAGAGGGCTGATTTCCCGGCAGGAATTTGGCGGCCGGGAATTTTTTTGCGCGGTTGCCCTGCGTTGTGGCGTGTGTTAGAACCTATGGTTCGAGTTTGAAGCCGTTTGTGCGTGTCTTTGCCGGAAATTTTTTAGCTCCGGTTTCGGGAGTCCGGTGGATTCCGCATTCCCGGAATCCCGGAAGACCTCGCGGAACTCCACCGGAGTCCAGAAACCGGACCGCGAGAGCTTTGGTGCGGCACGCCGGACTCCAAACACCGGAGCGCAGTTGAAGGTTTTGTTTCCTTTCGGCTCATGACCAACGATTCTGAGGAAAAGCAGCCGCCTCGTCCAGCGGAGGCAGAAAAGCCTGCGGACACTCCTGTTGCACCTTCCGCTTCCCCTTCTGCTTCAGGCGCAACGCCGCCGGGCGAGACGCCCGGTAAGCCGCCGGCGCCTGCTGTTCCTGCGGCTCCAGTCAAACCGGCGGCTGCGGGTGAAGCGAATCCCGCGGCGCCGCCGAAACCGCCCGGACCACCACCGCCTCCCAAGGAGGCACCGCCGAAGCCGGCTCCTCTCGACAACGATCTGGTGAAGCGCTACAAAGCGCGGTTTGCCGGCGCGATTGTGGAGGCTTTTCTCGATCGCAAGCAGGCGATTCTCGTGATCGCTGCGGACCGGCTGCTGGAAATCGCTCGGTACAGCCGCGAGGAAGAAAATTTCGATTTGCTGACGGATTTGACGGCTGTCGATTGGCCCAAGCGCGAGAAGCGATTCGATCTGGTGCTGAATCTCTATTCATTTCCGAAGAATGAACGCTTGCGCATCAAAGCGCTGCTGGGAGAAAACGAGCCGGTCGCGAGCGTGGAGAGCGTCTGGCCCACGGCCAATTGGCTGGAGCGGGAAGTCTACGACATGTTTGGAATCGTTTTCGAGGGGCATTCCAATTTGAAACGCTTGCTGCTGCCGGAAGAATGGCAGGGATATCCGCTGCGGAAGGACTACGACATTTTGCAGCAGGATGAGGCCTGGGTGCGGGAAAACCTGGGCATCGAGAGCGGGCAATAGCCGCCGTGGCCGACCGATACAATTTTGCGGCAGGAGCGAACCTCGAGACCACCGTCCTCGGCGCGGATGAAATCATTCTCAATATGGGGCCGCAGCACCCTTCCACGCACGGCGTGCTGCGCGTGAAGCTG
>WNGN01001005.1_pt1 | contig 23633 bp, 21 predicted proteins | sample 5400561 | NCBI WGS metagenome assembly WNGN01 (sample SAMN13153379, study PRJNA577476) | soil metagenome | isolation source: 115 cm soil or saprolite under Garry oak tree replicate 2 | place: USA:California | collected 2016-06-15 | reverse complement strand
CCGGCCGGGATATCCGAGCCATCCACGCCGGTGCAGCACGGCACCGACGTCGCGGGCGCCGTGCCGTCGTGGACGCCCCAGGCCCACATTCCGCCTCAGCGGCCGTCCCAGGCCGAGCCACAGAACGCGGCCCCGACGCCGGACCGGCCGGCGGGAGCGCCACGGCAGCTTGCCGAGATCCCGCAACCGGCCGGGGTTAGCCAGGCGGCCGGGACCGGCCAGCCAGCCGACGCCAGCCGGCCAGCCAGTACCATCCATCGCACCGGGACCAGTCAGGCCCCCGGGACCAGCCAGCCCGCGCAGACGCGACCAGCAGCGGAAGCCAGCCGGCCAGCCAGTACCAGCCAGCCGGCCGGGTCCCGGCACTCCGCCGAAACCCCGCAGGCCGCTGCGGCACGTCGGTCGGCCGGGCTTTCGACCGGAGCCGGAACAGGTCTGATGACCGGCGCGCCATCCGTGCGATCCGCGGCACCCGTGCCTCCGCTCCAGGCCCAGGTCGCGACCGCGACGGACAGTGCGCCAATCCATGGCGTCCCGCTCCCGCCGCCGACCGAGCTCCTCGGCCAGCCCGCGGCACCGCTCACCCCGCCAGCCTGGACGCCGGCCGGCGATGGACCAGGTCCAGGCATCGCCCCCGTCGCCGAGCTCAGCCGAGCGCAGGGCGATTCGGCCGACCCTGAGCAGCACGGCCCGGTCAACGGGGTGATGCGCGATGAGCAGGTGACGGCCGCCGAAGCTCTGCTCGGCACCGCGCCTGTCGGCGGTTACCTGCCCGACCAGATGGAACTGCCGCTTCCCGCAAGCGCGCCAGGTAACGCCGCGGTAGCTCCCCCGGCCAGCGAGCCACCAGGTGCTTCGATGCGGCTGCCGGGTGGCCAGCGACCGCAGGAGCCGACCATCGCGCTGGCCTCTCCGCCTCAGGCAACCCCGGGACCGCTGGCCCCCGCCGGCCCGCATAATCCCTATCTGCGACTGGTCGAGCCGGCCGGCACGCCCGAGAACCCAGCGAGCGTCCAGGAACCGGCGCCCGCCGACATCATGTCCGCCGACGATGCGGCCGCGCCGCCCCCGCAGCGGAGGCGGCGCGCGGCCAAGCGCCGGCTGCCGACCCAGCGGATCTTCTCCGACCTGGCCGCTCAGGCCGCGATACCCGCGAACGCCTACGCGATCGGCGAGGACATCGACGGGGCCATGTGCCTGATCAGGACCGACGAAGGCTTCGAGGTGTTCAACTCGCTGGCCGGAGCCAGGCATGAGGTTCGGGTCTTCCAGAACGAGGAGTCGGCCTACTTCTACCTGTTCGGCGTGCTGGTCGCCGAGGCGGTCAGGACCGGCATGCTGGCACCGAGGCAGTAACGGGTCCCCGGGCGGGCCAGCGACACCAACTGGCCCGCTCGCTTGGCCGCACGGGCCAGTCAGCACCCCGTCGGGGACTTGTCACGACTTGGAGTCAATTCGCTGCCCGACTTGTCGGCTTTGCGGAGCCAGATCTAGTGACATGTCGATGCTGGCGGCGGAGGGGGCGCCAGCCCGGCGGGGCGTGCCGCCATGATGGGAGCCATGACCGCGCCCAACGAGCAGCCAGAGCGTGCCGAGCCTACCGACCTGATCCCGCCAACCCCGCAGACCCCGCCAACTCCGCAGACCCCGCAGACCCCGCCGACCCCGCAGGTCCGGCCAGCCAAGCCGGACCTGGCGACCCCGCTCAGCGGAGCCCAGTACCGCATCCGGGCCGGTGCCTACGAGGCCGCTGTCACCGAACTCGGCGCCGGGCTACGCCGGCTGAGTTTTCGCGGCAAGCCGCTGGTCACCGGATACGCGGCCGACGATCTTCCGCCCGCGGGTGCCGGACAGCTGCTCGCGCCGTGGCCGAACCGGATCGACGGCGGCAGGTACGAGTTCGGCGGCGCCAGCCTCCAGCTCGAGCTGAGCGAAGCCACCAGGGGGAACGCCATCCATGGCCTGACCCGCTGGGCGAACTGGGACCTGTCCGACGCTTCGGCGCCAGGGAGCGCACCCGCACCGAGCACCCACGACCCGAGCACCCACGACCCGAGCACACCAGGCCTGTGCACGGCCGACCAGGTGACGCTGACGCACGTCCTGCACGGCAGGCCCGGTTACCCGTTCTGCCTCGAGCTGTCGGTCAGCTACCGGCTCGACGCGGCGTCAGGGCTGACGGTCGCCGTCACGGCGTGGAACGCCGGCTCCCGGCCGGCGCCGTACGGCACCGGATCTCACCCGTACCTCACCACCGGCGCGCCTGTAGTGGACGACTGCGAGCTCGAGCTGGCCGCAGCGTACTGGCTGGCCACCGACGACCGGGGAATCCCCTCCGGTCCGGCGCGGGATGTCACGGGCTCGGCGTTTGACTTCCGCGCGGCGCGCCGCATCGGCAGCACCCAGCTTGACCACGCGCTGACCGGGTTGAGCAGGGACGAGTCCGGGCTCGCCTGGGCGCGGCTGGCGAGCGGAGGCGTGCGGCTCGGGCTGTGGGCCGGGCCGGGCTACGACTGGCTTCAGGTCTTCACCGGGGACGCGCTCGCGGCCGGCCAGCGGCGGCGCGCACTCGCCGTCGAGCCGATGACGTGCCCGGCCAACGCCTTCGTCAGCGGCGACGGCCTGCTGACGCTCGCCCCCGGCGACAGCGTCACGCACACCTGGGGCATCCGGGTCCTTCAGTCCTGAGCCGCCGCCGGCTCCGGCCAGCGGACCAGGCCGGAGATCCGCTTCAGGTCGTCCTGGGTGTCCAGGTCATCCGGCCGGCCGACGTCGCCGCACTCCACGGTGGTGACGAGGTCGAGCCGCGAGCGCAGGAAGGCCCGCGCCCCGATATCTGCGTGCGCGGCGGCCGCCGCCTGCGCCCAGTGCGCCCTGCCGATCAGGACGGGATTGCGCGGCCGACCGTCGTAGCAGGCCACGACCACCTGAGCGCCGGCCAGGAACGCGGCGATCAGCCGCCGCACCGCTTCGGCGCCGATCAGCGGCTGGTCGACCAGCGCGACCACGACCGCGTCGCTGTCGGCGGGCAGCGTCTCCAGACCCTCCCTGAGCGAGGAGCCCATGCCGGTCCGCCACGCCGGATTGTGCGCCGTGATCACGCCGGGCAGGCTGACCGGGGCCGCACCGGTAACCACGACCACCGGATCGGCTCCGCCGTCGCGCAGCAGCGCTACCCCGCGCTCCGCCAGCGTCCGGCCTCCGAGCTCGACCAGCGCCTTCGGCCGCCCGAGCCGGCTCCCCTGCCCGGCGGCCAGCAGCAGTCCGGCCACCCGGGAGTGCTCCGCGTTCCTGACACTCACCGCCGCCCGCCGCGCCGCGCCGTCAGTCGTGATGGATCCGCCCGGCGGTTGTGGTCAGCGGCTGGCCAGAGCCGCCCCACCTGAGCTGGATCAGCTCCGCTGCGATCGCCACACCGGTCTCCTCCGGGGTGCGGGCACCGAGGTCGAGGCCGACCGGTGAACGGAGCCTGGCCAGCTCCTCGTCCGTCAGGCCGGCCTCGCGCAGCCGGTCGAGCCTGTCCTCGTGGGTCCGCCTGCTGCCCATCGCGCCGATGTATGCCGCGGGAGCGCGCAGCGCGACCTCCAGGACGGGAACGTCGAACTTCGGGTCGTGCGTCAGCACGCAGACGACGGTTCGCTCGTTGGTCGTGACGCCCGACAGGTACCGGTGCGGCCAGTCGGTCACCACCTCGTCGGCGTCGGGGAACCTTGCCGTGGTAGCGAAGACCGGCCGGGCGTCGCAGACGGTAACCCGGTAGCCGAGGAACTTGCCGACCCTGGCCACGGCGGCCGCGAAGTCGATGGCACCGAACACCAGCATCCTCGGCGGCGGCGCGAACGACTGCACGAACACGGACAGCTCGTCCATCCGGCGCTCGCCGTCCGCGCCGTAGTGCCGCACGCCGGTCAGGCCCTGCGCCAGCATTCCCCTGGCGTCGTCGTCGACCGCCTGGTCGAGCCGGTCGCCCGATCCGAGCGTGCCGGTCGCATGCGACTCGCGGTCGGCGGGCCAGATCACCCGCCTGGCGCCCAGCTTTCCCGGGCCCTCGATCACCGTGGTGACGGCGACCGGCTCACCGGCCCGCACGGCCTCGCTGATGTCGCCGAACTCCGGGTGGCGCTGCCTGCTGACCGGCTCGATGAAGATGTCGATGATGCCGCCGCAGGTCAGGCCGACGCTGAACGCGGTGTCGTCACTGACGCCATAGCGTTGCAGCACCGGCTGGCCGCTGGTGATCACCTCGCCGGACAGCTCGTAGACGGCGCCCTCGACGCAGCCGCCTGACACGCTGCCGACGACCTCGCCGTCCGGGGAGACCGCGAGTGCCGCGCCGGGCTCCCGCGGGGCGCTGCTGAACGTCCTGACCACTGTGGCGAGGCCGAACTCCTCGTCGGCCTCCCACCACTTGACGATCTGGTCGAGGATGTCTCGCACCGTCGGTCACCCGCTCTCAGCTAGAAACTCAGCGTACGTCGGATCTGGGCGGTTCAGCGACCCGGGCGGCGGGCGGCCGGGCAGGTCACCGCGCTGCGGCGCGACGGGCCAGGCGCTGCCTGACGCTGAAGAAGGCGAACAGCACGCAGGCCAGATAGAACACGTACACGACGGCCTGGAGCACGGTGGGGCTCTGCGCGTAGCCGAAGAAGCTGTGCGCGATGTCGCCGATCGCGCTGTCCTCGTTCAAGATCGCGCCGGTATGCCAGAGCTGGTGCGAGACGCCGGGCAGCCAGCCGAGTTCCTGCATGTTCTGCACGGCGTCGACCAGCAGCCCGGCCGCGAAGACCATCAGCAGCGCGCCGACAATCATGAAGAACCGGCCCACGTTGATCCGGTGCCCGAGCCGGTACATCACGAACGCGATCGCCAGCGCGATCGCCAGGCCGGCGGCCGCTCCGGCCAGCAGCCCGCCCCGCTGGCTGCTGGAGAACGCGATCGCCAGCGTGAACACCACCGTCTCCACCCCCTCCCGGCCGACCGCCTGGAAGGCCAGCAGCGCGACGCCGAGCCGGGCGCCGCGGCTCATCTCGGCATCGGCGGCGGGCTCGCGCGCGGCCAGGCTCGCACCGGCCGCCGAGCCGGCCGTCCCGGCGGTCAGCCCCGTGTCGGGCACGCGAACGGCCTGCCGGACCGCGGCACCGGCCCGGGGCGCGGCCGCGTTCTCCCCGTGCGAGGCGAGCACGGCGTCGGCGCGGGACTGCAGTTCGCCCTTCAGTCCCCTGGCGTGCGACCGCATCCAGAACGTCATGTAGGTCAGCACCGCCGCGGCGAGCAGGTAGGTGGCGGTCTCGAAGATCGTCTGAACCCGCGAGTCGGCATAGGTGCGGATCGTGAAGTAGGCGGCCAGCCCGCCCGCGCCCGCCAGGACGAGTGCGGCAGCGACTCCCGCGAGCACGTCCCTGAAGTGCCGGCGCTGGCCGCTGCGGTTGAGATAGGCCAGCAGGATCGCGACGATCATGCTCGCCTCTACTCCCTCGCGCAGGAATATGACAATCCTCTCCGGGGGCGTACTGTCCGTCAGAAGTTAGGTTAGCCTAAACAGCGGAGCCTAAGTTAGGGAACCCTAATATCGGTGAGCGAGGTTCCTCACCAGCCTGCGCGGCCGGCCGCCCGCAGGTCGGGCAGGCCGCCTGGCCCGCCTGGCCCCACTCCGCGCAGAACGAGCGCCGTGTCGACCGCGGCGATCACGGCCTCCCATCCCTTGTCCTCAGCACTACCCGGCCCGCCGCATCTCTCCCTCGCCTGGGCGATCGAGTCACACGTCAGAACGCCGTTGCCGACCGGAGTGCCGGCGTCCAGAGCGGCCCTGGTGAGACCGTAGGTGACCGCCTCACACACGTAGTCGAAGTGCGGCGTGCCGCCCCTGATCACGGCCCCGACGCAGGCCACCGCGTCATGCTGCCTGGCCAGGGCGGCGGCGACGACCGGCAGCTCGACGGCGCCTGCCACCCGCACGACGGTGGGGGACTCGATCCCGCAGGCGGTCGCCGCCGCCACCGCCCGGTCGAGCAGCGCGTCGGTGATCTCGGCATTCCAGCGGGTCGCCACGATCGCCAGCCGCAGCCCGGCGGCCCGCACGGGCTGAGCGTCAGGACGGCCGGCCCCGCTCACCGGCCGCCTCCGGCCGCGGCGCTTCCCGGGCCGCCGCGCGAGCCCGCACCGCCGGCCGCGACCGAGCCGCCGGCCGCGACCGGACCGCCCGCCGCGACCGGACCGCCCGCCGCTACCGCGTCTATGCCGTCGGCCGACTCGGCCAGCTCGGCCGGCCCGGACAGCTCGGCCGGCTCGGACAGCTCGATCAGATGGCCGAGCCGGTCCCGCTTGGCGATCAGGTACCGCAGGTTGTGCGGGGTCTCGCTGACCGGCAGGGAGACCGTTCCCGTCACCTTCAGGCCGTAGTCGGCCAGCCCCTTGACCTTGGCGGGGTTGTTGGTCAGCAGCCGCAGCGAGCTCACCCCCAGGTCGGCGAGTATCTGCGCGCCGGTGGAGTACTCCCTGGCATCGACGGGGAACCCCAGTTCGGTGTTCGCATCGACGGTGTCCGCGCCCGCGTCCTGAAGCTGGTACGCCTGCAGCTTGCTGAGCAGGCCGATCCCGCGCCCCTCGTGGCCCCGCAGGTACATGACGATCCCGCGGCCCTCGGCGGCGATCGCCGCCATGGCCGCGTTCAGCTGGGTGCCGCAGTCACATCGCTGGGAGCCGAACACGTCGCCGGTGAGGCACTCGGAATGCATCCTGACCAGCACGTCCTGGCCGGCCACGGCGCTCGCCGCGGCCGTGGAGACGTCACCGAGGACCAGCGCCAGGTGCTCGGTCCCGTCCATCGAGTTGAGGTAGCCGACCGCGTTCCAGTGCCCGTAGGAGTTCGGGATCGTGGTCTGCACGACCCGGCTGATCATCCGCTCTGAGTACCTGCGGTACTCGATCAGCTGAGCGATCGAGATCAGCGCGAGCCCGTGCTCGTCGGCGAACTCGCGCAGCCTGGGCAGCCGCTTCATCGTCCCGTCGTCGTTGACCACCTCGGCGAGCACGCCGGCCGGAGCGAGCCCGGCCAGCCTGGCCAGGTCGACCGCTGCCTCGGTATGACCTGGCCGGCGCAGCACGCCGCCGCTTGTGTACCGGAGCGGGAACACGTGCCCGGGCCTGACCAGCTCGTACGGCTCGGTCGCCGAGTCGACGAGCGCCCTGACCGTGCGCGACCGGTCGGCCGCCGAGATCCCGGTGCTGACCCCGTCGCGCGCGTCCACGCTGACCGTGAACGCGGTCCGCATCCGCTCGTTATTCTGGGTGGTCATCAGCGGGAGTTGGAGCCGGTCGAGCTCCTCGCCCAGCATCGGCACGCAGATCACCCCGCTGGTGTGCCTGATCGTGAACGCGAGCAGGGCCGGCGTCGCCTTGCTCGCGGCGAAGATGATGTCGCCCTCGTTCTCCCGGTCGGCGTCGTCCACGACGACGACCGGCCGCCCGGCCGCGACGTCCGCGATCGCGCGCTCCACGCTGTCCAGCGCGACTCCCGCCACGTCCTGCGGCAGCTGCCCGGTCACCGGTGCTCACCGCCCGCCAGCAGCCGCTCCACGTACTTGGCTATCACATCGACCTCGAGGTTGACCCGGTCCCCGGCGGCGACGCTGCCGAGCGTGGTCCGCGCGAGCGTCTCGGGGATCAGGCTCACCTCGAGCCAGTCGCCGTCCCGGCCGGCTCCCTGCGCCGTGATCTCGCTCACCCCGGAGACGGTGAGGCTCACGCCGTCGACCGCCACCGAGCCTTTTTCTGCGATATAACGGGACAGCTCGGCGGGGATCGAGATCCGCAGCACATCCCAGTTTTCCGCCCGTCGGCGATCGCCGACCACGCCGGTGCCGTCCACATGGCCCTGGACGATGTGGCCGTCAAGGCGCCCGCCCGCGGGCGCGGGCCGTTCCAGGTTGACCTGGCCGCCCGCCGGCAGCGCCCCGAGCGTTGACCTCGCCAGCGTCTCGCCCATCACATCCGCCGTGAACTCGCAGCCGGCCGCCCGCGTCACCGTCAGGCAGACCCCGTTGACCGCGATCGAGCTGCCCGGGGCCGCGCTGGAGGCGACCAGCGGGCCGTCGATTGTGAGCCTGGCCGAGTCGGTCTGGCGATCGACCGCAGCCACCTTGCCGAGCTCTTCGATGATTCCGGTAAACACCGCGCCCTCCGCCCTGCTCTCAGGCTCCGGGGACGCGGAACACCGCTCGTGACGCGGCCATGACCCGGCCAGGGGCCGGCCGCGCGCGTGCTGCCTCCCATCCGGACTTTTACCGTCGGTACCGGAATCCCACCGGTTCAGTCGGCCGATGGCCTCGGCCGGGTCGCGGACTGTCACCGCCGGTTCGGAGTTTCACCGACCCCGGAGCACGCTTAACAACGCAAACCAGTATGCCATGACCGCTATTCCGCGCGGATCAGGGCTGACTGGGCGAGCCGCCCCGGCGGGCGAGCGCATCCACGGTCACCGCGGCGAGCAGCACAATCGCAGTCCAGATGTTCTGCGCGGCCGCCGAACAGGCTGGTGCCGCCGATGACCGCCGCCGCGACGGCGTAGAGCACATACGCGCCGCCTTGGAAGTTGCTTGACATCCCGCCCAGGTTCGAGGCGTAGATGATGCCGCTGACACCCGCGGTCAGCCCGCACAGCATGAAGGCCAGTACGCGGATCCGGCTGAGGTTGATTCCGGCTCTCCTGGCTGCCTCGGAATTGCCGCCGATCGCGTACACGTAGCGGCCGAACCGGGTCCGGTTGAGCAGAATGGTCCAGGCGACGAGCAGCACAAGTATGACCAGGACGACCCAGGGCACGCCCTCTACCACGGAGAACCCGACGCTGCGATTGGTGTTGCAGATCAGGACGACGACCACGCCGGCGATGGCCATGACCGCGACCTTGAGTATCGTCACCGAGACAGGCGGCGCCGCGAGCTTGTGCGCTCGCCGGCGAGCGTCGCGCAGCATCATGAACAGCCCGGCGAGCACCACGGCCGCCACCATCACGATCCAGCTCGCCGTTGCGCTGAGGCTGCCACCCTCGATGGCGTTCAGCACGTTGTTAGTCAGCCGGATCGTCCCGCCGGAACCCGGAGCGGCCAGGTCGATGAGGGCGAGGAGCAGGCCTAGACCGCCGAGATATCCGGCCAGCGTCACCACGAACGACGGCAGTCGCAGCCGGGTGATGATGACGCCCTCGACTCCCGCGTAGGCCGCGCAGAACGCCAGGCCAGCGATGACTGCCACCCACCAGGGAAGGGGATTCGTCCCGGAGAGTACCCAGAGCGTGATCACCGCGCCGCAGGCCGCGTTGTAGCCGACCGAGAGGTCGATCTCGCCAAGCAGCAGCACGAAGACCTCGGCCATGCCGAACGTCACGATGAAGGCGGCCTGCGTCATCAGGTTGACCAGGTTGCCCGCGGACAGGAACAGCGAGTTGCGGATCTGGAAGTAGACCACGATCGCGATCAGGCCGAGGACGACCGGCAGCACGCCGCTCTCGCCACTGCGGACCCGCCTGAACCAGATCCTGGTGTACTCGCCGAGCGAGTCAGCAATCAGGTCGGGAGCGCTGGCCGCCAGCAACGCTTCGTCGGTCGCGCCCTCCATCCGCTCCGCGTCGGTCACCAGGACGACCGGGCCGCCTGGTTGCTGCCCTGGATCACCGCGATCTGCTGCCATGCTCAGTCCTCCAGCCCGCTCGTGCCGCGTGATCCCGCGGGCTCGCCACTGCTGCCATTGCCGCGGCGCGAGGACGCGCCTGTCGTCATGATGTCCACGACCGACTGGCGGTCGAACTCCGTCGCGGGCCCCTGCGCCACCAGCCGGCCGAGATAGAGCACCGCGACCCGGTCGGCTACCCGGAATACGTCGTTCAGGTTATGCGAGACCACCACCACCGCGTGCCCGCGGCTGGCAAGCCTGGTGATCAGGCTCAGCACGAGCTCGGTCTGGCTGACGCCTAGCGCTGCTGTCGGCTCGTCCATGATCACGAGCCTGGCGTCCAGCATGACGGCCTTCGCCACCGCCACGGACTGCCGCTGGCCGCCGGAGAGCGATCCCACCGTCTGCCGGACCGAGCGGACGGTCGTGACGGCCAGGTCCGCGAGGGTCTGCTGCGCCGTCTTTTCCATCCAAGTCTCGTCGAGGAGCCCGTAGCTGATCCGCTCGTGCCCGAGCATCATGTTCTGCACGATGTCCAGGTTGTCGCATAGCGCAAGGTCCTGGTACACGGTGGCGATGCCGAGCGCCGAGGCGTCTTTCGGGCTGCGGATGTGGACCGGCGCGCCTTTCCAGAGGATCTGGCCGCCGCTCGGCTCCCAGATGCCGGCCACGCACTTGATCAGCGTGGTCTTGCCCGCGCCGTTGTCGCCCACCAGCGCGGTCACCTGGCCGGCCGGGATGTCGAGGTCGATATCGGCCAGGGCGCGCACCGGACCGAAGCTCTTGCCGAGCCCTCGCAGCCTCAGCAGCGGAGCCGAGGGGTCGGCCGCCCCAGCCTGGCCCGATCCGGCACCGGCCGGCGCCCCGCCCGCTGCCGCGGGCGGGGCGTCGTCCGGCTTCCCGATGTTTACCACTGCCTGAGGCCTTCGCTGCCTCGAGCCCTCATGGCTACCCCGAGATCCCGGCTGCCGTGCAGGCTGCCTTGTACTTGGCCGTGCATAGCTGGGAGGCTGGCACGAACTTGTCCGCGATGACCGTCGAGTTCATATTCGACGTGGTCACCCAGGTGGGCGTCAAGAGCACGGACGGCACCGAGACGTGGCCCGTGGTGTCCATCGTGGTCTGGCCGCCGGTGAGCGCGGTGGGGACCTGGACCCCGGCCCGCACGTACATCGCGAGCGCGGCGGCGGCCTGGGCCTCCAGGTAGATCGGCTTGTACACGGTGCCGCACTGGTAGCCGGCCAGGATGTTCTGCAGCCCGATCAGGGTCGCGTCCTGCCCGGTGACCGGGAAGGTCTTGGCATTAACACCCTTGCGCTGCAGGTAGGTGATGATCGGCGCGGCGTTCTCGTCGTTCGGCGTGAGCACCGCGTTGATGGTGCTGTGCGCGGTGAACTGCTGCTGGAACTCGGTCAGCGCCGTCGGCGGGTCCCAGGTTCCCGCTGCCTTCCCGACCTGGTGGTACTTGCCCGAGCTGAACAGCGGCTTGAGCACTGCGTCGTAGCCCTGGCCGAACAGGGTGGCGTTATTGTCGGTCGGGTCGCCGTACATGACGAGCACGTTCGGGTTCTTGACCTTCCAGTCCGCCACGCACGAGACCATACCCTGGCCGATCTTGGTGCCGACCAGCACGTTGTTGAAGCTGACGTAGTACTTGCGGCTGCCGCCGAGGGTCAGCCGGTCGTAGTCGATCACCGCCGCACCGTGCGATGCCGCGTACTTCTCGATCGCAGCCCCGACGGTCGAGTCCAGCGGGTCCATGATGAGGACGCTCGCGCCCTTGGTGATGGCCGTCTGCGCGTCGGTCAGCTCCGTGGCGTCGCTGCCCCCGGCATTCTGCACGGTGAACTGCGACTTCGAAAGGCCCGCCTTCGTCAGGGACTCAGTCAGGTACGGAGCGTCGAATTCGACGTAACGCGCCGACGACACGGTGTCAGGCAGGATGACCGCCACATTGCCCTTGCCGATCTTGGCGAGCGGCTTGAGCTGCGACATGGCGGAGAAACTGTTGTTAAAGTCGGATGCCGATATCTGCGGCACGGTGACACCGGAGCTCGATCCGCCGCCCGGGGACTTCGAGCCAGAACTGCTGCACGCCGCGGCAACGAGGGCCGCGGACGCGGCCATCGCCACCCAGGCGACTTTCCTGGTTACTTGCTGCAAAGAGACCACCCGTTTCGTTCCTGGCCGGGATGCGGCCGCCATTCATTGGCGCCGGTCTGCGGGTCCCGCAGCGGCTCCTGTTGACCTGAACTCTAGAAGTCTGATCATGAACGCGGTCGTTAACATCCGCCGTTGGCCGTGAAAATTCTGTTAACGCAGTCGTCGCTCGGACAGCTGCTAATCCGGCGCGAACCGGTAGCCTGCCCGCGGCTGGGTCAGGATCAGCGGCGCTCCGCCGTCGTCTTCCAGCTTAGCCCTGAGCCTGCGGACATAGACGCGCACGTACTCGGTCTCGGTCTCGTAGCCGTGCCCCCACACCCGGCGCAGCAGGTGCGCGTGCGTCAGCAGCTTCCCCCGGTTGGTCGCGAGCTCGCGCAGCAGGGCGAACTCGGTGGGCGTCAGGTGCACCCGCTCGCCGCGGCGGAACACCTGCTCGCCGACCAGGTCGATCCGCAGTTCGCCGACGTCGATCAGCTGCGGCACCACGTCGCCCGGCGGAGCCGGGCGCGTGCGGCGCAGCGTCGCGGCGATCCTGGCGAGCAGTTCCTCGATGCTGAACGGCTTGGTCATGTAGTCGTCGGCGCCCATGTTCAGCGCGGTGACCTTGTCACGCTCGCCGCCGCGCGCCGAGACGACGATGATCGCCACGCCGGACCGCTCCCGCATCAGCCTGCACAGCTCGAAGCCGTCCGCCTCCGGCAGCATCAGGTCGAGCAGCACGATGTCGGGCTCCTCGGTGTCAAGCAGCTGGAGGGCGCGTGAGCCGTCGGCCGAGACGACGGTGTCGAAGCCGCGCACGGTGAGATTGGACCTGATCAGGTCGACGATGTTCGGGTCGTCCTCGACGACGAGGGCCCGGGTCTTAGCGACCGGCTCGGCCACCGGCGACCGCCCCCTTCCGCGATCGATGCCCCGAGCCCGAGCCCGGCCGCCCGGTCATCGCGTATCCGCCGTAGTGCGCCGGCGCGGCCGCGCCGTCCTCGACCGGCAGCCGGACAGCGAAGCTGGTGCCCGCCGGCGATGGCATGACCTCGAGCCGGCCTCCGTGGGCGGTGACGATGCCCCTGGCGATCGACAGCCCGAGCCCCGCTCCCGCTGTCCTGGCCTTATTCCTGACCCGACGCGGCTCGAACGGCGCCGCGGCCACCTCGGCGGGCAGGCCGACGCCCTCGTCGGTGACGGTGATCGTCACCGAAGCTTGGCCGCCGGCCTGCGCCCGCACCCGCACCGGCGTTCCCGGCGGATTGTGACCGACCGCGTTGCCGAGCAGGTTCACGAACACCTGCTCGAGCCGGTCATGGTCGGCCCAGATCACGGGCAGGTCCGGCGCGCAGGAGATCTCGACCATCGCGGCGCCGTCCGGCGGCAGGCAGGCCGCCGCGGCCTCGAGCACGAGCTTGATGTCGCACCAGTCGGGCTGCAGCCGCAGGATGCCGAGCTCGATCACGGAGAAGTCGAGCAGGTCGTCGACGAGCCTGCCGAGCCTGGTCGACTCGGCGGCGATCCTGGTCAGGAACCGCTGCTGCGACTCGGCGTCCCAGGTCACATCGGGCTGGCGCAGGCTGGTCGCGTAGCCGCGGATCGCGGTCAGCGGTGTCCGCAGCTCATGACTGAGCCTGGACAGGAAGTCACGCTGAAGCTCCTGTGACCGGCGCAGCGCGGTGGCTTCCTGCAGGGCCAGCCCGGCCTGCTCGCGTTCGAGCGCCAGCCTGAACGAGTGCGCCGCGTCCTCGACGAGCACCGTGGCCTCCGGCGTGGGCGGCCCCGACCACCAGCTCGCGAGCAGGACGCTCGGGCCGCCGGGAGCGGAGAGGGTCACCGCGAGATACCACTGCCCCTCGCTGCCGGGCAGTTGCCGTGCGGTTCCGTTATGCCAATTTCCGGAGAGCATCTCCGCGGCCAGCGCGGTGGCCTGAGCGGAGGCGCCGCCAAGGGGTGCCTGCCCGGCCGACGGCGACCCGCCGCGGGTCGCGCTGCCCCGGCACGCCGGCCCGGCGCCGTCGGCCGACGTCAGCAGGGTCACCTCGTCCGCTTCCAGTCCCCGGCAGAGCGCCTGGAGCGCCAGGCCGATACCCTCGCTGACCGGGATCGGGCCGGCCAGCGTCTCGAGTATCTCCCTGATGGTCTCCAGGACCCGGTTCCGCGTGGTGACCTCGTCCAGCAGCCTGTCCCGCTCGATCGCGCTCGCCGCGTACCCGGCGTAGACCGTGACGAGCTCGAGCTGGTCGCGCTCCGGTTCCCCCGGAGCGTCGCGGAAGACCGTGATCACTCCGGTCAGCCCGTCCCTGGCCAGCACGGGCACCGACCAGGAGCTGGCGACCCCGGTCGCGGCGGCGAGCCCGGCGAAGGGCGCCCAGCCGTCCCGCGCATCCGGAACGATGACGGACCTGCCCGATGACGCCGCCGCCCCGGGCGGGCCGCCTGCGGCGCCCACCGGCAGCACGGCCCACCGCGCGAGCAGGCCGCCGGGCAGGCCGATCGACGCGGTGCAGGCCAGCTCGTCGCCGACCGGCAGGTGGATGCAGAGCCGCTCCGACCCGAGCGCGGCCCCGAGCGCGGACAGGATCAGCGACAGGCTGGACGACGGATCGGCTGAGACCAGGCGACCGGTCAGGCCGTGCAGCCTGGTCAGCTGGCGCCGCGGGGACGAGTCGATCTCCTGGCCGGACAGCAGGGCGATCACGTCGTCTGGGTGCACCGCCGCCGGGTCCACATCGGCGGCGACCTGGCCGTGCCGCAGCACCACGATCCGGTCGGCGAGGCGGAACATGAGGTCGATGTCATGGCACGCGATGACGATCGTGGTGGCCTTGTCCCGCAGCGCCGCGATGAGCTCCTCTACCTGGGCCGCGTACCTGATGCTGAGCGACGCGGTCGGCTCGTCGAGCAGCAGCAGTGCCGGCCGGCCGGCCATCGCCCTGGCGATGGCGATCAGCTGCCGCTGACCCCCGGACAGCGAGCGGATGCTCCGCGCGGTGTCGGTGAGCGGTATGCCGAGCCCGGCCAGCACCGCCGAGGCGTCTGCGTGCATCCTGACATCCGACATCAGGTGACGCCGCCGCTCCCTGCCGAGCAGCAGGTTCGACGCGATGTCCAGGTTGTCGCAGAGCGACAGATCCTGCCAGACCACTCCGACACCCAGCCGGGCGGCCTTGATCGGGTCGGCGGGCAGCGGCCGGCCAGCCAGCATGATCGCACCGCCGGTCGGCGCGATGTCGCCGGCCAGGCAGCGCACGAGCGTGGTCTTGCCGGCGCCGTTCTCGCCCGCCAGCGCGACGACCTCGCCTGGCTGGATCTCCAGGTCGATGCCGTCGAGCGCGCGCACCGGGCCGAAGCTGACGGCTAGCCGCGAGACGGCGACCACGGCCGGTTCGCCGGCCTGGCTGGTCCCTGAGGCGCTGGGCAGAGCGACCGCACCGGCGCCGGGCAGTCCTGTCATACCCACATTGTGCTCTGAACGCGTGAGTGACCAGGCAATACGGGGCGACTGGAAGCTAGGGCAGCTTCCAGTCGATCTCCTCTCCGCCCTGCCGGACAAGGTGCGCGCTGGCCCGGCTGAACGGCCGAGAGCCGAAGAACCCCTGGTCGGCTGACAGCGGGCTCGGATGCGCGGACTCGACGAGCGGCACGCCATCGAGCAGCGGAGCGAGGTTGCGCGCGTCCCTGCCCCACAAGATGGCGACCATCGGCACGGAGCGCCCGGCCAGCGCCCTGATCGCCTGCTCGGTCACCGCCTCCCAGCCCTTGCCGCGGTGCGACCCCGGCTTGCCCGGCTGCACGGTGAGCACCCTGTTGAGCAGCAGCACGCCGCGCTCGGTCCACGGCGCCAGGTCACCGGTGGACGGCGGAGGGTGGCCGAGATCGGCGCTGTACTCGCGGAAGATGTTCACCAGGCTGCGCGGGACCGGCCGGACGGTTGGCGCCACCGAGAAGCTCAGGCCGACCGGATGACCGGGTGTCGGGTACGGATCCTGGCCGACGATCAGCACCCGGACATCGCCGAACGGCTGCTTGAACGCGCGCAGTACCAGGTCGCCGGCCGGCAGGTAGGAGCGGCCCGCCGCGATCTCCGCCCGCAGGAAGTCGCCCGCCTCGCCGATCCGCCCGGCGACCGGGGCCAGCGCCTCGGCCCAGCCGGGGTCGATGATTTCCTCAAGCGGCCTGCGCGTCACGGGATCAGACTGTAACGCCCCGGGTCAGGTCAGGCATCCCGATCCGCTCGATCCCGCCGATCCCGCCGCCCACTGTCCCGCGTAGCTGGGAGCAGACGCTGCGCCGGCACGCCCGGATGACCGCACTTGGCATCCTGGTGCTGCATTTCACCCCACGCCAGATTCGCGAAAACTCCGACGAGGTGCTCGCCACGCCGCCGGCGTTCCGAACCACCAACCTCCCTGGCCGCCAGCCCCCGAACCGCCAGCATGCGGCCGCTACGCCATCTCCGCGATCCGGCCAGCCAGAAACGCCCGCTCGGCGGAATTCTCGGTCAGCGCCAGCGCGTCCCGGTACGACTGCCGCGCCTCGGCGCGGCGGTCGAGTCGGCGCAGCAAGTCCGCCTTGGTCGCTGGGAGGTACCGGTAACTGCCGAGCCTGCCATCCTGCTCAAGCCGGGCGATCTCATCCAGCGCGGCGGCAGGACCATTGACCATGGAGATCACCACGGCGCGGTTCAGCGCGACGATCGGTGACGGCCAGGCGCAGAGCAGCCGGTCGTATAGCACAAGCAACTCTGGCCAGTCGGTGGCCGCGTAGCTCCGCGCCTCGGCGTGCACGGCGGCGATCGCCGCCTGCAGCGCGAACCTACCCGGCCGGCCGCGGCGGAGGGCCTCGGTGACGAGGCGGCATCCCTCGGCTATCGCCGCGCCGTCCCAGAGCGACCTGTCCTGGTGCTCGAGAAGCTGAAGGCCGCCGTTCGCGTCGGTCCTGGTGGCCCGCCGCGCGTCAGTGATCAGGAGCAGGGCGAGCAGGCCGTCGGCCTCAGGCTCGTCCGGCATCAGTTCGCGCAGCAGCCGCGCCAGGGCGATCGCGCGCTCGACCAGGTCGGGCCGGACGAGGCCGGCCCCGTGCGGGTCGGTGTGGCCGGTCGTGTAGAGCAGGTGGATGACGGTCAGCACGGCGTCGAGCCGGTCGGGCAGCTCGGCGGCCTCCGGCACCCGGTAGGCGATCCTGGCCGCCGAGATCTTCTTCTTCGCCCTGGTGACGCGGGCCGCCATGGTCGGCTCGGAGACGACGAACGCCTTCGCGATCTCGGCGGTGGACAGGCCGCAGACCAGACGCAGGGTCAGCGCCACCTGCGCCTCCCTGGCCAGAGCCGGATGGCAGCAGGTGAATATCAGCCGCAGCCGGTCGTCGGCGATCACCTCGCTGCCCTCGTCGGGTTCGGCCTCATCGCCCGAAGCGGGCTCGGTGACGATCAGGAGCGGCAGCTTGGTGCGCAGGGTGCGGTTCCTGCGCAGGGTGTCGAGCGCCCGGTGCCTGGCTGCGGTGGTCAGCCAGGCACCGGGATTGCGCGGAACGCCCTGCCGCGCCCAGGCGTCAAGCGCCGCGACATACGCGTCCTGCACGCACTCCTCGGCCGCGTCCAGGTCCCTGGTGACGCGCGCGGTGGCCGCGAGCACGTAGGCCCACTCGCGCCGGTGAGCTTCGGCGACGGCTGCCGCGATCGCGTTCCGCGCCTTGTCCCGGCGCGAGCCGGGCTCCGCCGCATCGTGCATCGCCTCGCCCTTCGCGGACACCGCGGTTCCGGTCCGCCGCTGGTCCGGTCAGCCGCCCGATGTGTCCATGATCGGACGAACCTCGACGCCGCCGAAGGGAGCGGGGCAGAGCTTGGCGATCTCGATGGCGTGATCGAGGTCGCGCGCCTCGATCAGGTAGAAACCGCCGAGTGCCTCCTTGGTCTCCGCGAACGGCCCGTCCGTGACGATGTCGCCGCGGATCGTGGTCGCCGTGCTCGTCGGCTCGAGTGCGTCGCCGCCGAGGATCTTGCCGCCGCGCTCGCCAACCTGTCCGGCGAACCGGGTGTGCGCCTCCGACGCCTTCTGCCAGACTTCCTGGCCGCCGTCGGCGTAACCGCTCTCGGACTCGTAGATCAAGATCGCGTACTGGGCCATGGCCATCTCCTTCGTGTTGTGCCGGATCCCCCGATGTTTCCGACGAGCGACCGGTGCGGGATTCGACAGCGATTCCGCGCGAGTCTCATTCAATCGCGGCCGGCCGACAGTCGGACCGCCAGAGCACAGCTGACGGTCAGGTCAGCCGGCCGTCACCAGCGGGGGTGGCGCCCAGCCTCCTCGGCGACCGACCGCAGGTGCTCGACGGCGGCCGCCGGATCCTCAGCGCCGAACACGGCAGTGCCCGCGACGAACACGTCAGCGCCTGCCTCGGCGCAGCGGCCGATCGTCTCCTCCGTCACTCCCCCGTCAACCTGGAGCCAGATCTCGCCGCCGTGCCGCGCGATCAGATGGCGGGCCCGGCTCACCTTCGGCAGGACCAGGTCGAGGAAGCTCTGCCCGCCGAATCCCGGCTCTACGGTCATCACCAGGAGCATGTCGATCTCAGCGAGCAGGTCGGCGTAGGGCTCGATCGGCGTCCCCGGGTTCACCGCGAGCCCGGCCCTCGCGCCGGCCGACCTGATCATCCGCAGCGTCCTGACCGGGGCGGCGGCGGCTTCGGCATGGACGGTGACGTTCCGCGCGCCGGCCGATGCGTAATCCGGCGCCCAGCGATCGGGATCTGCGATCATCAGATGGCAGTCAAGCGGCAGCGCGGCGTGCTTCAGCAAGGCGGCGACGACCGGCAGGCCGACCGTGAGATTCGGCACGAAATGGCCATCCATGACATCGATGTGCAGCCAGTCCGCGACGTCCGAGACGGCGGCGGCCTCGTCGGCCAGCCGCGCGAAGTCGGCCGCCAGCACGCTCGGCGATATCTGCGTGGTCATGACACGCGCAGTCTACGGGGGTCACGGCGCCGGGCACCGTACAGTGTCGTACCCCTCCGCTACGTTCGCTCGCGTATTCGAATGACGACCGAAGGAGGGCACGTGCAACTGACCGAGGCACCGGATCGGCTTCTCGATCGGGTACGCAAGCTGCTGGCGCAGGCCGAGGACGACTCGGTGACCCCCGCCGAGGCCCAGGCGTTCACGGCCAAGGCCGCCGACTTGATGGCCAAGTACGGCATCGACCGTGCTCTGCTCGCCGCTGACAGGCCGGAGACCGACCGGCCGGCCAACCGGATACTGGACATCGACAACCCCTGGGCCAGGGAGAAGGCTCACCTGCTGAGCGGGCTCGCCTCGGCGCTGCGCTGCCAGTGCGTCCTGCTCGGCGGAGCCCGGCCGGGTAGTCGCGTGCATCTCTTCGGCTTCGCCTCCGACATCGACCGCACGGACGTCCTCTACACCTCGGTCCTCATCCAGATGTCACACGGCCTGGCCGGCGCCCGGGTGCCCGAGTGGAGCAGCAGCGCCCGCGCCTGGCGGCGCAGCTGGCTGCTCGGGTTCGCGACGGCCGTGATCGCGCGGGTCCGCGAGGCGGAGCACGGCGCGGTGCTGGCCGCCGCCGAGCAGCGGACCAGCAGCGGCGAGCGGGCCGACCTGGTCCTGGCTGACCGGTCGCTGATCATCCGCAGGCAGGTTGAGGACGCCTACCCGGTCACCCGCAAGACCAGGGTCACCTACAGCGGCAGCGGCTACCGCGACGGCTACCCCCAGGGTCAGCGCGCGGACATCGGCACGACCCGGGTGCCTGGTGGCCGCGGCCGCTCGCTGACCCGGACGCCGGCCCGATCCCGCTGACCCCACTCGCGGAACTCCGCGGCAGGCTGCCCATCCAGACCCGCCGCAGCGGGCCGCCCCCTACCCAGCCCGCCCCAGCAGGCCGGCCCTTACCCCATCCGTAGCAGCGGGCCGACCCTTACCCAACCCGTAGCAGCAGGCCGACACTTACCCAACCCGCCGCAGCAGCGCGATGAAGATCGCGTCGGTCCCGTGCCGGTGCGGCCAGAACTGTGCGTACCGCGCGTAGGGCGCTGGGCAGCCGAGGGCCGGCACCTCGGCGAGCAGCGCGGGAACATCGAGTACCCGCACGTCCGGGCGCCTGGCCAGGACGTCGTTCAGGACTCCCCTGGTTTCCGCGAGGTGCGGCGAGCAAGTGACGTAGCCGGCCACGCCTCCTGGCCGGGTCGCGTCGATCGCCGACGTGAGCAGGGACCGCTGGAGGTCGGCGAGTGCCTCCAAGTCGTGCGGGCTGCGCCGCCACCGAGCCTCGGGCCTGCGCCGCAGGCTGCCGAGCCCCGAACACGGCACGTCGGCGAGTACCCGGTCGAAGGCGGCGGGTCGCCAGGCCGGCACGGTGCCGTCGGCGGTCAGCGCGCGGGCCCGGCCGAGCCCGCTGAGGGCCTCGGCGGTAAGACCGGCCCGGTGCTCGTGCGCATCGGCCGCGGCGAGCACGGCGCCGCGCTCGGCGGCGATCCCGGCGAGCAGCCTGGCCTTCCCGCCGGGGCCCGCGCAGATGTCCAGCCAGGCCCGGTCAGGCCCGCCCGTCTCCGCCCTGGTCAGCGCCAGCACGGCGAGCTGGCTGGCTTCGTCTTGAACGGCCGCGCGGCGCTGGGCTACCGCGTCGACCGCACCGGGGTCGCCATGCGCCAGGTAAGCGCCGAACGGAGACCACCGGGCGGCCTCGGCGCCCGCAGCGACGAGGTCGTCGGCGTCGGCCAGGCCAGGGACGGCCGCCAGGGTGACGCCCGGACGGTGCTGGTCGGCAGCAAGCGCCGCCTCCGTCTGGACCAGGCCGCCGGGCAGCCGGCTCTCGGGCCGAGCGTGCTCGCCGCCCGCTGCCGCGCCGGCCGTTACCTCGTCGGCCGCTGCCACGCCGGCCGGATCCTCGCCAAGTGCCTCCGCCAGCGCGGTCACGATCCAGGGCGGATGGCTGTACCTGATCGCCAGGTGCCCGGCCGGGTCGACCGACCGGTCAGGGGCGACCACCGCGAGCCACGACTCCATGTCCCGCAGCGCCACGCGGCGCAGCACCGCATTCACGAACCCGGACGGCCGCCGGCCCGCCACGTCGACAGCGAGGTCGACCGTGGTCGCCACCGCGGCATGCGCCGCGATCCGGGTGCTGAGCAGCTGATGGACGCCCAGCCTGAGCACATCGAGCAGCGGCGGGTCGATCTGCCCGAGATCGCGATCGGCGCATACCCCGATCACCGCGTCGTAACAGGAGCGGTGGCGCAGCGTCCCGTAGACCAGCTCAGTGGTGAGAGCCGCATCGGACCCGCGCAGGCCACGCTCGCGGATCCAGGCCGCCAGCAGCAGGTTGGCGTAGGCATCGCGGCTGGTGACAGCCACGAGGACGTCGTACGCCGCCCGCCTGGCCTGGTCGGTTCCCGGTCCGCGGCTGGCCCCGCCGGCCCGCGGGCCGGCGGCGTGCCGCGGGCCGTGTGCGGCCCGTCGCCCGGCTGGCCTGCCCATCTCAGTCAAGCACCACCCGGCTGCCCCTGATGCCGCGAAGCCAGTCGGCGGCGGGCATCCTGCGCTTCCCCTCTGGCTGCACGTCACCGAGCGCGACTGGCGTGGTTCCGGTTCCCACCAGCACCTCGTGACCACCGACGACCACTTCCCCGGGAGCGAGTTCCCCGGGAGCGAGGCCGGCAGGGCCGCGGCCGACGCGGCCCGACCCGGTGACGGGCCCGAGCTTGACGTTGGCCCCGTCGAGCGTCGTCCAGGCTCCGGGCGCTGGCGTGCAGGCCCTGATCAGCCGGTCGATGGCCAGCGCGGGCAGCGTCCAGTTCACCCTCGCGTCGGCCCGGCCGAGCTTGGGGGCATGACTAACCCCGTCCTGCGGCTGAGGCCGCGCCTCGAGCTCGCCAGACTCGATCCCGTCCATCGTGGCGACCAGCAGTCCCGCACCGGAGACGGCCAGCCGGGCGAGCAGGTCGCCGGCCGTGTCCGACGGCCTCACGACCTCGGTGACCACGCCGAACACGGGACCGGCGTCGAGCTCGGCAACCAGGCGGAACGTCGTCGCGCCGGTTATCTCGTCGCCGTGCAGGATCGCATGCTGCACCGGCGCGGCACCGCGCCAGGCTGGCAGCACGGAGAAATGCAGGTTGACCCAGCCGTGCGGGGGGACGCGCAGCGCGGCACCCGGGATCAGCGCACCGTACGCGGTGACCGGGCAGCAGTCGGGCGCGATCTCGCCCAGCCTGGCCAGGAAGCCGGGGTCTGAGGGCCGCTCGGGTTGCAGCACCTCCAGGCCGGCCTGCCTGGCCCGCTCGGCGACGGGGCTGGCCGCCACTCGCAGCCCGCGGCCAGCCCGCGCATCTGGCCTGGTCACGACGGCGACGACGGCGTGCCGCGAGGCGAGCAGCGCCTCGAGCGATGGCACCGCCGTCTGCGGAGTGCCCGCGAAGACCAGCCGCATCGGCTACAGCGCCTGGCCGCGCGTCAGGTGGGGGGAGATCTTCACCGCCGGGACCTGCTCGCCCCACCACTCGGCCGCGCGGATCTCCTTCATCGCGAGCTTGCGCTGCTCCGCGTCGAGCCTGTCGATGAAGAGGATCCCGTCGAGATGATCGGTCTCGTGCTGGACGCACCGGGCCAGCATGCCGCTTCCCTCGATCGTGACCGGCTCGCCGTGCATATTGAACCCCTTGGCCACCACGCCGTGGGAGCGCTTGGTCGGGTAGGCGAGGCCGGGGAATGACAGGCAGCCTTCGTCGTCGGTCTCCTCGTCCTTCGACAGATCGAGGTCAGGGTTGATGAGGTGACCAAGCTCGTCGTCGACGTAGTAGGTGAAGACCCGAAGGCCGACGCCGATCTGCGGGGCGGCCAGGCCGAGGCCGGGAGCGGCCTGCATCGTGTCGGTCAGGTCGGCGACCAGCCTGCGCAGCTCGGCGTCGAAGTCGGTGACCGGCTCAGCCGGCGTGCGGAGCACGGGATCTCCGAACAGGCGGATCGGCTTGATACTCACCGGCGTTGCCCTCCAGTACGTGCTCGCCGCGTCGGCATGCGGTTTGCGGCTGATCCAGTCTACGGATTGCGGATCCTCCGCCGCCGCGCGCGAAGGTCTAGTCCGTGGCGGCAGCCGGCGACCGTGCCTTGAATGCTGCTTTCCGAGCCGCGCGCGCCACGGCAGGATCGGGATGGTGATCGCTGAGCGCGGTCAGGAAGCTCGTCACTCCCGGATGGCTCACTTCCCAGAGCCTCGCCACGATCTCGGCCTGGTCCTCGGCCGGCAGGTCGGGCAGCAGCTCGGCGACGACATCCTGGGCGTTCGCCTCCTCGAGCAGGCCTGCCCCGAGGTCGACGAGCAGCCATGTCCGGTCGGCGGGGTCGAGCTGCATTTCCTCGCCGTGCTCGATCAGCCACACCGCCGCGTGGGCGCGCAGCAGCGGCCGGCCCAGCGCGTTCCTGACCTGCTCGAGCGCGGCCAGCCCGATCCGGTCGAGCACAGCGAACGCCGCCCCGCGCTGGCCAGGCGAGCCGCTCGCCGCGGCCTCGATCAGCTCGGCCGCGGCGGCGGCCGGCTCGCGTGCCTCGAGCCACGCGGTGATCTCGGCCTCGCCGTCTTCGGCGTCGCAGTTCGCCAGGGCAGCGAGCAGGCCGAGCGCGCCGTCCCGCCGTGCCGCTCCCAGCACCGGCACGTGCCAGCCCTGGGCGCGGAGCCTGCGGTGCACGCCCCAGGTTCCGAGCGGCGACAGCGCGACGGTCAGGCTCCCGTCGCCGTCATCGGTCCCGAGTTCGACCACGCCCAGATCGGCCAGCGTCTCGAGCGCGAGCGACAGAGCCGCCCCCT
>WNGN01000859.1_pt1 | contig 23634 bp, 21 predicted proteins | sample 5400561 | NCBI WGS metagenome assembly WNGN01 (sample SAMN13153379, study PRJNA577476) | soil metagenome | isolation source: 115 cm soil or saprolite under Garry oak tree replicate 2 | place: USA:California | collected 2016-06-15 | reverse complement strand
CGTTCCGCAGACATTGAGGAGACGCCCCTGAACTCGTCGCACCGGAGGAGACGAACGAAGGCGAAGGAGGAAGTCACGCGTGGCAGTCGGAAGCTGAAGCCGATCACACCACCGCTCAAAGGCAAAGGTCTTCATACACCGGCTTCTTCCTTGCTGCAGACGATGAGCCTTCGATTGAGCTTTTCGCTTCCGAAGTCGCTCCGGCCACGCGGGAACTCGTCGCTGCCCAACGTGCCCGTCGATAAGTGATGGGCGAAGGAGAGTGCATTGCGGATAAACAGATGATGATGAAAGCCCTTGACAAAGATAGTATGGCGGCTTATAATAGAAACAGATAGTAAGGCACCAAAGCATATCGAGAAAAAAGGAAACGAGGAACCCGATGGCACGCACGCTTCGCCTTGCCCCGCGGCAGCAATACTTTTTAGACCTGGTGCGCCAGGTGCCCGAAGCCGATATCGCCTCGGTCGAAACCTATTTGTATTTCTTGCGGATTGCCAGCGATATCCTTGCCCAGCAGCAGGCGTTCTTTGGGCGCTACGATCTCTCGGAAGGCAAGCTCGTCGTGCTCCAGTTGGTGCGCCAGGCCCCCCAGCATCGTCTGACCCCTTCGGCGTTGGCTGAGGCCGCCGGTGTCACGCGCGGAACGATGACGGGCTTACTCGCCGGTCTGGAGCGCTCGGGGCTGGTCAAACGGACACAGCATCCAGAAGACGGACGCATGCATAGCATTGAACTAACCGAGCAGGCGCTTGAACTCTTTGAACGGCTCCTGCCCGAGCGTATCAACCGCATCGTGGCATTCATGTCCTGCCTCAGCCGGGAAGAACAGCACCACTTGCGGGACCTGCTGAAGAAAATGGAGCAGAGTTTGCCTGCCCTCTGCGCTTCGTAATTTTTTTGTCCATGTAGTAAGCCGCCTTAGTAGTATGAAGGCAAATATCAGGAGTGCGCAGTGACGCCACTCAGCAGCAGTGTTCCACGAGAGGAGGAACCGATCATGAACAAAGAAGCTATCGAGACCATCAATCGGATGCGTGCGGTCACGATCTCACGCGAATACGGCAGCGGGGGCGGCGAGATTGCGGCTCGCATCGCCGGACGCCTGGGCTGGCAAGTGGTCGACCACGCCATTGTCGAGCGTGTGGCAAGCGAGCTTGGCACCAGTCTGGAGGAGGCCGAGGCGCATGACGAGTCGAGCGGCGGGATCATCTCGGAGATCCTCACCAGTCTGCAAAATCTCTATCCAGCTTACCCACCCGATGCTCCGGTGGAAGCCTTTCTTTCCAGCGAGGTCTATTGCATGACCGTGGAAAAGATTGTCAGGGCCGCTGCCACACGGGGGCATGTGGTGATCGTGGGACGAGCCTCCCAGGTGATCCTGGCCGACCAGCGCGATGTCCTGCACGTCCGCATCATCGCTCCCTTTGAGCAACGCGTGGCCTACGTGATGCAGCGCGAAGGCCTCGATCGCTATGCAGCAGAGGCTCGTATTCACCACAAGGACCATGAGCGAGCCAGGTATCTGGAGCGCGAGTACCATCACAAACCCGACGAGGCGCACCTGTACAACCTGGTCTTGAATATGTCCCTGCTGGACCTGGAGAGCGCCGTTGACATCATCTGCCTCTCTTTACAGGAGAAAGCCACAGGACTGGCGAATCCCACGGGATGCGCAACGAGCTGCAAGCAAGCTAGCAGCATACAAAAAGAAGAGATCTCTCATGAGAGGGTAATACCATCCCACTCTCAGGAGGAGTGATCTGTAAATACCGCCTTTAAACGTCGTTTTTACAACAATTATCCTGGTGAGCCACACATGAGATAGCATGAATTGAGCTTCCTCGGGCGAATTGTTCACCAGGATAAGTATGTGATTTTCGCTATGACAAAGTTTGCATTTACAGCTTGAGGATTCTGAAATAGTATTCTCATGTGTGACCCTGTCCTGTTAGAAGACGGACAGAGTGTCAGGGGGTCGTGCCGAGGCTTTGGCTGCCTGCCGTCCAGTGGACGGGTCAGCGATCAGCACCGGCACCGCTTCCCCTCTCCCAGCGAGGCTTTTGGCTCGCTCAGCTGGCCGTCGATGGGGCTCTTCGCCCGAACTGCCCTGCCACGCGCTCGACCTCGCGCAGCAACTCCTCCTCTGGCAGGTCGAGGTCGATCGGGTCGGCTAAGAATTGACGGACACGAACGTTGGTCGGCCAGTAGATCTCGATCGTGTGGCCCTCCGGGTCATCGAAGTAGAAGGACAACGAGACGCCATGGTTGAGGGCATACTTGATGGGCACCCCCCGCTCCTTCACCTGGCGGTAGAACGTCCGCAACTCTCCCAGAGACGCGACTTTGAAGGCCGTGTGCGCCAACGCTGGGTTGGAGACGAAGACGACCTCATGGTCCTCTGCTTCGGGGTGGCCGCTCAGGAACAGGGTGGCTCCAAAAGGCGCATCAGCTGGGCTCTCCCTCACAACCGTCATCCCCATCACGTCGCGGTAGAACGCCGCCAATGCGGCAAGGTCCTTGGCCCCCAGACCGACGTGACCAACGCCAATAAAATTGGGCATCGCAAATCGCTCCTTTCTGTGGGTGGCAACCGCTGAGCGCTAGCCTGCCTCCTGGCTGGACGCGCCCTTGGGCTACCAGAATCCTTTCTGCTTGTTGCTTCTGGTTTTCATCCATAAGTGGGCATTTCCAAGACGAGAAGGTCCGCCTTGATCGGGTTTGGGGCTACGCCTCAGCTGACGCGCCTCGCCCTGCTCCTACTATAAGGAGAAAGCGTCATGAAAGCGCCACGAGCAGCGCCATGAACAGCGTCAGAGGCCGTGGAGGGGGCAGCGGCTCTGCTGCCTGAGGCAAAGGTGAGAGCCATGAAGGACGCTCTCACGTCCGTTCGACTTCCTAGAGCCACCTCGTTGCGCATCCCGTGGGATTGCGCGAGCGCGAGAAGACCAACTGGGAGTTCTTCCTCACCCTGCCGGACGTGGATGGAAAGAATCTTAACCTGGGGGCGATCAAGAATTCGCAGCTCATCACGCCACTCTTCGAGTTCTCAGGCGCATGTTCGGGCTGCGGCGAGACGCCCTACATCAAGCTAGCCACCCAACTCTTCGGGGTCAGCTACGACGACCGCGAGCCGGACGCCAAATTGCCATACGAATCGCCTGAGGCGAAAGCTCGGATTGCTGCCAATAGAGCGTTCCTCTTCGCGCACGAGGCCCCGATGTATCCGCGCTACACGCTCGACATCGCCGCGCTCTCTGCCGCACCGACTCGGATCGTGATCGCCGCTGGGCGTGCTTCACGAGGATACTTCCCTCACCGGATCGCCACCGTCCTGGCAGATCGCATCGGAACAACCGTCGTGGAGTTTCCCAGCCATCATGCTGGCTATGTGAGTCACCCAAGAGCATTCGCCGAGCAGTTGCGCGTCGTTCTGACAGCACCTACAGAGGGAGAACCCTACACTAAGAAGTGAAACGGCCACCCAGGGCCTCCCTATTACTGCACAATAACCGTCAAATTCATCCCCGGATGCACGGTGCAATAGAGATGAAACGTACCGGCGGTATTGAACGGTCCGATGGTATGCGCATCGTTGCCGTTGAATTGCAGATTGTTCACCACAGGCGCGCCCGGCTCCTGGCCCGGCTGCGCTGAACCGTTGACCCAACTCCCGTTCGCAATGACATGCCCGGCTGAGGCATCATCTACTAGTGCCAGGCTCTGTCCTTTGCTGATCGTGATACTCGATTGCTCGAAATTATTTCCGCACATATGCACCGTCGGCGTACCGCCGCTGTTCCCGCTACTGCTGCTGCCGCAGCTACCAGAGCCGCCGCAAGCTACCAGAAGGAATGCTGCAAAACTCAGTATTACAAACAACGATACGAATTTCTTCATGGTGTCCATTCTCCTCTTGTGTACAGGTCATACTCTCGTAATTATGACCTGTTGTTATTCATGCAATATCGATAAACGCGCAAAAAGGCTCGCTTCCTGCTGTTATGTCCTGGAAACAGGCCCCGCCCTTCAGGTGTCTGATGCAAAAGTGTAGCCGATACGCATGACTAGAACATGAACATTCCCGTTCATTTTTGTCATCGATTTGTCATCTTGATATGCGATAATCAGGGAAAAGCCATCATCGTGTTAAGGAAGACCAGGGGAAGATTTCTAATGCGTATCCTTGTGATTGAAGATAATCATCGTCTCAATAGCTCGCTGGCATCCAGCCTCGCTCACGAAGGCTATAGCGTCGATAGCGCCTACGATGGGCAGGAAGGACAGGATCTCGCTGAGATGACTGCCTATGACCTGATTATCCTGGATCTTTTGTTGCCCGAGAAAGATGGGTTGGAGGTCTGTCGTGACCTGCGCCGGCGCCGCATTCATACCCCGATTCTGCTGCTGACCGCGCGTGATAGCATCGATGACCGTGTCCAGGGCCTTGATTGCGGCGCCGATGATTACCTGGTCAAGCCGTTCGCCATGCGTGAATTGTTGGCGCGCCTGCGCGCCCTGTTACGTCGCCATCAGCCCGATAAAACTGGACGGCTGACCCTGGAAGACCTGGTGATCGATCCGGTCGCCCACAGCGTTGAGCGTGGAGAGCGACCCATTGATCTAACGCCGAAAGAGTTTGCCTTGCTTGAGTACTTGATGTATCACCCGAACCAGGCGGTCACACGCGAGATGATCGAGCAGCACATCTGGAACTATGACTTTGAATGCGAATCGAATGTGATAGATGTGTACGTTCGCAGGCTGCGGCGGAAAATCGACGCCCCATTTGCGGTCAAATTGCTGACCACGGTGCGCGGCGTCGGCTATCGCCTGCAACCACCAATAGAGCAAGGGTAACACATGAAACGACCGGCACAGCATCACTTCCGCGTTTCCCTGACCTCGAGTGTGCGGGCGCGCCTGACCGTCTGGTACCTGGCGCTGATGGCGATTATTATAGTCCTCTTTGACGGCGGTCTCTATGCTTCTCAGGCTTTTCTGAATGCCGACGCAGCCGAGGGCAAGCTGGAGACACAGTTGTACCAGGATAGCCAGAGGTTCGAGGGGTCATACAAGCAGGCCTTGCTGGATCGCCAGGCGCTCACATCTCTCCAACTCAACACGTCCTCGCAGGAGATGGTGCTACTGCTCCGCCCCGATGGAAGCGTCCTTGACTCGCGTGGTCCCCTGACAGGAAGCGTAATCCAGCAACTCCAGGCCAGGGCCGAGCAGAACGCGGAGATCGTCGACCTCACCGTTCCTCAGAGTCACTCCCATGGCTGGTGGGCCAGAGATGATACCTATCGCGTCTTGATTATGCCTGTGCTGAACCAGAATGCGCGTATCGCCGACCTCCTGGTGGGGTTGCCACTCCCGCATTCTTTCCCCTTAGTAGCAGTCTGGATTATTCATGGTATTCTGGCCCTGCTGCTCGCGGCGATCGGAGGCTACTGGCTGGCTGGCAAAGCGCTGCGCCCGGTCAAGATGATTACACAAATGGCGCGCGAAATTCATGCGACCGATCTGCGCCGCCGCCTGCATTTGCAGCGCAGGGACGAGTTCGGCGAACTGGCTGCCACCTTCGATCAAATGCTGGCGCGCCTGGAGGCTGCCTTCAAACGTCAGGTGCAGTTCACCGCCGATGCCAGCCATGAACTGCGCACGCCGCTCACCATTATCGACCTGGACATCAACCGGGCGCTGACACAGCTCGATCGGCCAGAAGACTATCGGCACGTGCTGGAACAGATCCAGGCCGAGAATGAGCATATGACGGCCACCGTCAACAGCCTGCTGCTCCTGGCGCGGGCCGATACAGGACAGATGACCCTGGACTGGCAAGAGGTCGATCTGAGCGATATCGCCGTGGCCAGCGTCGAGCACTTACTCCCGCTGGCCCAACAGAGCCACGTGATCCTGGCGACCGGAGACCTTCCGGAAGTGCTGGTGCGCGGCGATCCACGGTATCTGGGACAGATGCTGACCAATCTGATCGAGAACGGAATCAAATATACCAGCGGCGTCGGGAAGCGTGTGTATGTGGAGCTGGCCTGTGAACAGCTACGCTGGGGCTTCGTGCGCGTGAAGGATGACGGCCCCGGCATCTCTGATGAGCACCTACCCTATCTCTTTGAGCGCTTCTATCGCGTGGATAAGGCGCGCTCGCGCAGGCAGAAAGGGGCTGCGCTGGGCAGTAAGTCAGGGAGTGTTGAGCCAGGCGGCAGCGGGCTGGGCCTGTCCATTGTAGAGTGGATTGTCCAGGCTCACAGCGGTCAGATACGTGTGGAGAGCACCATCGGAACCGGTTCGCTCTTTGAAGTACGTCTGCCACTGCTGAACAAAGCGGAGCATTGAAGCGTTGATGACAAATCGATGACAAATATGGTGGCAACTGTGATTTGCCGTAGTTGGGACGAACCAGCCGCTGTGAGGGCTCATCAAGCCCCGCCCACGGAGACGGAGCTTGATGGCCCGTGATCAGACGATCGGACGAGGCGTCAAGCCGTTACGGGTAGCTCACCACGGTGACCGGGACATCCGGGTTGGCGATGGTCGACGACCCTCCTGTGTCGTTGACCACGTGCAGGATGCCACCAAACCCGGCCTTGGAGAGGAAGATCGTGAGCAGATCGTGGAGACTTGATGCCGGGAGGGTGACGGGGACCTCAAACGCGTGTGCGGCGTAGATGTTCACGCCCTGGTTGAAGAAGCTGTAGCTGCCCATACCGTATCCGCTGAAGCTGGTTACAATGCTGGCGACTTTGAAGGCCGCCCAGCCGTCGACACCGGGAGCCTCCATCCACGCCGCCTGGCTGGGCGGGTCGTAGGGCATCTCATTCTGGAAGAAGATGTCCGTGCCGCCATTCCCGTTCCAGATCACCTCGTACTTCTGGTAGTGCTCGACGAAAAGGCCGTACGCGGTCACGTTGTCACCGTTGACGATGACGCCGCTGTCGGCAGTGTTGTTGTTCCAACCCACACCGTTGCCGTGATCGGCCCGCCAGGCCCAGATGTCATCGAGGATGACGTTGTCGCTGTTGACGACCAGACTGCTCGTCGCGCTGCCCGGCTCCGCGCCGCCGATACGGAAGAACACATCATGAAGAGCCGTCGGGTCGGAGGCGTCATGGTCACTGCCAGTGTGGCCGCTTCCGACCTGCAGCAGCGCCGGAGAGTTCGTTGCGCCCGCGTCGAAGATCATCTCCGAGATCAAGATCCCCTTCGCCCTGGCGACTGTCATTGACACGATTCCGTTTTCAGGGATCAGAGTCGGGAAACCGAGACCGAGCACCACGGTATCGGGACGCGTGACCTTGATGCTCTGGTCCAGGTGATAGATGCCCGGGGTCAGAATGAGGTCCCTGCCGGAACCTAATGCGCCATTGATCGTCGCTGCGGAGTCCGTCGGCTGGGCAATGAAGAACCTCTCGATTGGTATGGACGAGCCGGGCGTCGCGCCGCCGGCCCATGTCGTGCCCACGGAGCTGTGCTGCACCGAGGGCACGAAGACGTTGTAGTGCCCATCGGAGTCCACGTACAGGTATGGCGCCTCTCGTGTCACCGGGCTGGTCGCGAGCGTGGTGTATGGGCCACCGCATGACGCCTGAGCGGGGAAACACTGGGCGGGCGCACCCACGACGCCTGAGAACACCTGGTTCCAGACGCCGTTGGTCCAGCCATCAAGCTTGCTGTTCCTGACCAGCCACTGCTGCTGCGAGCCGTTGACCACGGTGCTGCCGTCGAACGCTGAATCGGCGATGAAGCCGCCACTCGCGAACGATGGAGGGGTGCAATAGTCCATAAGGGTGGCGAATCCGTTGATGTGGACCCGACGCATCGGCGCGGCCTGCGACACTGCCCAGAATTCGCCGTTGTAGCAGCCGAAGTTCGGGGTGGTCACGTTGATGGTCAGGTTCGACAACGATCGCCAGAAGTTCACGAGCGCGGTGCAGTTGTTGGCGCCGAAGCACTGGTTGCGTACGTAGATGGACCCGTTGATGACGACGTCATTCGGGGAGAGGCCGAGTCCCGCCACGGTGGTGTAGTAGCCAACCTGAAAGTTGAGGGGGTGGGTACTGGATCCATATGTGCCGGGCTCGAACAGCAGCGCATAGCGCTGAATTCCGAACTGGTTGGAGACCTGTTGGTTTGCCACCGCGTCGACCGTCGCCTGGATCTCGCTCTGCTGCATGCCGGGATTGAAGATGTAGACGCTCGGGCCGAAGTTGGGGCTCCCATGAGAGATGGCCCCGCTCAAAGCTGATGCACTGGAGTGACCGGCTGCATACGACTGAGCAACACGACTACTCCATGCTCCCAGCACCAGGGTCACAGCCAGGAGCAAAGCCAGGAAAGAACGCCAAACGTGGGAAAACGTCAGACGGAGATAAGGGCGAAGCAAGCGAAAGAGATGAACCGGAGACAAAATAGGATGCGTACCGTTGTGGTAAACGGACATGTGGAGATCTCCCTTTCTCACTAATAAAAGTGACGTTGAAACTAGATAGCACACCCCATGTGTGATGGGCACCAGGCAGTCGATAACGCCTGCACAGGAGGCGCGACTGCTGTGTCTACCCGTGGTTGCACGAGAACACTCCTCTCGATGGTCAGCAGAAATGAAGGATGGCTTTCTTAGTACCTGTCTCTCAGCTTCCCCCAAAGGGAGACAGGCCCTGGCTGTTCTCTTGCCATGGGCAAGGACAGGAAGAGGTGTTTCGCTTCTAGCGACGAAACAAGACAGCACACCAACGCAGGCGAGCCATAGTATGGCGGATGGATGACTCACAGGCCTGGTCAGTACTGTAAACTTTCCCTTCTGAATCCACCGTCTATTATGACGGTGATGTCTAAGTTGAGTAACGGGTAAGAGCTACAAGTACCTTCAGAAACTGTATCGTCACCTCAGTAAGATGCCAGGATACGGTCCGCCAGCAGGCCCAGGCAACTGAGATTGGGGAAACCGGGTCCCTGGGCGATAGCCGCTAGCATGGGCAGATGTAATTTGGGAGTGAACCCGTCGAGGGAAAGGTCTACAGCAATCGCGTGCTCGATAGTTCGTCCATCAAACGAGTGCGTGATCTCGGCCATGCTCGCATAGGTGTCCTTGTCGAGCAGGTGCCTGAACCAGAGGGCATCGAAGCCACGCGCTACCACGACGTAATCGTACTCATCATGTTTCATCTTGCCGTCATATTCGGTCTCGACGCGCACAGTAGCGTCATTAGCGTGAATGTGACGCACGGTTCCGAGGACAGAGCGCACAGTTTCGGCATGACTGATCTCCTCCATCGCCTTGAGCGAGAAGACGCCTCTATCTGTACGTCTCACGAATTCGCGCCGATCTCGTTCGCTCAGTTGCAACCAGTTCGCTGCGTGCTGGTGATCGCCATACAGACTGGCAAGCCTGCCGTCAGGGTCGGAGAATAACGTGTTCTCCTCAAACCCTTCATCGCGCGAGTAGATCACACCATAGGGGCTGATGACTTCAATAAATGCCGAACTCCTGAGGGCATCCACCAGCGCGACGACGATTGCGGCGGCGGTTTCGCCCGTGCCTATCACACCAATATTCAGCGGCTTTGTTACCTGTGAACGGAGATGCACGAACTCCTCAACACGCAGCCAGAACGATGCGCCGTCCATGATACAAGGGTGCTCTTTGGGCTGACCTGCAATGGTGAGCGGCCTACCAGGGCCGGTCATCACCACTCCCTCGCCAGTCAAGATCACGGGCGTACCGCCTTCCGACGGTTGGCACGTCAGTTGCCAGCGCTTCTGATCAGCGGTCGTGGCGATCTTCGTCACCTCAGCCACGCACAGGTCAAATTCCACTCGTTCGGCAACCCATTGAATATACTTCGACCACTCACCATGTGTCGGGCGCATGCGACCGCGATCAATCCAGTCAGCATAGCGTAACTGGTCGATGAGATAACTCTGCCAGGAGATGTGTACCACCTCCTTGGCGACTGCTCTGCTGAGCGCTTTGTCTCCCCAACAGGCCGAGAGATAGGGAAAACCGATGTCCTTCTCTGGGCGCGTCCCCAGCAATTGGTTGCCGTCAGTAAACCCCGCTTTGCCTGACCAGTGGGACGCCACGCCTTGCCGATCAACAATCTGCACGTGCGGCACGGGATAGCCCAGTTTCGCCAGGACATGCCGTTTGGCCGCTATTGCGACCGCCTTTGGACCGGCTCCTAGTACCAGCAACGTGGGTAGAGACTCTGTGGCATGCTCCACCTGTGTGGTAGCTGGGGAAGACTGAGCCGTATTCACTTCCTTCATCATGATGCCTTCTTTGATGCGCTTTTATCTACCACAAGTCTTCGATAACGTGTTCGCACTTCAAACGTAGCGTTACTCGCTGCTCTTTGGAAAATTGCTGTTCCATCTGCTGCCGGGCTGCTTCTTCCCCGTTATAGCGGACAGCCAGGCGATAGATATCCTTCTGCGCTATCTCCGGGTCATCGATCATCTCAACCGTACCACTGACAGTGACATAGCTGTAACCTTCGAGGACGCACACCGATATGCGTGGATCACGTCGCATATTGCGTTCTTTTGTGCGGCCGGCCTTGGTATTCATCACAATCGTATCACCTTCAAGCAAATACCACATGGCGGTGAGCTGCGGCGTGCCATTACGATTGATGGTCGCGAGGGCGCCGAAGCGACGCCCTTGCAGAAATTCGCGAGCTTTTTCAGATAAAGCAGCGGTCATATGCACCTCTCTTTCAAGCTACTTCTTTCTATAGGCATTTAAGGAACTCCTTTCTAATGGGACGTTCATGAGATGAGCGATATGAGTTTCTTTCTCCCTCCCTTGTACCAGGCTCATCCCGTAAACGCTGTAGATCATCAATGGTGTCAATATCCATTGCCAGGCCAATACTGGTGTATACAGTGCTACTCAGCTTTTGCTGTTTGACCGCTTGTTGGTAGCGTTGTCGACTGTTCAAGCCAAACAGGTAAGGCAGCGCCAGTGGTGGGCGCATGAGGATAGCGTTTGTGCCTGTGCCATCCTGCGAGGGCGCGAGTACAACCGCGTGCTGCCTGGATTGCTCAATCACGCCCTGGATATCGCTTAGGCGCAGCAAAGGAAGGTCGGCGGAGATAGTCAAGATTGCAGTAGCTCCTGCGGCCTGTTCTCTCATGGCTGCGGCCTGCAAGGCGGAGTTGTGACCGTGCTGCTCTTCCTTGAGTGCTTGCGCACCCCAGAGCCGCGCATTTTCTAATACCCGTGTATCCGGACTGACGACCGATACGCGCTCAAATAAGCAGCTGGCAAGTAGAATTTGCAATACGTGATGCAGCATATCCAGGACCAGGCTTTCCCGCTGTTGCCGGGATAAGTAGGCCGCGAGACGACTTTTTGCTACGTTGAGTTCCTTGACGGGAACAAGTGCTGTGTATGTCATCCTTATATAGTAACCCGAGTTCTAGAAGTTAATACCAGTTGCTTCTAAGACGCCGCGTGCCAGCGTGGTCTTCGCTGCATCGTCTCGCATGATGGTATTCGTTACCACAGTGGGAATACCTAAATCTTCGATTGCGCTGGCGTGGTGTGCATCCTGTTCGTCGATGACCATCACATCAAGAAAGTCACGGTAACAACGTGCCACGCCTACCGCAGAGACATCCATGCCAAGCCCTCGCATCAGTTTGTCAGCCGGCCCCTTGATCGGCGCTCCACCTACGATGGGGCTGACGGCTACAACCATCCCACTTGCCTCGTGGAGTATGTCGTGGATACCGGGGACGGCCAGGATGCTGCCGATGCTGACGATGGGGTTGCTGGGCGCGATAAGAATAGCCTCAGCGCCTTTGATAGCATCAAGAACACCGGGTGCGGGCCGGGCCTCACCGCTGCCGATAAAAACCACGTCTTGCACCTCATCGGCACAGCGTCGCTTGACCATATACTCCTGAAAGTGCAGCAGCCCTGCAGGTGTCTGGATGTGAGTCGCAACAGGTTGGTCGCTCATGGGTAGAATGCGCAGTTCCAGGCCGAATTGCCTGCGCAGCTCATCGGTCACTTCACTGAGCGTTTTTCCCTGTCGCAGCAGGTTGGTGCGATGGATATGTGTGGCGAGATCACGATCGCCCAGCAGAAACCAGTCTTCATTGCCATAGCGCGCCAGTTGCTGCATAGTAGCGTAGGTGTCGTTACGAATGCCCCAGCCATGCGCCTCATCGACCACCCCAGCAAGCGTGTACATCACGATATCGAGATCAGGCGAAACGTGCAAGCCATAAAAATCGCGGTCATCACCTGTATTGACAATGGCGGTGAGTCGCTGTTGCGGCACTACCTGCACCAGCCCCTGTAGAAAACGTGCTGCGCCGACTCCGCCAGCAAGAACTACTATCATACAAACCTCAGTCAAAACGAACGATCAAAGATTCCAGTGGCAGGCGCTCACGTCGTTGTGGGTCAGCTGCCGCGTAGCCCAGCGTGATGAGCGCCTGGGGAATGAGTCGTTTATCCAGGTTGAGCGTTTCGCAGACCACCTCCGGGCAGAAGAGTGGCGCGCACATCCAACCGCCATCCAGGCCCAGGTCGAAGGCCATCAACAGCAAATTCTGGATGGCAGCGCCAATGCTCTGAATGGCCATAGTTGTCTCATCGGCCTGCCGCCTCTCATCGGGATAGCGATCCAGGTCTTCCAGAAAGAGGCAGGAAATAACGATGGCAGGCGCGTTGAGTATGCGCTGGCGCGATTTTTCCATGCGCAGGGCTACGATTTCCTCGCTCTGCCCATCCATTTGCAGTTGCCGCCTCCAGCTGTCACCCATACTCTCGGCAAGCTGCTCTTTGACCGCCTGTCGCGTCAGGACTACAAAGCGCCAGGGTTGCCGCCCATGCGGTGAAGGTGCCCAGCGCGCGGCTTCCAGAACCTGCTCGATGAGTTCCCGTGGAACGGGACGCGCCTGGTATTTGCGCACGCTGCGCCTGCTCTTCAACAGCATTGCTAAATCACCTGCTCGTGCAGGTAACGTTGGCGCTGCGTCCGGTCGTGTTCCGGCTCCGGTTGTTGTCACTTTATTTGCACCCTTAGTACTCGGTGTATAAAAAAGAGAGAATTGCGGGAAATGCTCCCACCACTCTAGCGGAACAGGTCGGTAGAGGCATCACGTAACAATAATCGTCCATCGCTTGCGCTCGGAATATATGTGTAACCGCGAATGAGCGCTGCAGGAACGCGTTCGATCTTCCCCATAACCAGTTCCGCCGCCGAGGCCAGTTCGTCGGCTACTGCTATCGCGCTGGCCTGTAGTTCATATCCGTAGGGGTCGCGCTGTCCCCGGTAGTCAATAATCGGCTCCATGCCCGCTACGCCTATCGCCATGTTGACCTGACCGTTACGCCATGGCCGACCCCAGGTATCCGTGATGATAACTGCAATATCAAAGGCAGTACCTTCACCTGTGAGCTGTTGCAAGCGCATACGCAGCTCCCGAGCCGAGCGGTCAGGATCAAGCGGCAGCAATGCAAGCTGGTGCTGGCCGTTGACGTTAGATTCATCAACGCCTGCGTTGGCACAGATGAAGCCATGCTTTGTCTCAGCAATTAGAACACCGTGATCCATACGCACGATACGCCGGCTCTCACGCAGCACAACCTCCAGGTGATGCGCATCCTTCTTGCTGCCCAGCGCGGCTACGCGAGCGAAGTCCGACGGCTGTACTTCTTCTGGATTTACCAGGCGACCCTCTGCCTTAGAGACAATCTTTTGTGTCACGACGAGTATATCACCCTGCTGGAGCGCCAACTGCTGTGCTCGCAATGCCGTGTAGATAGTGAGACCCAGGTCACTACCTGGGTTGACCTCGCCTATTCCTGTGATAGGTACGATGCGCAGTTCCGTGTTCATAAGCCTCCTGTCATCTCATCGCCATTATACCGCCTGAAAATGAGCGCTGCAAATAATGAAGTTTTGCCTGTTTAGCCCTTGCATTTATCAAACATCCTATGACATAATTATTCTAGAGACCTTCGGGGCAGGGTGTAATTCCCGACCGGCGGTATGGTGAATGCCTGGCGTATTCACCGAGCCCGCGAGTCTGTACTTGATCTGCTTGCAACAGAACCAGTATGTGACAGATTCGGTGTGATGCCGAAGCCGACGGTTAAAGTCCGGATGGGAGAAGGTTTAGCATATGTATAGCTCATTGTTCCTTGTTGCGGCGCCGCAACAGGGTTATCAGACTATCCGTGATGCTCTCCTCGCGTCTCCCTCATGCCTCCCCGGGTTAGTTGCATTGATGGTTTCCCTATGCTTTTAGGATTGCTGTCAATCTAGTTATGACCGAGGGATGTCAATGAGTGTAACAACCTCTATTCAGAAGCGCATATCTCTAAAAATGCGTAAGTACGAAGATGGCGCAGAAACGAAGACGCCATCATTCCCAGGCCGGCGCGCATCAGCGTCGCGAAGTGTTGTGGAGCGGACACTAGCGCTGTCGCCGCCTATTATATTGGCGCTGCTCTTGCTAGTCGGCTGGTACCTGGGCGCCACCTATGGACACGTTCCCAGCTTGTTCCTGCCCGCTCCCGCCGATGTTTTGACCAGCTTGTCCAATGGCTTTGCCTCTGGAATATTGTTGAATGCTGCACTGGTGACCGCCCAGGAAAGTATACTGGGTTTCCTGTTCGCTCTCGTAGTGGCATTGCCGCTGGGGTATGGCTTGGCGAAATCACACTTACTCGCTGCTGCTGTACAGCCATACCTTGCTGCAGGACAGGCTATACCAGCTATCGTGATCGCTCCATTGCTTGTCATCTGGCTCGGACCCGGCCTACTGCCCAATGTCATTCTATGCATGCTGATAGTGCTGTTCCCGATGGTAATCACGACCATTCTGGGTGTGCAGACAATCGATCAGACACTGACTGATGCGGCCCGAGTCGAAGGAGCTTCAGGCTGGTCTCTGCTGACCTACATTGAATTTCCGCTTGCCTTGCCTGCCGTGCTTGCAGGTATACGTACCGGGCTGACGCTTTCGGTAATGGGCGCGGTAGTTGGCGAATTCGTCAGTGGAGGCGATCAAGGACTGGGGGCCCTGGTGCAAATAGCCAAGGAACAGTATGATACGCCATCCTTGTTTGCAGCGCTGGTCATACTGGCTGCGCTCGCTGCGCTCTACTACGCTGTCTCCTGGTTACTGGTAAAGCTCGCTGAGGCTGTTTATTAGACAAACCACACATCCGAATGGAGAGTAATACAGATGCGAATTTATCATCGCCCGTCTTTCTTGCTGCCTGTTTTATCGCTGTTTGCATTGCTGCTGTTTGCAGCTTGTGGCAACTCAACTTCACCTTCTGCGACCTCCGGGACAACGCTGAAAAAAGTTTCTATCGGGTTGGGTTACATCCCCGATATACAGTTCGCGCCCTTCTACGTGGCGCAGAGTAAGGGATACTATAAAGCTGCTGGCCTGGATGTCACCTTCCATCATGGTATAGTGCCCGACTTGATCGGCTCAATGGTGCTGGGCCACGATACCTTCGTCTTTGCTGGTGGGGATGAGGCACTGGTGGCGCGTAGTAAAAACTTGCAGGTCGTTGACGTGGCAACGATCTTCCAGCGTTACCCGGTAAGCTTGATTGTTCCGGCTAATTCTTCCATCCAGACACTGACTGACTTGAAAGGCCATACCATCGGCGTGCCGGGACCCTTCGGCTCGACCTATACCGGGTTGCTGGCATTGTTATACCAGGCGCATCTATCCCTGTCTGACGTAAAAGTTCAGTCGATTGGTTTCACACAGGTTGCTGCGCTGATCGCACACCGGGTCGATGCTGTGATGGGTTACTCAAATAATGAGCCGTTGCAATTGAAGAGCCAGGGTTTTAATGTACGTACTTTCGATGTCTCTAATTACCAGCCCCTCGTCTCTAACGGCATCATCACTACAGCAGGCACTTTGCATAGTCAACCTCAACTTGTACGAAGCTTTGTGCAAGCGACGATCAAGGGATTGAAGGATGTGATTGCTGACCCAGCGGGGGCGGTACAGATCAGCAAGGGCTACGTGCCAAATTTGAATCCCACCAGGGCCATAGTTGTTTTACAGGCGACGATCCCCATCTGGCAGGGCAATGGGCAGATCGCACTAGGCTTTAACGACAGCGCCACCTGGCAGTCAATGGAACAGTTCCTGCTGGCGCAGAAGATCATCCCATCCGCGCAGGATATCACTCAAGCGTATACCAATCAAAGCGTCTCATAGTGAGCTTCTCACGAGGTGCAGGAACAGAGCCCCTGCCGGAGCGAGAGGTGTCCTCGCATCATCTTTTTTCTTACATAGGTAACTTCTCACGGGGTGCAGGGGCAGAGCACGAGGTGTCCTCGCACCATCCTTTTTCTTACATAGGTAACTTCTCACGGGGTGCAGGGGCAGAGCGCGAGGTGTCCTTGCACCATCCTTTTTCTTACATAGGTAGCTTCTCACGGGGTGCAGGGGCAGAGCGCGAGGTGTCCTTGCACCATCCTTTTTCTTACATAGGTAGCTTCTCACGGGGTGCAGGGGCAGAGCCCCTGCCGGAGCGCGAGGTGCCCTCGCAAACCCCTTTTTCTTTCATTTTGTGCCGCCGTCGGCGGCACAAAATGAAAACTAACGTAGTAGCATTAGCTAACTTTATAGAAATTTGCCTGGAGCAGTTTCCACGAACTGTTTTCTTGTCCTACCAGGTAGTACCCACGATAGACGTGCATCACATTTCCCTTACTCGTTCCTTCAGTAGAAACAATGGAAAGTGTCACCTTGACCAGAGTCTCGGACAGTTGAGATGCACTATTAATCTGGATGTTGTCGCGCTCTGTTTTCGTATAGCCGCTAACAAACTGGGCATAAGTATAGTTCTTCTGGTAGGTGGCTCCCCACAGGGCATAGGCAGCTTTGTAGTCACCAAGGTTGATATAGTGAAAATACTGCCGGACGACAGCTTGCGCCTGTTGAGCAGGTGTTGGGATGGGCGCAGTCATAGCCGTTTTCTGGAAGTCCCCCTGGAGCAGTTTCCACGTGCCATTTTCCTGTCCAACAATATAATATCCTTTATAAATGCTCGTCACCGTCCCCAGGTCAGTATTCTCAGTGGCATAGAGCGTCATTGTTACTCTGATTGAAGCATCGGAAAGCACTTTCGTATTGCCGAAGCCCAGGTCGATATGCGGCGTATGCGCGTAGCCGCTGATATACTGCTGGTAGTCATGAGAGAGCTGGTATTCTTCTCCCCAGATGTTGTAAGCGGCTCGATAGTTCCCGTTGTTGATATCTGCGTAGTATTGTGTAATGAGCGCCTGAGCCTGTTGATCGGACTTCTGGGTCGCGGTTGGACTCAGGGGTGTATAGATGGTGGAAGTATTTACCACGCCTGGTGTAGCAGGCCCCGGGAAAGGGCTGGTACTAAATAGTCCTTTCCCCAGCAGAGCAATAAATAGAGCACTTATCACAAGAAGCGAAGTAGTAATAGAGAGCAGACCCAGTGTGCCCCGTGGACGACGGATACTCTTGCTTTCGCGCTGCGCTAAATAAGAAATAGGCTGTGGTGTGTCGAGCAGCGTAGAGTCACCAGGTGTGGCTATGGCTGTGCTCCCACGCATAGCTTTATCCTCTTCAACCTGCACCGTTGATGCGGAAGTTGCGGCCAGCGTGATAGACGACAGGGGGAGCGCTATCGTCGTGTAATCGTTATCGGGGTTGTCTTCTAAAACAGTTGAGGAAACAGCAATAACGCGACGTAATGCCTTTGCCAGTGCTCCAGCGGAAGGGTAACGGTCTTCGCGTCTCTTGGCAGTAGCTTTTTGCACAATAGCATCTACTATCGGGGGTATGGCAGGGTTCATTTGATTAAGAAGCGGTGGCAGCTCGTGAGTATGCTTTGCCATCACGGTATAGAATGTGCCACCCTTGAAGGGTACATCACCGCTGAGCATCTGAAAAAGAAGAATGCCCAGCTCGTAGATGTCCGTGCGATGATCTACTTCCTGGCCCAGCGCCATTTCGGGCGCCAGGTATTCAGGTGTGCCAACAAGCGTGCCAGCTTTGGTTATGGTCGCCTCTGCTATGTTAAGGCTGTCTTCCACGACGCAGGCAAGGCCAAAGTCAGCAAGCACCAGGCGGCCATCGGCATGCAGCAAAAAGTTGCCGGGCTTGAGATCGCGGTGGACGATGCCTCGGGCATGAGCATAGTCGAGCGCGGCTGCCGCTTGCTCGATATAGATAGCGGCCTCCTGCAGGGTAAAAGGGCCATGTTTTGCCAGCAGGTCCCGCAGGCTGCCCCCTGGTAAATACGGCATCACCAGGTATGCCAGACCATCTTGTTCTCCGTACTCGTAAATAGGTATGATGTTGAGGTGTTCGAGTTTGGCGATTACATTTGCCTCGCGTTTGAAGCGAGCAAGAAATTCGTCGTATTGCTCGCTGCTTATGGCTGCGCCAGGAAGTAGCAGTTTGATAGCCACCTGGCGTTCGGGCTGCGCCTGTTGAGCAAGATACACCGCGCCCATCCCGCCTCTGCCGATGAGGTGCTCAAGGGTATACGCGCCTACTTTCTTCCCGCTGAGGTCCCTACTGTTTGCCATCATACTTTCCCGCTCAAACGAAATATAGGCATACTATGCCCATATACATATACGTTTTAAGGAGATTATTGTTCCCAATCTATAGCTTTTCTATAGCCCGCCCGGCTTCGTAGCGGCAATTTTTATTGCTCAGGCGGTTCTGTATGGATGACTACCGAGGCAAGATGCGGGTAAACTTGGCGCAGGGTGCGCTGGATCTCCTCCGCCAGGATATGTACCTGGCTAATGGGGGCATGAGCGTCAAAGGTTGTATGCAGCACGACGTCCAATCCTTCGCTTCCATCCTCTACAGGCGCCGTGCGGCCTGTATTGGACGAGCATGAACGATAGAGATGCACATCATGTGCGCTCCCGACTCCGGCGATCTTATCGGCGATGGAACGAATATGCTCCGCTATTTCAGGATATTGCTGTGTCACATCCTGGCGATGTACCACGATGGTGTCGGGAGCTTCCAGGTGCGTAGTCACACGCCGCACCTGGCTGTTATTTTGCAAGATGGCCTGCTCTAAGCGTGTTGCGACGGCATGCGCACCACTCAGGTCCATATCGGCATGGACCTCTACATCGAAATCGGCTTCTAGCTTGCCACTGACTGGTAGGCTCGACATGCACCACTACATCGACCTCGCCCTGTGGTGAGATGGAGCGTACGCCTGCCAGGGTAGCTGCCTCTATCCGTTGGGTGAGTTCGTGCGTCTGTTCGAACGTAGAGATGCGAGGAGCAGCGATGACGACATCAGCGAAGAGTTTATTGCCGGCGCGTCGCACGCGCACACGGCGTACCTCGGTGACGCCTTCGACCTGTTTAATGGCTTCTTCCACCTGCGCTGCCAGGGCTCCAGGGGCACGATCCAGAAGCGCATCTATCGTATCTCTGACCAGTCGTATGCTCACCCAGATTACAATGGCAGAGACTCCCAGCGCGGCGACAGCATCGGCCTGCCCCAACCAGGCAGGAAGGTGAAAGCTGTTGGTGATGAGCACTACTAGCAGCCCGGCGATGACAACCGATGAACTCCAGATATCCGTCCTGAAGTGGAGTGCATCTGCTTCTAGCGCCTGGCTGCCGAGTTTGCGCGCAACGCGCAAAAGCGCGCGTGAGCGAGTATAGTCAACCAGGATTGAGAAACCCATCACGGCAATTGCCCATGTGCTGGCGTCAACGTGCCCTTCATGAAAGAGCAGGCGACGAATAGCCTCATAGATGATCCATACAGCAGTGAGTAATAGCAGGCCTGCTTCAAGGAAAGCAGAAAGATTTTCTACCTTGCCATGTCCGTAGTGATGCGTTGCATCCGCGGGACGATCAGCTACACGCACTGCAAAAAACGTCATGAGCGCTGCCACGAGGTCTAAACCTGAGTGTGCGGCCTCTGCCAGAATGCCCAGGCTGCCAGTCAACAGGGCAACGATGATCTTGATGCTGGTGAGACCTATAGCCGCGCCCACAGACGAAAGTGCGACCATAGTCTTTTCGCGATGTGGGTCTTTTACAGTTGACATCCTGTTCTTATGGCTCCTCCTAGCGGCTTTTTCTGTATCCCCTATATTGTATGATATGAGTGAAGGTGTCTCTTCGCCGTTGTTGCGTTTATTGTGATGTTTTGGTATCTGACCAGTACAACATGGCGTAAATAGGCCGGTAGTTATCCCTCAACGCTTTGCATAGATAGGTTTTGGGCAGGTGGTCGATACTATCGAACTATTTCAGCCTTCGTGTATTAATGATGTGACCAGGAGAAGTGCATGAGCCTGAGACATGCCCCGACACCTCTTTCTGTGAGCCACGAACTGCGCAGCGGAGCGAATACGCGCCTCTCTGGTCGCTGGCTCTTGATTGCGCGGCTCTCATTCCTGCTTGTCAGCATCTTTTGCCTGTTGCTCCTGTTGATCCCGCTCTCGCTTGCCATTGCCATCCTACGTTATCGACTGTGGGATGTAGATGTGCTCATCAACAAGACCTTGGTCTATGGCCTGCTCACGGGCACACTGGTAGTCGTCTATGCTGGCTGCATCGTTGGACTGCAAGCCCTCTTGCGGGGGCTTCTCCAGCAAACCTCTGAGGTAGCTATCGTCATCTCCACCCTCGTCATTGCTGTCCTCTTCCAACCCTTGCGTAAGCGCATCCAGCAGGGCATTGATCGCCGCTTCTACCGGCGCAAGTATGATGCAGCACATACGCTGGCAGCTTTTAGTACAATACTGCGCAATGAGCTTGACTTGAGCCAGTTGAGTGAGCAGTTAGTGGCCGCCGTTCAGGAGACGATGCAACCGGCGCATGTCTCGCTCTGGTTACGCAAGGCTGAAATATCCAGGGAACGCAACACTCGGCTGCTTCCAAGAATCGATGAGGAAGGGAGGGTACCATCATGATGGGAACCATGCCGAAAGCAGGCATCTTTACACTGTGACCTGGCTCTGTGCCTGCATTTTTCTGTAGAAGCGGATATCGTTCTCTCGTCTGACTCTCCTGGCTGCTTCAAGTACCTTGCGGCGTTTTTCTTTGGCTTCCTGTACTGCAAGTAATGGTAAGATGGTTGGTAGTGTCAGGTAGTATTCTCTTTCATCCGGGGAACTGCACTATAAGGTTCGTTATTTTCTGTGAAACACTGGGGAGGTGAACGCAATGTCCAACGAAACGTCTCCAAGTAATGAGCAGGTGGAAACACTCATGGCTCGTGTCTTCGCCCTGGTCTGGGCATGCCCTGTAGGTCGGGTGACGACCTATGGCTGGCTAGCGAAAGCACTTGGCTACCCACGTGGTGCACGCATGATCGGCTGGTTTATGAACGAAACGCCAGACGGAGTGCCTGCGCAGCGTGTCATAAATAGTAAGGGTGAATTATCGGGGAGTTGGGCATTTGGTCAGCAGGGTAGAATGCGCAGTATGTTAGAAGCGGAAGGGATTGTGTTCTCAGCCGATGGACGTGTCGATCTCAAACGCTATGGCTGGGACCCAACACGCGATCTCAGCGAAGAGGAGTTGCGTGGCATTCTGGATAATGCCACCAAAGTCCACTACGAGGTCAGCAAGCAGCTATCAGGACTGATGCGAAATGACCCGGCCTCACCGCTTCGTGGTACACCACTTGCTGAATGAGCGAGGTTTGTAGGGACTGATCTATCTACCGACAAGTACATTGAGGCCACCGTAGTCGGCAGGCAGGCAGTGCATTCCTTGACAAGCAGACGACAGAGAAGCGTGGCCGTGAGGAGGCGATGCTTCGTCACGCCTGGATCAGCCCAGCGGCCAGCGGCAGGGTAAACCAGAAGGTCGAGCCTCGACCAGGAGCGCTCTCGACCCCCACCTGCCCGTGGTGCTGCTCTACGATGGCCCTGGCGATGGCTAATCCCAGTCCCAATCCTCCATCTGGCCCCTGGTGCCCGGGCGCTGCCACTTGATAAAACCGCTCCCACACGCGTTGCTGCTGCTCCGGCGTCAACCCTGGGCCCTGGTCACGTACCGACACTCGCGCGCTCCTTGCCTCCACTGCCAGATGTACCAATACTACCTGGTCGACTGGCGCGTACTTGAGGGCATTGGTCAGGTAGTTGGTGAGCGCCTGCCCGATGCGGCCAGCGTCGGCAAGCACCGGCACCAGTTCGTCTGGAGGCAGTGCCAGCTCGATCTGGCGCGTGCGCGCCGTCTGCTGCTGGTTGGCGACGGTCTCCTGCACAATCGTAACGAGATTCTCTCGTTGCAACGACAGCTCAAATGTGTGCATCTCCAGCCGGGACACCTCCAGCAGTTCCTCTACCAGGCGCGTCTCGATCTCCACCTGCCGCATCGCTCGCTTGAGCCCCGTCTCCATCTTGCCCATCAGCTGCTCTGCCTCCGGCGAGAGCGGCCTGGGAAAAAGGTCACAGTACAGCAGCGCCAGATCGATAAAGCCCATGATAGAGGTGAGCGGGGTCCGCAGTTCATGGCTGACCATGCTCAGGAATTCCTGCTTGCGCCGCTCCGCCGCTTTCTGCTCGGACATGTCCAGGATCACCGTCAGCGCGAGATCTCGCTCCTGATCAAACAAAGCCCCCGCCATCAGGATCGGCACGTGATGACCGTCCTTGTGCAGGGATTCCCTCTCCTGGGGAGGCAGGGCTCCCGTCGAGAGAAGCGTCTCTTCACTGTGCTCCTGTGACTCTTGAGAGCCTGGCGGGACCAGCTGGTACCAATTGAAGGTCTCGGAGAGCAATTCATCTTTGCTGTAGCCAGCCACCTGGGAGTAGCGGTCATTGACTTCATAGATGCGCCCGGCGCCGTCAGTCACAGCCACCCCAAAAATGTTGGACTCCACCAGCGTGCGCAACTTGCGTTCGCTGTACTGGAGTCGTTGCTCCAACCTGCGCCGCCCAGTCACATCGCGGAAGACGACCACACCCCCGACGATCTGGCCTGCGGCATCACGAATGGGTGCGCCACTGATATTGAGAATGATATCTTCCCCCTTATAAGTGTGGCACAGCGCATCCATTCTGTGCGTGCCCGATAAGCGTTCGCCCCGCAGCACCCGCTGCTGCGGATGTTGCTCTTTGGGCAGAGGTCGCCCTTCCAGATCACGCAAGGCCATCCACTTGATGCGGCTGTTGAGCGAGAGTACTGAAGGATCAGCATTGTCTTCAAGAGCCATCAGGGAACGATAGGCGGAGTTGGTGTAGCGGATCTCTCCCCTGGCATCGCAGACGATCACCCCCTCGGTCATGGCCTCAAAAATCGCCTCAAGCTCGGCGGATCGCACCTGGGCCTCCTGCTCGGTCTGGCGCAGGGCATCTTTCTCCGCCTCGAGCTGGCGGTTCAGCTCCTCGACGCGACGACGTGCCAGTACCTGTTCGGTCACCTCCACGCTATGAACCAAAATCCCCTCGATGTCCCCTTGCGCCGTACGGAGAGGTTGATACACAAAGTTGTAATAGACTTCTTCCAGCACGCCGTCACCACGGCGGTCGACCCGGACAGGGAACTCGGTGCCAACAAAGGGCGTGCCGGTGGTGTAGACCTCATCCAGGATGGCAAGCACCCCTTGCTCCACGAGTTCGGGCG
>WNGN01004204.1_pt1 | contig 23669 bp, 21 predicted proteins | sample 5400561 | NCBI WGS metagenome assembly WNGN01 (sample SAMN13153379, study PRJNA577476) | soil metagenome | isolation source: 115 cm soil or saprolite under Garry oak tree replicate 2 | place: USA:California | collected 2016-06-15 | reverse complement strand
CAGACCTACGGCGCGCTCTGCGGGCCATCGTCGGCCACGATCAACGACTCGCCGTGCGCTGCCCCGCCCGGCCTCAACACCGCTGACCCGGTGAGCTCGAACATCACCACGAGCCCGTCGGGTCCGACCTCGGTCGGCGATCAGCCGGCCGCCGGGCCGGGCACCACGTTCAGCGACGCCGACCCCAACTTCGACGTCTGCACCTATGTGCCCAGCGCCAGCGGCGGTGACGGGCGCGCGCCCGCGAGCACGATCGCGATGGGTGGCAACAACATCGGCGAGAAGCTCACCACCGCGGGCATCACCCGGGGCTAGTTCCAGGGCGGCTTCGACAACGGCTTCGTCCCCGGCCACCCAACGCCGCCGACCACCGCGCAGATCTGCTCGGAGAAGCACCAGAACGTCGGCGGGAACACGGTCGTGGACTACAACCCGCACCACGAGCCGTTCCAGTACTACGCGTCGACCGCGAACCCGATGCACCTGCCGCCGACCTCCGTTCGCATGATCGGCCGGAACGACCAGGCCAACCACCAGTACGACATCGCCGACTTCTGGGCCGCCGCCGACACCGGCAGCATGCCGGCGGTCTCCTACCTCAAGGCCCCCGACTACCAGGACGGCCACGCCGGCTACTCCGACCCGACCGACGAGCAGAACTGGCTGGTTACCTCCGTCAATCACCTGGAGTCGCTACCGACGTGGCGGTCGACGGCGGTCGTCATCACCTACGACGACTCGGACGGCTGGTACGACCACGTGCTCGGGCCGGTGCTGACCCAGTCGCAGACCTCGCTCGGCACGCTGACCGGAACCGGGCAGTGCGGCAGCTCGCTCGCTCGGGTCCCGCAGAACAGCGCGGGCCAGCCCGGAGCAGGGCAGGTGCGGGCTCGGGGCCAGGATGCCTTTCTTGCTCGTCTCGCCGTGGGCGCGGGCCAACTACGTCGACGACTCGCTGCTCGACCAGAGTTCGGTGGTGAAGTTCATCGAGGACAACTGGAATGTCCCGGCCCTGGGCAACGACGCCACGGACCAGGCGGCGGGCTCGATCGGCCTGATGTTCGACTTCGGCGGGCAGCCGCAGGAGCCGCTGTTGCTCAGCCCGGCGACCGGGAGCTGTTCGGAAGAGCTAGCCGCCGACACCGCCGGACATCGGGCGCCCGGCGCCGTGACACCCTTACGGCGCCGGGCGCCACACATCGACGGTGATGCCGCGCGGCTCTTCGCAGAACCGCCCGGCCGGCGAGACCCGCCTGAGCAGCGCGCGCATGTCCCGCTCGAATGTGGCCCTGCGGGCACCGAGCAGATGCGGAGCCGCGAAGGACAGCGAGAACACCGATGCCACGATCTCGTCCTCGGTGCGCTCGGCCACCCGGCCGCCGCTAACGGTCAGCCGGGTCGGCCCGCTGAACCCGGCAACGGAGAGCACGTCCTCGTCGCTGAAGTGTATGGTCTCCTCGCTGACCGCCGCCGCGGCGGACCGCGTTCCGCGGCCCGCCCGTCTGGTGCTGCCCAGGTACGCTTCGACCAGGCGGTAGATCTCCGCCCGCGGTGGCCTGGGCAACGGCAGCGGATGGTCGCCAGGCACGCCCTCGTGGGTGGTGGCATAGACCAGCACGCACGCACCGGCCGGCTCGAGGACGCCGGCGACCAGCCTGGCTACCCTCGGCCGGTCGAGCCAGTGAAACGACTGCGCGAACGTGACGACGCGGAATCGCCCGAGGCCGGGCGGGATGTCCTCCGCGCGCATGAGCAGCCAGTCGACATTCGCGACCCCCGCCCGCCTGGCCCGCGCGCGGGCCGCCGCGATCATCCCGGCGCTGCCGTCGACCCCGGTCGCCGACCCGAACAGCGGCGCGAGCAGCAGCGTCAGCGGGCCCGGCCCGCACCCGACGTCCAGCAGGCGGCCCGTGCCGTCGAGGCCGAGCTCAGACCGCAGCGCGTCGGCGACCTCGCCGGGGTACGGCATCCGGCCGACTCCGTAGTGCGGAGCGGCGCCCGCGTACAAGGTCTCGTCCCACTGCCAGCCCGCGGCCGCTGCTCCCATGGCCTCCATCATGGTCACCGGCGCCCCGGATGGCACGGCCGGCGCTGCGGGCCAGGCTAAGGCGTCGCGCGGCCGGAGCGTGCCAGCCGGTCGAGCGCATGCCGCGCCCGGCTCAGCGCGGCCCTGGCCTGGCGGGCGTCGCGCCTGGCCCGCACCAGGCGCTGCTGCTCGCGCTGCAGCCGTTCGGCCAGGGACTTGACCGACTCGTCGATCTCGCGCTCGGCGGCGGCGGCGGCATCGGCGGCGCCGGCAGCATCAGCCACCGCCTGCTCGGCGGCCGCCACAGCCTCGCGGCGTTCCCGCTCCCGCTCGGCGCGTGCCTCGGCCTCGTCCGGCGGCTTGCCCGCTTCGCCAGCCGGCTGGCCCGCGCCAGCCTGCCGTGAGCGGCCTGCCGGTGACGCAGCGGGTGGCCGCACGGCGGCCGGCGCGGTCCCGATGCCAAGCCCGAAGCCCGCCCAGCGCGCAGCGCGCAGCAGCGTCCCGGCCGCGACCTGCTCGGCGACCTGCGGGTCGGCCAGCGCAGCGCTGAACGTGTCGGTGACCTCGTCCCGCAGCCCGGCCGAGGGCGCTCGCTGTCCGGACTCGGCCAGCGCACGCCTGACCAGCGAGTCGATCAGCTCCCTGCGGGCGCGGGACAGTTCGCGGATGCCGGCGCCGTCCAGCGCCGCCTCCCCGGCCCGGAGCCTGTCGCCCAGTTCGGCGAGGCTGGCCGCCACAGTCGGATCGGAGTGCACCAGCCGGTTGACGACCCAGGCCGACCGGGTCGGCTTGCCGAGGCCGGCGATCGCCTTCGCCGCCGGCCGGTCACCGGCCGCGCGCGCCGCCGCGGCCAGGTCGCGGCGCCGCTCCGTGAACGCCTCGAGATCGCCGGAGTACAGCTCCGCGATCGCCCGGGTCACCAGGCCGGTATCTGTCACGGAGTCCATGGTGCCGCACTGGCCCGCCGGCCGGTCACGCGCCCGGCCGGGGCCGGCTCAACCGGTTAGGCTTCTGAAGGTGATCAACATCGACCTGAGCTGGCAGCAGGCCGCCGCGAGCACGGGCTGTCTTGCGGCGGTGGCGGCCGTGCTGCTGCGCCGCAGCCGGGTCGTTGCCCTGGGTCAGCGGCCGGCGGACGGGCCGCCAGCGCGCGACGACCCGCCCGGCGCGGCAGCCGCGCAGCGGGCGCGGCACGCGGTAACCGCCGCGCGGCTGGCGGCCGCGGGCGGCTTCGTCCGCGAGGCGGCCCTGGTCTTCGCGCTCTTCGCGCTCTGGCAGTTCGCCGGGTCCTTCTCGGTGATGGGCCCGGACGGCGCGCTCGGCCGGGCGCGCTGGCTCTGGCACACCGAGCGCGTGCTGCGCCTGCCGAGCGAGACGGGCCTGCAGCGGCTCGTCCTGCCGCACCCGCTGATCGTTCAGGTGTGCGATCTGTACTACGACATCCTGCACTTCCCGGTCCTGCTCGGCTGCCTGGTCTGGCTGTTCGCCCGGCATCGGGAGCGCTACAGCCGGTTCAGGAACACTTTGGTGGCCTTCACCGGCCTGTGCCTGCTGATCCAGTTGATCCCGGTCGCGCCGCCGCGGATGCTGCCGGGAATCGGCATGGTCGACACGGCCGCCGTCTACGGGCAGTCGGTCTACTCGGCAACTCGCGGATGCGACGCCGACCAGCTTTCCGCCATGCCGTCCGTGCACGTCGGCTGGGCGATCCTGGTCGCCGTCGCGGTGGTCGGCGCCAGGTCGCGCTGGCGCTGGCTGGCCGTGGCGTACCCGATCGCGACCAGCTACGCGGTGGTGGTGACCGCCAACCACTTCTGGCTGGACGGGCTCGCGGCAGGCGCCGTTCTCGTCGCCGTGCTCGCGGCGCAGGCGGCCGCCCGTCGGCTGCTGGCCGCCCACGCCGGCCGCGCGGTGCCCGGCGGGGCGCTGAGCCCTGCGGGGGAGACGGTGCCGGCGGGTCAGAGCGGCATCCGCGCCGGGACATCCTCGGATCTGGTCGGATCCTAGAGATCGCGTCCCGGAAGCGCGCTCAGACGTAGGGGTCGGGGTGCACGGTGTAGGTTCGGCCGGCCGGCGTGGTCCAGCGGAACACGCCCGGCTCGGGCTGGGTCAGCGTCCAGCGGGGGTGCTGTTTGAGCTGGTGGTGCGACCGGCACCCGGCGCCGATGTTGCAGGGGCAGGTCAGCCCGTCGTGGTCGAACGGGGTCGTGTGGTCCAGGTCGCACTGTTCGGCCGGCCGCCGGCACGGCCCGAACCGGCACGTTCGGTCCCGGGCGGCCACCAGATCGGCCACCCGTGGCGGCGGCCGGTAGGCGGCCGAGACCAGGTCGTGGGCACAGCCGCCGGCCTGCTCGTCACGGTGGCGGCGCCGCGCCGCCGCTGCGGCTGCCCGGGCCGCGGCGGCCAGCGCCCGGTCCAGGGCCAGCGCCAGGCGCGGATCTGCCGGTGCTGTCTTGCCGGGCGAGAACCCGCCCGGGGGCCCGCCCGGCGGCGCCGGACCCGGGGCCGGCGAGCCGGGCGGCGAGCGATCGGTGTCGCGTCCCGCTTCTTCGGTGCGGACGACGAGTGTCACGCGGCCGATCAGCCCGGCGGCGCCGCCGGGGTCGGGGCCGGGCACGCCGCCGGGACCGCGCGACCGCGGGACGTGGGTGACGGCGATCGCCTGGCCGGACGGCGCGGTGACAACGACCCGCCACCTGGTCGCGGTGTGCCGGGCGGCCAGGGCGGCGAGTTCTCTGGCCTGACGGGCGGTGATCACGCCGAGCCGGGACAGTTGTCCGGGCTCGGCGGACGCGCCGGTCAGCGTGGCGACGGGGACGGTCAGGTTGAGCAGGCCGCCGCCGGTGCCGGGCGGCTGCAGCCGGGCCAGGGCGGCCGGCCCGCAGGCCAGGAAGGGCGGCACGCCCGGCCACGGCACCGGCCCGGCAGCCGGTGGCGGCAGGTTGCCCGCCGGGTCATCCGGCCTGGCGCCGGCCTGCGGGTCATCCGGCGGCGAGTCGGCCGGCGGCGAGTCGGCCGGCGGCGGGTCATCCGGCTCATCCGGCGGCGGGTCACCCGGCGGCGGGTCATCCGGCGGCGGGTCATCCGGCGGCGGGTCATCCGGCGGCGGGTCATCCGGCGGCGGGTCGTCGGGCGGGGCGCCGGGGGCGGGCGGGATGCGGGGCAAGGTGCCGAGCAGCAGGCCCAGGAACACCCGGGCGCGGACCAGGTCGATCCGGCCGGAGGCGCCGGCGGCCTGCATGGCCCGGGCGAGCGCGGTGATCCTGGCCATCGCGGCGGCGGCCTGGACGCCGGGCAGGCCGTGGCCCGCCAGCGTCGCCGTGCCCTCGTCCTCGGGGTACAGCGCGACCTTCGCGTTCCGTTCTGTCTCCTCCCGGCGCCGCTCCGCTCCCTGCGGGTCGGCCTTGATCACGGCCCGGCGCAGCGCGGCGTGCAGCTGGCCGGGGGTCTGCCACCCGGCGCGGCCGAGCACGGCCGCCTCGACCGCGCGGGCCGCCGCGTCGCTCAAAGCGGCGGTCATCCGCGCGATCATCCGCGCCCGCGCCAGGTCGATCTGCCCGGCGGCGAGCGCGGCGCCGGTGCCGGTCAGCCGCCAGGTCAGCACCACCGCCAGGTCCGCCCAGCCGGACGCCCCGTCCGGCGACAACGCCAGCGCGAGCGCGACCTGCCCGACCGCGTCCGCGGTCAGCCGGTCCGGCCGCCCGGCCCGGTCCACCGCGGCCCGCCGGTCGGCCCGCGCCGACCGGGACGCGATCTGGGCCACCGCCGCCAGCTCCCCGGCCGCCGCCCACGACGCCAGCCGGCGGAACGACGCGGCAACGCCCGCCAGCGCGCCATCCTCAAGGTCAGCCGCGCGGGCCTGCGCCAGCCAGCCGGCCAGCCCCGGACCCGCCGGCAGCGACTCCGCGACCCGCCCCGCCACCAGCTCAAGCGGCACCTCCCGCGCCCGCCCCGCCGCCACCGCCTCCCGGTAGACCGCCGCATCCGCCTCCATATCCGGGCCCGCGACGGGCAGACAGTCCGAGGCCGGCGCGGCGTCAGCGGCGGCCGAGGCGCAAGCCGGCGCGGGGTTGGCGGCGGGCGTCTCGGCGGCGCGGGTTGGCGGGCCGTCCTCGGAGGCGGGCTCGCGCAGCCACGGGGCCGAGCCGGTCACGGCGTCGATGACCGCGGCCAGATCCAGTTCCCAGCACCAGGACAACCCCTCGGCCGCAGAGGCGGGTGACTGCGCGAACCCTGCGCCAGCCGGGAGCGAGCCGGCGCCGACGGGCGCGGAACCGCCCGGATTCTCGGGTCCCACCTCATCCCCCGCTCCTGCCATCCGGTCACCTCCCTCGCAGGTCTGCGCCTCGATCATTTCTTCGTCTATGTTAGCGAGTACCTCTGACATTCATAGACAATGATCATCTATATATTCGATTTCAGTCAGCTACCCACTGACGACGACATCCGGTACTCCGGGTGGCGCTGCACATGACCTCAGACGGGCGCGTCACCGGTCCGGCGCCGTGCGCGCCGCCGGCTGGCCACCCCACAGGTCCGTGAGGGCCCGATGCCGCTCGGGCCTGGACCGGCCGCGCAGGTCGGCGAGGCCGCGCTCGGTGACGACGACGTCCACGTCATGCGCGGGCGTGGACACCGGCCGGGACAGCCGGGTCACCAGGGTCGGCCGGCCGCGATGCAGGGTCGGGACCGCGACGATGCTGAGCCCGCCGACCGACCGCGCGGCGGCGGCCGCGTAGTCGGCATAGCCGCCGATCCCGCCGAGCACGGACGCGGCCGATCCCTCGACATTGACCTGGCCGTCCAGGTCGATCTCGACGGCAGTGTTCACGGAGAACAGCGGATCGGCCGACAACCTGCCCAGATCATGCGTGTACTCGATCGGGTGCAGCAGCGGGCGGCCATCCGCCCACGCGTAGAGCCGCGGCCCGCCGGTCAGGTACGCGGCCACGGGCTCGCCGACCAGCAGGCCGCGCTCGGCCAGGTCGAGCACGGCGTCGGGCAGCAACCCTGAGTCGATCCGGACGGGGACGGCGAGCTCTCTGAGCAGCGCGTTCGCCACCGGGCTCGGACCCACCTGCAACCGCGCGCCCGGCGTGATCAACGGCGCGACCAGGGCGGCGATCGCCTGGTGCTCGGATACCGGCCTGGCATCGGGCATCGTTCCCGGCGGCTCGGACGTCTCGCCGATGATGGTGAGCCGGCCGGCGGGCAGCGGCTGTCCGGCGTCGGCCCGCGGCGCCGCGTGCGACACGACGGCGGCAATGGCCGCGCCCGCGTCGATCGCGGCGCGCTGCCAGGACACCTCGCTGCCGAACGCGAACCCGCCGCCGGCTCGCACCACTGTCGCCACCAGCAGGTCGGGCCGCCAGGGGCCGTGCAGCAGCGCGGGCACGGCGGACAGCCTGGCCGGGGCGAACCGGACCTGGCCGGCGTTCACGGCCTGGCGCAGCCCCCAGCCCGGCATGAAGGTCCTGACGTCGGCGAACGCGCCGAAGGCCAGGCCGGGGTCGGGTCTGGGCATCCAGCCGAGGATCAGCCGCACCCCGCCGGCCCTGCCGTCCCCGCCGGCCCTGCCGTTCCCGCCGCACCTGGCCGCCGCTTCGCTCAGCTCGCGGGACGCGGTCAGCGGCGCACCGTACCCGTCGCCGACCGCGACCGTCATGCCGGGCCGCACGAAATCGGCCAGCTCAGCGGTGCGCACGGTGCCACCTCACGCCGACCGGCCCGCGCGGCACCAGCCGTTCTGCGGGCACCAGCCTCCGAGCGGCACCAGCCGTTCTGTCGGCACCAGCCGCCCGAGCGGCCGCGGCACACCCGCAACCAGTCCCATCTCGCCTCCGCAGGACATCACGCCGTGCGCTTTGTTGATCCAAGAAGACGATCCCACGAGGCGCAGGCCGGCCCGCGCTGCGGCGATACGGCCGCGTAGCGTCCTTGCGTACGGCGTCCGACGGACAAGCGGACGGTGTCCGACGGACAAGGAGTGAGGTTGTGGCTGCCGAGGTGGACCTGCTTGTCCTCGCCGAGCTGAACCCCGACGTCCTCGTGTCGTCGGGGGACGCCGACATGCGGTTCGGCCAGGTCGAGCAGCTCATCGACCGGGCGAGCATCACGCTCGGCAGCTCGGGTGCGATCACCGCGTGCGCGGCCGCGGCGCAGGGACTGCGGGTCGCGGTATGCGCCGTGATCGGAGACGACCCGATCGGCGAGTGGACGGCGGAACAACTGCGCGGCCACGGTGTCGACATCGCGGGCGTCATCAGGCGGCCCGGCCGGCAGACCGGGATGAGCGTGGTCCTGACCCGCTCGGACGGGGACCGCGCGATCCTGACCTACAGCGGCACGATGCCGGATCTGACGGCGGCCGACGTCACCCCCGGACGGCTCCGGTCCGCCCGGCATGTGCACGTGAGCTCGTTCTTCCTCCAGCGCGGCTTGCAAGCCGGACTGGCCGGCCTGCTCGGTGCCGCGCGGCAGGCGGGCGCGACCACGTCCTTGGATACCGGCTGGGCGCCGGCCGGCGAGTGGGCGAGCGCCGGCCCGGCCCTGCGGCACGTGCACTACCTGCTGCCGAACGCGGCCGAGTGCGCGCACCTGGCCGCGGCACTCGACGCCGCTACACTCGACGCCGCTGCACTCGACGGGACCGGCGGGCACGCGGAGCGCGGCGAGGAGCACGACCAGGGAGACGGCGAGAGCCAGCCGACCGCGCTCCGCGCCGCGGCGCTTCGGCGTCTCGGGCCAGACGTTGCGGTCAAGCTGGGCGCGAGCGGCGCCCTCGCCGTCACCCGCGGCGGCGTCACGCGCGTGCGGGGCCGCGCCGTCGCTCCGGTGGACACCACGGGAGCCGGCGACTGCTTCAACGCCGGGTTCATCGCGGGCGTGCTCGACGGCTCGACCACGGCCGACTCGCTCAGGCGCGCGGTCGCCTGCGGCTCGATCGCCGTCACCGGCTGGGGCGGCACCGGCAGGCTGGCGACCCGCGCCGAGGCGCTCCAGGCCGCCGCGCAACTACCCAGCGAGCAACTGCCAAGTGGGTAGCACGAGTCCGCGAGCGCGGTGAGGATGGGGGGTGATCCGAGATCACCCGAATGAAGGAGAAGCCGCATGGCGGGCCGCAGGCTCCTGATCGTCGCCGCAGCCGCGGGCGCCGGAGTTGCCGGGGTCGCCGTTCCCGGCGTCGCGGCCGCCGCCGCCCCGATCGCGCACTGCTCGGCGGGCGCCCGCACCCTGGCCGCGCCCGGGTCGCGGCTGTACCCGGAGACCGGCAACGGCGGATACGCCAGCCTGCACACCCTCGTGCACCTGGTCTACGACGCGAAGGCGAACAGGTTCCTGCCGGGCAACAGCGTCGTCCTGACCGATCGCGCCGCACAGTGCCTGACCAGCTTCAGCCTGGACTTCGAACGGCATTCGCGCAACACGAGCGCGGGCCCTGACCTGACCGTCAGGTCGGTCACCGTCGACGGGCAGCCCGCCAGATTCAGATTCGCGCAGCCGACGTACCCTGGCGACCCGAACGGACAGGACGACACGAACCCGGCCGCGCACGAGGCGTCGCAGACCAGCCCGGTCGGCGGCCCGCACCACAACCCGCTGCCGCCCGCCTGCACACCAGAACTGCTGTCGTTCAAGCACCCGAACGCGCGCAACGGAACGCAGTGCCCGGCCAGCAAGCTCGTGATCAGCCCCTCCGCTCCGCTGCGGAAGGGGTCGGTGTTCACCGTCACGGTCCGTTACACCGGCCGGCCGGGCCTGCACAACGACGGCGACGGCAGCACCGAGGGCTGGTTCCGTGCCCCCGACGGCGGCTTCGTGACCACCGAGCCGGTCGGGTCGGAGGACTGGATGCCGCTGAACGACTACCCCGCGGCCAAGCCGACCTACGACTTCGCCGACACCGTCACCGCCGGCCGGGTCGTGGTCGCCAACGGAGTCCTCGTCTCGGTCAGGCACCACCGGGCCAGCCGTGAGTTCCCCGGCGGCTCGGTGACCTGGCGCTGGCACTCCGCCGCTCCGATCGCGAGCTACCTGGTCGAAGACAGCGTCGGCAACTACCGCCTGACCGCGCGCACGGCCAGCGACGGGATCAGGTTCTACCGGGCGCAGGACCGGGCGATCGGCGCCGCCAGGCAGAAGAAGAACCTCGCGGTCATGAACAAGCAGCGGGCCATTACCGCGTTCGAGGCCCAGTTCAACGGGGCCTATCCGTTCACGTCGGACGGGATCGTCATCGGCACGCCGAACGCCAGCTTCGAAGAGGAAATGCAGACCATGATCACGTTCGCGGGCGGCACCATCGACACCGATGTGCTGTACCACGAGAACATGCATCAGTGGTGGGGCGACAACGTCACAGAGAGCGGCTACCAGATGACCTTCTTCAAGGAGGGGCTGGCCACGCTCGCAGAGTCCCTGTACCACGCCCGGCTGGCCGAGAAGGCCGCGGGCGGCCCGCACACGCGCAGGGGCCGGGCTGCCTTCCAGGCGAGCCTGGTGCGCCAGTTCAACGCGGTGTACCGCCAGCGCGGCCGTTTCTGGACCGTCGCGCCGTCCAACCCGGAGCCGTCCGGCCTGTTCAGCGGCGCGTCGACCTACGCCAGGCCGGGAGCCGCCTACATCGCGCTGCGGCAGATTCTCGGACACGGCAACTTCGTCCGGGCGCTGCGGCAGATCCAGCGCAGGTACGGCGGCGGCAGCATCACCGAGGCCCAACTGGAGACCGGCTTCACCCGGCTGCTGGCGACGCCGAGCCACGCCTGCCGTACCCGCCTGAACCGCTTGTTCGGCCAGTGGTTCGACACGGCGTACCCGGCGGGCGGCGGGAAGCACCGGCCGCGGATCACCGGCCCCGGCCTGGCGGGCCAGGACTTCTACCGACCGGGCACCGGCTGCTCCCGGCCCTAGCCCGGGGCCGGACGGGCCGGACCGACCGCGGCCCTAGCCCGGGGCCGGACGGGCCGGACCGACCGCGGCCCTAGCCCCGGGGCCGGCCGGGCCTGACCGACCGCGCGGCCCCCTTCAGCCGCCGGCGAACTGCCCGGCGACGCTCTCCAGTCGGCTCCGGTACGCCTCCCACCACGCCTTGTCGCCGGGGCTCATGTTGTCGTTGCCCCGCGCGAGGTTGTCATTGCCCGGCGAAAGCCCGGCTGCGCCGTCGATGAGTTCCCTGACGATGTCGGCGTGCCCGGCGTGCCGGTCGGTCTCACAGGCCGTCGAGCTTCCAGAGCACGGCCTCCCGGCCGCGGCGCAGGTAGCGGTGCAGGTCTGCCTTCTGATCCGATCCAGCCATGCGGGTCAGTGTGCCACTCCAGCCATGCGGGTCAGTGTGCCACCGGGTACCGACAGCCCGGCGGCCGGGCCGATGGCGGTTACTGCTCGGCGCCGATGCTGAGCACGTGCCAGAAGGTCGCCGTCAGCCACAGCACGGTCGTGGCGACCACGAGGAACTCGAGCGCGTGCCCGCTGTTGCCGAGCAGCCCGATGAGGCCCGAGACCAGGGCGATCGTCCCGGTGACTGTCGTGATCCTGCGGACGACCACCCCCCAGGGCGGCTGCGGCGTCGTGTGCAGGTCCCAGGCCGCGACCACGGCACAGCAGGCGGCAAATCCCAGCGCGACCGCGCTGGCTGCCCACGCCGTGGAGATGAAGGGCAGGTGCGCGCCCGTCTGGTAGGCCGCGGACACCAGCACGACCGCGAGGACGGCGATGGACGAGATCAGGTCCCTCCAGGTCAGCCCCATGACGGCAGCTCCCATCGACGTCCGGCTGCGCTGTGGCCAGGTTCATCCAGTGTGCGCCTCGCGGCCGGGTGGGGCTACCGCGATTTCTGGCCAGGCAGGCCCGTCCGATCGGAATAACCGACGGGTTCTCGCCGCGATCAGGTATCCCGAATGCGGACAGCCACTTGCTCACCACGGCGTCTCTGGCGCACCAATCGGACGCGGAGGTAAACTCCCGGCAGCGCTGACGCGTCCAACTGACTATGAGCGTGATTATTGCCGCCCTCGCTGGTGTCGGCGTGGCCGCTTCCATCCTCTGCCCGGTCGCGGTAGCCCTCAGCCGTGCCGCCTGGATCCGCGGAGTGCGCCGTGGGTACTCGAACGCGCGCCGCACCTACGACCAGGACGTGTCCGAGACCGCGGCCGCGATCCTCAGCCGGGCGCTGGCGGGCAGACCCGGGCCGCATCTGCGGACCTTTCCCGGCGGCCGGCGCTGACGGACTGACGCTAGCCCGCCAGGACGTCGCGGCGCTCGGGTTCGATCGCGGCCAGCCTGGCCTGGGCGGCGGCGGTGCGGCTCCACAGCCGCGCCGGAGCTGCAGTGCGGTCGGGAGCGGGAGAAGGCCGCCACCGAGCCTGACATGTCGCAGAGCACGACGATCTCCGGTTTGGGCGGCCTGGCGGGCTCGGTGGCGAGCCGGAACGGCACCCCGCCGGTTCCCATCGCCAGGTGCAGCGTTCTGCGGATGCTCAGCTTGCGCCTGCGGTGCATGGCTAGCTGGGCGAGTATGTGAGTCAGCCGCTGCACGAGCGGCCCGATCGCCGCGGCGATGGCCTCCAGCTCGCTGGCCGACGCGCTGACGATGTCGATGTCCTCGGCCAGCCGTACCCGCATCGTGGCCCGCACCGCGCGGGCGCCGCGGTCGACGACCAGGGCGCGCCTGATGGCCGCCCGCAGGTCGGCGCGGAAACCTTCCAGGTCGGCGGCCTGGTTCACGGAGATCGCGGTGAACACGCCGGCCACCGGGCTGCCCGGCGCCAGACCGCCGAACCTGCGCACGTACTCGTCCGCCAGCAGCCGCTTGACCTGGGTGTCGTCCGAACCGATCACCGCGAGCAAGGTGTCCCGCAGCTCCTGGTCGCTCATCGCCGCGACCAGCTCGGCACCGGGCTGGCGGCCGCCCGCGGTGTAGAGATCGAAGAGCAGGTTGAACGCGTCGAGTTGCTTGGCGCGCTTAACCAGGGCGGACTGCAGCACCGCCCGGACAACCTCCTTGTCCTGCAGCGAAATCGCGGCCAGCGCCCGCGCGGCGTCGAGGTGCTCGCCAACGGACACCTCGATCCCGACGGCCCTCAGCTCGTCCACCAGGCCGGCCAGCACGCCCTGCACGCTGTCGATCGGGCCGGAAATCCGCGTCACATCTGAAGTATCCAGATAACGCGCAGAACCTCACACCGGGAGTCTGCTTCCGCCAAGATCTACGGAACACATCTGAGTTATGACTATTGAGGTATTAAGCCTGAACGCCCGCTCTGGCAGAATCGGGGACCGTACGCTGATCTGCCCGAGACAAGCATCCCCAATGGAGGCGGAATGCACCCACGGTGGCAAGACGACTGCCACGCATACCCCCGACGACGGTGACCTGGCCGACCAGTTCGCCCAGTACGACTTCGAGCGCACCGCGCCGTCCGGGAACATATCCGGCGGTGCGCTGGTCAGCGCCCAGCAGCAGGCGGCGGCGCTGCCCGCCACATCGGGGACCTGGCAGGAGTTCACCAACAAGCCGTACAACGCCGAGCCGGCCGGCTTCACCGACCCGTTCTGGTCCAACCTCGGGGCCGGCTTCTCGATCGTCGGCGGTCGGACCACGGCGCTGGCGGCAACTCCCGCCGGCACCTGGATCGCCGGTACCGCCGACGGCGGCGTGTGGCGGTCGACGGACCAGGGAGCGAACTGGAAGCCCGTGTTTGACGGGATGCCCTCGCTGTCGATCGGCGCGGTGGCCGTCGACCCGGCCGACGGCTCGGTGTGGGTCGGCACCGGCGAGGCGAATGTGTCGCAGGACTCCTACGCGGGCACCGGCGTCTACCGGTCGACCAACGACGGCACCGGCCGGCGTCACCGACTTCCCGCCCTATGACCAGCAGGTGACCGACGTCGCGGTGCAGCCAGGCTCGCACGGCCAGGTCGTCATCGCCGCGATCGGCTGGCATGGTCCTGGCAACACCCAGAACAACGGCTTCTACCAGTCCACCGACGGCGGCCACACGTTCGCCAAGGTCGCGCTCAAGGGCACCATCGACGACACCGACATCGGCCGGACCACGTTCGCGTACTCCGCCGACGGCACCAGGCTGTACGCGATCCTGCAGTCGCTGTCCGCGCTCGCCGCGGGCAAGGAGTCGGTGCTGCAGGGCATCTTCGTGTCCTCGGGCAGCCCCGCGAGCCTGGCGGGCCCGTGGTCCACGATCGGCACCGAGCGGAGCCTGTCCTCGTCCGGCTCGGCCCTGCCGGTCGGCTCCGGCTTCGGCGTCGGCGTGCAGGCCTGGTACAACCAGGACCTGGCCGTCGACCCCAGCAACCCTGACCACCTGTACGCCGGGCTCGAGGAGGTCTTCGAGTCGACCAACGGCGGCAAGAACTGGGTGACTGCGAGCCCGTACTGGAACTACACGCTGGCGTGCGAGGGCACGGCGGCGGGCTGTCCCAAGACGACGCATCCCGACCAGCACGCCATGATGATCACCGACGGCAAGATCGTGATCGGGAACGATGGCGGCATCTACAGCAGGCCGCTGTCCGACACGCAGCAGTACGGCGACTGGACCGACCTGAACGCCACGCTGCGGTCCTGGCAGTACTACGACGCGCGGGCCGGGTCGCTTTCCGGCGGCGGCACCGCGGTATGGGGCGGCCTGCAGGACAACGGCTCGTCGTTCCTCGGCTCGGGCGATAGCCAGATGGTGGAGCCGGCCGGCGGTGACGGCTTCGACGTGATCGTCGACCCGGCGAACGCGAACAACGTCGTGGGCGAGTACGTCGACGGCACCATGTACTCCTCGACCGACGGCGGGCACTCGTACAACTACTTCGTCAGCCCGACGTGCGTGGGCCAGGAGACACTCGGGCTGACGCCGAGGCCAGGCTGCGACCCGGCCGCCAGGTTCGTCACGCCGCTCATCCAGGACCAGCAGAACGCGAACGTCTGGCTGATCGGCGGCCGGTTCGTCTGGGTCAGCAAGGACGGCTGGAACACCCGCTGCACGGACACCGATTGCTCGTCCTGGCAGAACGTGTTCGACACCGGCTCCGGCCACTCGGTGACCGCGCTCTCGTCAGCGAACGGCGGCGGCGTGATCTACGCGGCGTGGGTGGCCGGCGGCGGCAACCCGGGTCCGGCGTTCGCGTCGGGCATCGCCACCAACTACGGCGGCACCTGGCACCAGGTCAGCACGACCGGTCTGCCGAACCGCTACATCGCCGGGGTCACCGTCGACCCGAGCAACCCGGCGCACGCCTACGCCATCTTCAACGGCTACTCCCGCCGGTTCGTCCCTGGCGGCGGCGTCGGCCACGTGTTCGAGACCAGCGACGGCGGCCAGTCGTGGACTGACATCTCGGGCAACCTCCCCGACATCGCCTCCGATGCGCTCGTGCTGGCTCACGGCCAGCTGGCGCTGGGGACGGACGCTGGCGTGTTCACGGCGGCCGAGGGCCAGGGCAGCGCGACCACCTGGTCGCGCCTGGGCACCGGGCTTCCCAACGCGGCGGTCGACGACCTGACGGCCGGTCCCGGCGGTTACATCTACGCCGCGACGCACGGCCGGGGAGTCTGGAGGTTCGCCTTCTAGCTATCCAGTCGACGGTGCCCCGGGGAGTTCGCTCGCCGGGGCACCGCTCCGTGTGGCGGCGCCGGCTGGGCTCGCTCAGTGCGCGCGGTGACCGTCTGTGAGGATGGCGGCGACCTGTGCGAGCGCCTGGTCGTCGCCGACGTTGCCGGGGAACACGACGTACGGCATGCCCATCGCCTCCGGTGCCGCATCGACCGGGCGGAACACCGAGACCAGGCCGGGGAGGATCTGGCCGGTCACTACTGCCCGGCGGATGCCCAGGCCGCGGGTGGCAACGTCGTGCGAGGTGATCCCGCCCTTGGCGATGATCCAGGCAGGCCTGGCGGCCAGCGCCTGGCGGACGATGCGGGCCAGGGCGGCCGAGACGGCCCGCCCGGCCGCGAGAGGGTCTGCCCCGCCGCCGGCGACGAACGCCCGGCTGGTGTACAGCAGCACGTCCGATCGCCCGAGCGCGTCGGTGACCCTCCGTGCGGCCGCGGCGACGACGTCGCTGGTACCGCCGATGACCGCGGGAACGTCGAGTTCGACGCCGGCGGTGCCACCGCGCGCCCGCAGGTCGGCAACCTGCCTGCTGGTCTGAGCGACGTGGGATCCGACCACGATCAGGCCGTGCTGCCCACGACCGGGGCCGGCCACGAGCTGTTCGCCGCGCAGCGGCGGCTTCGGCTCAAGGCCGGCCAGGGCGCGCACGAACGACGGCCCGGTGCGGAACAGGAACGACTTGCCCGCCCGCTCGGCCGCCCGCACGCCGCAAGCGACCGTTTCCAGGTCGGAGTATTCGACGGCGTTAACGACAACCCACGTTCCGTCGTGCAGGCCGGCCAGCAGCTCGCGGACGCGGGACGGCCCGCCGGTCCTGATGTCGGCCAGGCCGATGCTCGCGATGCCGTCACGCCCGATCGCGCCGCCGCTCTTCTCCGCGACGAAGGCCCGCAGGTCCGATGCGGCGTAGCCGAACACGGGGTCCCGCGCGAACTCGGTCTCGCCGACGGGAACCAGGCCGGAAGGGGTGCGGGCCCAGTGGATGTCGGCCGCGGTCAGCCGGCCGGCCTCGATGAACGCGGGGACCAGCAGCACCGCGTCCACGGCCCGGCCGGTCGCCTCCCGCCGTACCGCCGCCAGCGCCGCGACCTCGGCCAGCACGTGCCCGCGCAGCGTCGAGTCGCTGCGGCTGACCAGGTCGATCGGCGCGCCGAGCCGCCGGGCGGCGGCGACCAGGCCGCGGGCGGCGCGGGTGGTCAGCCGGGCGGCGTCACGCTCGCCGACACTGCGCGAGTTCGTCAGCACGAAGCAGGTCCGGGCCGCGCCGCCGAGCGCGGCCTGGTAGACGTCGTCGTCCAGGACGGTCACGACCTGCACGTCGTGCACCGCCTGCGACCCCGTCGGGTCGTCGTCAAGTACCCCGAGGAGCATGCCGTCCGCGGCGCGCATCGCGCGGATCGATGCCCGCAGCGCGGCGCCGTCCTGGCGGGCCGGCGGCAGGCCGGCGAACACCTCCGCGGCGGCCAGGACCATAGGATCACGGTATCGGGGCCGCGGGCCGGTGCTCTGGGGAGACTGCTCCGATCACGGACCTCAATCCCCATGCGCTCCTCATGATCGTGGTGGATTGACTGGTCTATGCGACGTCGATCCACCGCGATCATGCAGAAGTGCTTATTCGCGACCGGGAAGGAGACTCAGTGGCGAACGTGGTGGTCACCGGCGGGTCCGGGTTCCTCGGCTCGCGCCTGGCCAGGGAACTGCTCGCCGCCGGCTCGCTCGACGTCGCGGGCGCTGGGTCGCGCCCGCTCACCGGGCTGACGCTCGTCGACCGGGCGCCGGCCCCCGCCGAGCTCGCCGCGGACAGCCGGGTGAGCGTGATCGGCGGCGACCTCGCCGACCTGCTCGATCCCGCCGCCGGGTCGGACCCGCCGTCCGGGACCAACCCGCCGTCCGGGCGCTCCGCGCGCGGAGCGCTCGCCGGCGCCGACGTCATCTTCCATCTCGCCGCCGCGGTCAGCGGCGAGTGCGAGACCGACTTCGACCTCGGCATGCGGACCAATCTGGCGGCGACCGAGTCGCTGCTGGCCACCTGCCGCGCGCTGGGCACGAACCCCGTCGTGATCTTCGCCAGCTCCGTCGCCGTCTTCGGCGCGACCGCCGACCGCGCGCTCCCCGCGGTCGTGGACGATCACACGCTGCCCAGCCCGCAGTCCAGCTACGGCACGCAGAAGCTGGTCGCGGAGTACCTGCTCGCCGACTACACCCGCAAGGGTTTCCTGCGCGGGCGGACCGTCCGGCTGATGACCGTCGTCGTTCGCCCCGGCCTGCCCAACGCCGCCGCGTCCGGCTTCCTGTCGGCCATCATCCGCGAGCCGCTGGCGGCCCAGCGCACGACCTGCCCGGTCGACCCGGGCACCGAGGTGGCGCTGGCCTCGCCGGCCAGGGCCATCGAAGGCCTGCTCCGCGCCGCGACCTCACCGGAGTCGGCCTGGGGCGGCCCGGCCGCGGTCAACCTGCCCTCACTGACCGTCACCGTCGCGGACATGGTCGCGGCGCTCGAGCGGGCAGCAGGAGCGGAGGCGAGCGCGCTGATCGACTGGGTGCCCGACCCGGCGGTGGCGCGGATCGTGACGGGCTGGCCCGCCAGGCTCCGCACCGCCCGCGCGGCCAGGCTCGGCCTGGCGCCCGACCCGGACTTCGACTCCATCGTCGCCATGCACCGCGCGGAGACCGCGACCCGGACAGCGTGAGGAGACCCGTCGCCCGGCATCGCCGTCGTTTCTCTCTGGCGCTGAGGGTGCCGCGGGCGCGCCCTAGCCGAGCAGTCTGCCCGCGAGCTCGCCGGCCACCTCGAACGCGCCGGGCTGGCCGTCCTCGCTCAGGACGTGCAGCACGACGTGGTCCGCGCCCGCTCGCAGCTGCTCGCCGACCCGCGCGGCGACGGCATCGGCGTCACCCCAGGTCACCAGCTGGTCGACGAGCGAGTCGCTCAGCCCGGCGATGTCCGCGTCACCGAATCCCATCCTGGCGAAGCTGGCGCGGCACCCGCGCATGCCGGACAGGAAGCCGAGCGGGCGGCGCGCGGTTTCGCGCGCTCGGCTGGCGTCGGAGTCCAGCACCGACATCTGGTCGACGACCAGGGCGGAGTGGCTGCCGAGTATCCGCCGCGCCGTCTCGGTGTAGGCGGGAGTCACCAGCAGCATCAGGGCTCCGGCCGATCGGTCGCGAGCCAGCTCGAGCTTGCGCGGGCCCAGCGCCGCCACCAGCCTGCGCTCCGCCGGCACCGGCGGGTCTGCCTGGTCGAGCTGGTCCAGGTAGTTGTTCAGCGCCGCCAGCGGCCGCGGGCGCTGCGGGCCGCCGAGGCCCACGACCAGACGGCCGGGCGCGCTGGCCTCCAACCGTGCGTACAGGCCGGTAACCGCACCTGGCGCGTAGCGTCCAGGGAGATCACAGCGGAACCGACCGGAACCGCCGAGGTGGCCCCGGCGACCTCGGCGAGCCTGTCCAGATCATCGATCTGCCCGCCGGGCAGCCAGATCGCCGAGTACCCCAGCCGCTCAAGAGCGGCGGCCTCGTCCAGGTAGCTCGCCGAGACGTTGAGCGCCGCACCGACCTGTCCAAGACCCAGCGTGCCCATCGCAGCTCCCCGCATCGCCGTCGCCGCCATCTGCCCGACGGTAGAACCTCAACCGCGCTCGAGGTCAAATTCGGCCGTGGCGAGCGGAGGTCCGCTCCGGACGGCGAGAGGCCGAGCATGTTCTTCCCCTTGAACATGACTGTCCGCAGTATGAAGGTTGCGGTATAGGGGAAAGCAATACGCTGGTTGCCGATTTCCTGACCTCTACGCCCGGCTGTCCCAATCGAGATAGTATTCCCGTAGTATTTCCCGTAGTATTTCCCGTAGTATTTCCTGATAAATTTCCCGAGCTCTGTGCTCACAGCGTGAGCGCGCAGGAGTCGTCGGCGTAGCCTGCGCAGGCTAGATTCATGAACGCCTGGGACTGCCGACGGAGGAGAGAATCGTGGCTGAGAGCCGGTTCGGGATGACCGAACTGAACGAGCTCCCCGACGACCTGCGCGAGCGGATCGGCGTGATCGCGCAGAAGTCCGGGTTCGTCCCGAACATCTTCCGCGCACTCGGACACCGGCCTGCCGAGCTGCGAGCCTTCCTCGACTACCACGACGCGCTGATGGACCGGCCTGGCGGGCTGAGCAAGGCCGAGCGTGAACTGGTCGTGGTGGCCACATCTGGGGCGAACCACTGCCCGTACTGCGTGGTCGCGCACGGCGCGATCCTGCGGATCAGGTCAAAGGACCCGTACCTGGCCGACCGGGTAGCGGTCAACCCATGGCAGGCCGAGCTCGACGAGCGCGGCCGGGCGATCACCGACCTGGCGCTCGCGCTGGCGCGCAAGCCCGAGCTGTTCGGCGAGGCAGACATCGCCAGCGCGGGGGCCGCGGGCCTGACCGACGACGAGATCTGGGACGTGGGCGCGATCACCGCGCTGTTCGCCGCGTCCAACCGGCTCGCCCACCTCGCGGGCCTGCGGCCCAACCCTGAGTTCTACCTGATGGGCCGCGCGTGATGGCGACTGCCGAGATCACCCGCGCGGAAACCAGGCAGCGGGCACGGCTGCTTTCGGCTCGGTCAGCGTGATCCGCTTCGACCGCGCCCAGCCTGGCGCGGCGACCTATGCCGATCTCGCGGCGGAGAGGGCGCACGAGATCACGCTGAACGGCGTGCCCGTCGACCCGTCGGCCGCCTGCGGACAGGGCCGGATCGCGCTCGCCGGCCTGGCCGCGCACAATGACTCGCCGGCCTGGCCGCGCACAATGAGCTGCGGGTGGTAGCCGACTGCGCCTATACCGGATCTGGCACGGGCATGCACCGCTCGGTCGACTCCGCGGACGGCCGGGCGTACACGTACGCGAAGTTCGAGCCCGCGTATGCCCGCGGCGTCTACGCCTGTTTCGAGCAGCCGGACCTGAAGGCCGAGTTCACGTTCCACGTCACCGCGCCCGCGCACTGGACGGTCCTGTCGAACCAGCCCGCGCCCGTGCCTCAGCCCCCCGGGGACGGCCGGGCGGTGTGGCACTTTCCCGCGACGCCGCCGTTGCCGACCTACAACACCACCGTGGTCGCCGGCGAGTACCACGTGGTGCTCGCCTCGCACACCACGCCCGGCGGGCAGCCCGTACCCCTCGAGCTGGCCTGCCGGGCCTCACTCGCCGACTACCTCGACCCGGCGGCCATCTTCGAGCTGACCGGGCGGGGCCTGGACTTCTTCACCGGGCTGTTCGCCGCCGGCTACCCGTTCGCCAAGTACGGACAGGTGTTCGTGCCGGAATTCAGCGCCGGGGCGAACGAGGACGCGGGCTACGTACTCATCTCCGAGCAGTTCCTATGCCAAGGGCGCGTCGGTTCTCAGGCAGCTCGCCGCCTATGCGGGCAGGGACAGCTTCTTCGCCGCCATCGGTGACTACTTCGCCGCGCGCGGCTGGGCCAACGCGACCCGGTCTGACTTCCTCCAGGCGGTGCAGGCCCGCTCGGGCCTGAACCTGGCGGACTGGTCAAAGGCGTGGCTGGAGACCGCCGGGCCTAACACCCTCCGCGCCGCGTTCGAGACCGACTCCGACGGCGCCTTCACCAGGTTCGCCGTCCTGCAGGAGGCGCCCGAGCGGCACCCGGTGCTGCGGCCGCACCACATCGCGATCGGCCTGTACCGCCTGGCCGGCGGCGGGCTGGAGCGGACGGGCCGAGTGGAGATCGATGTCAGCGGCCCGCGCACGGAGGTGCCTGAGCTAGCCGGCACGCGGCGTCCTGACCTTCTTTTGCTCAACGAAGGCGACCTCGTCGCAAGCGGGCCGCTCGACCCCGCCCTGGCCCGCATGCTGACCGAGCGCCGCGATGCGGTGCAGCGGGCCATGCGCTCGCGCGCCCTGCCGGGCTGATCCTGGTATACCGGGACAATGACCACCGATTCCGTTGCCGATGCGATGCGCTCGGCGGCGAAGGTTCTCCTGCAGTCGCTCGATGACGAACAGCGCGCACTCGCGGCGCTGCCGTTCGCCGACGAAGGTGCGCGGCGCTGGCTCGAGTACCGGCCGGCCCGGCGGCCTGGTGCCTGTCTCGCGCTGGTGAGCCCGCCCGCTCGCAAGGCCGCGCACCGGCTGCTCGCCACGGCGCTGAGCGACCGCGGCTACGCGCAGGCGATGACGATCATGGCCCTGGAAGAGGTGCTCGACCGGCGGGAGGGCTGGCAGCTCGGCCGGCACAGCGGCGACTACTGGGTCAGCGTGTTCGGCGACCCGGCCGACGACGAACCGTGGTCGTGGCGGTTCGAGGGCCACCACCTGTCCGTGAGCATGACCCTGCTGGGCGACGAGGTCTCGCCCGCGCCGGTGTTCCTCGGCGCCAACCCGGCCCGCGTCAGCTACGCCGGCCTGGCCGTCTCCCGGCCGCTGGCCCCCGAGGAGGACCTGGCCAGGGCGCTGCTCACCGAACTCGGCCCGGCCGGGCGGGCGACCGCCGTGGTCGCCGGCCAGGCGCCGGCCGATATCCGCTCCGGCCCCAGGCCCCGGGCCGGGCAGGCCATGCACCCGCTCGGCATCGCCGCCGGCCGCCTCGGGCCGACGGCGCGCGCGCTGCTCGGGCAGCTCGTCGCGCTCTACCTGGACCGGCTGCCCGATGGCCTCGCGACGCAGGAAGCCGCCAGGATCGGCGCCGGCGAGCTGCACTTCGCCTGGGAAGGGCCGCAGACGCCCTGCACCCGGCACTACTACCGGGTGCAGGGCGACGACCTGCTGATCGAGTACGACAACACCTCCGACGACGGCAACCATGCGCACACCGTGTTGCGCCGGCCGCTGGGCGACTTCGGTGCCGACATCCTGGCCAGTCACTACGCGCAGGCGCATCAGCCTGCTCGCGGCAGCGCGGACCCGGCACCGGCTGAGGCAGACTTACGTCGCATCGGATAGCTGCGGCCGGACCATCGGAGATGTCATGAATGGCGGGAAAGCTGAGCCTGCTGCCGGAAGCGATGGAGCCCGGCCCGCGGTCGTCGAGCTGACGACCGTGCCCGGGTTCGTCGTGTTCGACCTGCCCGGCGCCGAGGTCTCCGCCGGCGGGACCCGGCTGGCGCCCGGCGTGACCGTCGCCGAGGTGGCCCTGCTGGCCAGGGCCATGACCTACAAGTTCGCCGCGCTCGAGGCCCGGGTCGGCGGGGCCAAGGCCGGGCTGGCCGCCGACCCGGCCGGCCGCACCGCCAGGGCCGACCTGATGGCGCGTTACTGCGCGGAGATCCGCCCGCTGACCGACGCGGGCAGCTTCCTCACCGGACCCGACATGGGCACGTCCGAGGAGGACTTCGCGCCGCTGCGCGAGCGGCGCGCCGCGCCCGCCGCGCTGCGGGCGGTCGTCGGCGGGATGCCGTTCGAGGACGTGCTGACCGGATACGGCGTCGCGGCGGCCGCGCAGACCGCACTCGCCGCCGGGTGGGGCGGCGGCTGGGGCGGCCGTTCGGCCGCGATCGAGGGGTTCGGCAAGGCGGGCGGCGGCGTCGCCCGTGAGGTCGTCCGCCGCGGCGGCCGGGTGGCCGCCGTCTCCACGATCGCCGGGTGCATCACGGATCCCGCGGGACTCGACGTCGACCGGCTGCTCACGCTGCGCGGCCAGCACGGGGATCGGTGCGTCGCGCACTACGGAACCCCGGTCGGCCCGCCCGGCCAGCTGTTCACCGCGGTTGATGCCGATGTCGTTGTCCCGGGAACCAGGCCGGGCGTGATCGGCCGGCGGGCCGCCGGCTCGCTTCCGGCCACCGTCCTGGTCGTCGCGCCGGCGGCGAACGTCCCTTACACCAGGAAAGGCGCCGACGTGCTGCACCAGCGCGGCATCGTGGCGCTGCCCGACTTCGTCTGCAACGCCGGCGCGGTAATCGGCTACCGGTCGGCGCGCGACGCCACGCCCGACCAGGTACTCGCCGACACCGAAAACACCATCGCCGCGATGATCACCGAGGCGCTCAGCCACCCGGGCGGGCCGCTCGCCGGGGCCTGCGAGCACGCCGCCGGCTTCC
>WNGN01000733.1_pt1 | contig 23677 bp, 29 predicted proteins | sample 5400561 | NCBI WGS metagenome assembly WNGN01 (sample SAMN13153379, study PRJNA577476) | soil metagenome | isolation source: 115 cm soil or saprolite under Garry oak tree replicate 2 | place: USA:California | collected 2016-06-15 | reverse complement strand
CCGGCCTGGATGGTCGTCATCATTGTCGGCCGGGAATTTGCCGTTACGGGTTTGCGCAGCATCGCATCAGCTCAAGGCTTCACGATTGATGCTTCCGAACTGGGCAAGGTGAAGATGGTGACTCAGGTGACGGCCATCACACTCTTGATTGTCGGCATGCCGATGCCGAGCGGCACGCCTCATCCGATTTTTCATACGTTGGGCACGATCTCGCTCTACTTTGTCGTGCTGTTTGCAGTGGTATCCGCTTTCGACTACTTCCGGACTTTCTGGACCAAGATCGATTATCGTTTCAAGGCGCGGCAACGTCGCCGGCTGATTTTATTGCAAAAAAGGCAGCGTCGTCAGCTTCCAACTCGCGATGTACCAACTCACTGAGCAGGACCAGCGACTTCTGTTGAGGATTGCCCGAGACTCAGTTCAATCCTGTCTTTTAAAGGAAGCCCCGTATTTGCCGGAAGTGCCCGGCGGTCTGTTAACAGAACCTCGCGGAGTTTTCGTATCGATTCATAAACGTGGCGAGCTTCGGGGCTGCATCGGAAATGTTCACCCGGCGGGAGCGCTGTATCGAACCGCTGCAGAGTGCGCTGTGGCGGCGGCCGTGGGTGATCCGAGATTTGTTCCCATTACGCTCGAGGAATTGGCTGAGGTGGAATTCGAGATCTCTGTTCTTTCGCCGATCGAACCGGTCAAAAACATAGCCGACATCGAAGTGGGAAAGCACGGGCTTTTGATTAGCAAGCAAAATGCTCGTGGACTACTCTTGCCTCAAGTAGCGATTACTTACGGGTGGGATCGCGAGCGGTTCCTTTCCGAGACCTGCAGGAAAGCCGGACTTCGTGCCGATGATTGGAAGGACGGCGCGACCATCCATTACTTCAGTGCTTTTGTTTTCGGCGAAAGCCAGTTCCATTTGTCCGCCACTCCATGATCTTGACGATCCCTTATCCGAACATTGATCCCGTATTTCTCCGTCTAGGCCCGGTCCAGCTGCGATGGTATGGGCTGATGTACATGCTGTCGTTCATCATCGGGTTCTTCGTTTTGCGCCGTTACGCGAAGTACCGCAAGCTGAACATGTCGACGGATGACCTATACGATTTGTTGTTCTATTTAATTCTTGGAGTGATGATCGGGGGTCGCCTTGGCTATGTCTTATTCTATGATCTGGGCAGCTATATTCGCGAGCCACTGTCTGTATTCGCCATTTGGCAGGGGGGCATGTCGTTCCATGGCGGATTTATCGGGATGCTTCTGGCCGCGCTATGGATTACGCGAAGGAAAGGTTGGAATTTCTGGGATATCGCCGATCTAGGCAGCGCGGTTGCGCCAATCGGTTTGGGGCTGGGGCGCATCGGCAATTTCATCAATGGTGAATTGTTCGGCCGTCCTACGAATGTAGCCTGGGCCATGATTTTTCCGGAAGGTGGGAGTACGCCCCGCCATCCATCCCAGATTTACGAGGCGCTGCTCGAGGGACTCGTGCTTTTTCTGATCCTGCGATGGTTTTACAGAAAGAACTTCCATCGCGGGACGGTCTTTTGGGCGTTCGTTACGTTTTACGGCCTGTTTCGTTTTCTCGCGGAGTTTGTGCGTGAACCCGACGCCCAAATCGGCTTCGATGTGGGACCCTTTACGCGAGGACAATTACTGACCGCTCCGATGCTGCTGATCGGAACTACGCTAATGATTATCTACGCTCGACGGAGTCCCCGAGCACCAACTCGTCCGCCGAGTAAGTCACGAGCGCAGTAGACGCGCGTTCGCCGGCGTTAACGATGATCACTTCCCCGATGGCCCTACGCTGTCCCTTGAGCCTGTTTATCTCTCTCGGCAACGCATAGCCCGCATAGACCCGCCGGTCGAAGTCTGTTTCTACATCCCGGTAAACGATAAAAATGTCTCCGGGCTTTACCGACCGGTTCTGGCCGATACTGAGATACACGATCGTACCGTCACCCGCAATACCACGATTTGTCCGGCTGATCGACTCGCCATTGACTCCGGGCTCGATATTGGGTCCTGCGAAAATGGACCCGTTGCTCAACAGCACAGTCTTGGTCGTGACGATCTCGCCTTTGATCCCGCTATTCGTCGTCATCATAGGACTGAAGGAGCGAGGGCGTTCCAGCGGTGGAAGCATGATCGGCTGGAACGGCAGCATGATATCGCCGACTTCTATTGCATCACCACAACTGTGGATCACACGCGCAAGCGAGAAATCCGCCTGGGTGACCGCAACCCTCACATATGCAATTTCCAGGTAGTGCATACCGAGGTCGCGCTCGTCTTTAGTTCTGCCGCGGGGATTTCTCAGAGTCTTCGTACGACGGACGACTTGATAAACAGTTCCATTAGCGATTCCATCTTCCGACCCCTGGCTCAGATACACATAGTCCGCTTCCGCAGCCAGGACACCGCTACTCGTGTCGAACCTTGAAATGACCCTCGCATTTCTTGGAATCGGCGCGACTCTCACAAAACCCGAACAGTAGAGGTCATCGATCTTGACCTCGGGCGTCGGTTTTCGCTCATCCAAAATGAATGTCCGTTCAGGCTCCGGCGGGAGCTGCAGAGGTGCAGGCGGCGGTGGCGGCGGTGGCGGCGGCGCGGGCGCCGGTTCCACTTCAGGCGCGGGCGGCGGAGGTGGCGGCTCCGGCGCCGGTTCAGGCGGCTTTGCTTCGGACAACACTGTCACTGGCCGGATCAGAATCTTGTCGTCCGGATAAACCCAATGAGGATTGATGATGTGTTCGTTTTGTTCCCAGAGCTGAGGCCACAGCCGAGGATTCTTCAGGACGTCGCCAGAAATAGCCCAAAGCGTATCCCCTTTCGCGACGACATGAACCTCGAAGTTTTCCGGATTGGCAGGATCTTGATTCGCGCTGACGTGACCATCCGGCCGAACCGTCAGATTGGCGGTCCCTGCGCCGGCGGGGTCTTCGTGGGAGCCTGTCCAAATGCAACCGAAGTGATGACCAGTGTTGCGGTTAAGAGCATCCTCATAATTCCGCCATTAGTAGCAGATGAGCATAACATGGTCAACAAAATGTGGTGTGAAATCTGCGCGGATTTGCCAGGCTGTGCGACTGTAGCGGCGGTCTATGACCGCCGACGATCTCTAATTTGCGGCACTGGCGGCGTTCATAGAGGGCCGCTCCAGTTACTACGCCCTCTCCCAAAGGGACAGGGAATCTGGTATCCTCAATCATTTCTCAGGTCGATAGATGAAGAGCGTAACGGTTTACGACAATATTTGCCAGGTGATTGGAAATACGCCGGTTGTGCGCCTTCATCGGATCCCGAAAAACGGCTGGCCCGAAATGCTGGTTAAATTGGAATCGTTTAACCCGGGCGGAAGCGTGAAGGACCGCATTGGCCTAAGCATGATTGAGGCGGCGGAACGGCAGGGACGTCTGAAGCCTGGCGGAATGATTGTCGAACCGACAAGCGGGAACACCGGAATCGGGCTGGCCATGGTCGCGGCGGCCAAAGGATACAAGGTGATTCTGACGATGCCCGAAGAGTACAGCGTCGAGCGCATCACACTCCTGCGCGCCTACGGCGCGCAGGTGGTCTTGACGCCGCGCGATCAGGCCATGCAAGGCGCGATCGATAAAGCGGAGGAATTGGTTCGCCAGAATCCTGATTACTTTATGCCCCAGCAATTCAAGAACCCGGCAAACCCCGAAATCCACCGGAAGACGACCGCCCGAGAAATTCTTGAAGCCTGCGGCCAGAGGCTCGATGCCCTGATCGTCGGCCTGGGAACCGGCGGAACCGCAACCGGGACCGGCGAAATCGTGAAGCAGAAAATCAAGTCGCTGAGACTTTTCGCCGTTGAGCCTGCGGAATCGCCGGTGTTCTCTGGCGGCAAGGCGGGGCCGCACAAGATTCAAGGCATCGGCGCCGGATTCATTCCCGAAGTCTTCAATCGAAAAGTAGTCGATCGATTTATCCCGGTTTCGTACGACGATGCGCGCAAAGCCGCGCGCCGGTTGGCGGAACAAGAGGGGATTCTTTGCGGAATCTCTTCGGGAGCGATTCTTCACGCATGCTGTATGGTCGCACCTGAACTGGGCCGCGGCAAACGCGTGCTCGCCATCCTTCCCGACACGGGCGAGCGCTATCTTAGTACGGAGTTGTGGTCTTGAAATGGTGGGTCCAGGCGCGTTGTGCGTTTCTCTCACTCTACGGAGTTTGGATGAAGTCTTTTCCTCGGACTTGACCGGAGCGGACTGCGTCGAAGTCCGCCTGGATTACCTGGACAATCCACGAGAATCCGTCACCACGCGTTGGGACCGCCTTCCGGTGCCCGTCATCGCCACATGCCGCGGTCGGGAACAGGGCGGAAAATTTCAGGGGTCAATCGAGGAAGAAGTTCGATTCCTTCAATATGCGGTAGAAAACGGCGCGGAATTCATCGACATCGATCATCGGTTTGCTCGATCTGTCGCAGGCGCCCGGGTCATCGGGTCGTTTCATGATTTCGCCGGCACTCCGTGCGATATCGACGCTGTGCTCGAGCGCGCCTGCGCCGGCCCGGCACAGATCGCGAAGGTCGCGACGTTGGTGAATTCCTGGTCCGACAACCGGCGGCTCCTTTCATTGCTCTCCCGCTCGTGGCCCAAACCGGTTATCGTTACCGGCATGGGAGAGACCGGCCAGATCACGCGCATCGTTGGACCCGCGCGCGGCAGCTTTTTGACCTACGCTGCTTCGACGACCGTCTCGGCGCCGGGACAACTCTCGGCCGAGGAGATGCTCAACGTCTACCGGTTCCGGCGCGTCAGCCGATCGACGAAGCTGATTGGCATTGTGGGATCGCCTGTCGGCCATTCTCTCTCTCCAAACATTCACAATCGGGCATTCCATTCGCTGAACTTGGATTTCGTGTAACTGAAATTTCCTACGGCCGATCTGAAAGACTTTTTTGAAAATGCGCTTGCACTCGGCATCGTTGGATTTTCCGTCACCATTCCGCACAAGACAGCGGTCATACCATTTCTGGGTGAGATTACTGCCGAAGCGCGCGATGCCGGGGCCGTGAATACGGTCTGCTGGCGAGATGGTAAATGGATTGGCGACAACACCGACGTTCACGGTGTGCGGGCTGCTCTGGCATACGCGAAGTTCGATCCCTCGGGGAAGATAGCCGTGATTCTTGGGGCCGGCGGTGCGGCTAAGGCCGCAGTGGCGGCACTGAAAAACGCTCGCCAGGTCACGGTTCTTTCGAGGCGTGAAATTGCAGAAGCGTCGCGATATCGCTGCGATCTGCTGGTCAACGCAACGCCGGTCGGAATGCAGCCTGCAGCCGAGACGTCGCCGCTCGAGGGGCCAATTCCCGCGGATGCGGTCTTCGATATGGTCTACAATCCGCCAATAACGCGCCTGCTTAAATCCGCTCTGGACCAGGGTAAGACGATCATCCAAGGTACGACCATGTTCTTGGCACAGGCGGCCCGGCAATTCGAGATCTGGACCGGCCATTGCGCCCCCCCGGAAATCTTCGAACAGGAATCAGGCTTATGATGAGCCGCAGCTATTCATTTCGCGTGCCGGCCAGCACATCCAATTTGGGCGCGGGTTTTGATGCTTTAGCGTTGGCGTTGGATCGGTATTTGAAGGTCCGGGTCGAAATTGACCCATTCCCCTCCTCGCAGAGGAGGGGAGGCGCGAAGCGCCGGGGTGGTCAGTTCGGCGGAAATTCTCGCCGAGCCGACCACCCCGGCTGCGCCCTCGGCGCAGCCTCCCCTCCTCTGCGAGGAGGGGAATGGCCCAAGCACGAGATCGTCGTGCGCGGTGTTGACGCAGCATCGATTCCGACGACCTCCGACAATCTGATCCTGCGCGTGGCCAAGAGTGTGGCAGCGCAGCGGAAACGTCCGCTGCCGCCTTTTCGGATCACAATCGATAACGAAATCCCTTTGGCGCGCGGGATGGGTTCGAGCGCGGCCGCGATCATTGCAGGGATTACTTGCTATGAGCTTGGCACAAAGGAGCGGCTCTCGGAGCGGGAAATCTTTCATTATGCCCACGAATTCGAACCGCATCCCGACAATCTGTCGGCAGCGCTTCGAGGAGGATTAATCACGGCGACCGAATCGGCGAATGGCGATGTGTTGATCGCAAAAATGCAGGTCGCAGACGGCGTCAAGCCGATTGTGGTGATTCCCGCATTCGAACTTTCGACGGAAAAGGCCCGCGCGGTTCTGCCTCAGACCTATTCCAGACGCGACGCCGTGTTCAACATTCAGAGGTCCGCATTGACGATTGCAGCGTTGACGACGGGAAACCTGCTCTTGCTGCGAGAAGCCATGCGCGACCGGATTCATCAGCCATATCGTGCGGCTCTCATTCCCGGCTTTGAAGAAATTCTCGCGCTCAACATACCGGGCCTGCTTGGAGTGGCATTGAGCGGAGCCGGTCCGACCGTGTTCGCATTTGCAAAACCCGCCAATGCAAAAAGCGCAGGCCGCGCGATAGCGAGTGTCTTTGAGAAACACGGAGTGCGAGCGACTCCGTTGGCTGTGAATATCGACAGTGAGGGAAGGAGTATCGCAGAGGGAGAACGATGATCTATGAGAAAACTCAAAGTTGGAATACTCGGTGCGACGGGAACCGTCGGCCAACGAATGATTCAGCTGCTGGAGCGGCATCCATGGTTCGAAGTGTCGTCTGTCGCGGCATCGGACAATTCCGCCGGAAAGAACTATGCCCAAGCCACGCGGTGGATGCTGGAGACTCCAATTCCGGAATCCGTAGCGAAGATGACCGTCCAGCCTTGCCAGCCGGGGCTGGACTGCGAGTTGATGCTGTCGGGACTGCCATCTGCAATAGCGGAAGAGACGGAACTTCAACTGGCGAAAGCCGGCATGCCGGTGCTCAGCAACGCTTCAAGCCACCGAATGAAAGCAGACGTGCCGCTGCTCGTCCCCGAAATCAACCCGGACCATCTCGACGCCCTCGAACTGCAGAAGAAACGAATTGGAAGCCGCGGCTTCATTGTGACTAATCCGAACTGTTCGGCGATCGGTCTTGTGTTTCCGCTGGCGGCGCTCGATCGCCGTTTCAAGGTCGAAGCCGTTCACGTCGTCACCATGCAAGCGTTATCCGGAGCCGGATACCCGGGAGTTGCATCGCTGGACATTATCGATAACGTGCTTCCGTCAATCGACATGGGCGGCGAAGACCGCAAGATTGAGACCGAATCGCTGAAAATTCTCGGCAAATGGCGCGAGAACCGATTTGTGGATGCGCCAATGCGCATTAGCGCTATGACCCATCGTGTTAACGTCCGCGATGGTCACCTGGAAGCAGTTTCCGTGAAACTCGGAACGGCAGCCTCCCTCCAAGAGGTTGAATCTGCTCTTCGCGACTTTGGATCGCCCATCGACGAACTTCAATTGCCGTCGGCTCCGCGGCCTGTGATTCATCTGGAATCTCACGTTCAGCGGCCGCAGCCTCGCCTCGATCGTGATCGAGGCCAGGGCATGGCTGTTGTGGTTGGCCCGGTCAGTCCTTGCGCTGTTCTCGATTATAAATTCCGTGTGCTCAGCCACAATACCATTCGCGGAGCCGCGGGCGCAGCCGTATTGAATGCCGAACTCATGTATCGGAAGGGACTGTTAGCATGAGCGGAGCTTCGTATGCCCAGATTCCTCCCGGAACACAAATCGTCATCGGACGCGCGGCGCGGCGCCGCCGCGTGCTGGAGCGGACGATTTGTTCTGTGTTTGAGGGCTGGTCGTACGCGGAGATCATCCCGCCGATTTTTGATTACTACGATGTTTTCGTCAAAGGCATGGGAACCGGTCCGGAGGAACAGATCTATCGGTTTATCGATCGCGAGGGAAACATCTTGGCGCTGCGGCCCGAATTCACTTCATTGGTGGCAAAAACGGTTGCAACGCGCCTGGCGTCTTCTCCGAAACCGATCCGGCTTTATTATTCGGGTGAAGTGTTGCGGTTTGAAAAGCCGAAAGGGGGCCGGCAGCGGGAGTTTGCTCAGATCGGTATAGAGCATTATGGCGCCTCCGGTAAAACCGCGGATGTTGAGATTCTGCTGATAGCCGTTGAGACATTTCAGCGGCTGGGCATTCAAGCATTTCAAATCAATCTCGGAAGCGTTGATTTCTTTGGCGGGATTGTCGACCGAATGGAATTGCCGGCCGATCGGATCGCCGAGTTGAAGGATGTCCTCAACGTGAAGGATCGGTCCGGCCTCGAAGCATTCTTGGAAAAGTTGCCATTGGGCGATCGGCGAAAGAAGATCCTTCGGGCGGTCCCGCACTTGACGGGAGGTAAGGCCGTCATTGCGGAGGCGCGGGAGCTGGTGAGGAATCCACGATCAGTCGAGGCGCTGGATCACCTTGAAGAGATTTACTCGATCTTCCAGCGCCTCGACCTTGCCCAGCACCTTACGATCGATCTCGGGGAAATCCGCGGTTTCGATTATTACTCCGGAATTCTCTTTCGCGCTTACGTGCGAGACCTCGGATTTGAAGTAGCAAGCGGCGGTCGTTACGATGGACTCCCCGGGGCATTCGGCGAAGATCTTCCGGCCGTTGGATTCTCCTTCAGTGTGGATCGTCTCGAACAAATCGTAACGCCGGAGATAGCCGAGGTAGAAGCAGCGTCAATTGACGTGGATGACGGCTTTGACAAGGCCCTCCAGCTTCGACGGTCGGGCAAGGCGGTAAGGCTATGCTTGTGATCGCGCTCTGTAAGGGGCGATTCCTTGAACCTTCACTCGACCTGCTCATGCAGGCGGGCATCCGTTTTCCGGAAGATCTGGCATCGTCGAGAAAACTCATCTTCAATTCCGACGATCAGCGCTTTCGCGCTGTGCTGGTCAAACCTGCGGACGTACCAACGTATGTGGAATACGGTGCAGCCGACGCAGGTATTGCCGGGCGAGACGTGGTTCTGGAATCGCGTGCCGATGTGTTGCAGCCGCTGGATTTGAAGTTTGGCTATTGCAAGATTGCTGTGGCGGGTATCAATGGGCAAGCTGAAGAAAAGCCGAGGGTTTCAGAAGTGGAGCAAAACTGTGACCCTCACCCGGCGCGCCTTCAAATGATGGCCCACCCTCTCCCCGCAGGGGAGAGGGACTCGAAGCCAACGATCCGTGTCGCGACTAAGTATCCCCACATCACGATGGATTATTACAATGCTCGCGGCATCCCTGTAGAGATCATCCCGCTTTCCGGATCTATCGAGCTGGCACCGCTCATCGGGCTTGCCGACCGGATCGTGGACCTCGTCGAAACCGGCCGCACTTTGAAGGACAACGGGCTGGAAATTGTTGAGGTCATCACGGACAGTTCCGCGAGGCTCCTGATCAATCGCGCGGGATACCAGACCAAACGCGACGAGGTTCTTCGTCTGATTCAGGCGCTGGAGAAAGTGATTCGATGAGGATCGTGGACCTGAGTGCGGAACTGAATCTCAACGAGGTCGACAGTCTTCTCGCGTCGGATGACTTCCAGCAGAACATCGAGAACACGGTGCATGAAATTATCCAAGATGTACGCCGCCGCGGCGACGAAGCGTTGTGCGATTACACAAAACGCTTCGATGAGTTCGATCTGACGCCGGAGTCGATGCGCGTTTACGAAGAAGACATTCATCGTTACGCCTCCGATGCCGATGACGAACTGGTCGAAATTCTGCAGCAGGCCGCGAAAAATATTCGCGAGTTCCACAACCAACAGGTCGAAGACTCCTGGGAGTATTACGCGGGCGATGGTATCCGATTGGGGGTCCGCCAGACGCCGATTCAGCGAGCCGGCATTTACATTCCCGGTGGCAAGGCAGCTTATCCCTCTTCCGTGTTGATGAATGTCATCCCTGCTCAGGTTGCAGGTGTCGAGCGTATTGTTGCCGTCACACCGCCACGGGCCTTGGAAGAGAATCCGTTGGTCGCGGCTGCTCTGAAGCTGCTCAACCTGAACGAAGCTTACCGGATCGGCGGAGCGCAAGCGATCGCTGCGCTCGCCTATGGAACCCAGACCGTCCCACAAGTCCACAAGATTGTCGGGCCGGGCAACCCATATGTTCAATCGGCGAAGCGCCACGTCTATGGAGTAGTCGATATCGACATGGTCGCGGGACCAAGCGAGGTGGCGATCGTTGCTGATGAAACCTGCGATCCAGCCTGGATTGCAGCGGATCTGCTCGCTCAGGCAGAACACGATGAAATGGCAGGCGTGTGGCTGATTTGCTGGTCCAGAGAGCTGGCCGCTTCGGTATTCGATGAAGTGCAGGTACAACTCGATTTATTGGATCGCAATGATATTGCTCGTGTCGCGGTGATCGACAGGGGAATCATCTTCATCGTCGAAAGCGAGGACGATGCGATTGCCATAGTCAATCACATCGCGCCGGAACATGTCGAAGTGTTGATGGCGGAGCCCGACCACGTCTCGGACAACATTAAGAATGCGGGCGCGGTATTTATCGGACGTTACGCGCCAACCGTCGTGGGGGATTACTTCGCGGGTCCGAGTCACGTGTTGCCGACCAATCGTACGGCACGATTTTTTTCACCCTTAGGAGTGCCGGATTTTGTGAAGCGCACCAGTGTCATTCGTTATTCGGGCCGCGCGATCGAACGCTTTGGGGAAATGATTGAGAAATTCGCAATCGCGGAAGGACTGACTGGACATGCCAAATCCATCACGATCCGACGTCATTAAGCCTGAGGTCCGCGGCCTGTCCGCGTATACACTTCAGCATTTCGACGCCGGAGTCAAACTCGACCAGAACGAGAATCCGTACGAACTTCCAACGGATCTCAAGCGTGAGGTCGCGGAGCGCGTGCTCCGGCGCCCGTGGGCCCGTTATCCGGAGTTCGTGCCGGCAGCCATCATCCAAGCGCTCGCCCAATTTACAGGTTGGCCCGGCGAAGGAATCCTGGTCGGCAATGGTTCGAATGAATTGATTCAGGCTTCGTTGACCGTCACACTCGGTCCGGGCCGCAAATTGGCTGTGCCGCAGCCGACGTTCACTTTGTACAAATTGATGGCCAGGGCACTTCAAGCCGAAGTGGACGAGATTCTTCTCGACGCCGAGCGGTTGACATTCGATGTGGACAAGCTCCTGGAAGCGTCTCGCACTTCGGAGGTCGTTGTTGTCTCGACGCCGAATAACCCGACAGGAAATCTTTTCGACCGCGACGCTCTCGTTGCGCTGCTGAAGAACGCAAAAGGTTTGGTGCTGGTCGATGAGGCCTATCACGAGTTCAGCGGTCAGACGGCATTTTCACTGCTGCCTGAGCACCGGAATCTTGTCGTACTGCGCACCTTTTCGAAGGCAATGGCAATGGCCGGACTTCGCTTCGGTTACATGATGGCGCACCCGGAAATCGCCCGCGAAGTTTACAAATGGAAACTGCCGTATAACGTCAATATCTTCACCCTGACGGCAGCGGAGCTCGTGACTGAAAGACGTTCGCTCCTGAATCAAGCCATCGCCAACCTCATTCGAGAACGCGATCGCGTATTTGACGAACTCCAGAAACGTGCCTCAGTACGCGCATTTCCATCGAAGGCTAATTTCATCTTGATGAAGACCGCCCGGCCGGCGCACCGATTGTTTGATGCGCTCTACAGCCAGGGCGTACTGGTTCGCGATGTGAGTTCTTATCCCCTGCTTGACCGATGCTTGAGAGTCTCGATAGGAACTCCGGAAGAAAACGATCGATTCCTCGTGGCGCTCGACCAGGCTTTGGAGAACAAAAATGGATCCACGTAAGGCAACCAAGTCGCGGAAGACGAACGAGACGGAAATCCGAGTAAGCCTCAATCTTGATGGCACGGGCGAATATCAGATCGGGACCGGTATTCCTTTTTTCGATCACATGCTCGCCCAATTGGCGCGGCACGGGCATTTTGATCTGGAAATCAGTGCCAAAGGCGATCTCGAAATCGACGGTCATCACACTGTGGAAGATGTCGGTTGGGTTCTGGGACAAGCGTTTCGCGAAGCCGGTGGCGACCGCCGCGGCATTGTGCGCTTCGCCAATGCATACGTCCCGCTGGATGAGGCGCTGACGCGCGTCGTGATCGATCTGTCCGGACGGCCCTACCTGATATACAAAGTCGAGTTCAGGGCCACGCGCATCGGCGACCTTCAGACGGAACTGATTGAAGAATTTTTGAAAGCATTGGTCCAGGAGGGGCGATTCAACCTTCACGTTGAAAACTTATACGGCCGAAATCAACACCATATCGCCGAGACTATTTTTAAAGCGACCGCGCGCGCGCTGCACGTGGCGACACGAGTAGAGCATACTCAGGTTCCATCAACGAAAGGAGTATTGTGAACTTTTCATATGATTACTGTTATCGATTACAAGGTAAACAACCTTCGCAGTCTTGAAAACACACTGCGACGGCTTGGGCACGACGTGCGGGTCACTTCCGATCCGAACGACATCCGCACGGCGGAGCAGCTCATCCTTCCAGGTGTCGGCGCTTTCGGTGACGGCATGGCGAATTTGCGAAAGCTTGGATTGGCCGATCCCTTCATCGAAAAAGTGAAATCAGGAACACCAACCCTTGGGATCTGTCTCGGCATGCATCTGTTGTGCACCGAAAGCGAAGAGTTTGGTTTGCATCGCGGTCTTGATTTGTTCGAAGGACGCGTCGTCAAACTCCCGGCCAGCCTGCGCGTACCCCACATGGGTTGGAATCAACTTCATCCGAAGCGCGCGAATGGATTGATGGAAGGGATCACGGAATCCGCTTTTGTCTATTTCGTCCACTCCTACTATGTCCAGCCGGAGGCGGACGACATCGTTCTTGCAACGACGGATTACGAAATCGAATTTCCGGCGATTGTCCACGCGAGAAACATCTGGGCGACGCAATTCCATCCCGAGAAGAGCCAGCACGTCGGCGAACGCATCCTCGATAATTTTGCTCAGGTGCGTCGTGGGCAATTCCTATGAAAATTTATCCGGCGATCGACATTCTTGACGGAAAAGCTGTGCGGCTGCGGCGGGGTCGGAGGGCCGAAGCGACCGTTTACGGCGATCCCCTGGAGATGGCCACGAAGTGGGTCAGCAAAGGCGCAGAGTGGTTGCATGTGGTCGATCTGGACGGCGCATTCCTCGGCCGGTTGAAAAGTCTCGATCTGCTGCGTGAAATGGCGGCGGCGGTGCCGCTTGCGAAGATTCAAGTTGGTGGTGGAATACGAAGCATAGCGGTTGTTGAAAGCCTGCTCGATGCCGGGATTCAACGCGTCGTGCTGGGAACGGCTGCCGTCGAAGATCCGGCCTTTGTCAAACAAGCTCTGAAGGAACAGCCCCACAACATTGCCGTCGGCATCGATGCGCTCGATGGAAACGTTCAGGTTGCCGGTTGGACTGAAAATTCGCACATCCGGGCAATTACGCTGGCGAAGCGACTTCAGGAACTCGGTGCTCGTGTGGTCATTTACACGGATATTTCTCGTGATGGTGTACTCGCAGGACCCAACATCGAAGCGACAAAGGAGATGCTTGAAAGCACGGACCTGTCGGTGATTGCCTCCGGCGGCGTGTCCTCGATTGCGGACCTGCGTCATCTCGCGGAACTGGACCATTCGCGGCTGGACGGCGTGATTATCGGAAAAGCGCTTTACGAGGGATTGATCGGGATCGAGGAGGCATTGGCGCATGCTCGCTAAACGAATTATTCCGTGCCTTGACGTCAATAACGGCCGTGTCGTCAAAGGCATCCATTTCGTGAATCTGCGCGATGCAGGCGATCCTGTCGAATGCGGATTGCGTTATTCAGCAGAGGGCGCTGATGAACTCGTCTTTCTCGACATCACCGCTTCGTCCGATCGCCGGAATATCGTGGCAGAGATGGTCCGCCGTGTTGCCGACGCCATCAATATCCCTTTCACGGTGGGAGGCGGCCTGCGCAAGGTCGACGACATCCAGGAAATATTGCGCTGCGGCGCGGATAAAGTATCTCTGAACACCGCCGCCGTCGATTCCCCGGAACTCGTGCAAAAAGCAGCAAAACGATTTGGGAGCCAATGCATTGTTATCGCCATTGACGCTCGCCGTGAAAACGGCGGTGTAAAGGTCTATACACAAGGCGGCCGTGTGCGAACGGATCGCGACGCGGTCGAGTGGGCAAAAGCAGTGGCGGATCTTGGAGCGGGAGAGATTCTATTGACGAGCATGGACGCCGATGGAACCAAGAATGGTTACGATCTGGATCTGACGCGAAGCGTCGCTGAAGCTGTTCGGATTCCGGTGATCGCTTCCGGCGGGGCGGGTTCGCTTGAACATCTTTACCGAGGTCTAACCGAGGCCGGTGCGAGCGCCGTCCTGGCTGCATCGATTTTCCACTTTCGCGAGGTGACGATTGCGCAGGCGAAGTCCTACCTTCGAGAACGCGGAGTCGTGATTCGATGAACGGCATCCTGGATAACGCCAAATTTGGCGCCGATGGTTTGATTCCCGCCATCGTCCAGGACGCACGCACCCGTGAAGTGCTGACGGTCGCATTCATGAATAAAGAAGCGCTTCAACTCACCCTCGAGCAGCGTGAAACATATTTCTGGAGCCGAAGCCGGCAGCAACTCTGGCACAAAGGCGAAACGTCCGGCAACTCGCAGAAGGTCGTGAAGGTGAGTCTCGATTGCGATCAGGATGCTGTCCTCGTTGAGGTCGAACCGCGCGGTCCGGCCTGCCACACGGGAGCCTATTCCTGTTTTGGCGCGGAGCCGCAAATGGAGGGCGTCCTCGAGGAGTTGTACGCCGTCATCGAACAACGAAAGGAACAACGTCCGGAAGGAAGTTATACGGCCTATCTGTTCAACAGCGGGCTCGACAAGATTTTGAAGAAGGTCGGTGAAGAGGCGACGGAAACAATCGTCGCCGCGAAAAATGCCGACGGCACGCTCGTGCCGGAGACCGCTGATTTGATTTATCACGTGCTGGTGCTGCTGGTCGAACGTGGCATCGGTCTGGAGGACCTGATGCGAGAACTGAGAACACGCAGGACGGGAGCGAAAGGTAAATAGGAAACTGACGTCTCCTTTTGGGAGAGGGACGTGAGAGTTATGCAACCAAGCCTGGAAGAAGTCAAAAAGCTTCAAGCGCAGGGGAATGTCATTCCTGTGTACAAGTCGGTCATCGCCGATTTTTTGACGCCGGTGTCGGCTTTCCTGAAGCTGGAGAAAGACCGCTCGTACGCTTTTCTGCTGGAGAGTGTCGAAGGCGGCGAAAGAATCGCCCGGTACTCTTTCCTGGGCGGAGATCCGTTTCTGATCAAGCGCTATCGGAACGGGCAGCCCCCCAATTTCATAGAGAATCTTCGTTCCACGATGGCCCGATTCCACTCCGTGAGCCTTCCTAATCTTCCCCCATTTACCGGTGGCGCTGTCGGTTACTTCGGCTACGACATGGTACGGACGATCGAAGACATTCCGAATACCGGCACCGACGACTTGGGCTTTGATGATGCCGTTCTGATGTTCTACAAAACCGTGCTGGCGTTCGACCACCTGCGCCACCAGATTCACATCATTTCGAATGTAATCGCCGACGATTCTCAGGAATCCCTGAAAGTCCAATATCAAAAAGCAGTGGAAGAGATCGCGCACATCGAAGCGCTGCTGCGTTCGCCATTAGAGATACCGCACGTGACGCGCAACGAGCGGGAGGTTGTGGTGCGGTCGAATTTTGAAAAGAAGAACTATCTTGCCGCAGTCGCAAAGGCGAAAGAATATATCGCAGCCGGCGACATCTTCCAGGTCGTGTTGTCGCAACGATTCGAGGTTGACCTTCTAACCGCGCCCGTTGAGATCTACCGTGCTTTGCGCATCGTGAACCCCTCACCCTACATGTACTTCCTGAAGATGCCAGACACGTCGATCGTCGGTTCGTCGCCCGAAATGCTGGTTCGCGTGCGTGACCGCCAGCTCGAGTACCGTCCGATTGCGGGAACGCTGCCGCGCGGCACTTCGGAAGCAGAAGATGAAGAAAATGCAGAAAAGCTCCGCAACGATGAGAAAGAGCGAGCGGAACACATCATGCTCGTCGATCTTGGCCGCAATGATCTGGGGCGAGTCTCCCAATACGGAACCGTTCGTGTCGAAGATCTCATGTTCATCGAACGCTACTCGCACGTCATGCATCTGGTTTCGTCTTTGCGCGGTCAGTTGCGAGACGGTCTGGATCGTTGGGACACGCTCATGGCATGTTTTCCGGCCGGAACCGTTTCAGGAGCCCCAAAGGTCCGCGCGATGGAAATCATCGACGAGCTCGAGCCGACGAAGCGGGGCGTCTACGCGGGCGCGGTTATGTACGCCGACTTCAGCAACAATCTCGATTCGTGCATCGCCATCCGCACGCTAGTCGTTCGCGGCAACAAAGGGTATATCCAGGCCGGTGGCGGTATCGTCGCGGACTCGGTGCCGGAAAACGAATATACGGAGACGGTGAATAAGTCGCGCGCTCTGATACGGGCGATCAACCTGGCCCAGCGCGGGTTTGAAATATGATTGTCGTCATCGATAACTACGATTCCTTTACTTATAACCTCGTGCAGTATCTTGGCGAGCTGGGCGAAGACCTGCGCGTATTTCGAAATGATAAGATCACGCTCGAAGAAATCGAGCGACTGAAACCCGCGCGTATTGTCATTTCACCTGGACCCGGCACGCCCACCGATGCGGGAATTACCGAGGATGCCGTCCGGCACTTCCACAAATCCGTACCGATACTGGGTGTTTGTCTCGGACACCAGGCCATCGGCGAGGTATTTGGAGGCAAGATCGTCCGCGCTCCAACGCTAATGCACGGCAAGACGAGCGAAATTTTTCATGACGGCAAGCGGCTATTCGAAGGATTGCCTCAAGGTTTTCCGGCTACACGATACCATTCGCTAATGGTCACCGAAGTTCCTTCGTGTCTCGAGATCAGCGCCAGAACAAAGGACGGCGTGGTGATGGGTTTGCGGCATCGGGACTTCCCGACCGAAGGTATTCAATTCCATTGTGAGTCGATCATGACGGCCGCCGGAAAAAATCTCCTCTGGAACTTCCTCAACACATGATCACCGATTTCATCCAGAAGATGATTGAGCGTGTCGATCTGACTGAGGCGGAGGCCCGGCAGGCCATGGAAGAAATCATGTCAGGCCAGTCGACAGATGCGCAGATTGCCGGGTTTCTGACGGCGCTTCGAATGAAGGGTGAAACATCGCAAGAGCTGGTCGGATTTGCCGGAGTTATGCGCGAGAAGGCCGAACCGTTGTGGGATGGCGAGGTTCTGCCGGTACTGGATACGGCCGGAACAGGCGGCGATCGCTTGGGTACCTTCAACATTTCGACAGCCGCGGCCTTCGTTGCGGCCGCCGCCGGCGTGCGCGTCGCCAAGCACGGCAACCGATCGGCGACAAGCCGGTGCGGAAGTGCGGATGTGATGGAAGCGCTTGGTCTTGATATTCAAATGCCGGTCGAGCGGCTCCGGCGCGCGATCAAGGATACACGTATCGGGTTCCTGTTTGCGCAGCGGTTCCACACCTCGATGAAGCATGTCATGGCTGCCCGGATGCAATTGAAGGTGCGCACCGTGTTCAACATTCTTGGGCCGCTCGCAAATCCCGCTGGCGCCCGGTTTCAAGTGGTCGGCGTTTCTGCACCAGAGATCATGGAACTGATGGCGAATGCGCTCAATGGGCTGAATACGGATCATGCCTTTGTCGTACATGGCGCCAACGGCATGGACGAAGTGTCTATTTCGAGCCGGACTCATGTTGTCGAAATGCGCCGCGGTGAGATGCGGCAGTTCGTGATCAGTCCCGAAGATTTCGGCATGACGTCTGCAAGGATCGAAACGATTCTCGGCGGGGATGCGATCGAAAACGCAAGAATCATCGAATCCGTTTTCGGAGGAGAACCCGGACCGCGCCGCGATGTGGTGTTGTTGAATTCAGCACCGGCGATCGTCGCCGGCGGGGCGGCGAAAACATGGAAAGAGGGACTGCAGTTGGCGGCGGAAGCCATCGACAGTGGAGCAGCACTGAGAAAGTTGAAAGAGTTGAGAGAATTCAACTAGTGATGTTTTAACGTATGAAACATCTGGATCGCACGCACATCCTCACCCGGATCGTCGAAGCCAAGCGCAAGCGGCTTCAGGTCTCACGCACGCGCGTGCCCGAAGCGATTGTGAAGCGCATGGCGGAGACGGCGAAACCGGTTTCGTCGTTTCGGGAAGCACTCGGGAATGAGCAGCGCGTGCGAATCATAGCCGAGGTGAAGAAGACGTCTCCGTCGAAAGGTGTTCTCAGGGAGGGCCTCGATCCTTTCGCTCTCGCGGGGGCGTATATGAAGGCGGGGGCGTGTGCGATTTCCGTGGTCACCGAAGAAGATTTCTTTCAAGGCGATCTCGGCTGGATCAACCATATTCGATCGGCCGCCAGCCTGCCAGTCCTGCGAAAAGATTTCGTTTGGGAACCTTTCCAGGTTTACGAGACACGCGCCGCTGGAGCGAGCGCAATCCTCTTGATCACGGCGATGCTCGAGCTTGGAGAATTGAGAGAACTTATCGCGCTTTCGAACCAGCTCGAGCTTGATGTATTGGCCGAGGTTCACGACGAGACCGAATTGCGTGAGGCTCTGGAAGCAGGAGCCTCAATCATCGGCGTGAATAACCGCGATTTGAAAACGTTCGATGTTTCTCTCGATACTTCCCTGCATCTGGGCAAACTCATTCCCGATGACCGGCTTTTCGTAGTCGAAAGTGGCATTCACAAGAAAGATGATGTCGATCTTCTGCTCGATGCCGGAGCGGACGCTTTCCTCATCGGTGAACATCTTTTAACCGCGCCGGAACCAGCCGCAGCCCTTCGAGCATTATTATGACGCGCGTAAAAATCTGCGGCATCACTCAATTCGAAGATGCGCGGGATGCGGCCCTGTTGGGCGCCGATGCGATCGGCTTAAATTTCTATCCAAACAGTCCGCGGTACATTGAACCTTCGCGAGCCGCGAAGATCATAGAGAAACTTCCGCCATTTGTGACTGCTGTTGGCATATTTGTGAATCATCGTGATCCACAAAGCCTGGAGGATTTTGCTCTTTCATTGGGTCTTCATGCCGTCCAGCTTCATGGAAACGAAACGCCGGATTACTGTTCGATGATCCAACGCGTCAAAGTGATCAAGGCGTTTCGTGTGGATTCCAATTTTCGCGTGGATGTACTCCGGAGCCACGGCAGCGGCACATTTCTTCTGGACGGTTGTGCGCCGGGCGCGGGAACGAGCTTTGAATGGGAACTTGCGTTTGGAGCAAACGCATTTGGGTCGATTATCATCGGCGGCGGATTGACGCCCCACAATGTTTCGCGAGTTATCAGTACGCTGCATCCTTTTGGAGTCGACGTGGCAAGCGGAGTGGAGTCAAGACCGGGAAAAAAAGATTACGACAAAATGCGGCGATTCATCGAGGCCGTCGAGCGCGCCGACGTTGCACTTATGGGTGGACTATGAAAGGTCACTACGGAAATTACGGCGGGCAGTTCGTGCCTGAAACTCTCATGCATCCGCTGGAAGAACTCGAGGCCGCTTATACTGCGGCGCAGCGCGATCCAAGTTTTCAGCTAGAGTTCGATCAGCTCCTCCGTCACTACTCGGGCCGCCCAACGGCCTTGTATTTCGCCGAGCGGCTAACGAAGGCATGGCGAGGCGCCAAGATATATCTGAAACGCGAGGACCTGAATCACACCGGTGCGCACAAGATCAACAACTGTCTCGGACAAGGTTTACTTGCGCGGCGGATGGGCAAGAGGCGAATCATTGCGGAGACAGGCGCAGGCCAACACGGTGTCGCTACAGCAACGGTTTGCGCCCTTCTGGGAATGGAGTGCGATGTCTACATGGGTGAAGAAGATATCCGGCGCCAGGAACTGAATGTGTTTCGGATGAAACTATTGGGGGCGCGAGTCATTCCTGTCTCTGCGGGTAGTAAGACGCTGAAGGATGCCATCAACGAATCGATGCGCGATTGGGTGACCAACGTCCGGACAACGTATTACATGCTCGGGTCAGTCCTTGGTCCGCACCCGTATCCCCTTATGGTTCGCGATTTCCAATCCGTGATCGGCAGAGAGGTGCGGGCACAGATTCTGGAAAAGGAAGGACGACTACCCGATGTGCTCGTTGCATGCGTCGGCGGCGGGAGCAATGCGATCGGCTTGTTCTATGACTTCGTCGAAGACAATCAGATTCAAATGATCGGTGTCGAGGCCGGGGGCCGCGGACCGAAGCTGGGCGAACATGCCGCGCGTTTTTCGGGAGGCCGGCCCGGCGTGCTGCACGGAACCTTTTCCTACATCTTACAAGACGCGGACGGCCAGGTCGTTCCGACGCATTCTGTTTCCGCGGGTCTCGATTATCCGGCTGTCGGACCTGAACACGCCGAGCTTCATGACAAAGGCCGGGTGATTTACACCAGCGTAACCGACGGTGAAGCGCTTGATGCCTTTCATGAGCTGAGCCGTCTGGAAGGAATCATTCCGGCGCTGGAAAGTTCCCACGCTGTCGCTCAGACCAAGAAACTCATGTTGCCATCGACTCGGGTTGTGGTCATTAATCTATCTGGACGTGGCGACAAGGATGTCACTGAAGTCATGAGGTTGATGAGTGAGAAGTAAGGGGAATGTATGACCCGGATCGAAAAAAGATTCGGGCAATTGAAAGCCGATCACGGAAAGGCCTTCATTCCGTACCTTACGGCAGGCGATCCAAGTTTGGAGATGACACTTGAACTCGTCCTTGCTCTGGAGAAGGCCGGCGCTGATCTGATCGAAGTCGGCGTTCCATTTTCGGATCCGATTGCAGATGGACCTGTTATCCAGCGCGCGACGGATCGTGCGCTGCGAAACGGTGTGACGCTTCAGAAGGTTCTCAAGCTGGGCGAGAATGTCCGCAAAAAATCCGAAATTCCGCTGGTCCTGTTCAGCTATTTCAACCCCCTTCTCAATCACGGACTCGACCGACTCGCCAAAGACGCAACGGCCGCAGGATTTGATGGAGTTCTGGCCAGTGACCTGACGATTGAGGAATCTGAACCATTCGTCCGCTCCATGCAGAGAGCCGGTTTGAACACTATCTTTTTAGTCGCTCCAACGAGTTCCGAAGAGCGGATGAAGAAAATTGCGGAAACGTCAACCGGATTTCTCTATGCGATTTCCCGAACGGGCGTAACCGGCGAACGGCAGGAATTGGCAGCCGATCTAAAGGAATTTTTACGGACCTTGCGTTCTTTCACGACGACCCCAATCGCCGTGGGTTTTGGAATTTCGCGGCCGGAACACGTTCAGGCCGTATGGCGGGAAGCTGATGCGGCGATCGTTGGCAGCGCCATCGTAAGAGAAATCGAAAAAGTCATCGGCGATCCCGACGTCGTCGACCTAGTCGGGACAGTATCTGCATTCGCAAGATGGCTAAAGGATCCGTCAGGGAAATGACCATCGAAGATTGGCGGCGGAAAATTGATGAGATCGACAGGAAGCTTGTTGAGTTGATGAACGAGCGTTCGAAATGCGCCATTGAAATCGGAAAGATCAAGCGCGCCCAAAATCTGCGTGTCCATGATCCGGAACGGGAACAGGAAATTCTCCAGCGGATCAAAGAAACGAACTCCGGACCGCTCGACAGTCCGGGGCTGCAGCGTTTGTTTGAGCGGATCATTGAGGAGTGCCGACATATCGAACGGCTCGAACGGGAGAAGGGAAACACGTGAAATGGAACAGTTTCCCCAACGGGTCACAATCTTTGGCGTCGGTCTGATCGGCGGATCGCTGGGTCTGGCGCTTAAACGTAGTTTCCCTGAGATCCGAATCGCAGGTATCGATACAGCGGCGGTGCTCGACCGAGCGCGGCAGTTGAAGATAGTGGATACCGCGGGAGCCGATCACGCGGACCTCGTCATATTGGCGACTCCGGTCGGCGAAATTCTGAAATTGCTCGATCAGTTCACGTCAAAGCAGACCTTGGTCGTTGACGTCGGCAGCACAAAGCTTGCAATATGCCGCAAGGCGGAACGCCTGGCTGTTCCATTTATTGGCGGACACCCCATGGCAGGACAGGAGCATTCCGGTCCTGAGGCGGCAAACGTCGACCTGTTTCGCGATGCTCCGTTCTTTCTCTGTCCTGTCCGGACGACGCCGGACGGCGCTGTCGAGCAATTTCGACGCATCGTGAAATCGATCGGGGCAGTTCCTCACGTGATTTCCCCCGAAGATCATGACCGCCTGGTGGCGCAAATCAGTCATTTGCCACAAATCATTTCGACTCTCCTCGCCGAGCAAACCTCGGCGCACAGAGAATTGGCCGGCCCCGGGCTGCGTTCAATGACGCGCCTTGCCGCAAGTCCAATTCATATTTGGCGTGATATCTTTAAAACCTCAGGCTTTTTGCCTCGGGAACTTCAGTCTTTCATTGAACGCCTTCAACGCGTTCTGGACTCGATGGAAGGAGGAAATTTTGCTGAGATTGAAAGCCTGTTTAAACACGGAGAGTCCGAGTGAATAAGGCCGTGCGCAACGCGCGCGAAGCGATCTCAGACCTGCAAGATGGCGCCACGATCATGGCCGGCGGCTTTGGCCTTTGTGGGGTTCCGGAAGATCTCATTAATGCCACACGCGAAAAAGGTGTTAGGAATCTCACCGTCATTAGTAACAACGCCGGCATAGATGGCCTGGGTGTAGGGCTTCTCCTTGAAACGCGCCAGATTCGGAAAATCATCGCGACGTACGTTGGAGAGAATCAGTTGTTCGAGAAATTGGCCTTGGCCGGTGAGATCGAAGTCGAACTGAATCCTCAGGGGACGTTCGCGGAACGCATAAGGGCGGGAGGTGCGGGGATCGCAGGATTCTTTACGCCGACGGGTTTTGGCACCGTTGTCGCTGAAGGAAAGGAAACACGCGAATTCGATGGCCGCACGTACGTATTCGAGCGAGCACTGAAAGCGGATTTCGCCTTCGTCAAAGCGTGGAAGGGCGATAAGTGGGGCAATCTTGTCTATCGCAAGACAGCGCGGAACTTCAATCCCGTCATGGCCACGGCTGCCCGTGTCACTATTGCCGAGGTCGAACACCTTGTCGAAGTAGGCGCTCTCGACGCGGATTGTATCCATACCCCGTCCATTTACGTCCAGCGGATCTTCCAAACCACAGCCTCCGAAAAGCGTATCGAGAGACGAACCGTCAGGAAGAGAGGCGCAGAATGAGTACACTGCCGAAACGCGAAATCATCGCGCGCCGTATTGCGCGTGAATTGCGGGACGGCTTTACCGTGAATCTCGGCATCGGCATGCCGACACTGTGCGCCAACTATATACCGGAAGGCATCGATGTCCTCTTGCATTCCGAAAACGGATTGCTCGGCATTGGGCCCTATCCGTTTGAAGGCGAAGAGGACGCCGATCTGATCAACGCCGGCAAAGAGACTGTGACTGAACTTCCGGGCGCGTCGTATTTCTCCAGCGCGGATTCGTTCGCAATGATTCGCGGCGGTCACATCGATTTGACTGTTTTGGGCGCCATGGAAGTTGATGAGCGCGGAAACCTTGCCAACTGGATGATCCCGGGCAAGATGGTCAAAGGTATGGGTGGTGCCATGGACCTGGTCGCAGGTGCCAAGCGCGTGATCGTCGCGATGGAACA
>WNGN01000664.1_pt1 | contig 23790 bp, 19 predicted proteins | sample 5400561 | NCBI WGS metagenome assembly WNGN01 (sample SAMN13153379, study PRJNA577476) | soil metagenome | isolation source: 115 cm soil or saprolite under Garry oak tree replicate 2 | place: USA:California | collected 2016-06-15 | reverse complement strand
ACGATATACCAACATGATCGGCCGGCTCGCCACGCTCGGCCTGATCACCGTCCTGCTTGCCCTTACGGGCTTTGCCATCTGGACGACGGTGGTTACACTCAAACTCTCCGACGCCGTCGGGGAAGCCGTAATCGTCAGCCATCTATACGAGCGAGCACACTTTGATCTGGGAGCCGAAGAATCGCTTGAGTTCGAGTACAGCTTTGAGCCCAGTCTCGACGTCCGGAGCCAATTTCAGATGGCAGCTGCTATGCTGGTCAAGGATCTCAAGGCGGCAGCCTCCAACGAGGTCGGAGACCCGGTAAGGGACCAGGAACTCGTGGCCCGCGTGCTTTCTGAACATCAGCGCTACCTGCTCGCTGCATCCCAGCTATTCGCGGCTGTGGACGCAGGCGATAAAGCGCGGGCACTCGCTATTGACCAAACCACTCTCGACCCGCTAATGGAGCAGATGAAGCAGCAGGTCAATACCCTTGCTAACGAACATAGCCAGGAGGCCAGCCAACGTCTGACTGAGCTCGAACAGACCCAGCATAGGAACCTGGTGATTACGCCGATCGTGTTTAGCATTGGCCTGGTGCTGTTTGGTCTCTGCTGGGGTGTGTTGCAGACCTACCGTCGCAAACTCGATGAGGCCAGGCAAACCGAACTTACCCAGCTCGAGGAGACGGCTCGCGTGAAGACCCAACAGGTGGAAGAACAACGACGGCTGAACCAATTGAAAGATCAATTTATCGCGAATGTAAGCCACGAGTTACGAACACCGCTCACCGCAGTCAATGGATACATAGAACTGCTGAGTGACAACCAGGGAAGCATTGATACCCCTACCCAGGCCAGCTTTATTCGCCATGTCAGGCAGGCGTGTGACGATCTGCTGGTGCTCACCAACACAATTCTTGAGGCTAGCGAGGTGGATCATGATCTGGTAAAGATTTCCTGCGAACCAATATCTGTTGTCCTGGTTGTGCAAGAAATCCTGACCACCTTTGATCCACGCGTCGTGCAAGCATACACGCTAGACGTGGATATTCCAGAGCAGGTGACCGTTCTGGCTGATGAGCAGGCTCTGCGGCAGGTGCTACGCAATCTCCTCTCGAATGTGTTCAAGTATGCCCCCAAAGGGACTCCAGTCAGCATTCGTGCAGTGGTCGATGAGCATCCCCAGGTGTGTATCTGTGTGCAAGATGCTGGTCCAGGCATTCCTCCTTCCGAATTGCCGCTCCTGTTTCAGAAATTTGTGCGTCTGAAGCGTGATCTGTCTGGGACGGTGCGAGGAACTGGCCTGGGACTCTACATCAGCAAGCGGTTAATCGAGGCGATGCATGGACAGATCTGGGCCGAGAGTTCAGGTGAACCGGGAGAAGGAAGCTGCTTTTGTTTCACCCTGCTCAGGGCCTGTGAGCCCGCTCCCTGAGGCATATCGAATTGTAGAGACTCGTATGTTTGCTCATCAGGTCTTCTTCTTCTCTATGCAGGAACGACCCGCTGAGATGAGATTGACCCACAAAAGTGGGGCAAGGTCATAAAAAATTCCCCCAGCTTGAGAAGCCGAGGGAAGATCTGGCGTACCCGAGAGGTCTCGAACCTCGGCTTGTAGGATTACAGCGAAGAAAAGTTGTGACTTTTCTTGATGTCTGTTGGTCTTGCGGCCATTATCTGTCTCCGTACACCGAGTATATCAGAGTCAAACTTGCCATGTCAAGTAAAAAGAAGAAGCTCTCCCGCACCGCCACTATCCCGCTTTCACTTCACTGCCGTCGCCTTGGATGCCAAAGCCATTTACACGTCTATATTCTTCAGATATACTCATGCATATCATGCCCAACTAGGCGATGTCTATATGAAGCATGTGGTGAATGGGTGCGTGCGTAATACGTCCGTTTTACAATTCTTTTTTGAACTCATCCATTCAAGGCTCTCAAGCCATACCTGGAAGGCAGCATTGCTGTACGCATTGTCGTCTGCAAATCAACGTCTAAAAAGGTGCGCGGCAAGATAAGTTTTTGTACTATTGCCTCTCACTGAGAGAAGGTGCAACGATGGGATGGCTTTACTCATTCTGGCAGTATATAAGAAAACATCGGGTAGCTGCCATAATCACTGCATTCGTCCTAGTAATGGGACTCATCTTCGCTGGCTACTGGTTCGACTGGACTGGCTTCAATGGGTATAACCAGGTGACAACAGCACACACTCTCAGTGGTCCATCGACTGGTACAGTCGTCAGAACTGAAGTGTACCAGCCTGGAAAAACACTATGGGACTGGCTCAATCTTCTTGGAGTCCTTGCTATTCCTGTTGCCGTAGGCTTTGGCACAGTATGGTTTACCCATACACAGCAGCAACGCGATCAACTACTTGCAGATCAGCGGGCTCAAACGGAACGTGACATTGCAGTAGATAACCAGCGTCATGCCGTGCTACAAGCCTACATCGACAAAATGTCGGAACTCCTTCTTAATGGTCATTTGGCTGAGCGAACAGCAGATGGTCAACCAAAACCAGTAGACAAGCAGGTACGTGATGTCGTACGAGTGCGAACAATAACCGTACTGGTGCAGTTAGATGCGCGGCGTGTTGGCTACGTCTTCGCGTTTTTACGTGAAGCAGAACTTATGTCAGCGACAAAAGACGACAATGCGATAAGCTTGAAGAATGCTGATCTTCATGCAGTCAATTGGAGTCAAGCCGACCTGCGTGGAGCCGACCTGCGTCAAGCCAACCTCAGCGGAGCGTACCTTCAGAGAGCCGACCTGCGTCAAGCCAACCTCAGTGGAGCCGACCTCAGCGGAGCCGACCTCAGCGATGCCATTTTTTTCAGAAAAAGCTATGTCACCAGAGCCTTCGGTGGCACCATAATACTACCTAACTCTGCCAACCTGAGTGGAGCCGACCTGAGTGGAGCCAACCTCAGCGGAGCCAAATTTACTGATGAACAACTAGCTGAAGTCAGGTCGCTTAAAGGCGCAATTATGCCTGACGGAAAGCCACACCCATAGCGGCTCCGCCCAGCCTGCTCTATACAGACTCATCAATTATGTGATGGAGGACATGCAATGCTGAAAAGGCTTCGCTCCTGGTGGAAGAACACCAGTAAAACACTGGATGTGGTCGTTATCCTCATGCTTGTAGTCCTGCTTGCGGTGATTATGGTGAGTATCCTGGGCTACGCATACAATTTGAACTGGTCTGGCCTTCATGGGAAAACGTTTTGGGACTGGCTACAGTTATTGATTATCCCGGCAGTGCTCGCCGTGGGTGGCTACCTGTTTAATTACACGACTAGTCGCAATGATCGGCAGGCCAACGAGAAACGTGCTGAAACGGACCATAAGATTGCCTTAAACAGGCAAGATGAGGAAAACTTACGAACATATATTGATAGCATGTCGGCACTTTTGCTGGATAGGAATTTACGCAAGTCAGAAGAAGACTCCGAGGTACGAACAATAGCACATGTTCGGACGCTAACCGTGCTTTCACGCTTAGATGGAGAGCGTAAAGGAACTGTGATCAAATTCCTGCATGAAGCTGGTCTTATAAATAAGGACAATCCCATCATTAGTTTAGAATTAGCTGATTTGAGCGAGGCAGAATTAACTTTTTCCAAACTGAGTAAAGCCGATCTCAGTTGGACTGACCCTTAATGGAGCCAATTTGGCTAATGCTGACTTGACTGGAGCCATATTGCTATGCATTCTATCTGAAGCAAATCTGTCCAACGCCGACTTGACTGGAGCTGACTTGACTAGAGCCGTTTTGACTAATGCTGACTTGACTAGAGCCAAGCTGAGTGGGACAGACCTGACCAAAGCCGACCTGCGAGGAGCCAATCTGGACAGAGCCGACCTGCGAGGAGCCAATCTGAGTGAAGCCACGCTGGATGAAGCAAACCTGGGCGGAGCCAGCCTGATTGAAACCAACCTGACTGAAGCCAACCTGTATAAAGCAAAACTACATGGCGATCTGACCAAAGCCGTCCTGTATAAAGCCTACCTGCGCGAAGCTAATCTGCGTGCGTGCAACTTGCGCGAAGCCAACCTGAGTGGAGCCGACCTGATGGGAGCCGAGCTTCGTGGAGCAGACCTGTACGGTGCTGACCTGAGTGAAGCCAATCTGACAGGAGCCAAAGTCTATGATTATCAACTCAGACAAGCCAAATCGCTCAAAGATACAATCACGCAGTATGGGATAAAGCACGTCTAGTGGCTCTGCTTGGATATGAGAACTCTAAGGCTATTCATCAGAAAACACATCTTTATGATGCGCTTTATATTCTCTCCACCACGTGATCTCTCTATCTCTGTTCCAGTGCCAAGGCGGTGTCCATAGAAATTGTGCTACATGCCTGTACTCTTTCGCATGAAGGAGTGCCTGTATGTCTGATTGTGTCCAAATACGCACATCTGAGCGATAATTAAATTCGACGGAAGTGGGCTCGCCAAGGTTCACAAGCGCACCAAATACAAGCCAATCCGGTAATAATGCGTGTACCTTATGCGTTTCGTTGGATAACACAGCAATATCTATATGGTCAGGTTGCTTATCTGTGCTTTTACAGCTAATGAGGACCGCAGTTGGCGGTTGTATTGGAGGTACACCCAAGTTCAGTGCTACCAGATCGAAAATAGGCGTTTCAGGCCCACTATGTACTATCTCCCCAGTATCCGGCAATATCCGCTCTACACTGCCACCAAACAATATAGGAATGCCTAACCTCGCAAGCGCATTGAGCAAAGCGACTTCGAGTTTGTCTCCTTTTTTGCTTTTATCTCCTTTCTTGCTCGGAGTTGTCAAGTTTTCCGCCCACGCTGCCATGCCAGCCTGAGCATCATCTGAACCTGGCTTGCGATACATATACCCAAGAAATGACTTCAATTGTGTCGTTGCCTGCTGTTGTGCTGTGATTCTTTCCTTATTACGCCTTTCTAGATAGTCTTCAATAGTCGTTACTCCATCAAAGCGACGTATTTCTCTGTTAAGCTTGCATAACCATGTCCCATGAACATCATCACTGGGCGCTTGAAATGTGCTACACAACATGTTCTCGCCAATAATCATTTTCCCAACACGCTTAATAGCATCATCTGACATATGCAGTTGGTTTTTTAGGTCTCTACCAGTAACTGTGGGATTACTCTCTTCGGATGTGTAGTACATATCAACAAAGAAGCGCACAGTAGTAATAAAGTCTGCCAGGTCTTCTTCCGAGTTATCGCACGTGCGTATGGCTTCAAGCGAGAGCGTCGCTTGATAGTCGAGTTCGCTATCAAATTGAAATCCATTAGCAAAGCCGTTTGGAAGGCTTGCTGATATTTCCTTTATATCTATGCTTCGGCCAATACGACGGAGTTTTTTATCCACATATCTATAAGTGGGCCACTCAGCTTTTTCATGAAAGTAGTCGAAGATTGTTTTCAAGTATATTCGTCGTTGATCTTGTATGTTCATAAAATCTCCTTGTCAATGTGAATAGAGTGCCTCCGGATGCCGCTACTTAAATATGCGGCCCAGGAACCTGAAGAACTTCATTGGACCGCTGTAGTAGCCAGCCTGGCGCAGAACGCGTCGTTTCATGTTACCTGGCGCACGGAAAGGCCGCATGGCTGCGGTGATGCCAAGGTCTCTTTTTATTTGCTTTTTCGCTTTGGTTACGCCTAGCATGGTTTTTACACTGGGACGCATGTAGCGAAAAATGCGGATTCTTGGCATTTCTTTCCTCCATGGTTATTCCTGGGTCTTGGTAAATGCCCTAAGAAGTGAGCAGGTTTAGCCCTCAAACGTGAAACATTGCCAAGAGTCTTGAGCACTGGGGCAAAATTTCCTGGAAAACCGCTCTCCATCTGGCTTCTTCCATCGATACTTTGTAAATTTCCATGGGATGTGCAATGAGTTGGCTCTGTGAAGTCGAACGGGCGTGAGCGCGTCCTTCTTGGATCTCAGTTTGCAAGAGGCAGCAGAGCCATTCCTCACTCCACGGCCTATGGCGCTGTTCATGGCGCTTTTATGACACTTCCTCCTTATACTAGGGAGGACGAGAGAAGGCAGGGTGCATGAGCGGGACACCGACTTGTATAAATCGGTGACACCTCTCGCACCTGTGAGGTGCGATCAAACGGCCAATTGCACATACGAAATGGGAAACAAGGAGGAGAGAGTCATGAGAATTGGAATGATAGGAGCAGGAGCGCAAGGCGGCACCCTGGCCAAGCAACTGGCCAAGGCCGGACACGAGGTCCGGGTAGCCAACAGGCGCGGGCCACAATCGTTGCAGGAATTCGCCAAGCAGACTGGGACGATCGCTTCGACGGTGGAGGATGCCGCCACCAATGCGGAAGTGATCATGATCGCCCTTCCCTTCAAGGACATCCCAAGCCTGCCAAAGCCCCTCTTCAAGGACCTGCCCGACTCTGTGACCATCGTGGATGTCTCGAATTACTACCCCTCCTGGAGGGATGGGCAAATACCTGAGGTCGAGGCGGACCCAGCGGAAAGTGAGTGGGTCGAAAGGCAGATTGGCCGCCCCGTGGTCAAGGCCTTCAACAGCATCACCTCTGACAGCTTGCAGAACCTTGGAGAGCCAGTCGGCTCAAGCGACCGCATCGCGCTTCCGCTTGCCGGAGACCGGGTCGAGGACAAGAAGAAGGTCGCAAAGCTCATCAATGACCTCGGATTTGATGCGCTCGACATCGGGCCCTTGTCCCAATCGTGGAGGCAGCAGCCCGGAACGCCGGCCTACTGCACCGACCTGGATCTGGAGAGCCTCTCGGCAGCCGTGAAAGCGGCGGATCGGCGAACGGCTACCGAAAAGCGTGAAGAGCAAAGTCGGGCCATAGTGGCTTTGGGCCCCAATGCCACTCCTCTGGAGAGGGTGAAGGTTTCCAGCCTCTATTTTCATCAGCCAAGGAAAGGAGAAAAACAAATGGCATCGTTTGCATCGGTTTTCCCTATTCTGCCGGGAAAGACAGAGCAATGGAAGCGCTTTTGCCAGGAGATGGTTGGGCCTCGCCGGAGCGAGTACGAAGCCTCCAACAAACGCCTGGGGATAACCAGGGACTTCGCCGCTCTCCAACAGACTCCACAAGGGGATGTGACCGTCGTGTACTTGGAGGCGCAAGATATCCCACGTGTCTTTGAGGGATATGCAAGCTCGCAGGAGCCCTTTGATGTTTGGTACCGTGAACAGCTCAAGGACATCCACGGCGTTGACTTTTCACAGCCCCTCCCAGGTCCACTGCCGGAAGTCTTCATCGATTGGCGAGCCAGGTAAAACGCTTCTCGTCCGCCTTGTTTCTGCCGGCGTTTCTGCTGGTCTTCTCACATCTCGAGAAAGGGAGTGGTCTTGAGCAGGGCAATCTGTTCGAAGAGTGAGGTTCAGGCGCTACACATCAATCTTCGAACAACGTGTTTTCTCACGCTCAATTGTGTGTGAGGATTGATGTCATTTACCAACTAGCCTGTTCTCGTGTATCAGCCAGCTCAGATGCCTGGTCTATCATCAGACCATATCCAGACGACAAAGACGTGGCAACAGCCCGGAGCGGTCGGGGTATTTACAACTTTCTCTGATGATACCCAGGATGTGGAGCGCTTTGCCCTGGTTCGTTCGTTGAAGTCGCTCACATTTGAGGGCAATGTTTCACGTTTGAGGGCTAAACCTGCTCACTTCTTAGGGCATTTACCAGTTCCATAGAGAATCACCTACCTCTAATAATGGAACAAATAAATCTGGCGATGAGTCCATAAAAAAATTAGCTGAGGAGTATTGGCAAAAGAGGATAGAAAAGCAAACCTTACCTGGTCAAGGCGGAGCTCGAGCGGCATTTTCTCTTGGAGATAGCAGTTCTCAAGCGAACTCTTCCATTCCAGAGAAAAAGCAAGATAAGACGACATAGGCACAATAGGCTTTTCCATTACTTCCGAAAGGAAAGTTTTCCTATTCTCACTACGAATGGGTAAGCTTTGGGTGCCTTCCACAGCCACATTTCTACCGCCACATCGGCCCATTATGATGCTTCCAAAACGCCCCAGGAAGGCCAAGGAGACCGTTTTGGAGATCGACCGCAGCGATTTTTTAGTCATGGAAAAACCAGTTGAGTTTAACGCAGCGGTTGATCGCTTTTTGCGTGGGTAAGAGGAAGGATGTAAACCCAAATGGTCGTATTTGAGCGGAAAAAACAGAGACAATAACAGGGCCTCACGACAGGTCCTATTATTGCCTCTGCTTTTAGAGTGCCACCCGTGCGTTTATTCTTCTCGCGCATTACATAATGTATATGTGGAGCGTCCTAGCAGAGTGGCACCAGCCCACGATGTAGTATACCCGCCAGGACTCGATTGACATCCGTACTAGGCGAGACCGTTGATCACATCTTGGGCCCGACTCAGAGCTTCGCGCCGTACGTAGTAATATGCCCACAGACCTCGCTTGCGGCAGTCCACCAGACCGGCATCTCTGAGTATCCTGAGATGATGGCTGATAGTAGGTTGTTCCAGGGTGAAACTTTCTACGATCTCGAAGACGCATACTTCGCCTTCATGCCGACTGAGCAAGCTCAGGATGCGCAGACGAGTGGGGTCTGCCAGCGCCTTGAGTAAACGCGCCTGGGTAACTGCCTCATCTTCGGTCAATGCAGGTACAAATTTAGGCGCAATGCCAATGCTTGTGTTGATGATAGGCGAACGATGGTTTAAAACACCCACCGGGCCTGTGGAACCAGCAGGTACAGGTATGGTCCTGGTTGTGCTAACTTGATTCATGGTTGTTGCCATAACTTCCTCCTTCCATCCACCCAACCGGATGACGAATGTATTATAGAACCTGGGGGTATCTAAATTCAGTATACTCGGGTATCCAAATCTAGACAGTCACTATTTGTCGCAAGCCTTATGAAAAGGCTGGCTTCCTCTGGAAAGCCAGTCATTCGAGCCGGGTCCTTCTTACGGTTTTTCTTCTACCCGCACTTTGAGGTGCAGTTCGCGCAGCTGCTCTTCGTCAACGGGCGAGGGGGCATTCATCAACAAATCCAGTGCGCTCTGCGTTTTGGGGAAAGCGATTACCTCGCGGATATTGTCTTCGTCGGCGAGCAACATAACCAGGCGATCGATGCCCAGCGCGATACCGCCATGGGGCGGGGCGCCATACTCGAACGCTTCCAGCATGTGCCCGAACTGCTCTTTGATCTGCTCCTCGCTCAACTTCATGAGCGAGAAGACTTTGTGCTGCAGCTCTGCCACATTGATACGCACACTCCCGCCGCCGATCTCATAGCCATTACAAATGATATCGTACTGCCTGGCACGGATATGCAGCGGATCACTGTCAAGGCGATCAATGTGCGCCTCGTCCATCCCCGAGAAAGGGTTGTGCTCCGCTTCGTAGCGCTGCCCTTCCTCGTCAAAATGCAGGAGTGGGAAGTCTACTACCCAGCACAAGGCCATTTCGTTGGGGTCAATCAGCTTTAGCCGTTCGCCCAGCTTCGTACGCAGGCGGAAGAGGACATCATTGCAGACTTTGGCACTATCGGCAACGAACAGGAGCAGGTCGCCCGGCTGGCCCTCGAGGCGGTCGATGATCGACTGGATTTCAGCAACAGACATGAACCTGGTCAAGGGCGACTTTATCTCACCAGCCGCGCCGATGGCGAGGGAAACCAGTCCCCTGGCGCCCAGCATACGCGCGAACTCGGTAAGCTCATCAATTTCTTTGCGGCTATATCCCGCAGCTCCCGGCACGCGGATGCCCTTGACCACGCCGTTCGCTGCCAACGCGCTCTTGAATACGCCAAAGTTCCCGGCAGAGGCCAGGTCCGATATCTCTAGCAGCGGCAGGTCAAAGCGCAGGTCAGGATGATCTGTACCGTAGCGATCCATGACAGACTGGTAGCTCAAACGCGGGAAAGGCCGTTGTTTGATACGCTTGTTCGTTGTCTTCTCGATCAGGTGGATCAACAGGCTTTCGATGAGGGACATCACATCCTCTTCAGCGACGAATGCCATCTCTACATCGAGCTGAGTGAACTCCGGCTGGCGATCGGAGCGTTGATCTTCATCGCGGAAACAGCGAGCAATCTGGAAGTAGCGATCCAGCCCGGCCACCATCAGTAACTGTTTGAGTTGCTGCGGGGATTGCGGCAGCGCGTAGAACTCACCAGGATAGAGCCGGCTTGGAACAAGATAGTCACGTGCTCCCTCGGGCGTGCTTTTCATGAGGATCGGCGTCTCAATCTCTAGAAAACCCCGCTCATCCAGGTAATCGCGGATGACTTTTACGACTTTGTGACGCAGCACGATATTATCGCGCATCCTGGGGCGTCGCAAGTCAAGGTAACGATATTTGAGGCGTAAAGATTCGTCCACCTGGATATTGTCACTGATGGGGAATGGAGTTGTACGTGCTGGATTGAGTACCTGTATCTGTTCGGCGACCACCTCAATCGATCCTGTGCTCAAGTTCGGATTCTCCGTGCCTGGGAGGCGACGGGCGACGGCGCCAGTCACCTGGATAACATACTCCGAACGCAGCTCGGAAGCGACTCTATGGGCTTCCGGGGAGCGTTCAGGATCACAAATCACCTGTGTTATGCCATAGCGGTCGCGGATATCTAGAAAGACGAGGCCTCCGTGATCTCGACGGCGATTCACCCAACCCGCCAGTGTCACTTTTTGCCCAATATTATTTATGTTTAACTCGCCGCACGTGTGCGTACGAAAAAATACCTCAAAACCCACAGTATTCAGAACTCGCGGCAGATAGCCTAGTAGGTCGTCAAGTGATGCCTGGCACCCGCAAGGGGTGCCACTACATTTCTCTTGTCAAATCAAGCTTGACAGTTCACTTGCCTCCCGGTTATAAAGCAGAAGGAAGGCCTCCGTCGCTTCTCCTTTCGTTGCTACTTCTATTTCCATCATACTCTGGTATCAGTTTGATGAGAGTCCTGTGATGCGTTACTAGACGCATGTATCCTGAACTTGCGCATTCGTGTCGATGGCAACGAGGCTAAACACAGACGCAGTTTTCTGGGCCAGAACATAGGCAGCGCCACTCCTGGAGTTCAGCGCCAGGCTTTTCATCTGCGCGAAGAGGTCAGACGACACGTATTGCCGTACGAGCTGGAGCGTGACGGGATTGCCGGTGCCGGCGGTGGGAGCAGGCTGGAGGTCAAGGACGCGATGATTGGCTGTATCGGCGATGTAGAGATGGGGGGAGCTGCCAAGCGTGTTGGTCGTGAGGGATGCCGTACTCGAGACCGTTAACTGCGTAGAACCTGTCTGCACGTCAGAAGTAGAAACTGTTGGAACTGGTGTCGCCGGTGTGAATGCCGCCTCGCTTATCCCAAGGGAAGGAGCAATGGGTGACTGTACCAGGACATTAGTGGGCGACGGCGCTTTGACGGGTAAGGGCGCCGGGCTTGTATTGGTCAATTGCAGGCTCTGCACGGAGCCGTTGGCCAGCAACAGGAAGAGCAAGCGATTAGGGAAGGCCGCGATACTGACCAGGTTCGACGAGAGCGCGAGCTGCGTGCCCTTTGGACCAGCTTTGAGCGTGCCCTTGGCCGGGTCAATCGTAAAATCGAGGATCAGCGCATTCTGAGCGGCATTGGCTGCCGGGGGAGAGGTCAGGACCACGTAGACATCGGCACCCCGCGCTGCTACCAGGGTCGGACTTTGACCATTGACAAGCAAGGCTTTGTCGATGGAGGCAAGCGTTTTCAGTTGTTGCTGGCCCGGCAACAGGAGGCCGAGCGCATAACTATTGGTCGTACCCTGTTTCAAAAGGACTGCCAGCTCTATATCGCTGCTGGTGAAGTCGATCAACTGTGCATTGCCGGGGAAGGTGAGCGGGCTGACAAGACTGGTCTGGCCGCCGAGCTGTTTGAGTTGATACAACTTGCCGTCCTGGCCCAGGACATAGGTGATATTCTGCGCCGTAGCAAGGCGCTGGGCATGCGTTCCGGTACTGCCATCATTGATCGTGGTCGCGGTAGATACTGAGGGGCAAGGCAAAGCTGTGACCAGAGTATGCTGGTTGTAGGTACGGATGGCAGCCCTGGCCGTGGTCGTAAGGTCGCCTTGCAGCAGGCCAGTAGCCTGGGTGCGTTGGGTATCACTCAATTGACTGCTCAATAAGCCCTGCAATGTCTTCTGAGCAGAGGCGAGCTGCTGTAATGCCAGAGCGGGATTGCTACTCACCTCGCTTTTGGCTCGGGTGATCAGCGACCGAGCCTGTTGCAATGACTGCGTTACATCAGGGCCAGTATTAGTGTGTAAGAGCAGATAAGCTGCTCCACCTGCCGCTGTTATGAGCAGCAGGATAATCAATCCCAGCGTTGGATAGAACAGGCGGCCACGCCTGGTACGTGGAGCACGTATGACGGGCTGTGGAGCAGTATCGATATCAGAAGCTGTCAGTGGCCCACTGGAAATACGCAGGGGGCTGCTGCGGCTATTACCGGCTTGTATAGGGAACGTCAACGGCACCGTGCCAAGTGGTCCCGTTGTCCTTGCCTCTGTACCAAATGAATATCCGCCAACAGGAACAGGGCGATGCCCATTGGGCTGTTCGCGACCAACCTCCTGCACACGCACAACAATGGCGGTGATATTATCGGGACCACCGTTCTCGTTTGCTCGTTCGACCAGGTGATAGACACTTTCCTGGGGCACAAACTGGTCGACGATCCTCCGCAGGTCTTCATCACTCACAAGTCCAGACAGGCCATCCGTACAGAGTACCAGAGAGTCGCCTTCCTGTAAGGACTCAGCAAAAACGTCTACCTCGACATCTGCCTGCGTGCCCAGGCAACGGGTGATCACATTCCTTTGCGCATGCGTACGAGCCTGGTCTTCTGTTAATATTCCGGCACGCACCTGCTCGGCCACCCACGAGTGATCTTGCGATACCTGGCGAACATGGCTACTGCGTATAATGTAGGCACGGCTGTCACCAACGTTGGCAATGTAGGCCATATCGCCGCGCAGGACGGCAGTGACGCATGTTGTCCCCATGCCAATACGCGACATGTTCTCTGCGGCTCTCTGGTGGATCGACGTATTTGCACGTTTAATCGCATGCAGCAAAGAAACAGCCACATCGTCGCTGTCATCCTGATAGTACACGTTGCTCACCGTGTCTACGGCGATCTCGCTCGCAACTTCACCTGCCGCATGTCCGCCCATGCCATCGGCAACAATGAACAACGCGCCTTTCTTTGTCATCACCTGCGGGTCTTTCGGGATGACATATGCCATATTATCTTCGTTGTGTTCACGCTTACGACCAACATCTGTTAGCTGCGCAACGTCGATACGAAGTTGTTTGGTGGCCAACGCGCTCTTCTCCCGTACAGTGGAGTATCCCTGATGGGTACCCCCACTCGATTTGTGCGTTATACCGGCATCCACCTTCGGGATGCTCTTTCTAAAATAGTAGCATGGCGCCACTACCAGTCACCGGAACTTTAGGTTATAATACACCGATGCAGAGAAAAACGCAACGTACTATCCACTTTCGCGGGTCATAACGTTCTTGAGCAAGCCTAAATACTGCACCTCTGAGGATGAGTATACTCTTTGCTATCTAAGCTTGCAAGAGATAGGACATATGGCAGGAGGTTCCGTTTAGGAAATGCAACTTATACCACTAGGTGAAAATACATGGGTCATACAGGGCGGGGCTAACATTGGCATTATTGCATATGAAGGGCGCTGCCTCATTATCGACAGCGGCCTCGACAAAGATGCCGGGCGCGACATCCTCAAGCAGTTGAAGAAGCTCGATCTCACGCCTACGGCATTACTGGTCACTCATGCCCACGCTGATCACTTCGGCGGCGCGCATTACCTCATACAGCAGACAGGTCTGAAGGTATATGCTACTCGTGTCGAGGCTGCCGTGATGTCAGGCCCTATCCTGGAACCGCTCTATCTTTTCAGCGGCGCAAAGCCGCCACGCGAGCTGCAACACAAATTCCTGCTGGCAAAGCCTTGCCTGGCAGATACCATCCTGCAAGGGAACGAGCAGGAAGTAGATTACATTCCATTACAGGTCATGACCCTGGCGGGACACAGCACAGAACAGGTAGGAGTTGCATTCGGCGATACCCTCTTTGCCGGTGATACATTCCTGGTGCCTGAGATTCTCGATAAGCATCGCATTCCGTTCTATAGCGATGTGCAGGCAGGACTTACGACGCTTACTACGCTGAAAACACAAATTGCTGTATTTAAGCATATAGTTGCGGGACATGGCGAGATTTATACCTCAACAGAACAGGCCGGCCAGGCCATTGAATATACCATCGCACGTCTTGAGAGTATACTAGATAATATACGGGCAGCACTTGCTGATGGAGAGCCTCGCCAGGGTGCTGATATCTTGAGCGCCGTTGCGAGTCGACAGAATGCAACCATCAATACACTCTCACAATACGTTCTATACAATACGACCATACAATCGGCGCTCAGTACACTCTACGCACGCGGCGAGATTTATCCTCTTTTCCGAGACAACCACCTGGAGTGGCAAAGGGGCGAAAAAGCATAGGCTTGTTACCTTGCAAATTCCAGGCACGTTATCAGAATGAGGAGATCATGCGGACATGCACGTAGGTATCAATGCCCAGTTGTTATCATTCAGTCAAAATTATCGAAATGGCGGCATCAGCCACCATATACGTTCTTTGCTAACAGCACTAGCTAAATGGCCTGGTAAGCACGAATATACTGTGTTTGTCAATGGACAAGATGTGATAGAGCGCCTTGCGGCTCGACATGCCCAGATTACCTATGTTCCTGTTCCATGGCCAGAAGCGCAGCCGACGTCCAGGATTGCGTGGGAGCAGTTTACTCTGCCATCACTGATCCGCCAGAAACACATCGATGTCTTGCACTCGCCAGCCAACGTGCTCCCGGAACTGCTACCGCGCACCAGTGCAGGAGTCGTCACACTGCACGATTTAGCGTTCCTGCGCTTTCCGAAGGTATTGACGCGCGCAAAGCGGCTGTACCACCGGACCTTTACCATACGTAGTTTGCAGCGGGCGACGATGATTATCAGCGTCTCGGAGAGCACGAAACAAGATGCCATTGAACTCGTGGGCATCCCTGCCGGGCACTTGCAGACGGTTTATTCATCCATCGATGAGCGTTTTTCAAGTATGGCAGCAGAGGAAGAGATCAACGCCTTTCGCCAGAAACATGGTCTGTCAGAGGACTTCTTGCTTTACCTGGGAACGTTGGAGCCACGGAAGAATATTACTACCCTCATCGAAGCATATGCATATTTGCGCAGAGCGTACGCCCGGACAGAAAAGCTTATACTCGCGGGAGGAAAGGGCTGGTTCTACGAGGCGATTTACGAGAAGATTGCACAGCTCGGCCTGCAAGGGGAGGTAATTTTCCCCGGCTTTGTTGCCGAAAGCGAGCAGAAATTATGGTATTCTGCGGCCTCTGCTTTTGTGTATCCATCGCTTTACGAGGGCTTTGGTCTGCCGGTAGTGGAGGCACTGGCCTGTGGGATTCCCGTTGTTACTTCAAATGTTTCTAGCCTGCCTGAAGCAGGAAGCGATATAGCGTTGTGTGTTGAACCATATAGCGTGGAAGCAATGGCAGAAGCGCTTTACAAAGCGTTAACTGATCAAGCGTTCCGCCAGCGATGTCGCGCTATGGCAGCGGTGGCGGCGCAGCGATTCTCTGCGCAAGCGATGGCAGAGCGAACGGTTGGCGTGTACGAACAGGCAGCAGCGCTGCACAGCTCACGACTTCGCTCACGACGTGTCTCATTCGTTTAGTAGGATGTAATTAAACGTGAATAGCGGCAAACTGTCACAAACAAGCAATACCAGCACTACCAGGGAACGAGCAGGAAGCGTAGATACGATGGGAGGAGCATCCGGGCAGATAACGAAGGTGCTCTCGCGGCGGCGCTCGTACCGTCACCAGTGGCATATTATTGAGGTTATCTCTATACTCTTATTGGACGCGCTGCTGGTGACCCTGGCTTTCTCTGCAGCTTACTATCTCCGCTATAAAGTGCTCTTTAATAAGACTAATTTACACTACTTTATTCGCAATATTTTGAGCGGAGTAGCGCTCAGCCCGCACGAGAAAGATGTATTTGCGCCTTATAGCAGCTTTGTAGCGCTCGAGATAGGTATCGTGGTTGGCCTGATTGCAATTTTTGCCGTGCGGGGTCTTTATAACATCCGGCTTACCGGCACCTGGTTTCGCCAGGTGTGGACGATTGCCAGTTCAACGACGATGGGCATGGCATTCCTGATTACCTATTACTTTGTTTTCCAGCCGCCTTCTAACTCACGCCTGCTGGTACCATTTGTGTGGTTGATGGCCATCGTTGTACTCTGTATGGGACGCTTGATCGTCTCAGGAATCATGGGTGGGCTTTATCGCGTGGGGTTTGCCGAGACGCGGATGCTGGTTGTCGGTTCAGGACGACTGGGCAAGATGATCATGCAGCATATAGCCGCGAACCCCAGCCTGGGCTATTCTATTGTTGGCTTCCTGCACGATATGGATGAGCCGCCAAGCGACTTCGGGCGCTTTAAAATGCTAGGGACGCTGGAGGACCTGGGCATGGTGATCCGCTCGATGCAGATCGACGAGGTCATCATTGCTCTGCCTGCGCACCTGCACCAGCAGTCCATCCGAACGGTGCGCCTGTGCGAGCGCGTGGGAGCCTCTTTCAAACTCGTGCCGGATCTCTATGAGTTGAGCTTATCGCGCATCGATATGGAGGCAGTTGAAGGCATACCGCTGATCAGCATCAAGCAAGTATCGCTCAACTCGGTACAACGCGCTATTACACGCGTCGTGGATATCGTGGTAGCGACAGTGCTGATGGTAGCCTTCTCTCCCATCTGGCTGGGCATAGCGCTGCTGATCTGCCTCGATTCGCGCGGCAAGCCCATCTACAAAACAACGCGCATAGGCCTGAACGGCAAACCATTCCAGATGTACAAATACCGCACCATGTACCAAGGGTCAGATGAGTTAAAGGCATCCTTGATGGCTCAGAATGAGGCCCAGGGGCCGCTCTTCAAGATACGCGACGATCCGCGCATCACTCCCATGGGCAGATTCTTGCGTCGCAGGAGTTTTGACGAAACTCCCCAATTCTTCAACGTTATTCGCGGAGAGATGAGCCTGGTAGGGCCGCGCCCGCCCCTTCCCAGCGAGGTTGCGCAATACGAGGAGTGGCAAAAAGGGCGGCTGGCCATCAAACCCGGCATCACCGGGCTGTGGCAGGTACGAGGACGCAGCGACATCAGCTTCGATGAAGGAGTGTTGATGGACCTTTACTATATAGAGAACTGGTCATTACGGCTGTACTTCCAGGTCCTCCTACGCACCATTCCGGCCGTTCTATTCGGCCGAGGAGCATATTGATGAAAGTAGCGCTAGTTCATGACTATCTCAATCAAATGGGAGGCGCAGAGCGCGTCGTCATGGCCTTTCACCAAATATTCCCGGATGCGCCTATCTACACCTCCATTTATGACCAGCAGCGCGTTGATCCAGCTTTCAAGGAGATGGATATCCGCACTTCTTTCATGCAAAAGTTTCCCCTGGTAACGAGACATCACCAGCCTTACCTGCCTTTCTACCCGTTTGCGATGGAGAGCCTGGACCTGCGCGATTATGAGCTTGTGCTCAGCAGTTCAAGCGCCTTTGGCAAGGGTGTGATTACTCGCCCCGGGACAATGCACATTTGCTACTGTCATACGCCTATGCGCTGGTGCTGGAACTACCGCGAGTACGTGGAACGCGAACAATTAGGCGGTATGGCACGGCGCGTTCTGCCTTTGCTAATTACCGGATTACGCGTGTGGGACCAGGTGAGCGCGATGCGGGTTGATCACTTCATTGCCAATTCGCCCATAGTAGCCGAGCGTATTCAGAAATATTACCGTCGAGACGCCGTGGTGATTCCGCCGCCGGTGGAGGTAAGCCGCTTCTCCTTCGATCCGGCCACAGAAGTGGAAGATTATTTTCTCATTATCAGCCGCCTGATACCCTACAAGCGCATCGACCTGGCAATAGAGGCGTGTAACCGGCTGCGCCTGCCCCTGGTAATCATTGGCGCCGGGCGCGATTTGGAGCGTCTCAAGAGGCTGGCGGGCCCGACCATCCGTTTTCTGGGCAGGCTCTCTGACCAGGACATGCTGCATTACTATGCGCGCTGCCGCGCGCTGCTGTTCCCGGGAGAAGAGGATTTTGGCATCACGCCGCTGGAGGCGCAGGCCTGCGGGCGACCCGTCATCGCCTATGGCAGCGGGGGCGCCCTGGCCTCGGTCGTGGAGGGGATTACAGGGGTATTTTTCTATGAGCAGACCGTGGATAGCCTGGCAACAGCGCTAGTCTCATTTGATGAACGTAGATACGAACCACAGACTATTCGTAGCCACGCGTTGGAGTTTGATATGCCGCGCTTCCATCGCCGCATTTTGCAATTCATCGAGGCCAAGATGAACGAAAGGAAGCCAAAGGAACTGCGCACACCAACGAATGAATTAGTGTTGTAACAAGACGAAAGGTCCGACTATATCATGGAACTACGAGCCTATTGGACAATTATCTGGCGCCGCATATGGTTGGTGGCCCTCATTGTGGGAGTAGTTGTCCTCTATATTGGCTATGAATACTATCACGTAGGCAGGCATCCTGGCGGGTTATCAGAATACCAATCCACTATTACCTACCAGATTGGTTTGCAGGCGAGCGCCAAGGGGACAGACCCCAGCTATGCCGACAACATCGCGGTCTCGGAAGCGTTGGCCGACACGCTTGTGAAAGGACCTATCCTGACATCGAAAGAGTTTGATACGCAGGTCTCGCAGCAGGTAGGCCTCGATATGAGCCAGATCATACAACGCTACGGACCCAATCCCGACCTTGGCAACTGGCAGGATCCTGCTGCCATCGGCGCAGCACTGAATGCTACGAATGATCACAGCCTGGTGACGGTGAATGTCACATGGACTACCCCTGCAGGAGCATGGGCCATCGCGGAAGCCGTCGGCGATGTGAGCACAAACAATATCGGCACGTTTCTCGACTATGTGATCACTAACAATGCAACGCATTCCTCATCTGACACGAATGTACAACCGGCAGTGTCAGCGCGGGTGATCAGTGACGCGACAAATCCTGTAAAAGTGCCAGGCACTTTTACAGAAAAGGCGGCCACCTTTGCCATACTGTTGCTGGTAGCACTCATTGTTGGGATTGCGCTCACGTTCCTTGCCGACTACCTTGATGATCGTATCTATGGCAAAGAAGAGGCGGCAGACCTGCTCCAGCTTCCCATTTACGGGGAGTTGCCACCAGCAAAGGCACAGGTTAAATCAAAGCAGCGTCTACAGTCACCTGCAGCGTAGTTGAGAGCCTGGCAAGCTGGGCGAGGGCTGTAGAGTGCGGATTTATCCAGCACGTCCTCGTCCCTACATTTTGTCAAGCCAACGAAGTTCTATAAAGGAGGCTTTTGACTTGACAAAATAGTAGAACCAAGTCTATAGTACAGTGGGCGAAACGGGCAAAGGGGAAAGCCAGTGTTACTTGATTTCTCTCTTTGGGTGTCGTCTGGCACATTGAATAAGGAGCTTCTGTCGTGGGTATTCCCCCGGATGAGCAATTTACGTTGCTCACAGACTATGATACAGGCAGTGCTTTTAGCGAGTCTTACCGTACGTTATACGTAAATATCCGCTCAACCTGGGATCATGATTCTACAAAGGAATCATCTACGCCGCTATACCATACCTTGCTCGTTACCACGCCTATAGCTTATGCCGACTATACGGCAGTGGCAGCAAATCTGGCTATTGTGGCAGCTCAAAGCGGCACCCCGACTATCCTTGTCGATGCAGACATCAGAAACCCCCGGTTGCAGCAGCGTTTTGGCCTGAGTCAGAGCGCGGGTTTGGGTGAGCTACTGGCAGAAGAGGTGATTACGCCACAGAAAGTAGACTCGTATTTGCAAACGACCTTTGTCCCTGCTCTGCGCCTGCTCTGTGCAGGCACGGCAAAAGCGCAGGGAAGCGCTCTCTTGCTCTCACCGAGGCTGGAAGAAGTGCTTTGTAACATTCGTCACCTGGTGGAAGAGCTAGAAGCCAATACAGGTATCGTTATTTTTAATAGTCCACCCGTGCTAAGCAGTGCTGATGCATCGTTAATCGGTGCGCTGGTGGAGCAGACCTTTCTGACCATTGCAACGAGGCATACGACACGCACAGAGGCAAAGCAAGCACAGGAACAATTGCAGCGCGCTCATGTGAAACTCGCTGGAATTATCATGTTCGAATAGAATGCAGCCCTTCAGAAGATCATGTCTTCACCGGTAGGAGGACAAAGCATGCAAGGACGACAAGACTCAGGTAAAGAACCCAGGGAATGGTTTGTCAGCCCGGAACCCGCCTCCGTCAATGGTAGGGGAAAGCATCGCGCGATCCCGCAGCGGCCTCCTGGCATGATCCGAGTGGATCAGCCTCCTCCGGAACGGCGTGTAGCACGACCGCGGCACCAGGCTCCTACCTTGAAAAATCGGAGGCGGCGTCTCTTCTGGCTTGGCGCCATCTTCATCATTTGTGGGCTGCTTGCCTGTGCTATCGGATATGCTGCCGTGAACCTCATTAATGCAGCCAATACTGCCAGTGGTGGAGCGGCAGCAGCGGCCGATTTTCTGGCGGCTCTCTCCAGTCGCAATTACGACGAGGCCTATAGCGATCTTGGCGCCGCTATTACCGTGGAGATGACCCCCGAAGAGTTTAAGCAGTTGGCAATAAATGACGATAATTGTTACGGCCCCATCACAAATTATACCCAGGTGCCCGGCAGCGCAAGCGTAGATGATAGCACTCATACTCAAAGCTATACTTATAGCATTACCCGCCAAAAGCTCAAGCAGCCTTACCAGCTCCGCCTGACGTTACAAGAGGACACCACGACGGGTAACTGGGCGGTTACAAGTTACGGCAATGACTTGGGGCCGGGGCTGTCACAGTGTAGGTAGTGAGCCAGGCGCATCCATCATGGCCCTTGGAGCCGTTCCAGCTAACAGCGCAGCCGTGTCCCCACTCCTTCTCTTGCCAGCAGTATCGATCAGCGGTATGCGCCCCCGTAGTCCAGGCAGTCATACACGAAGCGAACCGGAGGGTCCGAGGCCTCGACACGGATGAGCGATCGACCGAAAGCCCGTGTGGGCCGAGCCCGCAAAGGTGGTGCCAGGCCCGTGCTCTGGACCAGGCTCCAGAGTGATATCCTAGACCTGCGCGCACCATCTCTAGCGAGCAGGAGGAGTGCTGAGCCGAGTAAGCTGGTGTTGTCTGTCTGGTGCAGTTTGGCGCAACCAAAGCGAGACATGGGAAGGCTGCATCGTTTGGTGGACGACCGCCAGCAGATCACCCGAGAGCTTCGTCAGATCCACCTCGTCACGCTGCTGCAAGCGAGCGCCGAAAGCAGCCAGCGTCTGGGTCGCATTATACTTGCGGCGATAGAAGCGGCGATCAATGACCTGATGGAAGAGCTCTGCCACTTGATATACAACTTCCCCCGCTATCAGCAGAACAGCTGAGAAGAGGAGCGACTTGCGATCAGCCATACTGTACCTCCTGTGTGTAATGTGTGTGCGGGATGGACGGTGTGTCTCCTGAGATTTTCTCTCAGGATAGCTCATTCTATTCCTTTTCCCTCCCGCTCGGGCTGGAACGAATTCATGGTAGCTTGTACTTAGAATTCTACAATTTACAGTCCTTGGGCTGGCCACTGGTGCGCTTCATCGCGATCAGATCTTCGATTGACGTCACCAGAACGGTGCGGCGGGCGCCCCACTCGCATGGGCACTGCCTGCGATGCTATTCCTTCGTAGTCATCGATACCCTCGACCTGGCCAGGTATGTCCAGATTACCGAAACGCAAGGTAAAGGTGGGGCCAGCCCAAAGCGCGCGCGTCGAGACTGAAGGGAAGGTCCTGAGACTTACCCGGTCGCTGGCTTGCGGAAGATGGCGATCGACACGGCAAGGCTCCAGACGTACAGCGGCAGAAAGGCCAGGACCTCGGCCACCAGCCCGTCGGCGCTGTAGATCCCGCTCAGGTGGTCCCCCCCGTAGAGCGCAGGGACGCTCACCAGCACCAGGACCGAGGTGATCCAGCTCAGCCACACCACCCAGCTGGACAGGAGGCGGCTGCGGAACAGTGCCCAGCCCGAGACCCCAAGCAAGGCGAATACCTTCTTTCCTTTCTCTGCTTTTAACCCGTTCTCTCGCTCCCCGGTGCTCAGTGACCTGATCTTTTTCGGTCAGATTGGCAGTTACGTCGCCGTGCAGGTCTACCGCTACCGGCGGGTATCCAGTCCCACCCAACGTCAGCAGACCAAGTGGGTGGTCTATGGCATCTCCATGGGCTGGGGCGGGTACCTGGTGAATCTGACCCTCTCGCTTTTCTTTCCCGTACTCACCCAGACGGGCCCGCTTGTTGCCGTGATCGCTGGTGCCGCTGTCTATTTCCTCCTACTTCTTCTCCCACTTTCTCTCGGCTTCGCCATCGTGCGTTCCAGACTGTGGGATATCGACCTCATCATCAATCGCACGTTGGTCTACGGCATCCTCTCCATCTGCGTTGTTGGAGTGTACGTGCTGGTGGTGGGAACCCTGGGCGCACTCATTGGCAGCAGTGGGAATCTGGTGATTTCGCTGGTGGCAACCGGGCTGGTGGCCGTGCTGTTCCAACCCGTGCGCGCCTGGGTGCAGCGAGGGGTGAACCGCCTGCTCTACGGTCAGCGCGACGAACCCTATTCCGTCATCACCCAGTTGAGCCAGCGGTTGGAGGCGACGCTGGCTCCAGATGCAGTGTTGTCGACCATTGTGAACACCGTAGCGCAGGCGCTCAAGTTGCCGTATGTGGCTATTCTGTTGAAACAGGAGGACACCTTCCGGCTTGCGGCAAGTGCCGGAGAACTTGTGGGAGAGCCGCTGGTCCTGCCCCTGGTCTACCAGAAAGACGCCATTGGTAAGTTGCATCTTGCATCGGCGTTTGCTGGACGAACTGGCCCGCCAGGCCGGGCTGGCAGCACATGCGGTTCAATTGACGGCAGACTTGCAGCGCTCCTATGAGCAGTTGGAACAGCGCGTGGCAGAGCGCACCCGCGAACTCTCCTCGCTGCTCGAGATCTCCCATACGGTGGCCTCCACCCTGCAGCTGAAGCCGTTGTTGGGGCTGATCCTCGAGCAACTCAAGCTCGTCATCGATTACACGGGTTCCTCGATCTTAATGGTGGAGGGGGAGGATCTGGTGTTCCTTGACAACCGGAACCCCGTCTCGCAAGAGCACCTGATGCAGCTGCGTTTTCCCGTCAAGAACCTGGGACTGATTTGGGAAACCCTGCGTTCCCGTGAGTCGATCATCGTGCCTGATCTCCTTGAGGAGACCCCCATGGCACAAGCCGTACGTGTGGCCATGGGGGAGCTGCGGGAAACCACCTTTCAGGATGTGCATGCCTGGATGGCCGTTCCTCTCATCCTGAGAGACCAGGTGATCGGTATGCTGGTGCTGACTTCAAGCCAAGAGCAGGCCTTTACGGAGCGCCATGCGACGCTGGCGCTGGCGATTGCCAACCAGGCCGCCATTGCGATTGAAAATGCGCGGCTCTATGAACAGGCGCAGGAACTGGCGGCATTGGAGGAACGTCAGAAGCTGGCACGCGAACTGCACGATTCGGTCTCGCAGGCGCTCTATGGCATTGCGCTCGGCCTGCATAGCGCCCGCATTCAACT
>WNGN01002602.1_pt1 | contig 23806 bp, 25 predicted proteins | sample 5400561 | NCBI WGS metagenome assembly WNGN01 (sample SAMN13153379, study PRJNA577476) | soil metagenome | isolation source: 115 cm soil or saprolite under Garry oak tree replicate 2 | place: USA:California | collected 2016-06-15 | reverse complement strand
CGCGCAATTGGCAGCCAAGACGACGCGGTATCCGGATTTCGCTCCTGTGCGCGATCACATCAGCAAAGGCAAGGGCGCTGAAATCGGCCTGGGCGCCACCACGGTCATCATCGAAGCGGAAGCCAAAGGATTGAAGTTCGCCGGACCGCTCCCACCGGAGATTCAAAATTATACGACCTACGGCGCTACAGTCATGGCGGCCAGCGCCTCCGGGGATGCGGCGCAGGCATTGATTCGTTACCTCATTACACCTGGTGCGAAGGCGCTATTCACCGCCGCAGGCGTCGAATAAACTTTGGGAACAACTAACTAAGACTGATGAGGGTGAGCTTATGAAAAGAACTATTTGTTGCGTAGCCTTCCTGTTCGGTTTCGCTCAAATCTCGAGCGCTGCGGATACAACCTCACCTGAATTCTATAAGGGCAAGCCTATCAGGCTTGTGGTCGGGAACTCGAGCGGAGGGGCGCAGGATGACTGGGCGCGGTTCGTGGCGCAGTATCTAGGCAAGCACATTCCGGGGAGTCCCGATATCGTGGTGCAAAACATGCCGGGTGCGGGGACCATCATCGCGGCCAACTATATCTATAATATCGCCAAACCCGATGGCTTGACCCTTGGGCTGATTAACCCGGCCATCTACATCGATCAGCTTCTCGGAGCAAAGGAAGTAAAATTCGACTGGCCGAAATTTTCCTGGATCGGCTCCCCGGAACGGATCGATCAAGTCCTGTTCATTCGCGGAGACACCGCCTACAAAACCCTGGAGGATATTCGCAAGGCGGCGGAGCCGCCAAGATGCGCGGCTTTGGAGCGTTCCGGCCTCGGTTACTTATTGCCGCGGATCCTCGAAGAGGGGCTCGGGATTAAGTTTCATATGGTGGTGGGCTACGGCGGCGGCGGCGAGATGAATCTCGCGATTGAGAAAGGAGAAGTGCACTGCCGCGCCGGAACCGTCTCGGCTTATGTGGCGCGTGAACCTACCCGCACGTGGGCGAAAAACGGTTTTGTCCGCGCCTTGGTCCAAAGCGGGGCAACGCGTTACCCCAAGTTGCCCGACGTCCCAACCGTCTATGAGTTGTTGGAATCATCCAAGGCGCCTGATGCGACCAGACGTCTCGCTAAAGTGTTGCTCTCCTCCGGCGATCTCGGTCGTCCATTCATCGCTCCTCCAGGGACGCCCGCGGACCGCATCAAAGTCTTGCGCGCAGCCTTTACCAAGGCCATGAGCGATCCTCAGCTCTCAGCCGATGCCAAGAAAAGGGGATGGGACATAGATCTCCTAAGCGGCGAAGAGTTAGAAACGGTGGCCAAAGAAATCATGGTTCAGCCTCCAGAGGTCGTCGACAGGGTCAAAAAAATGTTAGAAAAGTAGAGGCGCAGCGCTGGCGTATCGGAGATTAGCGGCATCGCGTTTGACGCGAGAACCGCACCAGTTTGTGATTGGGCGTGCGTTGAAAGGAGGAACAAACGTGCCAGAGAAGGAATCAGTCTTGTATCACCAAGAAAAGGGCATTGCCCGGATTTCCTTTAATAGACCGGCAGCCCTCAACGCCATGAACCAGGACTTACTTCAGCAGCTCGCATTCCTCCTAGACAAGGTAAGGGTAGATGACGCCGCGAAAGCCGTGATCATTACCGGAACAGGCGAGGCCTTTTCGGCTGGAGCTGACATTAAGTTCCTCAATCAGGCCTCACCGCTGGAGGTACGGGAATTAGCTCGGATGGCTGTTTCAGTCAATAACAAGATTGAAACGCTCGGAAAAGTAGTCGTTGCTGCCATGAACGGGTATGCCCTTGGGGGCGGCCTGGAGTTAGCGGAGGCTTGTATGCTCCGCGTGGCTGTTCGGCCCGCCATGTTAGGACATCCTGAGGTTCGTATCGGGGCAATTGCTGGTTTTGGAGGTACAACGAGACTTCCCAGATTGATCGGAAAAGGACGCGCTACAGAACTGCTTCTTACGGGAAGACTCGTCACAGCAGAAAAGGCTCTACAGATAGGGCTCGTTCACAGAGTCGTCGAGCCAGAGAAGCTGCTTCAGGAAACAGAAAACCTCGTCCTTGAAATCCTGTCTCAGGCGCCCATTTCTGTAAGAATGACGTGGGAAGCCATTCATCGTGGTCTAAATCTGACTTTGGAAGAATCAACACTTCTTGGCGCAGATTACTTTGGTTTGATCGCCTCTACGGAAGATTTCCGGGAGGGAACAAGATCTTTTCTAGAGAAGACCAATCCATCCTTTAGAGGAAGATAACTTCATAATCGACTTCGCGCGGGCGTGAGCGGTTAAACGCCGACTCCTGCATCTGATCGCGATTCGAATCCCTCGCTCGCTACTTTAGCCCGTACGCCGCGGCGACCTTGTCGATGTAGCCGTTCTCATCGAGCTTGCGGATGAGACGGCTGTCGATCAGATCTTCGACCTTGACGTTCGCCGCTTTGGGGTTCTGGGTGGCCATGAGGCGACGAATATTGCGCAGCCCGTCGAGCGAAGGAAATGGCTTGCGGTCGATGCTTGCGAGAAGATCCTGGTAGCCTTCGTCGGCAACCTTCGGATCGCTGATTTGGAAACGCCGCATCATCGTTTTGACCACGATACTTTTGTTCGCCGGCGCCATCGTGAAGGCAAGGCTTTCCACCAGCGTCATGAGAATCCTTTCGGCAAGCTCGCCTCGTTTTTGCACGAACTCAGGGGTCACCACGACGGCTTGATTGAGCATGGGAATATCGGCCGGTGTTAAATCCGCGATGACCGAGAAGCCTTTGCTGATGAGTCGTCGTACGAGAGCACCATCGAGCACCGCGGCATCGATTCTGCCGGCCTCCAGAGACTGGCCAATCAGCACCGAGTCGCCGATGATCAGTATATTGATGTTGTCCCGCTTGACGTCGAGGCCGACATGCTCGAGCCCGAGAATGGTATGCATCCAGGTGCTGCCGCCCATGCTCTGGATGCCGAAGCGCTTGCCGCGCAACTGTTCAGCGCTTTTAAAGTTCGGGCTGGCGATCATCATGTGGGTCAGCTTGCTCGAAATCGACGCGAGAATTTTAAGGTATGGCCCTTGAGCCGCCGCTCCCAACACGGAGGTGCCGCCCGTATATCCGACCTCAATATCGCCAGTGAGGAGGCTCGCGACCAAGATCGGCGCGCCTTTGATGAGCACGAGCCTCGTTTCGATGCCGCGTTTAGCGAAAATGCCTTGCTCTTGAGCGATGATCAGTGGAATGGTCCTGGGACTTATGGCCGCATAGCCAACGGTGATCTTCGTTTGGGCCCGAACCGGCGCAACGACAGAGAGGGTGAGCCACAAAAACAATGTACCAACAACAACAGTCATGTTCGTTTTCACGAGGCAAAACCTAGCGCGGCTACGCCGCAACCAAATAAAAAGTGTCGAAAGATCCCCTCTGACATCTCCCCCGTCGCGGGGGAGAGAAGAGAGAGGGCTTCGCCCCATCGCTTGTAGATAGCAAGATCCGGGATTTCCATTAAGCTGTATCCGAGCTATGAACTGACCGGTGCGCGGAGCGCACCCTACAAAAATCTTCGTGTACTTCGTGCCTTCGTGGTGAAGGTTTGTTCCGCTTTCATTTCTTACCTCCCCACAATTGATCGAAGAAACCGCTCTTCTCCATCTCATCCAGGTATCGGGTATCCGTCATTTCTTGAGGCTTCACGTTTTTGGCGCGCGGATCCGTGGGCGCTATTTCGTCGAGCGTCGATTGAAGGCCATCGAGCTTAAGCGCCAGCTTCGGCTCCAACGCTTTGATCTCTACATTGTAACTGGCTTCCAAAAGCTTTCTGTCGTCGACGCGCAGATATTTTTGCAAGACTCTATAGGTCATCTCTCGATCCGCGTGCATGATCTTTGCCGCTTCCGCAATGGCGCGCATGAATCGCCCAATAACCGCCGAACGCTTGGCGATGATCGAGCGCCGCGTGTTGAACGTCAGGGCTGCATAAGCGATATGAAGATCAGGCCCGTAGATAACGTAGTGGTAGCCGAGCTGCAGCGCCTGAACGTCCGTGGGCACAGTCAAAACCGCTGCGTCAATCCCTCGAGCTACCAACGCCGCGAGAGTTTCGGGCGCTCCGCCGGTCTGGATGTAACTCACATCACGCTCACCGATACCATAGTGGCGTAAGGCTTGCACCGCGAAATAATGGGGATTACTGCCGATGCGTGATACACCGATCCTTTTTCCCCTGAGGTTCTCGGGATTCTTAATATCCGATTTGGCGACGATGCTGTGGGTTAGTATGTTTTTTACTCCACCAATAAAAACAATATCGCGGTTTCCTTGAACGAAGGCTCGCGTCAATCCCGCGGCGCCTTGATGCGAGATCTCGCTATCGCCGGATAGAATCGTCGCGACCGCCGGCGCGCCGGGTGTCACAAAAACGAGCGGAATATTCAAGTCGTACTTTTTAAAAAGTCCCGTTTCTTGAGCGATCCACGGATAGGCCTGAGACATCACTCGGGCGGTATACATCACGTACAACCTATCGGCAGCCTGGGCTAGAGACGGTCTCAAAAGGACACTGCAAAGAAGAAAGCATGAACAGATGCGCGGCATTCGTCGATTCATGAGCATTCCCCTCCAACGATAGACTAGGGCTAACGAGCGTGCCAGCTAATTTCGTTTAACCGGCCGCGCTGGCGACCTCCCACCAGTTGGCATTGAGATCGCCAAAAAGAAACGAAACTCGATCCGGAGTTTTCCGGGCGACCCCAGGTGGTGGCCCCTACAAATTTTCGCGAGACAGAAGCCTACCGTTCGGTTTGATCTATTCTGTAAGAATTTGTAGAGAATATAAACCAGCTTTGAATTGAATTCTATTGGAGGATAGATGAGCGAGGTTCGTTTTATCGACACGACGTTGCGAGACGGAAATCAGAGCTTGTGGGCCCTCAACATGCGAATCGGCGCGATGCTTCCGGCGGCGGAGCCTATGGATCACGCCGGCTTTGAGTCCATGGAATTTTTTCTCAGTGTGATGTTCAAGAAGTACGTGCGCGAACACAAAGAGAACCCTTGGTACTGGCTGCGAGAAGGAACGAAGCGCCTCAAGAAGACTCGCCTGCGCTATCATGGCGGCATGCACAGCGCTTTCGAAAAAACGCCCCACTGCATACTCAAGCTTTTGGTCGAACGGCTCGTCTCCTACGGTCTCACGTTGACGCGCACATCCAATCCCTGGAACGATTACGGCGCCTTCAAAGAGGAAATCGATGACCTTAAGAAAAATGGCATGGATACGGTCGCCAACCTGATCTACTCGGTTTCTCCTCGCCATACGGACGAGTATTATGCGCGAAAGGCACGCGAAGCCGCCGCCGCAAAGCCGTGGCGCATTTGTTTCAAAGACGTAGGCGGACTGTTAACGCCGGAGCGGGCGCGAACGTTGATTCCTACGATTCTTAAGAGCGCCGGCGATATCCCGATCGAATTTCACGCCCACTGCAACAGCGGGCAGGCGCCGCTTTGCTATCTCGAAGGCGTCAAACTCGGCATGAGGATACTGCATACCGCAGTGCCGCCGCTGGCCAACGGATCTGGCCAGCCTTCCGTTTTCAACATTGCGAGCAATCTAAAGGCCTTGGGTTATACGCCTGCTGTGGACTTGAAACCGCTCGAGCTCGTCGAAAAGCATTTCACCTACGTCGCGAAGAAAAATGGCCTGCCGATCGGGAAGCCACTGGAATACGATTACTCTCAATATTTGCATCAAGTGCCCGGCGGCATGATCTCCAACATGCGACACCAACTCAAAATCGTCGGCCTGGAAAACAAGATGGAAGCGGCATTGGAAGAGTCCGGTCGAGTTCGCGCCGAATTCGGCTATCCGATTATGGTTACTCCCCTCTCCCAGTACGTCGGCACCCAAGCGGCTATCAACGTAATCCTCGGCGACCGATACAAAGAAGTGCCTGACCAGGTCATCCAATACGCGTTGGGCATTTGGGGCAAGGAAGGCGCCGAGTTGATGGATCCGCAAGTCAAAGACAAAATCCTCAGCCGGCCGCGCGCCAAAGAGTGGACCGATTGGCGGCAGCCGGAGCCCTCTCTCCACGAAATTCGGCAAAAGTTCGGGGCGAATATCTCAGACGAGGAGCTGATCTTGCGTTTTTTCGCCGGTGACGACTACGTTAACGCGCTGCCCAATGACGGCAAGCCGGACGAGTATTTGGACGCGACTCAACCCTTGGTGAAGCTGATCGAACAACTCAGCAAGCGGAAAGACTCGAACCAAATCTACATCAAGCGACCCGACTTCTCAGTGAGGCTGGAAAAACGAGCAGCGCTTTGACTTTCAGGAACCATTGACTCAGGCTGGTGAAAAAAGTTTCAGCTGCAAGGGCACGATCGAACGGTTTCAACCGTTGAAACTGTTCAAGTCGTCCAGGCAGGGGTTACGTTGGAGCGAGGCGGCGAGCGCAATAAAGCAGATGAGGGTTTTGGGCCGGCCTGTTAAGGATCGTCACCGTCCGCCGTGCCTACCACCCCCAGATGGCTGACATCACCCCACGTCTGAAGGAACCAATTCCCGTCCTCATAGTTGAAAACGTTGAGGCTTGCGTTCATGAATTCAAAGCGCCGAGGAGCCACAAAGGGAATTGAGAACGTGTGCCGAAAGAGCCCGCTCAAAACTCCGCCGTGGGTCACCACCACGATGGCCTCGCCAAAATGCTTTTCCGCAATCTCGCTTAGGCAAATGATATTTCTTTCAACCTGCTGTTTCACGCTCTCGCCGTTCGGAATGACGTAATCGGGGCCAAGGCTCCGATGAAAACGGTACTCTTCCGGAAATTTTTCCTTGATCTCGTCGCCGTTGAGCCCTTGAAAGACACCGAGGTTCCTTTCTCGTAAGCGCGCGTCCGTGACAATCTCGTGCCCGGTCACGGCCGCGATCATCTCCGCGGTCTGAACAGCACGCCCCAAATCGCTGCTATACAGCGCGCTAAATTTTTCTTGCGCCAGCCTCTGAGCCAATGCCTTGGCCTGAGCCATTCCCTTCTCCGTAAGGGGACTATCCAAATGGCCCTGGCGTATAAGCTTGAGATTCCACTGCGTCTGACCGTGGCGAACAATAATGACCTGAGTTTTTTTCATTACATGCGATCCTCGCAGCTTCTGGTTAGTCTCATGCTCTCCGTATCAATGTCAACATGGCAAATACCATTGATCGACTTCACGCGCCGCCATGATAGGCTATAGCGGTAAGCGTTAATTGGCGCGTTACTTTTCGATTTGAAGGAAATTAGCACGTCGCCAGACTTTTAACGGCTCATCAATCTGTGGAGGCTCTTATGTCTGAGACAAACTTTACGATGACCGATTGCGACGGCCTACTCCCGATGAAAAGAGCTTTCTTCCTGCGGTTCGTCTTTTGCCTATTCGCGTTCGCAGCGATGATCTCTGCGATCGCCGCCGAAGGCCAGACCGAAAAGCTTCGGGTCGCGATCTCGTCCATCAGTACGAGCCAAGTCAACGTCTGGGTTCCTCTCGACGCGGGTTTTTTCAAAAAGCACGGCCTCGACGTCGAATTGGTTTACATCAGCGAGGCGCCCGTGGGCACCGCCGCGCTCATGTCCGGCGAAGTCGCGATCAGCCAAGGCGGCGTCGTGGGCTCGATCCAATCCAATCTCAAAGGGTCGGGGACCTACATCATTCTCGGCGGTGCGAACCGCTTCCCGTATCAGCTCGTCGTTCCCGCGAGCATCAAACAGCTCTCCGATCTCAAGGGAAAGCGATTCGCCGTTTCGCGCATCGGCTCCGCCGACCATACAGCGACAATGTTCGTTTTGCCGAAACTCGGCATCCAGCCGGATAAAGAATTGAACATTGTTCAAGTCGGCTCCGTGCCCAGCCGCTTCGCGGCGTTAGTCAACGGATCGGTGATGGGCGCGCTCCTTATCCCGCCCGAGACAGTGAAGGCGAAAGAACTCGGCTACCGGATTCTCGCCAATTTCGCGGATATCGATATCGAGTACCAGCAGAACGGCGTGTACACGACGCGGAGTTTTATCAACCGCAGACCCGATCTGATTCGCCGCTTCGCTACGGCATATTCGGAAGGCAACCACTACATCCACACCAATTCCGAAGGAACGCAGAAGATTATGCGCAAGTATCTCCAGGGCGAGGGAAAAGCGATTGAAGAAGCCTATAGTGAAGTTGTCGTAAAGGCCACGCCCAAGATTCCCTACCCAAGCAAACCAGGCATCCAGACGCTTTTGAATTTCATTGCGAAGACAACACCCGAGGCGGCAAACGCGAAGCCTGACGATTTCATCGACGTTCGTTTCGTCAAGGAACTTGAAGATAGCGGCCTTTACGCACGGCTCTATCGTTAAGAGAGGATTGCCGTTTTCACGGGAAACAAAAGTCGTGCGCTATCCAGCCCGAAATCGGCTTTAAGCCGACAGGCGTCAATTCAGCGTGCGCGGCGAGGTGTCTTCGCCAGGATCCGCAGAACCTGCGCCCAAGCGCAGCAGGTTGACAAGCATTTTTTCCCGCTCTTTGAGAGTCGGGGCTTCCAGCAAGGCCTGTTTCTCCGCTGGATGGAACGGCAACGAGACTCCCAACAGATTCACCAGTTCCAGTTCTGAAAAGCGCTCCGCGTGCTCGGGTTTCACTTGCATGCCGTGGGCTCGGCCGAATTCTCCCAACGCCTCGAGCACCTGCTTGCGATCACAACTCCAGCCTTCTGCGAGCGTCGCGTCGGGAAATTCTCTGTAGATCGCTCTAACCCTTCGGTAGCCACGCTGGAGCGGCAATTCTTCTTCGAAACGAAATCGGTTGATACCTTTGAGCTGAATAAAGAAACGGCCGTCCGGTAACTTTTCACATTGTTCAATGTAGCCCGCACAGCCGACCTTATAGAGATCCGGCGTCTCTTTGTCGGCGCCCGGCAGCGGCCTGTTATCCTGCTGTGGAGCGAAAGGCTGAATCATGCCGAAAATCTTGTCCGCATCCAGCGCGTCTTCCACCATGTTCCGATAGCGGGGTTCGAAAATATGCAGGGGCAAAATCGTGCCCGGCAAAAGCAACACTCCAGTCAATGGAAACACCGGCAGGTTTTCCGGAACGGTCATCTGTGGAATCGTCATCGTCACAAATTCTTTATAGGGCAAGCGCCAGGTCCGGTCAAGAATGAAACGCGTCGGGAGTCGCCACAGGAACGCGATCACAAGCCGCGTGCTATCCATCGACGCTTGCTATATGATCCTGGGGTATTCTAATTTGGCGGTGAATCTTTTTATCGCCGGCATTTCATTAGGCCCCGAAAAGGCCCTCATGCCTGAGTTTGTACCAATGGATATCGCTACCGCGAAAAGCTTTCTCGCTCAGCATCACTACGGCGTGCTCGCGACGCGGAGAAAAGACGGAAGCCCCCAAATGTCTCCTATAACGCCCGGGCTGGACGACGACGGCAGAGTCATCATCAGCAGCCGGGAAACTGCCTTTAAAGTAAAGAACTTGCGGCGTGATCCTCATGCTTCCCTGTGTCTTTACGGCTGGCTTTCACGGCGGCGGTTGGGTGCAGATCAATGGCGTTGTCGAGGTTATTTCTCTCCCCGAAGCGATGGCTTCGTTGGTTCATTTGCAACGCCAAGTCTACGGAGAACACAAGAGCTGGTCCGAGTTCTACCAACGGATGGAGCGGGAGCGCCGCCTCATCATTCGCATTTCAATAGAGAGCGTCGGTCCGCTCCGCAGAGGATGAAGATGTTTCGAATTGTTTTCACCGACCCAGCGTCGCCAACACGCGGTCATGTCTTCGATTGGCGAGCCGGGATTCTCGCCGCATTACTGATTTCTTTTCTATTCCTCCCGCCGGCGCGAACCCCCGCCCAGGAGCCAACCGATTCCACTGCGGGACAACTCCTCGTCGCCAGTGCTGAAATGAGAGATCCTCGATTTGTCGAGACCGTTATCTATGTGGTGAAGCACAACTCTGAAGGCGCGTTCGGCCTCGTCATCAACCGGCCTTTGGCGAAAGGTCCCATTGAAGACTTACTCAAAGGTTTCGGCACCAACAGCAAAGGAGCAAAAGGGGAAATCGTCGTTCACTATGGAGGGCCGGTCGGCAGCAGCCAGGGATTCGTGCTGCACAGTGACGATGTCCTATTGGATAGTTCCATCAAGGTGAAAGGCGGACTTGCCGCGACATCGGACGCCAAGCTTATCGAGGCCATCTCACACGGAAAAGGTCCAAAGCAATTTTTGTTCATGTTGGGCTACGCGGGTTGGGCGCCGGGGCAACTCGAAGCAGAACTCAAAGCGAGTGCGTGGTACGTTGTTTCCGGAGACAAGGCGTTGATCTTCGGCAAGGATGCGGACAAAAAGTGGCGCCAAGCTATGGACAAGCGGCAGATCTCGCTGTGAGTGTCCATTCGGCCATCATTTTGACATCAGATGAATCGAGATTCTTCGCTGCGCCAGCCTCTGTGAAAACGTGTTGCGCGTGCTTGAAGGATCGGTATCGCGGATGAAGGTGAATCTACGCCGTGGCGGGAATCTTACGGGCGAAGGGCATATCTCTCTGTCATCGGCAACGAGCCGCACATCTTCATGATCTTGCCGCTGGCGGACTAACAACACCGGCTTCATTATGATGACATCTTACTTGAAACAGTTTGAACCTTTTGAACGGTTTGAACAGTTCAATTCGTTTGAGCGGTTCAAATCGTTCGAAACGCAAAGTTGGCGCAATGCCCCGCGGCCCGGCCCGGAGAAACTATGATACGGATCGCCGTTCCCGATCTTATCTCTAATTCTTATTTTCCCGCCGTCGTTGCCGTCGAGCTTGGCTTCTTTAAATCTGAGGGTCTCGACGCCAGCATCGACCTGTTGTTTCCCGTCCCCAAAACTTACGCAGCTCTGCGGGACGGCGATCTGGATTTTGTCGTCGGTTCGGCGCATGCAACCCTGTTGGCGTTTCCCGATTGGCAAGGCGCAAAGCTTCTGGCGGCTGTTGCCCAGCATACCTATTGGTTTCTCGTGATTCGCAGCGACCTAAAACCGAAGCATGGCGACTTGAGCGTTGTCAAAGGCCTGCGCATCGGCGCGGCGCCCGGTGTCAATCTGAGTCTGCAGCGGCTACTCGTTGAAGCGGATATCGATCCGGAAAGAGACAATGTGCAGATCGTGCCTATTCCGGGAGCCGCCGGCCCGAATGTTTCTTTCGGTTTGTCGGCGGCAAAAGCATTGGAAGATGGTAAGCTCGACGGCTTCTGGGCCAACGGCATGGGCTGCGAAGTGGCGTTGCGCCGCGGCGTGGGCACGATGGTTCTCGACGTGCGCCGAGGCGACGGACCGGCGGCGGCGCGGCATTATACGTTTCCCGCATTGGTGACGACGGAGAAAAGAATCCAGAATGAGCCGGCGACAGCGGCCGCCGCTATTCGCGCGATCATGAAAGCGCACAAGGCGCTCCGCGAAGACGTTAACCGCGCGACCGAAGTCGGCAAGAAAAGATTCCCGCCATCGGAGGCCGAACTGATTGCCGAACTCATCCGGCGCGACCTTCCGTACTACGATTCCACCATCTCCGAGGTAACCGTCGCCCACATGAATCGTTTCGCTCAGGATATCGGGCTGCTTTCAGCGCCGGTTCCGTACCAACAGGTGGTCGCGACTCAGTTCAGCCATCTGTGGAAAGAGCCGGTCTGATCTCGCGGCGTTGTAACCGAATGAAGCCTCGCATACTGCTTATCCATCCCCCCATCTACGATTTTTCCGCCTACGATTTTTGGTTGAAGCCGTACGGCATGCTCCGCGTCGACCTTCAAAGAGTTCTTATCCGATGAGACCCCATTCGACTGTGCCTTTGTACAAACTGGAATGACCTATTGGTATCTCGGAGTTGAAGAAGTCATCGCCGATCTGCGCCAACAATCGCCACGTGCCAAAATCATTCTTGACAACGTATACGCCACGCTGTGCGCGCCGCACGCGCGAACGCTCGGCGCCGATCTCGTTGTCGAGGGACTGGATCTGACTCCCCTGTGGAAGTTCCTTGAAATAGTTCCGCAGGAGAGCTCCTTGCCCTTGTGGGAACTATACCCGCAGCTGAACACCGGGGTCCTGAAACTGGCCGATGGCTGTCCCTTCCGCTGCACTTATTGCTCGGTGCCGCAGGTTTATCCGAAGTTTCATGTGCGGCCGCTGCATCGTTCATTGGCTGAGGTGGAGTCGCTCATTCGCTGCGGGGCGGAACAAATCGTCTTTTACGACGATGCGCTGCTTTTCAAGCCCGACGAAATCCTGATCCCTTTTCTAAAGGCCGTGTTGCAGGCACGATTCAAAGTAAAATTTCACACGCCGAACGCGATCAACGCCCGGTTCGTCAGCCGCAAGCTGGCAGACTTGATGATCGAGGCGGGTTTCACGAATATCTATCTCGGCTTCGAAAGCAGCGCCTACGCCTGGCAAAAGAAGACCGGCGGGAAAGTCTATTCCGGAGAACTTGCAATGGCGGTCGACAATCTTATCCGAGCCGGAGCAGACTCGCGCGATCTTCATGCTTATATCATCGCGGGTCACCCGCTGGCCGACGAGCAGCAGATGGAGAAATCCATGCGTTTCGCTAGCAGCCTTGGCGTTCGCGTGATGCTTTCCGAATTTTCGCCGATCCCCGGAACGCCCGATGGCGAGCTCTGTCGCCGCCGGGCCGATCTGGACGAACCGCTTAATCACAACAAGACCGCGTTCACTCTGCTTTCGCTGGGTGAAACCGAGGTCAATCGTCTAAAAGATCTTGCCCAGCAATTGAATCATGAGGCTTGCAGCATAAGAACTCAAGAAACACTTCTACTTCAGCCGTTGAGTCATTCAACCGCCCCGTGAGCTACCCGATGGATTCGCCTGCCCTCAATCTCGTCTTTAGGACTCCGTTCGTGGCCCGCAACTTTGGTCTGGGGAACCTTTTGTCGAAACGGGTGTCTAATAACTCTGAGCCGATGGTGTCGGATGGGATCAGCGACGCGGATTGCGTCCGGAGGCTGCAGCGGGGTGAAACAGACGCCTTCGAGATTTTGGTCCGCCGGCACCAGAAGGCGATCTTCAATCTGATTTACCGGATGTTGGGTGACTATGATGAAGCCGCAGAGATTGCTCAAGAGACTTTCCTTTCAGCATATCGGTCCATCGGGCGGTTCCGTGGGGAGGCAAATTTTTCCACCTGGCTTTATCGCATCGCGCTCAATCACGCGAGCACGCGGCGCAAAAGCATGGCCAACCGGCAACAGCGGACCGTATCCTTAGAAACAATGGAGCCAGTATGCGGTCACGGCCTTGATCCGGCGGAAATTGTGGCGCAAAAAGAAATTCAGGATCGAGTACAGAACGCTTTGAACAGCCTCGAACCCGACGATGCGATGATTATCTTGCTGAAAGATCTTCAAGATATACCCTATGAAGAGGTCGCCCGAGTCCTGGAAGTCCCCGTGGGCACCGTAAAGTCCCGGCTTCACCGGGCCAGGCAAGCTCTGAAATCGCGACTTGCCCCTTTCTTTTATTCAAGCAGGACAAGATTATGAATTGCCAAGAAGTCCAAGAACGCCTTTCAGAATATCTCGAGCAATCGCTCGATGATGCCAGCATGAGGACGGTCGACATTCATCTCTCATCGTGCCGCCTGTGCCGCGCTGAAGCGGACAGCTTGGTTCGGTGCATTCAGAATATAGCTGGCCTACCCACGGTTGAGCCGCCTTTAGGTTTTGCGCAGCGCGTGATGTCCCATGTCCGAGAGATCGAGGCGAGACCAAGCGTTTGGGAGCGATTGTGGTTTCCGCTCGGAATCAAGATGCCGATTCACGCCACGGCGATAATCCTGATTGGAGTCCTCGCGGTTTACCTGCTGGAAAAAGGAGAGCCGCACAAAAATTTGTTGACGACACCGGGCCAAGTCGCTTCACGGTCAGAAAAACAAGAGCCCGCCGAACCTGCGGCTCCTGCAAACTCGCTTCCGGATACGAAGCAATCGACACCCGTGGGCCCCGTGCCCCCGCCTTCCCTCAGCGCTCCCTTAGCAAAGGAAAAATCCGGTGCTGGCAAGGCGTCGCGCTCGAGGGAAAAGAAGCAGCCGCCAAGCGCTCCGGCCGAGATCGCCGTGCCTACGCAATCGCCAAATAGCGCTGCCAATGAACCGGTTGAGACAAGATCGCTTTTTGAAGAAGGACGCACGGGCAGCCTGCAATCGCTGTTGCCGATTGATCCGAGAAGACGAGCGCGAGGCGTCATCTCCGGCACGCCCGTCGTAAACCCGGCGATGCCGCGGATCGGCACTGGCACGTTTTCACCGCCTTCGGAATTAGAACCCGATTCATTGAGAGCTGGATCGCTGTCGCTGCTGCCCTTGGCCGATTACGAGCTGGTTGTACGACGCCGGCCACCGCAGCAAGATCAAGCCCTGAGAGACAACCTCAGCGCTTCGCGAAAGCGGTCAGAAGCGGCAACGGCGGACAGACCGCAGCCGACGCTCAGTGGGATCGAGCGGCTGATGGCTATGATCCCCGATAGTACGCGGCCGCAAACCGTCTGGGTCAGTCTCGCCCCAAGTCAATTCCAACAATTCAAAAAAGATCTGGTCTCACTGGGAACCATCGAATCAGAATCGACAACTTCGTTCCGAGATCTGGAATTTGCGTCCAAAACCGAGAGCGAAATCCTCATCAAACTCACCATTCTCCCGGGGTCGGAGACGAACCGCGGCATCCCCACCGTCGACCGATAGAATGATAAACTGAGGCCCTACGGGATTTTATTGGTGGCGGTTTAAGATATATGGGGAAAGCGCCTACCCAACGAAGAGAGTAAACCGCGCGCCGTTTAGGTTGGTAACAGCCTTAGGATTAAGAATATGGCAATCCGGGCAAAGAACTCGTTGCGCGATTTCCCAATTGACCGGCGGTAAGGGATTCAATTCACGGATCTGGTCAAGCGTGAAGAATCCGGCATGATCCACTTCACGGCCGTCGGCCTTCGGCTCACCGCTGACGAGCCTCAGAAGCATCACGACATAGACGCCGTTACCTTGCTCCGGATCGTAGCGGTTACGCAATCCCAGAACCCCCTCCACCTCAGCCACCACCCCGGCTTCTTCTTGCACCTCGCGCACAACGGCTTGCTCAATGGTTTCGTCGGGTTCAATAAACCCGCCGGGGAGCTGCCAGTTGCCTCGACCGTGACGAGAGGCCCGGCGAACCATGAGAAGGTGACCCCCGCGCACCACGGCTCCGCCGACTCCGATGTTGTATCCTGTATTGTAACGTTGCGGTATTGGCATTCGCGCTAACCTCGCTTGATTCCCCTATCGCGCTTATAAGTCCGCCTCCCGACGCGTGTCAAGAAAGCAATGCTTGCTAGCTATGAGATCAACCCGGGGAGGTCCAATTGATGCTAAAAAAAAGCGGCGGGTTGTCAGCCCGCCTCCTGAAGAGAAAAAGGACGGCAAAGAGAATTTATCCGATGGGTCCTTCGCCAGTCATTTCATTTACTAATTATAACTACCGTTATGTGACGATGTTTACGGTTAATCCCCCAGATATCTGGTATCGAAAACGCTTCCACTTTTGCCCACTTGAAAACCCGAGATTTTTGCAATAATTTTGCAAATAGGAAGTAATTGCAATAACATTTCACGGAATTTACTTCCGAAGCCGTGAGAACGCTCCTAGTGTCAGTACACCGGCTTAAGGGGGTCGAGACCATTGGGCAAAGCATCATTAGCAAAAGACAAGAAGCTGGAACTCCTTGAGTCGTCGTGTCGACAACGAGGTGTCCCGGTGACCGTGCAACGCCGAGCCATTCTGAGCGCGCTCGTTGACCGTGACGATCACCCGACGATCGATCAAATTTTCGCAGATGTAAAACAGCGCATCCCCGGCGTATCTCGGACGACCGTCTATCGGGCGCTCGAAACACTGGTCGAACTGGGAATCGCCAAAAGAACGAAGCACTTCGAGAGTGCCGCTCGATTTGACGGCAACACCGAGCGTCACCACCATCTGGTCTGCATTCGCTGTAATAAGGTTATTGATTTCGACGATCCTGAGCTTAGTGGACTGCCACTACCCAACATGCGTCGCACCGGCTTCGAGATTACTGACTTCTCCGTATACTTTGAAGGCTTGTGTCCGAACTGCAAGGATCTCTCGAACGAAACTCAGCAATCAAAACAATCGCGTAGAAGCAATCAACGCTAAGAAATTAAGGAGAATAGGGACGGCATTTCTACATTAGAAGGAAAACCGTTGTGCGTAATAATCCTGCATACGATCCCACGGACCCGAGATATTTTGACGAAACCGATCTGCGTTCGGAAGTCGAGCGCGTTTTCAGCCTCTGCGCCGACTGCCGAATGTGCGTAAAATTTTGCGGTAGCTTTCCCAAGATGTTCGACGCCGTCGACAGCTACTGCACGGACGACAAATACGCGGAAGTGGACGCCAAAAAGCTGAAACCGCAAGACGTAAATCAGGTGGTGGATCTCTGTTTTCAGTGCAAGCTTTGTTACATCAAGTGTCCGTATACGCCGGGCGATCATGACTGGTCAATCGATTTTCCTCGCTTGATGGCCAGGGGGAAGGCTCAGCAAGTCAAGCAGAAGGGCGTCTCCCGAGGAGATAAATTTCTGGGCAACCCCGATTGGGTTGGCAAGATTGGTACCTTGACTTCACCGTTGGCCAACTGGGCCAACGAAAGCCGCCTCCATCGTCAATTCATGCAAACCCTGCTGGGCATCCACAAGGACAAGAAGCTGCCGCCGTTTGCGTCGAAGACGCTCGCCTCGCAGTTCTCGTCGCTTCGGAAAGAACCACAAGGAGAACCGACCGCCAAAATCGCTTTCTTCTCCACTTGCTATGTCAATTACAATCAGCCGGAGCTGGGAACGGACACCTTGGAAGTCATGGCACACAACAATGTGGACGTGGCGTTTGCTTACGAACGCTGCTGCGGCATGCCTCTCTGGCACAACGGAGACATGGATGCGGCAATCGCGGCGGCGCGGCAGAATGTGACGAGTTTACTTAGGTTCGTTGAAGAGAGCCGAACCATTGTGGTAACCAATCCAACCTGTTCGCAAATGATCCGGGTGGAATATCCAAGATTATTAGGAACGGATGAGGCGAAGAGGCTTGCGGGTCACACGATGGATCCCATGGAGTTTCTCGCGCGCCTGGCCGCCGAGGGAAAACTCAAGAAAGATTTTCAAACCAGCGCTGGCAAGGTGAACTATCACATGCCATGTCACCTGCGGGCGCAAAACATCGGTTACAAGACGCGAGACGTCCTCTCGCTCTTGCCCAAAACCAAAGTGAACGTGATTGAAGAATGCTCCGGTCACGACGGCACTTGGTCCATGAAAAAAGAGAACTTTGAGAACTCGCTTAAATGGGGTAGCCGGGCCTTCAATCAGATGGCCGAAGGTGAGCCGAATGTCACCTGCTCCGACTGCCCGCTGGCCGCGATTCAGATCGAACAGGGCGTCGGCCGCCGGCCGCTGAACCCGATGCAAATACTGGCAAAGAGTTATCGAGGCGAGCCGGTCGCTTAGCCCTTTGGGGATCCACTTGAAGCCAAATCAACGCTTGTTCGTGCCACGTAAACTAGATTAAGAAGCTGAAGGTCCGTAAGTAACCAGTAATTCTGATCGCGCTGTCAGAGCAGAGACAATTAGACAGGATGGCAAGAAGGAGACGAAGAAAGCGCGACTTCGTGTTGGCCAGTGCCGTTTCGCTGCAAGCCACAAACTTCCGCGACGGCGTCCCGATACAAAAGCCAATGCCCCAGTGCTGCCTCCATGGCCCGGACAACTGGGCCGCGCCTTCTGGGCGCAACGTGGTCGAGTATCGCCTTCCACGCCGACTGACGGTGACCGCCTTCAACCCGCCTGTGCGCTTTGGTTAAGGCCAGGTGCTCGACCGCGAGGCCATAATGCTTTACCAACGGATGCTCCTCCAGCGGCGGCGTTGAGGCTGCCGTCGACGGATCAAAAACCGCGCCGTCGTCTTTCGTGCCCTCGATAAAGATCGTCACGATTGCCGCTGCGACTTCCCAGCCGTAATGTCGGATAGCTTCGTCGAGAAAATCTCGATACCTTTTTGCGGCCGGAAGAAGTTGCACGTACTCGAATCGGCTGACATCCATTCCCAGGCCACGCGGATATTCAAGAAACAGTCTTGGATGCGGGCTTCCGGCGACCAGACCACCGGTCTCTTCCTCATAGAGATTTTCCGCCAGGCTGCGGCGGACCTCCGGAATCGGGCAGCGCACATAGGCCCAGCCCACCATGACCGGAAAGTCCCGAACATAGGTCGCGTACTCCTGTTCAAAATGAAAATGGAGCCGTTCCTTGGCAATCTTGCCGGAAGTAAAAAAAGGCCAGGCCCAATGATCCTTGCGCTTCATGACGGCCAGCAATTGCTCGCGAAAAGTTTCCCGATCCATACAGTCTCTCGTTGATTATCGGCCTTAGCAATCGACGAGGAGCAACCGGCATGCCAGGTAGAGCACCTTGATTTTGCTGATTTTATCGACGGCGGGTGACTGGCATAACAGCCATCTTGTCAGGCCATAGGGACAAATCGGGCCGGATTGGCTTTCGTCAACCGAAAGGAATAGGGAACAATCTAGGAAGCGCCTGCCTTGGTTCGCATGGTTACAAACTCTTCCGCACCGGTCGGATGAATACCGATGGTCGCGTCGAACTGGGCCTTGGTCGCACCGCAGTTCATTGCCACGGCCAGTCCCTGGATGATCTCACCTGCGTCGGGTCCGACCATGTGGCATCCTACGACTTTGTCCGTTGCTTGATCGGCGATGATCTTCATCATGATATTCTCATCTCGGCCGGTCAGAGTGTGCTTTAGCGGTCGAAAGCTGGTCCTGTAAACGTCGATGGTTTTATATCGTTCGCGCGCTTGTGCCTCAGTCAACCCAACGGTTCCAATGTTCGGCGTGCTGAAGACGACAGAAGGAACATTGACGTAGCTCGGTTTCATCGGATTGTTATTGAAAAGGGTCTCGCCCACGGCGCGCCCTTCGGCGATGGCAACGGGCGTTAACATGAGTCGATCCGTGCAATCACCGATAGCATAGATGCTGTCGACATTGGTTTTGGAGAAGTCATCCACCACGACCGCGCCGTCATTTTTTACTTCCACTCCAGCCTTCTCAAGCCCGAGAGACCGGGTGTTCGGCACACGGCCGGTAGCGTAAAGAATCTGATCAACCTCTACTTCCATTCCGCCCGTAAGCGTGGCGCGCAAGCTGCTCCCCACCTTCTCGATGCTTTCGACATCGGTGTTGAATCTTAGATCGACTCCCCGCTTCCGCATCTCCTCAGCCAAAGTCTTCCGGCAATCGTCGTCGAACCCACGGAGAAATAGCGGGCCACGGTAAAGCTGCGTGACCTCCACGCCGAGGCCGTGAAAGATGCCGGCGAACTCAACACCGACATAACCGCCGCCGACGATGATGACTTTCCGGGGCAACTTGGGCAAATAAAACGCCTCATTCGATGTAATTGCGTGCTCCGAGCCGGGAATCTTCGGCACCACCGGCCAACTCCCCACGGCGACGAGAATGTATTTCGCGGCAATTCTCCTTCCATCGACGACAACCGTATGAGGATCTATGATCTCCACGTGATTTTCGATGATTGTGACTCCGGATTCCTGCAGTAACTTACGATAGACACCATTGAGCCGCATGATCTCCTTATCCTTATGCGCAATCAACGTCGCCCAATCGACGCGTCTCTCCCCAACCGTCCAGCCAAACCCGGCCGCGTCCTCGAAATCCTCGCTGAAATGGGAAGCATACACGAGCAATTTTTTCGGAATACAGCCGACGTTGACACAGGTGCCGCCCAGATATCTCTCTTCCGCCACCGCGACTTTGGCGCCATAGCCGGCCGACACGCGGCTAGCGCGCACCCCACCCGAGCCGGCGCCGATGGTGAAGAGGTCGAAATCGTACTGAGCCATGTTTCAATCACCTTTCCCGTTTGTAGTCGTCCGATAATAATCGGCACTTAACGGTTCCACAACCGCCAACTTGGAATGTCACCCGCGGCTGTGTTAAGGAGAATCCGCGAGCAAAACATTCATGGCCGAGAAAAAATCGAACAAAGCGCCTGGGGCGCCCCGGAAACGCAGAAAGCTAGCGGGAAAATCCACCGGCCTTAGTCCTGCGGAACTTCTCGCCACGTCGGCAACTTCCAGCGTCAGCGAATTGCAAAAGACGATCGAAGACGACGGTGGCAAAGTTCTCGCGTCCTACCGCGAGCCGTACGGTGGCCAATGGCTGATCCTCGCAACGCTTCCGATCGAGCAAGTGGAGCCAACTCCCTACCAACGAAATCTTTCCGATACCCATGTCCGCAAGCTGGAATCCGTCATCGCCAAGCTCGGGCGGTTCTTGGATCCCATCATCGTTGTCTGCGGCAAAAAAAACCCCGACGGAGTCCGTTACTGGACCCCCAACGGCAATCATCGGCTCTCCGCCCTGCGCACTCTCGGCGCCAAATGTATTACGGCCATCGTCGTGCCGGAAGAATCAACCGCCTATCAAATCCTCGCGCTGAATACCGAAAAGGCCCACAATCTTCGCGAGCGCGCGCTCGAAGTCATCAAAATGTACCAAGAACTCTCCACATTCGATGACATGACAGAGGAAAAGTATGCACTGGAGTTCGAAGAAGCCGCGCTTATCACCCTCGGCGTCTGTTATCTTGAGCGCCCGCGCTTCAGCGGCGGAGCTTACCACCCGATACTTCGACGCGCCGACGAATTCTTGAAAAAGCCGCTGCGCGCGGCGCTAGAAATTCGCCAGGCCCGCGCCAAAGCGGTCATGGAACTAGACGATCTCGTCGTCCAGAAAGTCGAAGCTCTTAAATCGAAAGGCCTCACCAGTCCCTATCTCAAAAGCTTCGTCGTCGCACGCATCAACCCGATCCGCTTCCGCCCCAAAGACGCCGCCCCGCTCAGCTTCGACGAAGTGCTGGATCGAATGACCAAGGCGGCGGCGAAGCTGAATGTAGAGAAGGTGAAAGTCGAAGATCTGGCAAAGTCGGGCGGTGCGCCGGAGGAATGAGGCCGACGAGTCTCTGGTTGACAGGATTGTGGTTGTATCTCACGCCCTGGTTCTGGCTCGCCTGGGAGCTGAGATGGCTTGGCGCGTTACTAGAGACGCCTGAGCTAGAATGACTCAATTGCTTATTGAGCAATCTCATCGCTGCGAGAGAATCTCGGCGAATTTTCTAAGAAGCGCGTTAAACCGCACCGGTTCATCGACGAATAGCGCGTGACCCGCCTCTCGAAAAATTTCAACCTGAGTCCCAGGCCGATTTTTCTGCAGATTCAGGGCCTGCGCTTCGAACTGCGGGGTCACCGCATATAGGAGCGGCTTGGTGAAGGAATGCGCAATCTGTTTCCAGTGAGTGCGGGGGAACGGATAGGACAACAAGCTAACACTCTCATCGAGGGTCATTCGCTTGGCGTCTCGGATCAGCTCGTCTATTTCCGCCTTTGGTCGCGTCGTCTTGAAGATAGCGCGGACGAATTCACCTAAGGTCTTATCCCGATCCTTACGCAGCTGCTCTACGAATCTTCCGTCTGATGGAGGCGCGGGCTCCTCGCCGACAGAACTGTCTACGATGACCAACCCGGCGATGCGGTCAGCGCCAAACATGCTGATGTATTGGAGCGTCTCGATCGCCCCCAGCGACCAGCCGACGAGCAACACTCTGGAAAACGGTTGAAGGAATTCGTGAATATCGGCAGCGCGGCGTTGCGCCGTAAAACCTTTAGCCGGAACATCGGATTCGCCTTGGCCGCGTGGATCGAGTGCCAGCGCGTGATAGCGACCACCTAGTTCCTCTAGCTGTTTACGCCACAAACTGGCCGGCATGCACCAGCCGGGAATCAATGCGATTGTCGGTTGGCTGCTATCGCGTTGTTTCAGCCCTGCCTCGATAATTGACAGATTGACTCCATCGCTCGTCTGAAAGGTGTGCCGCATGAGAGATTCAGCAGCGCTCGTCATGCCGACGTTTCCTGCCACCATCAGGAGACAGGTTCCAATCAATAATCTTCGCAGCACGGCGATCGATAGACTACCGATTAGCTATTATCAGTCCCGACTGTCTACCTTTCCAGTGGTAACCGAATGGAAAAGGAAGCTCGGCGAGGTCGGGCTTAGCCTTGTAGGCGGCGTCAAGATCGGGCTGATAGCCGTAGCGCAATCCTTTCATCGTAGGCTTGTTGTACCGACCATAGAGTTTCACATGCCAGGGCGGCTGGTTCAAAAAGCGAAAGGGAATCCCCGTGTCGTCTTGAATCACAAAATCCGCCGTAGCGAGGATTATCGCGCGGACCTTTTCGAATTGATTATCATGGAGCAGGTACGACGCGGACTTGAGCAAAGCCGTGGCCGGTCTGTGCTGTCCGACCCAATCCAGAAAACCCGGATAGAACTCAAGGGCTTTGTCTGTCGCGTCCAGGGAAATGTAATACAGCTGTTGCGGCGTTCCGCCATTGGCGCCGACAAAATCGATACGCACGCTGCGCATGATTCTGCGAGGGTGTTGGGTCGCATCCGGCGCATCGTACGCGCGGGTCAAGTCTGGAAACAGATCGATGGGCTCGATGCGCACGATGCGCAAATTCATCAAGGCCATCATCGTCGCCATTACCGGCACCGTCCCCCGAAGCCAAGGGGTCGTGAGCTGTTTATTCATGTAATCGGTGATGAAATAGTTGCGCTGGAAGATATCGTGAAAAGCATCGCGCACGTCTTGAAGCAGCTTACCGAACTGAGCCGGCGTGACAGATTCAAGGTCCGGAAGCGTCCCCGGTCTTTCGAGACTGAAAAAAACATAGCGGGGATGATCCGGAAACAATATGTAGGCGTTGAGAAAGTCCGGCCCGCTAAAGGGATACAGGAGCGTCCTGTTCTGAGCGTTCTGTATCTTCACCTCGTGGGCCCGCCAACTTTCGGTAGCAGAAATGCGGTTTCGTACCTGGCTCCATTGCGACGCCATCCACTTTTGGTGCTCGGCAAACACTTCGAGCTTGGTCAGTCGTTCGATAGCCGGATCGTCGACCACGGGTGAAATGCCGGCCAATATTTGCGCCGTGGCAGTCGCGCGCCGATTAAACTCAATATTGTCTCCTGCCCTTGCGTTCGTCAGGCCCAAGCCTAAGACGAACACGAGAATTAAGCTCTTCAAATACGCTTTTACAGACCAGAAATCTGATCTCATGGTTCTCCTTGGTAAAAACACGATGCTATTATAGCTTTTAACCTCAAACTCCGCATCCGTCTCCCGTTTGACGATGACTGCTGTTATTTTCATCAAAGACCAGGATCTTAGGCGACATCGCCGCCCTTTCCAACCTCTGCTCATTGCGATAAAAAGAGGACCACTCAAATAATTTATTTCGGGGATGATTCAATGTCAGGTTGGAAAGCACGCATAGGGTATCTCTCACCATCGGTTTTCGAAACGCCGTCGGATTGGGACCTCATCCTTCCCAAAGGTTTCACCATCGTAGCTTCCGGCCTAAACGTTCAATCGCATACAACGGAAGAGTTCAACAAGGCAATCGATGCACTGGAAGCCGGGCTGGGTATTTTCGTCGCCGAAGAGTGCGATGCTATTTTATTGGGAGGCATCACTCTTGGGACCCAGCGGGGCTATGAGGCGGAACAAGAAGTGGTCACGAAATTATCCCAGCGCATCGGCCTCCCCATCAGCACCGGCATGAATGCCAGCGTCGAGGCGCTGA
>WNGN01001698.1_pt1 | contig 23824 bp, 23 predicted proteins | sample 5400561 | NCBI WGS metagenome assembly WNGN01 (sample SAMN13153379, study PRJNA577476) | soil metagenome | isolation source: 115 cm soil or saprolite under Garry oak tree replicate 2 | place: USA:California | collected 2016-06-15 | reverse complement strand
CGCCGGCGATGGTTTGATGCGTTGAATACTCCAAGAGAGATGATAGAGGCAGCTATCAGAAGAGGGTTGGATGGGATGATAATAACCGACCACGACAGCGTCGAGGGAGGGCTTGCCGGGAGAAAGGTTGCCCGAGGGTACAAGGGATTCTATGTAATCCCTGGCGCCGAGGTTACCAGCAAAGCTGGACACATTCTCGCAATTGGTGTGCAAGAGAACGTTCCGAAAGGTCTCTCCCTCGAGGAGACGATTGATAGAATCCATGGCCTCGGAGGAATCGCCATTGCGTCCCATCCCTTCTCAAGCCGGGTGAGTCCCTCACTCGGGGAGGGTTGCTTGAAGACAGACGGAGTCGAGGTCTTCAATGCAATGAATAGGGGCGTAGAGAACTGGAAGGCATCTTCACTCGCGGAGGGACACAGGCGACCGAAGACCGCGGGGAGCGATGCTCACTGGGCCAGTGCCATCGGAAACGCGGGGATAGTTTGCAATGACCCCTTGGAGGATATTGCGAAAGGGAGGACCGGTCTGTTTGGAGACTACACCAGCATGCTTGACGTGCAGGTCTTCCATTTTCGACAGCTGGTATCCGCATTGGCAGACAAGCCTATCTGATCGGCAAGGTCATCATTGGATTCTGGTTGACCGCGAACCGATCCTCGCTACTGGAATCGCTTTCACGCAGGTCGCTATCCGTGCTAGTCTTCTTCAGTGCCGCGGGTAAACATGCTGTCTGGGAATATTGATTTCATATCTGACTACCTCGCGAAATGCTATCCCAAATTTCTCTCTGAATAACTTTCGGCGAAGACCTCGCGTTGACAACCGTTACACCCAACCGAGAACTCAGCCTATGATAAAGATCAAGCCTCCCAGCATAGTCCTTTAGCGTGGGAAGATCGGGCTTACGCTGGAACGCGACCTCGGGATCAATATCCATGAAGAAGGCAAAATCCGGCCTTGGGAAGAGGCGAAGAAGTTTGAAGCCAAGCCTCGCCCTACCCGGTCCATCATGAAGGCCGAACATCCCATCCACGAGCATGTCCAAAACGTATCTGTCGCATATGACCGAACGGCCTAGCAGCATAGGAAACATGAGCTTCAACCCAGTCTTCACAACGTTCTCCAACTGGGTCAGAATACACCAGAGCGAAGCCAGGCCTTCCTTTCCGCGTAGCCGTGTCTCCACGATGTATGATCCTCCACCGATGTGATACTTGGCGTAACCCAACCTTCGAAAGACCACAAGCAACGGCAGGGATAGAACTGGCCTCCAACGACACCGAATGTGCAACACCCTAACCCTATCTTTCGCGAGCTGCTCTTCTAGGAGGTGGATCTGAGTCGACTTCCCGCTACCATCAACACCAGAAAAAGCAACTAGGAGCCCGCGATGGAACTTCATGACCTTTAAAGTCCTTGTCAACCCTCAGTTCTAAGCATTCAGTAGAGCATCGATTTTTTTCAATCGCGGTAATCACAAATGCATCCAAGGATATCCATGCCCACCCGCCCATAAAGCTCCGGAATTGGATAAATACCGGACAGAGGATCGCTAATCAGAACGAGCAGAGGCTGGGCGAGCTGGATCTGACAATCATTGGAACATTCGCTGGATCACCCGCCCTTCTGAAGGGAACACCGGCCGTGCAAAGATGCCTGCATTCTCGGGCGGAGCGGGTTGCGTTGTCTCTTGGGTCAGCAGTTATTGCTCACTCCTTCTCGTCTGACAAGTAGGTCCATAGACTCGTGAAGCTAAACTTTCTCGAAGAGATAGGCGGAGTGAAAACCGCGCGCAGAGAAGCTGAATCGCTTTTACTAGCCAGAGCCTTGTTGAAGAACAAAAGAGTATCAGTTAAGGACGAGGCGCGAATGCTAAAACTTGTCGAGAAGAACAAGGTTCTACTCAGAGCAGCGGATCTCCTTTTCCTTCCTCGGCAGAGTGTCGACGAGGCCAAGAAAGATGCTGCTGAAGCCTTCAATCTATACGACCAGATGAGCAGGGTCTTTAATGAACATGGAGTTGATTTCGTCGCGATAAAATCGTTCGACTCGCTCCCAGACATAGGACATGACATTGACCTACTCGTCCCTTCAGCCACGCAGCTCAGCCAAGCGGAGAAGCTTCTCCTAACCGAGTACAAGGTCCGCCCGCAGGGACTGACACACTGCGACAGACTACTCGGAAAGTTTAGCTGCTTTCTCCCAGGATACAAACATGACTTTGAACTATATCCAACCATCAGCCAACTGGGGGAATTCCACCTAGACCCTGCCGAGGTTCTCCGCTACCGCAGGAAGGTAGTGGTGGAGGGACGAGAGGTATGGATGACCTCGGACTCTGATAGAGTTCTGATCAGAGTTATTCATGCAATGTTTCGCCACAACTTCCTCAAACTCTCGGACATACTCGATTTCTTAAAGCTGATTGAAACTGCCGACCGCGACGAGGTTCTGCAAAAGATCGACAATGCTCAAATCGGCGACGCATTCATCTTTTATCTCGCGTCAATAGACCGATTCCTCAAGTCTTGTCAGGCAGAAAATGCCCGCTTCCTGGATCTTCAGAAGCAGGCGGAAGTAAGGTTCGGGAGAGATCGACTGTCCTTCCTAAGGCGTGACAGGCTGGTCCTCCCATACAGGATCTCAACCGTAGCAATCATTCTCCTCTTCCTCCTCAAGGGAGCAAGAGAGGCTACTCAAAAAAGACGGAGAAGCTCGCTGTCATGCTTGGCCGCCCCCTCCCTCATCATCCTCGACTTCTTGAGCGCAGCAGTAAGAGCTGGAGGAAGGGGCGGGGTCTGGTGACGGCCCGTTTCGTAAAGCTGAGGAGGCCAGACAGATCTGGCAATGTTACTAACCCAGAGGGGAGCTACGATCTCCGCAAACAAAATCAGAGTCAATTTTCCATACCTGGAGCCACAGACTGTTCGACTTGTAAATCGTCTGTGAGCAGCACGCTTGCGTTGCACCTTCGACATCTATTGGACCCCACGCCTACTCGAACTCGAAGAGTTTTCCGCGTCGAAAGCTTGACGCAAAGAGTTCTAATCCGCGAGGCCCCGTAAAATGGATGTTCTCGTATTAGGGATAGATTCAGCTTCGCCCTACCTAATTCAAAGATGGATTGACAAGCTTCCGAACATTCGGTCAATTTTCGAGCGCGGGGCGCAAGGGATTCTACAGTCGATAGTTCCTCCAGAAAGCGTTCCTGCTTGGCAGTGCTTTGCAACCGGCAAGAATCCGGCCAAGATCGGCGTCTATGGTTTCCTCTACATCGGACGGGATAGGAAGCTGAAGAGTGGCAAGACCACGGCCGAACTAGGCTGCTTCTGGGACATATGCTCGAAGAAGGGAATGAAGGTAGGAGTCTTCAACTTTCCCGGAACGTATCCTCCATATTCCGTAAACGGGTTCATGGTCTCAGGCTTTCCTGTTCCTCACGGCAAAGTCTGGTCCTACCCAGAGGACTTGATGAGGAAGATAAATTCAGCGGTTGGCGGTTACGAGATTGACGTCCCGCTTTCGAAACCATCTGACATGAAGGGCGGCGAGGAGGCGCACCTAGATCAGGTGCAGAGGCTCCATGACAAATGCCTCCAGACAGCTAAGCTACTGATTGAATGGTACAATCCTGATGTCTTCGCTATGACCTTCCAGGGATTAGACCTCGTCCAGCACGATCTCTGGCAGTACATGGATCACTCAGACTCTCCCTACTCCAACGCGCTGCAAGACTGGTACGTCAATATTGACAACGCAGTGGGAGATCTCGTAAAGCTAGTGGGATCGAACACCAATGTTCTCCTCCTCTCCGACCACGGGTCTGCTCCTTGTTCTTCCGCCCTTTACGTCAACAGACTTCTAGAGTCGAAGGGTCTCTTGACGCTTAAGGGCCCGGTGAAGCAGAAGGGTGAAGTTTACACGAAGCTGAGAAAGTTGGTTCTGAAGAAATTTTCTCCGGAGACATTAGCCACACTCTACAAGTTGACACCGGAATTCATCAGCCATAAACTTACTTATGCGGCCGCGATAGAGCGAACCCTCCAGGGACTAATCGACAATATTGATTGGGACAAAACCTTAGCTTTCTCAACGGGAGGCCACCAGGCGCACATTTACGCAAATTATGACCTAGTCAGAAGACGGGAGGACCAGGACTCCACACAGACTCTGCCCAGCTTGGTAAGTCAGCTCTGCGATCTAATGAGTGGTCTTAGTGATCCGAAGACTGGCCAGAAGGTGACACCAGTATTCCACTTCAAAGACCAAACCTTCAATGGTCCCTACCTATATGATGCGCCCGATCTTTGTGTGGAACTCTACTCCGGAAAGGAGAAGATCCAGATCAACCCCAGGCTCGGAACACGGGAGCTCTGGAACACAAACCCACACTTCTCGTCAATCCATTCACGGGATGGCTTCTGGACAATGATGGGACCGAGAATCAAGCCTGGAGTCAAGTTAGACGCCAATCTTTTAGATCTGACTCCGACCATACTCAAGATACTTGGGGTCGATTCTGCAAATGATTTCGATGGACATGTCCTAGATCGCATCATCGCATCCTAACTAGGATTAGCTTCGTTGGATTGGTAAGAACCGGTAACTGAGCGTGTTTACCAATTACCGGGTGAGAATGGTGGGAGATTAAGACAAGGTGCATGCGATATGCAAGGCCATATTTCATCGCATCACACATGCGTTCCTACTTGCTACAGCAACACAACGTTTCCCATACCCAGAATCGAGACATGTCCTACCTGAATTGGTACACGGACATTCACATGTTGCGTGCACGATATAGTCCATATAGAATAGAGTTGACGCTGGCCTTCAATTATTGATACTGTTAGCGGAGGACCCTGAGGGTGTTTTGTAGAAGGAAGATTCGATGTCAGCAACCATGCGTTTCCATACTGCCTGCATCGATTCAGATGTGCTGATTCTCTTTAGCCCAAAATGGTCTGCGAGACGGTTGTACAAACGCTTTTCATTCCGGATGAACTCGTCAGAATGCTCTGGGCGAGCCGCCAGAATTCTGCTGTTCTCGGCCTCAAGTACGAAGGAGATGTCTGGGCGAGGGAGGACCCATATCAGCAAATGCTCTAGAGGGACCCTCTGACGGTTTCCCCAGAACCCCACGATAAGGTCATAGATGTAACGATCTGTTACGACGCTGTAGCCAAATCGGCGCCTAAGACCTATTCCCCCCACGAGGATCGGGCAGTAGATAAAAAGAAAGTATAGGGACCATAAAATTCTCACTGGAGTGGTTCTCTCTAGATAGTTCACGTCAACATGCAGAATCCTTGCCGCTCTTCTGACTATGAACCCGAAGGGGTCAAGGAGATCCTGATGCCTCAGATAGGAAAATTTCCGTCCTGAACCATTCAGCAGGTAGTAGATCCTCCCTGCATTTGTTGACTTACCAGTCCCGTGAGTCCCGCTAAGCGTCACTAAGAGCGTTCTCATTCACACACCGCTTCTGGGGAAGCTGTCACCGGCACGAATCTTACGTGATCTAGAAGCATTAAAGGTTGGACGAAGTGCATGAGATAACTTCGCGATCTTCTGTAAGTGGCCACCGTGAACTTCGACTTATCTCCCCTACCGCATTGCCAAGGGGTAAGCAGGCGCCTCCAAGAGTTGGCTGCAAATACCAAACCTTTGCGGAAAACTGCGCCAATGACGCGGACAGCCTGTGATGCGTAATTGTCAGGTTGTCCAACATCAGGAGAAAAACTGTAACTCACGCGAGTGATAATTTCCAACGAGGTTCCCAGGCACTGAGTCGAGAATTCCTTTCTCCCGCCCGCTATTTATTCAATTCCCGAATTAGAAATGCGGATCGACCCTCGTGTATCCAAGCATATCTCTGGAAATGTTTTTATTGAAGAATATGACCGTCCACCAAGAAGGTTAAGAGTAGAGGTTTTACTAGGTCCCGTGTCTCGTGGTGCGAAAGAAGATGGGACTCGATAGAAAAATATCTCTACTGCTCTTCGCCCTGTTTCAGGCTCGAGCCCCTAGTCAATCCCGTTCATGATTCTCTAATTAGAGTGTGTCTCGAAAAATGAATCCACTTCGCATATCGGTCATTGGCGGCGGCTACTGGGGGAGGAAAGTAGTAAGGGAGATTCTCGACATTGGCAGAACGAGCGGGGAGGTTAAGCTTCATTCTCTGGTCGACAGTTCTCCTGCAAGCCTAGCAGCGTGTCGCGAGGAGTTTGGTTCTGGCATAGAATACTCTTGGGACTACCAGTCGTTGGCCACCGACCGCTCGTTGTCCGGCGTGCACATTGCCACACCAAACAGTACTCACTTTGAAGTTGCCTCGACATTTCTCAGGCAGGGCAAGCATGTTCTCGTTGAAAAGCCCCTGACGCTTAAGACCGAAGAGGCCTATGAGCTGATAAGGCTCGCGAGGGAAAACAAATGCATCCTCTGCGTTGGACATATTCACAGGTTCAACAATGGAGTTAAGGAACTTCGACGCGTACTGTCAGAAGGCTTGATAGGGGATCCCTACTATGTGCTCATGCGATGGACAGCTTTGATGAGTCCACAGCTCCAGAGAGAAGTTATCACCGATCTAGCACCGCACCCGTTTGACATTTGCAACTATGTTCTCGGGATGTGGCCGGAGAAAGTTTCATGCAAGGCCCGAGGTTACCGAACGAGACAGAATGAAGAAGTCGCGTTTGTCACCGCGGAACATAACGGAGGCCTCTTGGCTCACATCGAGCTCAGCTGGCTAGACCGGAATAAACAGAGAGCGGTGACGGTAGTCGGGAGCCAAGGAAACGCCCACCTAGACTGCGTCACCCAGAAGCTATTCCTTGAAAAGTCAAACGTTCTTGAAGATATACCAGTCTCTCCCAGCAACACCCTCAGAGAGGAGATAACTCACTTCGCCAATTGCATTCGCAACAATAGCGGTTCCACACCGTTCACGAATCACTCCGACGGACTCCTAGGCGCCCGAGTAGTCGCCCTCCTAGAAGCCTCTCGCGAGTCGATGTACCATGACCGCGCGATCCAAGTCCAGCTCCCGATAATCCCGGAGATATCCGCGAAATAAATGAGAAGCACGAAATTCTCCGTGATCAAGAAGACGGTCGTAGGCAAGGACTCCCGGATTCATGATCAGGTAAACCTGTACGGATGCAAGATTGGAAAGAATACCAAGATCGACTCCTACGTATACATCGAAGAAGGTGTCACGATAGGAGACAATTGTAAGATTCGTCCATTTGTATTTATCCCCACGGGAGTCGTTATTGAGGATGACGTCTTCATCGCTCCGAACGTAACGTTCACGAACGATAAACATCCGAGAGCTCATGGTGAATGGACCCTGCTCGGCACGAGAGTGAAGAGTTTCGCGTCCATCGGAGCGGGCAGCATAATCAATCCAGGGGTGAAGATCGGAGAGAATGCTCTCATAGGTGCAGGATCGGTTGTAACTAAGGATATACCGGAGAACGCGATCGCTGTGGGAATTCCCGCTAGAGTCATCGGTTATAGAAACCCTCCGCCAAATCTAGCGAGCTCACCGGTCCAGAAGAGAGGTGGAGCTGGTCGATGAGAAGCATTGCCATCATCCCCGTCTTCCGAGAAGCGGGCAAGGTTGGCCGTGTCCTTGAAAGATTCGAGCCTGGATCAGTCGACCAAGTTTGTCTAGTCCTCGACAATCCAGACGACCGGATCATCGGCGAGATCGAGGAGTCGAGGAAAAGAAGCAGGGTCCCAGTCTTGATCATCAAAAATCCAGAGAGAAAGGGCATAGGCTACGCTATCAAGGAAGGATACGAATATGCTCTCTCAAACGACTTCACCCTAATCGCCGTCATGGCAGGGAACGGCAAGGACGATCCGAAAGAGATCATGCGACTCACGGAGCCAATCCTAAAAGGCGATTACGACTATGTGCAAGGCTCAAGGTTTCTTCCTGGAGGGCGACGGGAGAAGACTCCCCTACTCCGAGGAATATTCAGCAGATCCTTTCCTTTCTTTTGGACCATTCTAACAGGTGTCCACTGCACCGAGGTCACCAACGGATTCAGAGCCTACAGAGCGTCGATTCTAAAGGATCCTAGAATCGATGTTTCGCAGCAATGGCTTGATGGTTACGAGCTCGAATACTACTTGCACTATAAAGCGCTCACACTAGGATACAGGTTTACCGAGAGACCGGTGACAAAAACATATTCTCACTCTGGAAAGCGAGGATACTCTCACATATCTCCATTGAGAGACTGGTGGCAAATCGTGGGACCTATGTTCCTCCTCCGAATGGGAGTGAGACACTAGATGACATTGGTCTCAGAGCTCCACCCCGTCGTCTTGAAGACTGGGAGTGGCCAAGACTCGCCCATACTGCAAGATTACGCGGAGTTCTGGAAGATTCCATATAGGCTGAATCTTATCGAGCCGAAAGGTTCCATAATCTTCACATCGGATAGAGCTACGGCAGCCCAGTCTTCCGACCACACCCCCGTGATACTGACCCCTGTGGGACGAGAAGAGGCTGAAAGGGCGGCATCAGACGCCGGAGCAGTCGTCACATCAGAGGACAAGCTAATCCGCCTCCCCGTCAGAAAAGGCACCACTGTCTCAATGAGAGCAGACTTTCACGAGTATTCCGGGTCGCGGATCGAGCCAATGCTGGTGTTAGATGGCGTCACGATCCTGTCGCGTATCCTGGGGTCAAATCTCCACTTGGTAGGACTCGACCTCATAACTGAATACGCAAAGCTCGTCCACGATGGCTTCGAAGAAATCCCGAGCAGGAGGTTCAGCCTCGTCGCCAAGCTTCCGTTCTCTTACCAGTCGATTCCCTCATTCGTCAGGAAGCGATCATTCCGCGCGGAGAAAGGCCTTTCCGATCTGAGGGAGGAGAATCTTGGACCTGTAGAGTGCCTCCGCACAGTCTTCCTCGCCAGTCTGGTCAGAATCGCCGGTCCCATCCCCAGAATTGGCTTTTGGAGGCGAGGCAAGGCCTACGCTCTCTCAGTTACACATGACGTAGAGACTAATGCCGGCCTCGAGAAGGGAGCGAAGAGACTCATGCAAGTGGAGGAGACACTTAGAATCCGGTCAACATGGAACATTCCGAGCGACCGATATCCCCTAACTCCCTCGGCGCTCACCATGCTGGCGAGGAATGGCGAAGTCGGAGCCCACGACACGAGACATGATGGAAGACTGATATTCCTAAGTGTTGAGGAGAAGAAACGCAGACTCGTCAGCTGTAGGGCTAGGCTTGAGAGACTAGTTGATCAAAGGATTCGGGGCTTCAGGGCTCCACTGCTTCAACACAACGTAGACTTAGCCGAGGCCCTTTACAGTGCTGGTTTCGAGTTCGACTCTTCATGCCCCTCGTGGGAGATTCTGTCCCCGACATCTCTTCACTCACACGGTGTAGGAACGATCTTCCCATTCTATATGCGCAATATTCTCGAGATCCCGGTTTCCCTCCCACAAGACCACCAGCTCGTCCGAGTGGCAGGACAGAAGCCCGCAGCTGCGGTCGACCTGCTCCTTAAGCTAGCGACGTGGATTCGAGGCGTCGGAGGAGCCTGCATCCTACTGATTCATCCCGACTATGAATTCGCGGAGGCCGAGAACAAACAAGAATACGAGAGGCTTCTCGAAAGCTTCCGGTCCGACCCAGAGTGCGACATAATGACACTCGGGGAGATGAGCGAATGGTGGAAAAGGCGGAAAGAGGCTAGAATCCAGACGAACGATAACAAGGTTTCGATTATATCTCCTGAACGTTCGCACATGTCAAGCGAACTGCAAGCTCAGCTCGTCACAGGCTACAGTGCAGACGGGTTCAGTGTCGTGAACCTCTAATGACAAGTCTTCTACTCATAGTCTGGCTCGTCGTCGGCTCGGTCCACGTTGGCGCACCACTGGTATACTTTGGGCTGATGCGAAGGATCGGCACGAAGAGAGACTACGAAATCGCACAGAAACCCATCGAACCTGATGTCAGCGTGATTATTCCAACGTACAATGAGGCGCCGGTCATCACCAAGAAAATCGCAAACCTCCTAGAGAGTGACTATCCTCTCGACAAACTGGAGGTAATTGTTACTGATGGGGGATCCAAGGACGGAACGGTCGAACGGGTGAGAGAGTACATGACAGAAAGAGGTGTCCGGGGACGAGTCCTTACTCAAAGAGAAAGAAGAGGGAAGAGCTATGGCGTCAACGTGGCACTGGCTACTGCGAAAAACGAGTTCATCTGCCTCAGCGATGCAGAGTGCATGTGGGACAAGAGTGCGCTGCGCAACGCTATGAAATACTTCTCCGACCCGTCGATCGGATCCGTTACGGGAGTCCACATTCTTCCCGGCTCAGGCGGGGGATTGTCACTGAACATAGAGGGATCTTATAGATCCGTCTACCGCATGCTGCGAATAGCAGAGTCGAAGCTTCATAGCACGCCTGTGGCAGAGGCTGAAATCCAAGTTTTCCGCCACAGAGACATTAAGAAAGTCGATCCCAGTGTTGGAGCAGACGACACCTGTATCGCTCTCTGCGTAGTGGAGAAAGGGTTGAGGGCGATTGCTGCCGAAGATGTAGTTTTCTTTGACCCCACACCGGGGACTTATACCGGAAGATTTCGGCAAAAGTTTCGGCGGGGCCAGCACATATTCCAAGCGTTCCTCAAACACTGGAGACTGATTTTCGGGAGAAGAGACATTTTCTCGGGCGTGATCTTTCCAATGGAGTTCTTCATCTATGTCCTCAACCCCCTCCTCTTTCCCCTATTCCTCGCCCTAACGGTTACGCTAGTTGCGACAAATCTTCTGATAGCGATATTGATCGGCGGAGGCCTTGCGGTTGTCGCCGCGGTTCCAAGTCTCAGGAACGCGGGTACAACGTATCTCACGAACAATCTCACCATGCTCGCAGCCATTCTGCAAGAGGCACGGGGAAAGAAACAGCTTGTCTGGACCAAGATCGACGAAACGAGAGTCAACTCAGAAGTAGCCGAGACTCCCGTGATTCCGAGTTGAGGCACAACGGAAGTTGCATGTCGGAGATGCTCTTGTCGTCCGTCGGTATCAAACGGGAGATGAGAGATAGATGAGATGGGACGGCAAAAGAGCCTTGGTGACCGGAGGCGCAGGTTTCATCGGCATGAACCTTGTGCGGGAGTTGTGCACCGCTAACGCTCAGGTAACGGTGATGGATGATTTCTCGGAGGCGCCTCGCTCCAATCTTTCGGGATTGCCAGTTGACATTGTTGAGAGAAGCGTGATGGACGAGTCTTCCTTCGCCAACCTCCCGGAGATAGATTACGTGTTTCACTTGGCAAGCCCGTCGTCTGTGATACTCTATGGCAAGGAGCCTCAGAAGTGCTTCTCCACGACCACGATAAGCATGATCAACGTTCTGAGATACGCAAAAGCGAGCGGAGTCAAAAAAATAGTATATCCTTCAAGCGGAAGCGTCTATGGTCGAGCAAGCCCGCCCCAGAAAGAGACGACGATTCCCAGACCTACGAATCTGTACGCCGTCGCCAAGCTGGCTTGCGAGCAAATGCTTGAAGGGACAGAAGAGCCGCCACCGACAACGATGTTGAGAATATTCGCAGGTTATGGTCCTGGAGAGGCTCACAAGGGGCAGATCGCAAGCCCGGTTGGTCTCTTCCTAGAATCAATCGTATCTGACGAACGACCTGTAATCTACGGGGATGGATCACAGTCTAGAGACTTCATCTACATTGGTGATGTTGTGAAGATGATGATGCTGGCCGCCGAGAGCCCCATGGTTGGACTAGTCAATGCTGGAAGTGGGGAATCGCACACGTTCAACGACGTCGTCGAAATGCTGAATCGGAGACTGGGCAAGAATATCAGGCCCCAATACATCAACAAGCCTATCAACTACCTTGAACGGACCCAGGCAGACATCTCTCTAATGAGGAAGACTTTCGAGATTAATCCGATACCTCTAGAGGAGGGCATAGACAAGTACTGCTCATCGATACTACTCGCAACCTAGGCACCGTTCGTTCCAGCGTGTCGACCGACGCTCAATGAGCTCCGCAGGAACGAATGTCGTCTATAGGCCGCGAGCAGAGTCAGCGCGACCGTGTAACTGCTCAAAAGCATCACGCTGGAAATGCCAGTCAAGAGATAGCCTACCCCGAGAATTACGCCTAGCGCGATCGAAATCACGACGCTCAGAAAAATGCTGAGGAGAGTCCCCTCAAGCTGAGAAAATTGATCGCTCGTAAACAGGCAACGAAGGGTGGAGTAGCCCGGTAGAAAGCCGAGCAGTCCCAACCCGAATAGAATTCGTAGACCCAGGAGAGATCTGGTCTGCGTCTGAAAGGCCACCAGAAGTACTTCGACAATCGAAACAGATATGATCGCGTAAACCCACCAGGCTTCACCCGGCTCGGTGAGAAAGCTGGTCAGGGACTCGTGTCTCGTTCTGCCTAGACTGATGAATCCGCTTCTCTCGAGATCTCGTACAATCCCGAAAAGATCTTCTTCAGAGGATCGGATTCCATCCTGGCTCAATCTATTCTCCAGCTCGCTGATAGTGGATGGATTATAATTGCGAATGTATGCGAGAACAAGCTCCTTCCTTATATTGGTCAAGAACCGGGGCCTCTCAGAAATCGATCAGGAAACAAGCCTTGCGGATTCACTCTATCGCACTGCTAGTCTGCTTTCTATTATCTTCAATGCTCCTCTTAATGAACACTGACCGTGCATCTGGTCAGCCGGATCACATAACCACGGCAAGAACCAACATCGTCGCTGCATTTCAGTCGATCCAGACAGCACAGCGGCAAGGCGTATCCAACACCGACATTCTTCCCTTGATCAACCAGCTCAACCTTGCACTCCAATACGAGCAAAACGCTACCATGCTCGAAGGGCAGAATCGAACAGCTGCTGCTGACGACAATGCGATCCAGTCAATCAGCCTCTCCAACAATGTTTCACTCGAAGCCCAGCGCCTCGGAAACGAAGCGCAGAGCTCGTCGATACGTAGATCAATCCTTGTCTACGCTCTAGCGCTTCTGACTGCGGTTTTCGCAGCTATCGCGGTCATCGAGGCTCCAACGGCTAGAAGCTTCCTCGCGAAGAGGCGACTCCGTAGAGCGCCAATTGTGTTTGGAGAAGAAAAAAATGCGAAATAAGCTGGCAGCATTTCTCATCCTAGTCGTTTCCTTTGCAGCCATTTCCAGTGCTGCTACGTTCTTTATCCTGAGCCCAAGCGCCTCTCAGCCGTTCATGGCAATGGGAGTATACTCGCGAACGGGACTTCTTGGATACCTTGAGCCTGCAACCAACTCGTCGATTACAAGCGGGAAGCCGGTCAACTGGACCCTATCGGTTACCAACAATATGGGCTCGGCCCAGTTTGTGATGATAATCGTACGGCTCGGGAACTCTACGCTCTCTTCATCCAATTCCACAACTTCGTCAAGCTTCCCCGAAATTGTAATGCCCGAACGGTTCATTCGAGACGGAGATACATTCAGTGTCAGCTTCAACTGGACTCTCCAGTCTGTTACGACACAGCAGGGGGGAAAGCTCCTTCACTTGCAAGTTGAAGGAGAGCCAATTGTGATGGCCGGAGACAACTTTCGCTGGGTCTTCGAACTCTGGACTTACGACTTGACCTGCAGCTGTTTCCACTACGGCTATGGTCCCCAGAGCGCCTCAACTGGCGTCTGGCTCCAAGTCTGGTTCAACCCATCCAGCTAGAATCTTACCAGCGTGAGCATCATTAGCCCAGATCCCTATTCTCATAGAGACGGTCTGTGCCCGTGGAATAGACCAAGTTGAAGCTGTGAGACGCATTAGTTTCAAACACCGACTTTAGGTTGAGGTAATACATGGAGTTGGATCCGAATCTCATTATGTAGAGATTATCGAAGAAGTCTTGGACCTGTAGATAATCGGCAGTGCCATCTGCCTTTGTGAAAGTCAGATTTTCTTGCGCATTTGCACCATAAGTCGTAGCTTTGATGTAGGCGCCGCTTCTGCCCGTGATGTTCGCCTGCTCTAGGAGGATCGCGCCCTCATAGCCGTAAAAAGGGGCGTAGTACTTCTCAGCGTACCAGCCAGGATGGGCTACAAGCAGCGAGTGCATGTTGTACGTTGCTGCGACATTCGATGCTAGCAGGTCCGACTCAGGTAAGTACGCGAAAGAATCTCCCGCGTAGCGAGCCACCGGCATCACAACGGAAAAACTGATCACAATAAGCATCAGTACAGCGGCGAACGGCCGAAGAAACGACCACCCTCTGATTCTAAGCTCTCCTCGGCGCTCGAGTAACGAGGCGGAGAGGAAGGCGAAGGGAACCAGAGCGAAGAGGTAGCTTCTCTGAAGGACGTCGGGATTTCCAAACAAGGCTACTGGTATGGTGGCGATAGCCGCTAGGAATAATCCTGCGAGGAAGTATTCTCTCTGGGCGGCTGCGTCTGCAATCCCTAGTAGGGTCTTAAGTGCGGCCGTAGCTACGCCAAACCACCAGAACACCACAACGGCGAGGAGCGCCACCAGGAAGGGCCCAACAATGGAAAGGTTCGATTTGATAGCTTGAAGCCTTTCGGAGGAGACTATTGGCTTCAGAATTACAAAACCAACGGTTCCGAGACCCGTAACGAGAGAAGTCTCGGGATGACTAAAGACGAAGACTGGTATCGAACCAATCGATATCGCGGTCAAAAGTCGCCAGTGAGCTCTATCCTCAAACATCCTTAGGAGAAGATAGATGAGACCCAGATACGGGATCAGCTCAAGGCTCTGGGGCGAGAGATGAAGCTGGAACCAGAACCCGCTCACAACGACAGCGGCAACGATTGGAGAATAGCGGTTGCCGAACATTCTCGCGATCACATAAGAGAAGAAGGCAACGATAATGGAGAGCACAACAGGATAGTATAGCATCAGTTGAAACGGGTCTATACCAGCCACGGCCGTCAACTCTGCAAAGAAAGTGTAAGCCCCCGGAAACTGGTAGACATACCATACGGGGTTGTTGAACCAGCCTCCCAAGAATAAGAGACTCAGGGAATTTCCCTCGTGCTGATAAGTATCGAGGAACCTCGGATTCTGGTAAACAAACGAGGGAAGCCCAATCAGGTAGAGAGAGAGCATGAACAGACTCGCAATCTCTAAACCTGTTCTTATCCTCCCAACGACGAGGTTTCTGGCAAACAGAAGAGCGATCGTGGATAATAGGCCCAGCCAGTAGGCCACGGAGAGTTGGCTAACATAGAAGAAGGCGTCTGGTGGGATCACAGCTATACGCACCGTGGCCGCAGAGAATAGCCACAACGAGATAGATAGGGTCATGAAGCCAGCAACGGCCGCAAACCTTCGGACCCCGATCTCTTCATAGAAAGGACGGGTCTCAACCGGGGGTGTTACTTTTGGGGCTGGGCGACCGAAAATCATGCCACCCGTAGCGTTCGCAACACTCGCCCTGCCAGATCGCATAGAGGTTGAGAGTAAGAATAGCGACGTTAAATCTTTTGCAGAGTCCGACGCTAACTCTAGTACATTTGCATGCATCATTGAGAACTGGCCCCCGCAGATTCCCGCAGGACGTCTCAAACCACTCTGTACATACGTAGATATCCGAGAACAACCCCAAGAGTTTTAAACCATTCCCGCTTCTAAGAAAACCGTCGAATGATGGAGACGATAAGTCTCTCCAACCGCTCCTGCGAGCGAGGATCAGAGAGATGGGTCGCAAAGATCTTGTTCCTAACCCTTCTCTTGAACCCTGACACTGGTTCGCCTATGGTCTTGGGAGCCAGCGCTTCTAGATCCAACCTTTTTTTCAGTAGTGTCTATGGCGCCAGTGCCGAGTCAAAGTTCGGCCTGAAATATCCGGACTCGCGAAACTAGTCCTCCCGCGTAGCCCAACCTCACCGTTTCATTGTCAGAATCTCTTGAAGAGGGAAGTATTTGAGCCAAGAAACAAGAATTGAGAAAGACGAATGGTCAGTACCGTCGGTCGATGCTGCTGGCCAGAGGACTCGCTCAACCAGACGGAGCCTGGCTCCTTCCCCTCGATACCACGAGTATTACTACTCCTAGCTCTCTCCGTTTTCAGTACCGCACTCGTCACTTCTCTGCATCCTCTAGTAGCAGCAGCCCCTGGCCTCCAATTCGATCATATCGTTATTATCGCAATGGAGAACCAGAACTACGGTAGTGTCATAGGAAGTTCTTCCGCTCCGTTCATCAACAGCCTTGCCGCCCAAGGCTCCACCATGCCCAATTACCACAGCTACGGAGCAAACGCGTTCTCGGGCGACAACATCAACGGATGTTCGGCAGCTTGCTATGTAGCTCTGATTTCAGGATCAGATAATGGAGTCTCGGATGGTTATTCATGCTGTCTTACCGGCACCACGTTCGTTGATCAACTGCAGAGCGCAGGACTTACATGGCAAGCTTATTGCGAGAGCGGCTGCCCTAGAGGAAACGACCATTTCCCATTCACAGGATTTGCAAGCGATGCGAATAGTCCGGACATTTTCACTGGCTCCTCCGTGACGACGAGCCGGTTCATAGCCGAGGCTAACTCCGCTAGTCCTCCCAACTTCCTCTGGTTCACCCCCACTGATAATCACAACATGCACGACAATAGCGTATCATCTGGAGACTCTTATCTCAAGAAGTTTCTAGTGGGTAATGGCACTGTACTAACTCCCGCATCCGGCTCACTTCTCGCTTCATCCCTTTTCGGAAATTCGCAGTATCGCACTCTCCTCTACCTCTGGTGGGATGAGTACGACCCTTCGCCAAACGTAGAGTATGGTAGCATGATCAAGAAAGGCTTCACGTCGACTGCGAGCTATGACGAGTTCAGCTCCCTCAGCATGCTGGAGACCAACTGGAACTTGGGGACACTGATGAATAGCGTTAAGGCCCTGCCGATCTCGGACATATTCGGAACAATCGGCCCACTCCCACTTTCTGCAAGCTTCACTCTCCTGCCTTTGACACCGATTGTCAACGCTACCGTCAATCTCACAGCACTAGCATCGGGCGGCATGCTCCCCTACAGCTACTCCTGGAGTTTCGGAGATGGTTCGACAGGCACAACCCTGACTACGACGCACACATACACTGCCGTGGGAAATTATTCGGTAACCTTGACAGTTCACGACTCTGCCGGCGGCTCCGCAACATCTACCCAAACAGTTCGAGTAGTTCCCGTTCTTCCTCTTACTACGAGCTTCACGGCCAGCCCAGCAATCCCTGACGCAGGGCAGACAGTGACGTTTACTGCCGCAGCCCTAGGAGGGAATGGCCCTTATAGTTACAGCTGGAACCTCGCGGGAATCAGCAAGACGGGCAACCCGGTCTCGCAATCGTTCACAAATGGGACATTCACTTCTCCCATCCTCGACGGGCTCTGGCTCCGTTCCTGTGCTAATCGGCTGGGGCGGTATCCGGATGGACGAGTCCGCCGCAAGCATGGCCGGCACGCCATCAGCTGTCTTCCCAGGCGAGTACGCCTCGAACATGGAACTATTGTTGATCAAGCTCAAGGCCCTAGGTTACGATACTGTCAGGGTCGACTTCGACCCGTACTGTACAGACACGGTAGACTTCAACTACATGAGCGTCTACAGCCAGACGAACGCTCAACGAGCAGTCCACATTGCCCAGCACTATGGTTTCTGGATCGTCATAGACTATCACGGATACTCGGATATCTTCAGGAATACCAGCTGCTGGCTCAGCTACTGGAAGCCGATAGTACAGAACATCGGACCGCTATACTCCCAGATCATCTGGGAACCCGAAAACGAGCCGGAATACAACAGCTGCAACCTTAGCCCAGTCAACTGTTTGAACATGACGGCACCTTGCTCCTCGGACACCTCTTGCGTTACGAATCTCGGGGTAGCGTATCAACAGTGGATAAGTCAAGCACGGATTCTGGGTGATACTCACTGGATAGTGGTGCAGAACCTCTGCAGCTACGCGTGCGGCTTCAGCGATATGTCACTGGGATATCCGATCGTGACGGATCCTCTTGGAACGTTGTCCCAGGGAGGGCGTATCTTCATCAGTCTTCACAGCTACATGGACTACAACCAGTTCAGCGGCTCATGGACGAACACCACGGCGGAAACAGTCGCCAACCACTACTACCAGGCCGTAGTTGCCGGCGTCTCTAATACTGGATGGCCCGCTCTCAACACGGAAGGCGGCACTGACACATTATCGTGTGACCCGAACATGTGCGGCCCAGACATAGTCCTCAATGGGAGCGCAGGCTACACTCTCGTGACCTTTCATTTCATACAATCACTCGTCAGCCTGTACGATGGTAATAGTCTTCAGAGAATCAACTGGGTCTGGTGGCCCGCGGGAAGCTGGACGAACACACCGGGCGCAGGAACATACGGAGCAATGAACTGCGCCAGCAACCCAGAAGGCTGGGGCTGTCTATTGCAATTCGCCAACCCATCTCAACCCGAACCCGATTTCACTATTTCTGCGTCCTCCGAGAGCGGCTTGAGCACAGGACAATCAGCTGATTCTACTATCACTATTACTGGACAGAACGGCTTCGATGGGACAGTGACTCTGACGGATACAGTCCCATCAGGGTTGACCTGTTACACGATCACGCCCAGCAACTTGACTGGCTCCGGAATCGCGACCGTATCATGCAGTTCTTCAATTGCGTCAATATACACCCTAACCATAACCGGAGCAAACGGCTCGCTGGTACATTCGACGACAGCTACTTTTAACTTCAAACAACAAGACTTTACGATCACGGCGACATCCCCCAGCGGAGTATACACGACAAGGTCCGCGACCACCACTATTTCCGTGTCGAGTGTCAACGGATTCAATGGAAATGTCGCCCTTGCTGATACAGTACCAGCAGGACTTGACTGCGGTGCGCTCACGACAACCGACCTCGCTGGCTCCGGTAGCGTAACGGTATCATGCAACTCTCCCACAGCAGGCACCTACACCCTAAACGTAACTGGGACGAGCGGGCCTCTCACCCATTCCGCGTCCGCCGTATTCAGATTCAAAGACTTCATTCTGATCACTTCTCTCCCGCCACTCGTAGATGTGGGCACCTCTACAAACTCGACCATTACCATTGTCGGGCTGAACGGATTCTCAGGCACAGTCCTCCTCGTCGATACAGTTCCGAAGGGCCTAACATGCGGACCGATAACACCCAGCAGTATTACCGCGAACGGGAATGCAACTCTGTCGTGCAATTCAACAGCGCAGAGCGTATACAGCGTCACAATTCAGGCCACTAGTGGTTCTCTATCACACTTGACAAATGTCTCATTGACTTTCGGAACCCCGCCCGACTTCGCAGTAAGCTCCATTCAGCCTCTAAGGGTAGAGACTGGTTCGAACATAACTTCGACGATAACGGTGAGTCTGATTCACGGTTTCAACGGAACCGTGGTTCTGACCGAGGCTGTGCCGTCAGACCTTAACTGTGAACCAATCTCCCCCGCGACCATCACGGGAAACAGCACTGCAACCATATCGTGTCACCCGACTGCTGCATCGACCTATCCGGTGACGATCATCGGAAGAAGCGGAAGCCTCGTTCACACCTCAACCTTCGTCATAACTGCTGTTGACTTCTATCTTTCAGCCAGCCCAACCTCCATCTCAGTGAACATCAACGCTACGGGAGCCTCGACGATTACGGTCGGAGCATTGAACGGATTCGGAGGCAACGTAACCATAGATTCTTCCAATCCAACTGGTCTCATGACAACTCTGAGCTCTAACTCAGTCATAGGGTCAGGAAGCTTGAGTCTCGGAGTCAGTTCTGCTGCGGTGGGCACCTACACTGTAGTCATATCAGGCACGAGTGGGTCGCTCAGACGGACAGCGACCTTAACGGTCCATGTTGGAAAACACGTTCCACCCGTCTTGGCGGTCCCATCCGGAAAGACCGTCAGCCAGTTGGCAACAATCAGTTTCTTGGTGAACGCCACCGACCAGTCCATCCCTTCACCAACGCTGACGCTCTCAGCTACTAATCTGCCTAAGGGAGCAAGTTTTGCAACCATCCAAGGAGCCATTCCTGTATCCGGCATCTTCAGCTGGACACCCAGCCCAACAACAATACCAGAAACTTACACCATCACCTTCACCGTCACCGATGGCTTCTCATCAACCGACGCCGACCTCATGATAACCGTAGTCGCAACGAACGTTCTGCCGGTCATCATCGCACCGGGTCCGCGAAACGCGACCGTCGGAGCAACCCTTGAATTCACGGTCACGGCAAGCGATCCCAGCGGCTTCGGAGGAACGGTTACCCTTTCAGCAACAGGGCTCGCCTCGAACATGGCCTTCGACGCACCAATGGGCTCATTCTCATTCACTCCAAGCCGAAGCCAGTCCGGCGAGACATTCATGATCAACTTCACAGCAACAGACAGCAGCAACCCATCATGGACAAGTACTCGGACGGTGATGATACAAGTGGAGAATGCTGGCAATACGCCAAGCAGCACACCTAGCACCCAGCCTCCACCAAAAGTATCTGGAAGCAGCTGCCTAATCTGCACTCTAGAGACCGCGATTCTCGCCGTAGCATGGTTCATCTTCATCGGCGCGGCGATTGGCGTAGTATCCTCAGTCGCCTTCCTTACCCTTAGGGCCCGTGCAAAGCTCCTGAACATGCCAATGCGATTGAGATCTCGTCTGCTCATGAAAACGTTCCGCGGCGCCAATAATCCAGTACGAAGTCGTATAGATGGAAAGAAAGACCCAAGCACCGGACGAAAAGAAACACCGAGCATGACTAAGACTACAATAACTACAGTCTAGTACACGGGCGTTGTGAAGAAGGAAGAGAGTTCAACTCTCAAGCCTATTCTTGTAGGTCTGGAAGCACCGGAAATCATCGCCTCTTCAAAAGGGATCGATTGCCAGAGCCAGCACTACGGCTTCTATCGATAGTAGGATTTCAATGCGCGATGGAGAAAGGAAGCAATCTCTGGTCTGCCGCGACCTCCGTAATTCTCGGGGACGACAAAGGCATTGTTATCAGAGCGCAGAAAAAAAATACGGACACCGAAAACAGGACGCGTGCTAAGATGATTCAGTACATGCCATAGTCCACATGAAGATCGGCACAAGAACCAGGTGAGTTTCATCTTGGTTCAATATTGCCTTTGAGAATCTTCAGACTATAGTAGTTCTCGCCGGGGAACTCGCTCAAACAAACAGAGTCTGGTTCTTCGCTCCGACACTAAACGAATCCCTCGCCAATAGAGCAGGGAAACCGAGACCGACAAAAATAGGATTGGAACAACATGAGCATAGTCCATAGTACGAAGCAGGTAGGTTTAGCATTATTACTCGTAGCTCTATCAGTCTTGAGTGTTACACTCGTCACCTCGATGAGGCCAGTCTCAGCCGCACCGACGGGAACCTATTTCGATCATATTGTAATCATAGCAATGGAGAATACTGCATACGCTTCCGTGTTCGGATCAGGAACAGTCTCATCCTGTCCCACTAGTAGTGCTCCGTTTCTTTGCGGCATGCTTCCGCTCGGCGCAACCCTGCCCAACTACAATAGCTACGGCGCAACGGCTGCTGACACTAACGACTTCAACGGCTGTTCTGCAGCATGCTATGTCGGGTTCATGCTTGGCTACACATACGGCGTCGTCGACGGCTATTCGTTCAGTTCACTCAGCGGCAACCCACAACTTGTATCGAGTCTCGCATCAGCGGGTCTGACATGGCAGGCCTATTGCGAGTCTGGTTGCCCTAGGGGAGACGACCACTTTCCATTCTCCGGCACAAATACATTTACCAGCTCTTCAGTCTCAACCAGTAGTTTTGTCACTGCTGCCAATTCAGCTACTCCTCCAAACTTTCTCTGGTTTACTCCAACTGACAGCCATAACATGCATGATGTTAGCGTCTCCACGGGAGACAATTACCTAAAGTCGTTCCTTGTAGGCTCTGGCAGCATAGCCAGTCCTAGTTCCGGTTCCCTGCTAGCCACTAATGTGTTCACAAATCCAAACTATCATACTCTGCTCTATCTCTGGTGGGACGAGTGCGGCGGGAGCAACGGCTCCTGTGATGCCAATAACGCCTCACCCAACCTGCTCTATGGCACACCAGTCAAGAAAGGCTACGTCTCCCCTGATCTTACCGGAATTGATGAGTATGCAGCGCTTAGGACCATAGAGAACAACTGGGGATTCTCCCCCTTAGCTCAAGGCGACACCGCCGCCGCGAATGCAGGATACACGTTTAACGATGTTTTCGCTTCCGGGAATCCTCTTCCCTTGTCCACGAGCTTCACCTTCTCCCCGAGCAATCCGGCCATCGGCGTGACTACGGCTTTTACAGCTACATCTACTGGAGGAACCTTGCCGTACTCGTACTCCTGGAACTTCGGGGATGGATCCACTGGTTCCGGAGCAATAACTAGCCATAGCTACTCCTCAGCTGGACAGTACTCGGTGACTGTGACTGTCACTGACTCGACCGGCAAAACGGCTACCAGCTCTCAATCTGTCACAGTCGCTCAGCCTAATGCTCTAACTGCTGCTTTCACCTATGCTCCATCTACTCCTATCTCGGGACAATCGGTTACTTTCACGGGAACAGCGAGCGGCGGTACCAGCCCGTACAGTTACAGCTGGAATCTTGCTGGGACAAGCAAGACTGGCAACCCAGTCTCTCAGTCGTTCACGAATGGAACGTACACAATCTCTACGACCGTTACGGACGCTGCCGGGAAGACTGCTGCCAGCTCTCAGTCTCTTATTATTCTGCCCGCCTCGAGTGGCAGCGGTTCTGTGCCGACACTTGTAGGCTGGGGTGCGGTGAGGATGGACGAGTCTCAGGCAGGTAGCGGCGGGGCTTCTTCCGCTGTCTTTCCTGGCGAGTCAGCATCAAACATGGAGTTGCTGTTGATCCAGATGAAGGCTAAGGGCTACAATACCGTCAGAGTTGATTTTGACCCGTACTGTACCGACACTGTCGACTACAATTACATGAGTGTCTATAGCCAGACGAACGCTCAACGAGCAGTCCAGATCGCCCAGCATTATGGTTTCTGGATCATTATCGACTATCACGGATACTCGGATATTTTCCGTAACACGAGCTGCTGGCTCAACTACTGGAAGCCGATAGCACAGAATATCGGACCGATGTACTCCCAAATCGTCTGGGAGCCAGAAAACGAGCCTACGACTGACTGTTCGAATAGCCCTTCGTCATGTCCGAGCGCTCCCTGCTCTAGCGACAGCTCGTGCGTAACTTATCTAGGCAACGCGTACCAGCGGTGGATAAACCAGACCCGGTCACTTGGTGATAATCACTGGATTGTGGCGCAGAACCTCTGCAGCTATGCGTGTGGCTTCAGCGATATGTCACTGGGATATCCGATCGTGACGGATCCTCTTGGAACGTTGGCCCAGGGAGGGCGTATCTTCATCAGTCTTCACAGCTACATGGACTATAATCAGTTCAGAAGCTCATGGACCAATACTACAGCGGAACAACTCGCTAACCAATACTATCAGGCAGTCGTTGCTGGAGTCTCGAACACTGGGTGGCCTGCACTCAATACAGAAGGCGGGACTGACACATTGTCCTGCGACCCTAACATGTGCGGCCCGGATATAATCCTAAACGGGAGCGCTGGCTATACCCTTGTAACCTTCCATTTCATACAGACGCTGGTCAACCTCTACGACCGTAACAGTCCAGAGAGGATAAACTGGATGTGGTGGCCCGCGGGAAGCTGGACAAACACACCCGGATC
>WNGN01001555.1_pt1 | contig 23827 bp, 25 predicted proteins | sample 5400561 | NCBI WGS metagenome assembly WNGN01 (sample SAMN13153379, study PRJNA577476) | soil metagenome | isolation source: 115 cm soil or saprolite under Garry oak tree replicate 2 | place: USA:California | collected 2016-06-15 | reverse complement strand
TTGCCGGTGACCGGATCCTTGACGTTGCAGATCAGCACGAGCGTCGGGACCGCGGTGAACGGATCCATGACGGCGCTGGACGGATCGGGGATCAGCAGCATGTCCGACTCGTCGATGGTCTGGAAGCCACGGATCGAAGAGCCGTCGAACCCGAGCCCGTCCTCGAAGATGTCCTCGTTCAGCTCGGACACCGGGATCGAGAAGTGCTGCCAGAGCCCGGGCAGGTCGATGAACCGGAGATCGACGATCTTGGCGCCTTTCTCCTTGGCCAGTTTGAGCACATCCTTCGCCGTCATGCGGAACTCCTTCTCCTGGTGGTGTGGAACAGCCCGACTACCTTACGGTCATCCGCCGGGCGAATCAAGCCCGCCCGGGCGTTCACGAGCTCAGTGCGCGACACGTGGTTTACCCTCGGCGGCGCGCGGGGTCTCACCCAGTCCGCCGGCCGACGCCGCGAACTCGCCGTACCCGCCGCCGGCTGAGTACGCGGTCTCGGAGTGCTGCGAGAGGTCGAGGCCGGCCACTTCGTCCTCGGCGCTCACGCGCAGCCCACAGAGCGCGTCGACGACTTTCAAGATGATGACCGTGGCGACGGTCGCCAGCACGTACGTCGCCAGCACCGCGACGAACTGGATCCAGAGCTGGCCGGGATTGCCGTAGAAGAGCCCGTCGCCGCCGCCGTCGTTGACGGCCTTGGTCGCGAAGAGCCCCGTCGCCAGCGCGCCCCAGGTACCGCCGACGCCGTGCACGCCGACGACGTCGAGCGAGTCGTCGTAGCCGAGCTTCGATTTGAGGTTGCACGCCGTGTAGCAGAGCGCGCCGGCGATGGCGCCGATGATCACCGAGGCCATCGGCGTGACGTAGCCGGAGGCCGGCGTGATGGCCACGAGCCCGGCGACGGCGCCGGAGGCCGCGCCCAGCACCGTTGGCTTGCCGCGGCTCATCCATTCCGTGAACATCCAGCCGAGCGCCGCCGCGGCCGCGCCCGTGTTGGTCGCGGTGAATGCGCTCACCGCGAGCCCATTGGCCTCGAGCGCGCTGCCCGCGTTGAAGCCGAACCAACCGAACCACAGGAGCGACGCGCCCATGACCGTCATCGGCAGGTTGTGGGGCTGCATCGGCTGGTGGCCGTAACCCCGGCGCCTGCCGAGCATGACCGCGCAGACCAGCGCCGACATGCCCGACGAGATGTGGACGACCGTGCCACCGGCGAAGTCGAGCGCGCCGAGCTTCTTGAGCCAGCCCCCGTCGCCCCAGACCCAGTGCGCGAGCGGGTCGTACACGAACGTCGCCCAGAGGACCGTGAAGAGCAGGAACGCCGAGAACTTCTTCCGCTCGGCGAACGCGCCCGTGATGAGCGCCGGCGTGATGACGGCGAACATCATCTGGAAGAGCATGAACACCTGGTGAGGGATCGTCTTCGAGTACGCGTCGAAGGGCTCGACACCGACGCCGCGCAGCCCGAACCACTCGAGCCCTCCGATGATCCCGCCCTTGTCGGGGCCGAACGCCAGCGTGTAGCCCCAGAGGATCCACTGGATCGAGATGACGGCCAGGATGATGAAGCTCTGCATGAGCGTCGCCAGCGCGTTCTTCTGCCTCACCATTCCCCCGTAGAACAGCGCGAGCCCCGGCGCCGTCATCAGGAGGACCAGCGCGGAGGAGGTCAGCATCCACGCGGTGTCGCCCTTGTCGATCTTCGACACCGCGGGGCCGGCGGGCTGCTGAGCCCACGCCACACTCGCCGTGGCACTCAGAACCAGCACCATTGCCAGTGCGAGACTGAATCGCTTCACATGAGCCTCCTTGTGGGTGGACTAGAGCGCGCTCTCGTCGCGCTCGCCCGTGCGGATGCGCACCGCCGTCTGGACCGGATTGACGAAGATCTTGCCGTCGCCGATGTTGCCGGTCTTGGCCGCGCCGGCGATCACTTCGGCGACCTTGTCCACGAGGTGGTCCGGAACGACGACCTCGATCTTGATCTTGGGAAGGAAGTCGACCGTGTACTCGCCGCCGCGGTAGAGCTCGGTGTGGCCCTTCTGCCGGCCGAAGCCGCGCACCTCCGACACGGTCATCCCGATCACCCCGATGGAGGTGAGCGCCTCCTTGACGTCGTCCAGCTTGAACGGCTTGATAATCGCCTCGATCTTTTTCATCACGGATCCTCCTGGGCGCGTGGCTAGCAACCGCCGTGCCCCAGGGGTGCCCGCGACAAAGGCACGGGAAATCAGGCGATTCGACGACGCCGACGGGTGCGGGACGCCGCCCGCTTGCCTACGAAATGGGCACGAGTCGGGAAAGTGCCCGCGTTTCGGGCGGTGGGGAGCCGGCCTACGGCCGGCGCTGCGGGATGCCGTGCTTGCGCATCTTGGAGTAGAGCGTCGGCCGCCTCAGCCCGAGCGCCGCCGCCGCCGCCTGCTTGTTCCACTTCGTCATCTCGAGGGCACGCAGGATCGACACGCGCTCGATCTCCTCGAGCGAGCCGACGGGTACCTCCGAGGGCGCGACTGCCGCGGCCGCGCCGGGCTCGGCGTCAGCGCGCTGGAGAGGCTCGGGGAGGTCATCGAGCGCGATCTGCGGCCCGCGGGTCACGAGCACCGCGCGCTCGAGCGCATTCTGGAGCTCACGGACGTTGCCCGGCCATGCGTAGGCGAGCAGCCTCCGGTACGCCTCCGGCTCGATCCCCTCGACGTCGCGGCCGTGCTTGGCGCGGTAGCGCTCGAGGAACGCGCGGACGAGGAGCGGGATGTCCTCGCGGCGCTCGCGCAGCGGGGGGACATCGATCGAGACGGTGTTGATCCGGAAGAACAGGTCCTGGCGCAGCCGCCCCTCACGCAGGGCGACCTCGGGGCTCCGGTTGGTCGACGAGATGAGGCGGAAATCCACCGGGACGGCCTTGGCGGCGCCGACCCGGCGCACCGCGCGCTCCTCGAGCACGCGGAGGAGCTTCGCCTGGAGCTCCGGCGGCATCTCCGTGATCTCGTCGAGGAGGAGCGAGCCCCCGTCCGCCTCCTCGAGAAGACCGGTTTTGTCGTTGGTGGCGCCCGTGAAGGAGCCGCGGGTATGGCCGAACAGCTCCGACTCGATGAGGTCCTTGGGCAGTGCGGCACAGTTGATCTTCACCCACGGCCCGCCGCGCCGCCGGCTCCGCTCGTGGAGCGCGTCGGCGACGAGCTCCTTGCCGGTCCCGCTCTCGCCGATGATCAGCACGTTGGCGTCGGCGTCCGCAACGGCCGCGACCGTCTCCAGGACACGCTGGATCCCGGGGGCCTGTCCGAGGATCTCGCTGTCGACGGCGCGGTCGGCCAGGCGGCGCCGGAGGTCGGTGTTCTCGACGACGAGCTGCCGGTGGTCGAGGGCGCTCCGCATGAGCCCGAGGAGCTCGTCGGGGTCGAACGGCTTTTCGAGGACATGGAACGCCCCGGCACCCTTCGTCGCCTCCATGGCCTTGCGCACCGAGCCGTACGCGGTGATCACGATCACCTGGATCGAGGGGTCGCGTCGTCGGAGCTCCCGCGTCAGGTTGAGGCCGTCGCCGTCCGGGAGCATCAGGTCCACGATCGCGGCGTGGGGCTCGTACTGGCCGAAGGCGGCGAGCGCGTCGCGCACGCCCCCGGCCGTGCGCACCGTATAGCCCTCGCTCTCGAGCGTGAGCCGGAGGCCGTCGGCGATCGTCGTCTCGTCGTCGACGACGAGGACCGCGCTGCTGTTGGTCTTCACGGCGCCACCACCGGCAGCCGCACCTGCACGCGCGTGCCGTGCCCGAGCCAGCTCTGGACGCCGAGCTCGCCGCCGTGGAGGTGCACGACCGAGCGCGCGATCGACATGCCAAGCCCGGTCCCGTCCGGCTTGGTCGTGTAGAAGAGGTCGAACGCCCGCGACATCGTCTCCTCGCTCATGCCCACGCCGGTGTCCTCGATCATCACCGTGAGCGTGCCGGCATCGGCCGCGTAGGAGGTCGTGAGGGCGAGGCGGCCCGAGCCGCCCAGGGCCTCGAAGGCGTTGACGATGAGGTTGAGAAAGGCCTTCCGGAGCTCCCGCGCGTCCAGCAGGAGCGCCTCGGGGCACGCCGGATCCCACTCGCGGACCACCTTGATCGCGGTCGCGTCGAAGCGCGCGGCGGCGAGCTCGAGGCACTCGTCGAGGAGCGCCTGGACATTCGTCGGCGCGCGGTGGAGCTCGGGCGGGCGCCCGAAGGCGGTGATCTCGGCGACGACGTCGGCGAGATGGTCCACGCCGGCCGCGATCTTCCCGGCGAGCTCCTGGCCCTCCGCGTCCCCCGCGCGGCTGAGCCGCTGCCCGAGGTGGCGGGCATAGAGGCGCAGGCCCGCGAGCGGATTCTTGATCTCGTGGGCGACCTGCGTCGCCATCCGCCCGAGCGCCGCGAGCGCACCACTCCTCAAGCGCTCCAGCTCGTGGGTGTTGCGGACCGCGATCGCCGCTTGCGACGAGAAGAGCGTCAGCAGCTCGAGATCGTCCTCGGTGGGCTCGACGCGCGTCGGCGTCTCGATGACGAGCGCTCCCGTCGGCCCGCGCTGAACGACGAGCGGCGCCGCGACGATCGTGCCCGCCTCGCCGTCGCCGCCCGCCGGGCGGATGATCGGCACCCCCTTGTCCATCGCGTCGGTCGCGGCGGCCTCGAGCGCCTTCCACGACGGCGGCGGTGAGCCGGCGCTCGCCATCGGCACGAGGCGCCCACGCTCGAGCTGGAAGACGACGCAGCGCTCCGCCTCGGTCGCCTCGACCGTGGCCTGGGCGACCGCGTCGAGCACGCGCTCCATGATCCCGGACGAGGCGAGCGTCTGACCCACGGTCAGCAGCCGCTCGCGGTCGCGCGCCCAGCGGCGCGTGGTGAGCGCGCGCTCGATCTTCGTGCGGAGCTCGTCTGACACGAAAGGCTTCGTCAGGTAGTCGAAGGCGCCGCGCCGGACCGCCTGCACGGCCGTGTCGATCGTGCCGTGGGCGGTCATGATGAGCACCGGCAGCCGGCGCTGGTGCGCGTGGAGCGCCTCCATGAGCTGAACGCCATCCATCGGCTCCATGCGCAGGTCGATGAGCGCCAGGTCGAACCGCTGCGCCGCGGCGGCATCGAGCGCGCGGCGCGGCTCGCCCACGGCGGTGACGTCGAAGCCCATCGCCCCGAGCCGCATCGCGAGCACCTCGAGGATCGCCGCATCGTCGTCCACCACGAGGACCTTCCGGGTCACTGGAGCGAGGGCCTCACTGCTTCTTTCCGCCGCGCTCCAGACGAAGGTCGATCTGCTTCAGCCGCTCGAGGTCGGCCTCACGCTTGGCGAGGTCCTCGCGGAGCCGCGCGATCTCCCGCTGGAGGGCGAGGATCGACGCCAGCGTGTCCCGGCTCATCCGGGCGCGCCCCGCCTCGGCGCCGTCGCCGCCCTTCGCGAGATACGTGTCGTACGCCGCCACCGCCGCGGCGTAGTCGCCCTGCTGAGCGAGGCGGTCGGCCTTCGCGAGCTCCGCCGAACGCCACAACGGCCATGGGGGCAAGGACGCGCAGCCGCCGGCGAGGAGGATCACGAGCGTGGCGACCGCGATCGTCCTCAAGAGCGCGGCAGGAGCACGGTGAAGCGGCTCCCCTTCCCTTCCTGCGACTCGGCGGTCACGCGACCTCCGTGGGCGTCCGCGATGCCGCGCACGATCGCCAGGCCCAGGCCCGTGCCGCCTCGGTCGTGGTGCGCCTGGCGGTAGGGGTCGAAGATGTGCGGCAGCGCATCCGCGGGGATGCCCACGCCCGTGTCCTCGACCTGGAGCTCGATCTCCGGACCCGTGTCGATCAGCCGCACGATGACGCGCCCGCGGCGCGGCGTGAAGCGGATCGCGTTGGCGCCGAGGTTGACGATCAGCTGGTGGAGCCGATCCTCGTCGCCGAGGTACGCGAAGTTCGACCCGAAGTGCTCGCGCTCGAGCGCGACGCCTGCCTCCTCGGCCCGGGGGTGAAGCTCCTCGACGGCGCGGTCCACGAGCCACGCGAGGTCGAGCGCCCTCCGGTCGAGCACCACCTGCCCGGCGCGGAGGCGCGACATCTCGAGGATCTCGTTGACGAGCCCGAGCAGGCGCTCGGAGCTCTGCGAGATGATGTCAATGAGGCGGGCCTGCCTCGGGGTGAGCGGGCCGGGGATGCCCTCGTGCACGAGGTCGGCGGCGCCACGGATCGACGTGAGCGGCGACCGGAGCTCGTGCGAGACGGTCGCGAAGAACTCCGTCTTCATCTCCTCCACCTCGCGCAGCTGGCTTGCCATCGAGTTGAACGACCGCGCGAGGGCCGCGATCTCGTCGCGGCTCTCGACCACGATGGGCTCGTGGAACGCGCCCGCGGCCACCTCGGCCGTCGCCGAGGACAGCAAATCGAGGGAACGAGTCATCCGCTGGGCGATGACGGCCGTGCCGAGCAGCGCCAGGCCGACCGCCGCGCCCAGCGCGACCAGGACCGCGGCCCACGTGCGCACCTCGAGGCGCGCGGCCTCGGCCTGCGCCGTGAGGACCCGCGCGTGCGTCGCCGCCATCAGCTCGTCCAGGCTCTCCTGGAGCTGCTCGGCGACGGTCCGGGCGTCGCCATTGCTCAGACGCAGGGCGCGCACGCGGTCGCCACGCCGGATGAGCGCCTGCTCTTCGGCGACGATGCGGCGGTACCCCTCGAACGCGGCGCGCGCCGCGTTGAAGTGCACCGCCTCCGACTGGTTCAGCGGGAACTCGGCCAGGCGCTCGAGATCGTCGGCAACCCGCGCCGCCCGCTCGGTCCACGCCGTCGCGTAGCGCGCGTCGCCCAGCACCACCACCCGCGCCTCGAGCCGCACAAGCGGCGGAATCGCCTCGCGGGCGGACGCGGTGAGGCGCAGTGCGGGGATCGTGCGGGTCGCGATCTCCCGGTTGGCGGACACGAGACGGCCCACCGCGCGGAGGCTCAGGACGCCGACGCCCGCGAGCACGACGATCACGAGCGCCGACGTCAGGAAGATCTTGGTCCCGAGCCGCATGCCCCCCTCTGTCCTACCGACCAGGGCGGCCGGCGGGCGCGGTTGCCGGCGGGGCCGCCGGTGCCAACAGAGTCGTCATGAGCGTTGCGATCAGTCGCTGTGCTCGTCGAGGACCGTCACCTCGACGGCAAGAGTGGTACGACCACGATGCACGATCTCGGCCTCGGCTGTCAACGTCCCACCCTGGTGTTCCGGAACTGGTTGACCGGGCTCCGGGCGGGGCCCGGCCAGGAGGAACCGGGCGCCGTGCGCTTCGACCATCGTCCCGCGGGCCCACTCGTCGATCCTCTGGGCGAACTTCTCCGGCGTCACGCGGCTCACCTCCGCACAGCTCTTGCTCGATGTCAACAGGCTAGACGCGCGCCGCGGAGACCGCCGGCGCGTCGAAGAATTGCACAGGGCTTAGTGATACCATAGGCGCCGTCCCGATCGAGGCGTGCACTTTTCCCGGAGGTTGTCGTGGAGTTTGGCTTCGCACTTCCCGGGCGCGGCCCGCTCGCCAAGCCCGACATCGTGCTCGGGATGGCGACCCAGGCGGACACACTCCGCTACGACTCGGTCTTCGTCACCGACCACGTGGTGCTCCCCGCGTCGATGGCGCGCTCGGTGTACCCGTACTCGACGACGGGGCAGCTCGCCGGCGGCGCCGCGCAGGATTACCTCGAGCCGCTCGCGACGCTCGGCTATCTCGCCCACGCGACGAAGCGGGTCCGCCTCGGGACGAGCGTCCTGGTCGTCCCCTACCGCAACCCGCTGGTCGCGGCCAAGACGCTCGCGACGATCGACCAGCTCTCGGGCGGGCGCGTCATCCTCGGCGCGGGCGTCGGCTGGCTCCGCGAGGAGTTCGAGGCGCTCGCGACCCCGGCCTTCGAGAACCGCGGCGCAGTGACCGACGAGTACCTCAAACTCATGCGCGCGACCTGGACCGCCGATCCCGTCACGTTCGAGGGCAAGCACTACCGGGTCCGCAACGTCCACGCGCTGCCGAAGCCCGCGCAGCGCGGCGGGATCCCGATCTGGATCGGCGGTCACACCGACGCCGCGCTCAAGCGCGCCGGCACCCTTGGCGACGCGTGGCACCCGATCGGCCTCCGGCCGCCCGCGATGCTGCGGCCCGACGAGTACGCGCAGAAGGTGAAGCAGATCCACGCGTGGGCCCAGCGCGCCGGGCGTGACCCGAAATCGGTCGCGCTCACGCTCCGCGCGCCGATGGAGGTGCGGAGCAAACGCGCCAAAGCGGCGGCAGGCGAGCGGCCGCTGCTCCAGGGCACAGGGGCCGAGGTCGCCGCCGACCTCAAGCAGTACGCCGCCCTCGGTGTCACACACTTCGTCTTCGACCCGACGGTGCCCGACATCAAGGCAGTGCTGGCCAACATGGAGCGCTTCGCCCACGACGTGCGGCCGGCGCTCAAGAACGCAACTCTGGCAGGCCACCCACGGTCCAAGGAGGCCTCGCGATCCCCGCGACAGTGATCTCACACGCCGAGGCGTGCGCGCTGATCGAGGCTCCCGACGCGGCGCTGGGCGATTTGCTGGCACGCGCGTCTGAGGTGCGCGACCGCGGCCGGGGACGCGTCGTCACCTTCTCGGCCAAGGTCTTCGTGCCCCTGACGACCCTCTGCCGAGACTACTGCGGCTACTGCACCTTCCGCCGCGATCCCGGCGAGCCCGGCGCCCACACGATGACGCCCGAAGAGGTGGTCGCGCTCGCTCAGGCGGGCGCGCGTCTCGGTGCGAAAGAGGCCCTCTTCTCGCTCGGCGACAAGCCCGAGGCGGCTTTTCCCGTCCACCGCGCGTTCCTGCGCCGCTACGGCCACCGGACCACGCTCGGCTACCTCCGCGCGGTCTGCGAGCTCACGCTCCGAGAGTCGTCGCTCCTGCCCCACGCCAATCCAGGCGTCATGGCCGAGCGCGACCTCGCCGCGCTCCGGGAGGTCACCGTGAGCATGGGCCTGATGCTCGAGACCGTCTCGGAGCGGCTACTCCGCCCTGGCCTGGCGCACGACCGTGCCCCCGACAAGGTGCCGACGCGGCGCCTGCGCACGATCGCGCTCGCGGGCAAGCTCTCGATCCCGTTCACGACAGGCATTCTCATCGGCATCGGTGAGACACCGCGCGAGCGGGTGGACGCGCTCGCGGCGATTCGCGACCTCCAGGAGCGGTACGGTCACCTCCAGGAAGTCATCATCCAGAACTTCCGCGCGAAGCCGCGCATTCCGATGCGGCACCACCCCGAGCCGCCGCTCGGGGACTTGCTCCGCGCGATCGCCGTCGGCCGGCTCCTGCTCGGACCCGACGTGAACATCCAGGCGCCGCCGAACCTCTCGCCGCGGATCTACCCCCGCCTCCTCGCCGCGGGGCTCAACGACTGGGGCGGCATCTCGCCGCTCACGCCCGACCACATCAACCCCGAGAAGCCGTGGCCGCTGATCACGGAGCTGCGCCGCGCCACCGAGGGCATGGGCTTCGTCCTCCGCGAGCGCCTCGCGATCTATCCCGAGTTCGCGATGCGCGCGGAGTTCCTGGACGAGGCGCTGCGCCCGCGCGTGGCGTCGCTCGTCGACGGCGACGGCCGCGTGAAGGAATCCCATGAGCACTGGCGCCGCTGGTAGCCTCTCCGCGACCCTCGACTCGGCGTCGCGTGACATCCGCCGCATCCTCGCCGGCGTCCTCGACGGCCACGAGCTCTCCGTCGACGACGGCATCGCGCTCACCGGCGCGGCTGGCCGCGACCTGCACGCGATCACGCTCGTCGCCGACGAGATGCGCCGCCGGCAGGTGGGCGACGTCGTGACCTACGTCGTCAACCGCAACATCAACTTCACGAACGTCTGCATCAAGCACTGTGGCTTCTGCGCGTTCAGCCGCGACCACCGCGAGGAAGAAGGCTACCTCCTGCCCGTCGACGAGGTCGTCCGACGTGCGCGGGAGGCATGGGAGCTCGGGGCGACCGAGGTCTGTATCCAGGCGGGGCTGCCGCCGAAGCTCGACGGGCACTACTACATCGACCTCACGCGTGCGATCAAGCGCGCTCTACCCGGGATCCATATGCACGCCTTCTCCCCCGAGGAAGTCCTGTATGGGTCGGTGAGGTCGGGGCTCCCGATCAAGGAGTACCTCGCCGAGCTGAAGGCGGCGGGGCTCGGGACACTTCCCGGGACGTCGGCCGAGATCCTCGACCAGGAGATCCGCGACCGGATCTCACGTGGCCGGATCACCGTCGACCAGTGGGTCGAGGTCGTCACGACCGCCCACACGCTCGGCATCCGCACGACCTCCACGATCATGTACGGCCACGTCGAGACGCCCGCGCACTGGATCCGCCACATGGCGCTGTTGCGCGCGATCCAGAAGGACACCGGGGGCTTCACCGAATTCGTCCCGCTCTCGCTGATCCACTCGGAGGCGCCGATGTACGCCAAAGGCCTCGTCGATGGCGTGCGGCCCGGCGCCACGGGCGTCGAGGTCGTCAAGATGCACGCGCTGGCGCGCCTGATGCTGGGCGCGACGCTGCGAAACATCCAGTCGTCGTGGGTGAAGGAGGGGCCGAAGCTCGCCCAGCTCTTGCTCGATGCCGGCGCCAACGACCTCGGTGGAACGCTGATCAACGAGTCGATCTCGACCGCCGCCGGCGCGCAGTACGGGCAGCTCGTCGGGCCTGCCGAGCTCCGGCGCCTCGTCCGCGACGCGGGGCGGATCCCCGCGCAGCGCGACACGCTCTACGCGATCGTACGGACCTACAGGGACGGCGACGACCCCGAATCGCCGCTCGACCGGATCGCCGACGCGGAGGCGCGCTTCGGCTCGTACCGTCGCTTGATCGCGTCGGGCGAGTTCCGTTACACACGCAGGTAGCCGTGCGCGGCGCGCTGTGGTATTAATGCACTTCGCGTTCACCCACATCCGTTCCAGAGGAGGCTGCCCGTGGCGAAGATGATGACGAAATCCGCGACCCTGGGGTACCTTGGCCAGAAGACGAGCCTGTCGAAGAAGCAGATCGGGGACATTCTCGACGAACTGCTCGCGCTCGCGTGCAAGGAGGCCAAGAACGGATTCGTGGTGCCGGGGTTCGGCAAGCTCGTCCTCGCCAACCGCAAGGCACGGATCGGACGGAATCCCCAGACGGGCGAGCCCCTCAAGATTCCGGCGAAGCGCGTCTGCAAGTTCCGCATCACCAAGAGCCTGAAGGACGCGGTGCTTGGGAAGAAGTAGGACCCGGGCAAAGTCGCAGCTCGCGGCTTCTTCCCACTCCGGGGGCGGGCGTGCCCCCACTCCCTCGCTCGCTTCGGCGACGGTCCCGCGGGTCTGGCAGGGGATCGGCTATCGCCCCCTGCCGGACGCCGGCGACGCGCGTCCCCTGTTCGAGTTCGCGGCCCTGCCCTGGCCCGAGGCGGGCGCGATCTTTTTGGCCTGGGGAGCGTTCGCGGCGGCGAGCGGTGCCGAGCGCCTGATCGGCGCGCTCGTGGCCGGGCGCAACCTGAGCGACGCGATGCTGCACGGACCGGTCGTGATCGCGGAAACCGAGCAGCTCGAGATCGCGGCCCAGCTCGTGGCGGCGGCGCTCGACCACGCGACGGCGTCCGGAATCGCAACCGTGTTCGCCCGCCCGCAGGGCCTCGATCGCGTGTGGGTCCGCTACGGCTTCATCCCGGTGCCGGAGAGCACGCTGCCCGCCGGCCTCGCGCGCCCGGCGGGCGTCGGGCTCTACGCGTGGCGCGGCGGGAGCGCCCTCTGGACGCTGCGCGAAGTGACGCCGGCCTGAGATGCGCGTGACCGCGCTCGCGGGCGGCACGGGCGCTGCGAAGCTCCTGCGTGGCCTCGCCTCGGCGCGCCCCCGGCACGAGCTCACCATCATCGGCAACACCGGCGACGACACCGAGATCTGGGGCCTCCACGTCTCTCCCGACCTCGACACCGTGATGTACGCGCTCGCGGGCCGGCTCGACGCGATGCGCGGCTGGGGCGTCGCGGACGACACGTTCCGGTGCCTCGAGGCGATGGGGGACCTCGGCGCCGAGACGTGGTTCAACCTGGGCGACCGTGACCTCGCAACGCATCTCTATCGGACGCGCGCGCTCGGCGACGGGACGCCGCTCTCCGCGGTGACGGCGGAGCTGTGCCGGCGCCTGGGCGTCGCGGCGCGCATCCTCCCCATGAGCGACGACCCGGTGCGCACGCGCGTCCGGACGCCCGACGGCTGGCTCTCGTTCCAGGAATACTTCGTGCGCGAGAAGGCCCAGGTTCGGGTCCTCGACGTCGAGTACGCCGGCGCCGCCGCGAGCCGTCCGGCTCCCGGCGTGCTCGAGGCGATCCGCGAGGCCGATCTGGTCGTCGTCTGCCCGTCGAACCCTGTGACGTCGGTCGGCCCGGTGCTCGCCGTCCCCGGCATGGCGCAGGCGCTCGCCGCGGTGCGCAGCCGCGTCGTCGCGGTGAGCCCGATCGTGGGCGGCGCCGCCGTGAGCGGCCCGGCCGGCGAGCTCATGCGCGCCCGCGGGCTGCCCGTCTCCCCCGTAGGAGTTGCCGCGGCATACGCGCCATGGCTCGGGACGCTCGTCATCGATCGGAGTGACGCGGCGCGCGTCCCCGAGCTCGAGCGCCTGGGCGTCAGGCCAGTGCTCGCCGACATCCTCATGACCGATCGTGATCGGGAGATCGCCCTGGCGCAGTTGATGCTGGCCGCATGATCGTGTGCGCGGTCCCCGTCAAGGACCTCGTCAACGCCAAGCAGCGCCTCGTCCCCGCGCTCGAGCCCACGGAGCGCCGCGAGCTCGCTCGGGCGATGCTGAGCGACGTCTTGGCCGCCCTCCGCGCCGCGCGCCTCGACGGCGTCTGGGTCGTCACGCGCGACCCCGAGGTTGTCGGACTCGCCGCGGCCTTCGGCGCCGAGCCGCTCGCCTCGCTCGGCCCGGTGGAGAACTCGAGTCACACGTCGGCCGTCGCGTTCGCCCAGGCCGAGGCCGCGCGACGGGGCGCACGCGTCTTCCTTACCGTGCCGGGCGACGTGCCCTGCGTGACCGCCGACGAGATTCGTGCGCTCGCCGCCGCGGTGGCGGACGGCGCGCCCGCGTTTGCCCCCTCGCGCTCCGGGTTCGGCACGAACGGTGTGGCGCTCACGCCTCCCGACACGATGCCGCTCAAGTTCGGCGAGCCCTCGTTCCAGAACCACCTCGCGGCGGCGCGCGCCCTCGGCCTCGAACCGCGGGTCACGGTCCTCCCCGGCCTCGCCCTCGACGTGGACGCGCCAGAAGATGTCGCGGCGCTCGCGACCGCGGGCGGTACCACCGAGAGCGCCCGCGTCGTCCGCGCGTGGGCGTCCGTCGGCGCGAGGTCCGCGAGGCTGCGGCCACCGTGAGCTCCGTCCCTTCGCCGCCGCGCTACGAGGTGATCGGTATCGAGGGCATCCCCGAGGTGAGGCCGGGTGACGACATCGCGCGCCTCATCGTCGAGGCAACGGCACGCCAGTCCACGCCGTTCGCCGGAGGCGACCTCCTCGTCGTCGGCCAGAAGATCGTCTCCAAGGCGGAGGGCCGCATCGTGCGGCTCGCCGACGTCACGCCCTCGCCGGTCGCCCTCGCCATGGCGGCGGGGCTCGGGCGTGACCCGCGCCTCGTGGAGATCATCCTGCGCGAGTCGCGCCGCGTCGTGCGCATGGACCAGGGCGTCCTCATCACCGAGACGCACCATGGCTGGGTCTGCGCCAACGCCGGCGTCGACCAGTCCAATGTGGATATCGATTGCGTCGCGCTCCTCCCCGAGGATCCGGACGGCGCAGCGCGCGCGCTGCGCGACCGGATCCGCACCCTCACCGGCGCCGATGTCTGCGTGATCGTCGCCGACACCTTCGGGCGCCCGTGGCGCGAGGGGCTCACGAACGTCGCGATCGGGGTCGCCGGCCTGGCGCCCCTCCGGAGCTACCTCGGTGAGCGCGATCCCGCAGGCCGGCCCCTCCAGGCGACGATCCTCGCGGTTGCCGACGAGCTGGCCGCCGCGGCGGAGCCCGTCATGGGCAAGCTCGACCGGATCCCGGCGGCGATCGTGCGGGGCGCGCCGCTGATGCCGAGCGAGGAGGGCTCAAAGCCGCTCTTGCGCGACCCGGCGCGGGATCTCTTTCGGTAGGGAAAGCACGTGAACATCGCGATCCTGGGCGGCACGGGCAAGGAGGGTGCGGGGCTCGCCCGACGCTGGGCGCTCGCGGGTCACTCGATCATCATCGGCTCCCGCGACCGCGAGCGCGCGAAGGCGAAGGCGGCCGAGCTGCGCGAGATCACCCGGAAGATGCCGATCATGGGCGAGTCGAACGCCGAGGCGGCGAAGCTCGGCACCGTCGTCGTGCTGGCGCTGCCGGCCCCGGGGCTCGCGACCACGCTTCCCGAGGTGAGCGCCGCCTGTCGCGACAAGGTCGTGATCAGCACCGTGGTGGCCCTGTCCTTCGGCGGCCCTCGCCTCTACACGCCGCCGCCGGCGGGGTCATCCGCCGAAGAGGCTCAGGCGCTTCTTCCCGGTGCGAAGGTGGTCGCCGCGTTCCATCACATTGCCGCCCACGAGCTTGCCGAGACCGACCAGCCGATCGACTGCGACCTCCTCCTCTGCGGCGGCGATCAGGCGGCGAAGGACACGGTCGCCGAGCTCGGGCGCTCGATGGGGCTCCGGCCCGTCGACGTCGGGCCGCTCTCGAACGCGGCGCTGCTGGAGGGGGTCACGGCGATCCTCGCGACGATCAACCGCCGCTACGGGCTCAAGAACGCCGGCATCAAGATCACTGGCCTCTGAGGAGCCCCGCCCCTCGCCGCCCAGTACAACATCCTCGCGCGCGACCGCTGGCCTGAGCCGGCGGCTCGCGTTCAGGCGCGCGACACCGCCACGCCCAGGTAGACGATCGCGACCGCGAGCAGCAGCACGAGGCGGTCGAGCCACGCGATCGTCCTGAGGGGAGGCGCCGGGTCCTGGCCCTCGGCCAGCGCGCGACGCAATCTCGGCACCTGGGAGAAGTCGCGCTGGGCGGCGAGCGCGACGGCCGCGAGCACCAGCATGAACTTCCCGGCCAGGAGGAGCCCGGCGCCGGTCTCCATCACGCGCTCGAGGGGACCGAGACGCGTCACGTTGTAGAACCCCGTCAGGCGCGGCCTCTGCGAAGACGCCCACCGCACCGCGCCGAGCCGCCGGGCCAAGGACGTGGGCCTGGTACATCAGCCCGCCGATCCAGGCGACCACGCCGAGCAGGTGGAGCCACACGGAGAGGAGCGCCACGGTCTATTGGAGCGGGGTCCGCGAGCCCGGCACGATCGGTGAGGGGCCCGAGACAGGTGAGGCTTGGCTTCCTCGCCCGCCGTCGGTGAGCGCTGCGAGGGCGCGGGCGACGTCGGAGAAGTCGCGGAACAGGAGGTCTGGCGCGCAGGCCGCCAGCTCATCGGCCGGGTACTGCCCCGTGGCCACGACGACGGCGACAGCGCCGCAGGCGCGGGCGCAGTCTACATCGTGGGGCGTGTCGCCGATGATGGTCACACGCTCGAAGTCGAAGTCGTGGCCGACGAGGCGCCCCGCCCGCTCGCGGGCGATGCTCGGCAGGCACCGGCGATCGATGTGGTCCGAGCCGAACGCGCCGACGCGGAAGTGCTCGAGGAGCCCCGTCGGGCGAAGCTTGAGCCGCGCGCCCGCCTCGATGTTGCCGGTCAGGAGGCCCACGACCGCATCGGGGCGCGCGCTCAGCGCGGGGACGAGCTCGCGGATCCCGGGCATGATCTGGATCGCGCTCCCGTCGCCCAGGATCGTCTCGAGCTCGCCGAGGTACGCCTCGAAGCACGCGCCGACCCGCGCCTCGATCTCCTCGCGCGGGACCCCGGCGGCGGTCAGAACGTCCCAGACGACGCGCCGATCGGTCTTGCCGCGGAGGTCGTACGCGTCGAGCGCCCCGGCGGTCCCGAAGGTCCGCTTGAGTGCCTCCTTGAAGGCCGCCCGTCCCGCGCCGCGCGCGGTCAGCAGCGTGCCGTCGACGTCGAACAGGAAGAGCCGCACGTCAGCGCGGTGCGAGCCGGTGCAGGCGCGCGACCACGGCGGGCAGCGTCTCGACGACGACGTCGATCTCGCTCGCGGTCGTCCAGCGTCCGAGCGTGAAGCAGAGGGAGCCTTCGAGCGCATCGCGGTCGCAGCCGATCGCGCGGAGGACGTGCGACGGCTCGCCCGTGAGCGCGCCGCACGCCGAGCCGGACGAGGCCGCGACGCCTCTGAGATCCAGCTCGAGCAGGACGCCGTCCGCCTTCACGCCGGGCACCACGAAGGACGCGTGGTGCGGCAGCCGGTTCTCGCCGCGCGCGCCCGTGAGGCGCGCCTCCGGGAGCCGCTCGAGCAGCCCGGCGAGCAGCCGGTCGCGTAGCTCGCGGAGCCGGGCGACCTCCGCCGGTCCCTCGAGCCGCGCGAGGTCCGCCGCGACGCCCATGCCGACGATCGCGGGCAGGTTCTCGGTCCCCGCGCGGTAGCCGCCCTCCTGGCCGCCGCCGAGGATCAGGGGCGCCAGCTTGATCTCGGGCCGCATCCACAAGGCGCCGGCGCCCGGCGGCCCATAGAGATCGTTCGACGAGAGGGTGAGCAGGTCGATGTGCGCCTCGTCCACCGCGAGCGGCACGCGCCCCGCCGCGCCCACCGCATCCACGTGGAAGGGCACGCCGCGCGCGCGGGTGACCTTCCCGATCGCGGCGATCGGCTCGAGCGTGCCGATCTCGCCGTTCGCCGCCATGAGCGAGACGAGCGCCGTCTCGGCGCGCACGGCGCGGGCCACGGCGTCGGGGTCCACGCGTCCCTCCGCGTCCACCGGGACGTACGTCACCGCGAAGCCCCGCTTCTCGAGGTCGCGGCACGCGTTGATCACCGAGACGTGCTCGACGGCCGAGGCGACGATGTGACGCCCCGGGGCCCGCTGCGCGACGCCTTTGATCGCGAGGTTGCTCGCCTCGGTGGCGCTCGCGGTGAAGATCACCCCCGCCGGAGCGCCGCCGATGAGCCGCGCGACCTTCGCGCGCGCGCCGTCGAGCGAGGCGCGCGCCTCGAGGCCAAGGGAGTGGGGCGCGCCGGGGTTGCCCACGCCTCCCTCCAGGAACGGTCGCATGACCGCGACGACGCGGGGGTCGACAGGAGAGAACCCGGCGTAGTCCAGGTAGACGCGTGAGACGGTGGCGTCGGGGCCGCCGCTACCGGGTCTTGCGGACGAAAAAGCGGAAGACCGTGCCATTCTTGTCGATCTCCAGGAGCTCGTGGCCCGTTCGGGCCGTCCAGCTCTTCATGTCCGCCTCGGAGGCCGGGTCGTCGGACGTCGTCTCGAGGATCTGACCCACCGCCAGGTGCTTCATGGCCTCGCGCGTCTTGAGGATCGGCATGGGACAGAAGAGCCCCACGCAGTCAAGCCTCTTGTCCGCTACCAGGGGCATCCCGAAAACCCTTTGAAATTCTGACATTGACAGGGTGTCACAGCAACAAGAATAATGCTTATAATGGTGAGCCACGCCTCGCAGGACGCGACGGTCGTGGGGCGGCGACTGCGGCGGCGGGTGCTTCTGGCGCTCTGCCTCTCCGGGCTGCTCCCCGTGCTCGTGCTCGCCTACGCGGTGCTGCGTTACCTCTTCGCGGACGTCGGCTCGCTGCGGGGCGTCCACCTGATCGGGCTGCAGGGCCTGGTCTTCTTCACGCTGCTCGCGATGGTCGGGGGCGCCTGGATCATCTGGGACATAGGCCGGGCCGTCAGCCGCATGGGGGATCTGTTGTCGCCGCAGCCGAACGCCACGGCGCCCGGCGCCCGGACCGACGAGGTCGGTGCGCTCATGAAGTCGTTCACCGGCATGCTCACCACGATCGAGGCGCAGGCGGTCGAGATCAACACCTTCGCCGCGCGCCTCGACGCCGCGTACAAGGAGCTCGAGGTCACCAACGCCAAGCTCAAGGAGACCTCGTTCCGCGACGACGTGACCGGGCTCTACAACCGGCGCTTCTTCTCCCTGCGCCTCGAGGAGGAGATCTCCCGCTTCCGGCGCTTCAACCACCCCGTGTCGGTCGTGCTCCTCGATCTCGACGGGTTCAAGAGCATCAACGACGAGTTCGGCCACGCGGTCGGCGACGAGACCCTGCGTGAGATCGCCCAGATCCTCATGAAACAGTCGCGCGGGATCAACGTCGTCTCCCGCTACGGCGGCGACGAGTTCGCGATCCTCCTCGTCGAGACCTCCAAGGCCGGCGCCCGGCTCTACGCGGACCGGATCCGGCAGGTCGTCGCCACGTGCCCGTTCTCGCATGGCAAGCCCGTCACCGCATCCTTCGGCGTCGCGAGCCTCCCGGACGACGAAGCGACCAACTCGGAGGACCTCTTCCGCGCCGCCGACGAGGCGCTCTACGCCGCGAAGCGAGCCGGGAAGAACCAGGTCGCCGCGGCGGGACCGGCGGAGAAAGTCACATCACATGGCGCATCGGGACATCCTGATTGTTGACGATGACCGTCAGGTGCGCGAAGTCCTTCACCAAATCTTCATCTCGGCGGGCTACAACTGCCTGCTCGCCAGCGACGGCCGCGAGGGCATAGAGGTCTTCACGGCGAGCCGGCCCCCGCTCGTGGTGACCGATCTCAAGATGCCGGGCATGACGGGCATGGAGCTCCTCCAGCAGGTACGCGCGGTCGACGGAGACGCTGCCGTGATCGTGCTGACCGGCGCTGCCGATGTGAAGACCGCGATCGCGAGCCTGAAGCTCGGCGCCCACGACTTCATCATGAAGCCCGTCAACATCGACGAGCTTTTGATCGCCACCGAGCGCGCGCTGGAGCGGCGCCAGCTCCTCATCGAGCGCCGCGAGTACCAGGAGCTCCTCGAGAAGCGGGTCGTCGAGGCCACACGCGACCTGGCCTCCGCCTACCGCCAGCTCCAGGACACATACCGCTCGACGCTCGAGGCGCTCGGCTCGGCCCTGGACACGCGCGACGTGGGCACCGAGGCGCACTCGCGGCGCGTCCACGGCTACGCGCTCGCGACCGCGCGAGAGCACGGCGTGCCCGAGGCGGATCTGCCCGACCTCGCCCACGGGGTCCTGCTCCACGACATCGGCAAGATCGGGATCCCCGACGCGATCCTGCTCAAGCCCGGGCCGCTCACCAACGCGGAGTGGAAGATCATGCGGCGCCACCCCGAGATCGGCAAGGCGCTGATCGAGCGGATCCCGTTCCTGCGCGGCGCGGTGCCGATCGTCTGGGCGCACCACGAGAAGTGGAACGGCAGCGGCTATCCGCGCCGCCTCAAGGGCGAGGAGATCCCGCTCGGCGCCAGGATCTTCATGGTCGTGGACGCGTTCGACGCGATGACCTTCGACCGCCCGTACTCGCAGGCCAAGCCCTTCGACGTCGCCAAGGCCGAGATCAGGCGGTGCGGCGGCAGCCACTTCGACCCCAGCGTCGTCGAGTCCTTCTTCCGGGTGCCGGAGGCCCTGCTGGAGGAGATCCGGCGCAGGAGCGTCGAGCCCTGAGGGCGGGCGACGCGGAGGCCAGGGATGGCTCGTATCCTGGTCGTTGATGACGAGCCGGAGATCGGCGAGATCCTCGAGATGTTGCTGACGCACGTGGGCCACGAGGTGCGCGTCGCGACGAACGGCGACTCCGCGCTGCAGCTCGCGCGCGCGGCGCCCGTCGACCTCATCATCACGGACATCTTCATGCCCGGTAAGGAAGGGATCGAGACCATCATGGAGATCCGCCGCGACTTGCCCTCGGTGAAGATCATCGCGATGTCGGGCGGCGGACACACGGGCGAGCTCAACTATCTCCGCGACGCGGTTCAGCTCGGCGCGGTGCGCACGCTCCTCAAGCCGTTCGGCAACGCGGAGATCCTGGAGGCCGTCCGCGCCGCGCTCGGCGCCTGATCACCGCACCCGGGCGAGGAAGTCCAGGCGCCCAGCGTCAGCGGCGCCGGGACGCTCGTACGCGCTCCTCCATCCCAAGCTCATCGCACAGGCGCTGGATCCTCGCGAACGCGACCGACAGCTCCTCCGCCGAGAGCCCGAGTTGCTCCATGCAGCTCCGCAGGCGCTCGCGCACCGTCTCGGTCCTCAGCACGGCCTCGTCGCGGTCGTCCGCGTCGGGGAGCTGGCGGATCGGGAGGGGGCGGAGGCCGGCGACGCCTTCGACTGCGCGCACCCTCGTGGCACGCGTCTCCACCTCGCGGTCGGGGCCGATGTCGCCGAGCTTGAGCGCGCGTACGAGCGGGTCGAGGGTGTCCTCGTAGTCGCCCGCCTCGCGGCGGAGCGCGGCGAGCGCCTCGGAGTCGCGCGCCGCCTGCATGCGCTGGATCGCCTGCGCCGTGAGCTGACCGATCTCGCCCCCCAGCGTGCTCAACAGGAGCTCCTCGAACGGTCCCACGCGCGCCGCCGGGATCTCCGGGTCCTCGAGGGCCTCGCGGAGCAGACGCCGCGCGGCGCGGAACTCCCGGCGCTGGAGGAGCTTGCGCACCGACTGCTCGTACGCGGGCCAGATCGCCGCGCGGGCCGTCTCGCGCGTCTCGCGCAGTCGCCCGTCAGAGGGCACCGCGCTCAGGCCGCGCTCGCTCCACGCGAGCGCGCGACGGACCTCCACAACGCGGTCGTCGGTGTCAGAGCCCCCGGCACGCGCCAGCGCGGCCTGGGCGGCGCTGTACGAGAGCGCGGCGATATCCTGCTGGTACATCACGCGCTCTTCCGCGGGGGCCACACCGAGCGCGGATTCGAGCGCCACGCTGGCGCCGACGTCGTCGCCGAGCGCCTGCTTCGCGAGGGCCACGACGGCCCAGAGCGCGGCGGTCTGGCGCGCCTGCGGCGTCGAGAGCGGCGTGTCCCGGAGCCGCGCGAGCGCCTCCTCGCCGACCGACACCACCTCGTCGTAGCGCCGATCCTCGTAGAGCGAGAAGCACCTCTCGACCAGCAGCAGATCGGCCCGTCCCGTCGCTGTGGGCGCGGGTTCGGGTGAGCTGGCCGGTAGGGGCTCTGGAGGCGGCTCCGGAGGGGCCTCGGCGGCGACGACCGGCTCCGGCAGGCGCTCCGCTTCGAGCTCCATTACGGGCACGGCCAGTACGGGCACCGACGGGCGCTCCATCGGAAAGGGCGAAACGCACGCGGGGAGGGGCACGCGCTCCCCGACGCGGTCGGTCGATCCCGCGTGAGGCCGCGCGTGGGGCGAGACCTGGCTACGGCGCTCCCGCACCGGCATCGCTGGCGCGGTCGCGCGGGCGGGCGTAACGGTCTTCGTCGGGGTCGGCGGCGGCGCCCTGGCGGGCTGGGGGCGACGAACGGGGTGACGGGGCGTGGACGGCCAGATCAGCTCGAGAATGCCGAGGATCAGCAGTGCGGATCCTCCCACGACGGCGACGAGGATCAACTCCTCCTCCCTCAGCACTCCACGTCCACCGGGCGGCGCTCGGCGAGCGAGCGGTAGGCGGCAAGCACGACCGCGAGGTCGCGCCGGCCCGCGGCGCCATCCGCCTCGGGCGCCCTGCCCGTCCGCATCGCTTCGTCGAACGCCCGCAGCAGGGCCAGATGGCCTCTGGTGTCCCGGAAGAAGAGCGACAGCCGCGTGCCGCGCTCACCCCGGAGGAGCACCCAGCGGCCCCGGTTGTCTGCCAAGGACGTGCCGGCAGTCCCCGTCACTGTGGACCATTGAACCCGAGGGAGGCCGCGCGCGCCAAGGGAATTCGACAGGAATCCGACCACGCCGCCCGGAAGCTCGGCGAGGAGATCCACCGCGTCCTCACCCCCCAGGGCCACGGTGCGGGGCGGGGCGAGCGCAAAAACGCGCCGCGGCTCGCCGCCCCACCAGCGGAGATTGTGGACGTGGTGGATGCCGGCGTCGATGAGGACACCGCCCCCGGACGCCCCGCCGTCGAGCCGCCAACCGCCTGGACGCCGATAGCCGCGGGCGACCAGGTGGAGCTCGCGGAGCTCGCCGAGCCGGCCGCTGGCGATGAGTCGGTGGACGTGACGGAAGGCAGGCATGAAGCGGAAGTTCTCCGCGACCATCAGGATCCGGCCCGCGGCGTCGGCCACGCCGACCATCCGGTCGACCTCGGCAAGCCTGGGCGCGATCGGCTTCTCCACGAGGACGTGCAGGCCTGCCTCGAGTGCCGTGAGCGCGTCGCGCAGGTGCCGGTCGTGCGGCGTGCACACGATCGCGCCCGCGGCGCGCGGGTCGCGGACGGCGTCCTCGTACGCGCCGAAGGCGTCCGCGGCGCCGAACTCGCGGGCGAAGGCGCGGGCGCGCGCGAGGTCGCGGCTCGCCGCGAGCAGCGGGATCCCGAGGCGGCGCGCCGCCGCGGCGTGGCGGCGCGCGATCCAGCCGCACCCGAGCAGGACGAGCGCTCGCGCGGCCATCAATTTTGATGCTAGCATGGGCCCAGACGCGGAGGCTCCATGCGACGAGTCGCGGTGATCGGGGTCGGCGTGACGAAGTTCGGCAAGCACGAGCGCACCTCGGCCGAGCTGTTCGCCGAAGCGGCGGCGGACGCCCTGCTCGACGCGGAGCTGCCGGCGAGCGCCGTGCAGGCGCTCTACTACGGGAATGTCGTCGGAAGCGAGACGGAGCACCAGCTCCACACCGGCCCGCAGGCCGCGTCGATCCTCGGCATCCCGGCGATCCCCACGACGCGGTTCGAGGCGGCCTGCGCCAGCTCGCACGCCGCCTTCCGCCACGCCGTGATGGAGATCGCCGCGGGCGTCTCGGACGTCGTGCTCGTCGGCGGCGCCGAGCGCGTGCTCAACGTTCCCACGCCCGAGTCGACGGAGTACTTCGCCTACGCCTCGGACGCCAGCTGGGAGCAGACGCTCGGCCTCACCTTCCCCGGCGTCTTCGCGCTCATCGCGCGCGCCCACATGCAGCGATACGGGACGACGGAGGCGCAGATGGCCGCCGTCGCGGTGAAGAACCACAAGCACGGCGCGCTCAACCCGAAGGCGCAGTTCCAGAAAGAAATCACGGTCGAGCAGGTCCTGCAAAGCCCGTACGTCGCCGACCCGCTCAAACTCCTCGACTGCTGTCCCTTCACCGACGGCGGCGCCGCCGTGGTCCTCGCGTCCGAGGAGGTCGCGCGCAGCCATCGCAGAGGCGTCTGGGTGCTCGCCTCCGCCGCCGCGTCGGACTGGATGCTCCTCGGCGACAAGCGCGACCTCGCGCGCGTGCCCGCCACCGAGCGCGCCGCGGCCGCCGCGTACAAGCAGGCGGGGCTCGGCCCGGCCGACGTGGACGTGGTCGAGCTGCACGACTGCTTCACGATCGCCGAGATCGTCGCGACAGAAGGGCTCGGTCTCTTCGAGCCCGGTGCGGGCGGACGCGCCGCGGCCGAGGGGCTGACGAGCCTCGGCGGCGCCATCCCCGTCAACCCGTCGGGCGGCCTCAAGGCCAAAGGGCACCCGATCGGTGCGACGGGCGCGGCGCAGATCGCGGAGATCGTCACCCAGCTCCGCGGCGAGGCGGGCCCGCGTCAGGTGGGCGACGCGCGTGTCGGCCTCACCCACACCCTCGGCGGCAACACCGCCACCGTCCTCGTGAGCCTGTTCGGCCGTGACTGAGCCGGTCATCACGTTGCAGCACTTCTTCCAGCGCGCGCGCGAGGGCGAGCTCACCGGGGTGCGCTGCGGGAGGTGCGGGGAGCTCGCCATCCCGCCGAGGCAGTTCTGTCCGGCCTGTCACGAGCGCGCCTGGCGGCCCGTGCCCCTCGGCGGCGAGGGCACCATCGAGAGCTTCACCGTGATCCGTGTCGCGCCGCGCGCCTTCGCGGCCGACGCGCCCTACGCGGTGGCCGTCGTCAAGCTCCGCGAGGGCGTCTCGCTGCTCGGCCGGATCGTGG
>WNGN01001302.1_pt1 | contig 23853 bp, 20 predicted proteins | sample 5400561 | NCBI WGS metagenome assembly WNGN01 (sample SAMN13153379, study PRJNA577476) | soil metagenome | isolation source: 115 cm soil or saprolite under Garry oak tree replicate 2 | place: USA:California | collected 2016-06-15 | reverse complement strand
CGGAGCCTCTGTATTCTGGTTCAATCCTGACTCGCTGCTAGGAGCGTCAGTTTTTTGAAGCTGCTTGTAGTACTCGCGTAATCGCTCCCTTGCCGCAATAATTGCTTCCCTCGATTCGAGATTGGCAACGGTAGAGAGATCACCTGGGTCAGTGTCGGTAAGCCAGGCACGCACAGCACGGCGATGCACCTTCCCACTACGCGAGAGTGGAATATCGTCAACTACCAGAACCACAGCTGGACGGAACGGCTTACCAAGAGCATGAGCTACGTGATCAGCTACCGAATGTGCCAGTGCATCGGGATTGCTATCCTTGGTGACAAGTGACGGCACAATCACAAGGGCCACCACTTCGCCGCGGATTGGGTCCGGTATGCCCACCGCCGCAGCCATCATAACCTCGCCACCACTGATAACTACTGACTCGACCTCTACCGGCCCTAGACGCTTGCCAGCAATTTTAAGTACATCATCAGACCGTCCGAGCAACTCCCAACTTCCATCTTCATACCGGATCGCACGGTCACCGTGAAACCAAACACCCGACCAGTGTGACCAATAGGTCTCGAGATAGCGTTCAGGCTCCCTCCAAAGTCCCCGTGTCATCGATGGCCATGGGCGCGTTAACACTAGTTCTCCCACTTCACCAACCACAGAGTTCCCTTCACCATCAAATACATCGGCCGCTATCCCAGGAGCGTGACCAGCGAATCGGCACTCTTTCATCGACATCACAGGGCTACCGACTAGGATGCCACACCCAATCTCTGTTCCGCCCGACCAATTGATGATTGGAACCTCTCCTCGGCCAACGTAGCGATGCAGCCAGCGCCAGGATGAGGCAGTCCATGGCTCCCCGGTGGAACCAAGTATTCGTAGGCTGTTCAGGTCGTGACGATCTACCCACTCTGGCCCGTAACCAGAGAGGACTCGTACCAGTGTAGGCGAGAACCCGAGATGAGTAATCTGATACCGGTCTACCAACTCCCAAAGACGGTCGGGGTCTGGAAAGTCTGGAGAACCCTCGAACATCACTAATGAGGCTCCGAGGCTCAACACTCCTGCAATGGTAAGCGGGCCCATGATCCATCCCAGATCGGTGATCCACAGAAGTCGGCCGTCTGCATCCAGGTCGAAGTTGTACGCTAGCTCAATAGCTACCCGATAGGGAAGTCCGCCATGCGTGTGGACGGCTCCCTTCGGTCGACCGGAAGACCCGGAGGTGAAGGCGAGCAACCATGGCGTATCGGTATCAAACAACCCGAGGGGCTGGTCCTTTCCATGATTAAGCAAGGCATCCCAAGAGAGATCTCGCCTCGGATCCATTGGGACAGCATGTTTCAACCGTGCGATCACGACCACTCGTTCGATACTCTGAGAAGCTCTAACCGCCTCATCAACATGCGCCTTCAGATCAACTCTCGTACCATGGCGCATTGCGCCGTTTGCTGTGATGAGTACCTTCGCTCTCGCGATGTAAAGCCTCTCCGCCAGGGCCTCGGCAGCATAACCAGAGAAAGCTGGAGCGGCGATTGCTCCGATACGGGCGATTGCCAGTAGAGCCACGGCGGCTTCGGGGATCATCGGCACGTATAAGGCTACCACGTCGCCCCTCCCGACGCCCAGTGCGCGCAGACCGGCAGCAGCTCGCTCCACCAATTGACCTAGTTGCTCGAAGGTCAGTTGCAGAGTAGTACCATCATCGCCTTCCCACACCAGCGCCACTCGTTCCCTATGCCCGGCCGTTCGCCAGCGCTCGACCGTCAAGTAAGCAAGGTTCGTGCGGCCACCGACAAACCAATGGGTTGATGGGACGCCTTCGCGGTCGTCATAGAGTGTGTAATAGGGACTTGGCCATCCGAGTCCCAGGTCTTCGAAGGCAGCCCGGTAAAACCACTCTGGATCGGTTACTGTCCGATCCAGGAAGCTTTGGTAATCAGTCAGATCGTGTCTACGCATGAAACGCGCTACCCGACGCACTTCAATAGTACCAGGAGGCGGGACCCAACGGTCAGGTTCGAACCACTGGGGAAGCAGACGTTCAACCATATCTATTTGACCCCTCAATCATGATTGGCACTCTTCAGCGACCGACCGTAGATGTCAGAAGGCCAGTGTCCAGGCTAAACAAGCATTAGCCATTGGGCAAAGGGCGGCCAAGCCACACCTCATAGAAGCTTTCGAGGTCCGGCAGGAAGTCAAAGATCACCGGCCAGCCTGGTGGTACCGATTCGACTTCGAGCAGCGTTGCGCAGGTGGGACAGATGTACTCCCTGATTTCCATCCAATTTGGATCTGGCTTTTGCGGCCCAGGGTAGATCGCCTCAAGACTCGCCGGAGTATCGCGCACACGAATGAGGGCTGAGTGCTTCCAGTTCTGATGGTAATCACCAAACTCCTGACCACAGTTACATTTGACTACTCGAACAGTGCCTTTCTGAACGATATAGAGGTGCTCACCAATGGGGAGCAATATTTGTTCCTGCCATGGAACTGAAGCCTGCAGCACCTCGATGTATTTGTCGAATCGGTCGGCATCCTTGTAGTCGCTCATGATGCGCTTTGTCTGCTCCCAAGGAAGTCGAGCAGTAATCAAATCTGCGATGAGGCTGCTTGGATAACTCGGTCGTGCCATCTTCTATCTCCTTTCGTGAGAAGTCCATCGGAAGTTGCCAGGGAAGTCAGATTGAGAAGTCCGCTGGCAGTTGCCAGAAGGTTGCGAACTCATCCTTCCACTTGGAAGAGAGGTGCATGCTGTCGCGGTACATTTCCAGGACCTCTGGGACGAACTCACGGTTGAGGATGCGCTCCCGCTCCTGCTTCCTCCATTCGCTGACTGGCACCCCCTCGACAAGACGCTGACTACCCTCCTCCGAACGGAGTTGCTCTGTCTTCGCCACGTCAACATTGTACGTCCGGCCATCATCACTGTGCGCATCCACATGATAGATTTGCCTAGCGGCCCTCGGGGTTACGATTCCGTTTTCCAGGTCCTTTCGAACCAGTTCTGGATCGCGCTCGATCGGATCGCCGTAGCCACCACCAGCATTGTAGAAGTGCTCAAACAAGTCTCCGTCTTTGAACGGACGACCAATGTAACCTCCCTCACTGAACTCGAAATCGCCCTGGACAAGCCGCCTCGGATCGGGATCGTGAGGATCACCCTCAAAATGTGGTAATGGCTTCTGCGCAGCGATCAGTTCGGTCAGGTTTGTGTCGCGGATGGCGTAGTGGTAGAGAGCGGTTGGTGCCGGATATCCTCCGCACATGCCAGCGTTGTCGAAAACTTTGCCAGAATGAATCGCTGTTGTTAGCATGAACATCGGAGTGTGATGAATCTTATAGAGGGAGGTGAAACCAGCCCCCCCGCGGAACCTGCCTGCTCCTGCCGAGTCTGGCCAGATCTTTCGACCCAGGTACAGGATAGGAAGGGAAAGTTCCCAGATCTCAACGTTTCCCATGTCAGATTCCGGGTTCCATCCTGCGTAGCCAGTATCCAAACCATCCATGATCCCACGTGCTCCACTCCCACCGGCTGCTAACTCGAAGTTACTTCCACCAAAACGAGTACCATACTGGCTGATTCCTCCACCCTCAAAGAAGGGAGTGTTGACCTGCCCAACAAAGATCTCTTCCTTGAAGCCGCGAGCCAGGAAAGCCCGAGACATCAGGCGATGATACGTCCCGAATGCTGGAAGGAGCAGCGCCCAAGAGCAGGCAGTCGCAACCATGATACTATCTGGGTTGGTCCATGTCCCGGAAGGCAACCTGAGCCTGGTGGCTAGCCAGGCACCGTCGTTCACCTTGCCATCAAAGTCCATGAACTGTGTGAGGCTGACGAAGAAACCACCTTCCATCGCCGCCTCACAACAGTTGTTGGAATTCCATCCCCAGGGCCCTGTACCCTCAAAGTCTAGAGTCATGAGACCGTTCCGATCAATGGTGAGATCAACCGGAATTGGTACTAACTGATCCTTATTAGCCATCGGGAGCACACCTGGCTTGTTCTTATAGAGGTGTCCAAAGAAGGTAGCACCACGGTACCGACCAGGCACGGTCTGCACCTTCATGCGCTCCAAGTGGGCACGACGTCCCTCCTCAATGTATTCCTTCGTTGCACGCTTGAAGTAGTCGACACCTATTTCCTCTACCAGCTCGAGTACCTTTTCTCGCACTTCCAGGCAGGCACTGACCTTCGCCTTCTCATCAAGGATCCAGTAGATTGGACTTCGTAGGTTGCGCTCAACCCTGATGAGATAGTCACGGCGGATCTGATCATTCTCACCGATCTTCTCAGCGCAGACAAAGAGGCCCTCGGTGAAACGCTCCTGCGCCAGGTAGACGTCTCCTCCAGGCGTAACGCCCCCCACCTCGAGTTCGTGACAGACTGCTCCTGCCCAGGCAATTAATTCTCCGTTGTAAAAGATAGGGACGACGTCCATCACGTCCGGTACCTGAACATTTCCAATGAACGCATCATTGTTGGCAAAAATATCGCCAGGGCGAATCCCAGGATCATCTTGGTAGTCGTTGCGGACCATCCACTTGATGAACCGACTCATGGTGTGGACGTGTACCATAATTCCAAAAGAGAAGACGACGCTATCGCCTTCAGGGGTATACAAGCCAACGACACTCTCCCCGACCTCGCGGACTCCTGGCGAAGCCGAGATTCGCTTGGAGGTTTCGCGAGCGGAGACAACAGATGATCGCAGTCTCGTATGTAAACTCTCGTACTTGAGCGGGCTCTCAGCCTTAAGCGTTAGTTCGGTGACGCCATCATAGCATCCCGTTTCGGCCAAGCGGACCTCACTCTGCTCGAGCATTTCCCGAAGCTTGATCGGTGCCCCAGCCGTAGCAGCAGAACTTGACTGTAGTTGCGTCATGTTAGTACCTCCTCGTGTCTCGTACCATGTCGATAGTCGTATTTCGCCTTTCAGAGGCACCTTACGCTTACCGTAGCCAGAGAAAGTTTCGTTCGTCCACCTCAGCTCGTCGGCCCGGCGGTATCACAAAAGTCGTTGCCGGATGCTCGATAATGGCAAACCCTTCAATGACGTTTCCTGGCTTCAGCAGGTCCATCTCCCAGAGACGAACCTCCTGCCACTGACCGTCTCGGAACACTGATCTTGTGCCTTTGGATGCTGATGAATCCGGAGTTTCCGGCCCCAGTTCTTGTTCCTGGAAACGCAGCTTCACCTTTTCAATACGAGCGAGCAAACCGAGTTCGAAGATCTGATAGCCAGCCTCGCTGTATTTGGAAACGCGGGAGTTGATCTTCTCATAAAGCGCTTCCCAGGACTCGATGAGCCGATCCATATCTTCGGGTGAATCGATACGGCTCATTGATGATTGCACCTCAAGATCTGTCAACTGTGCGGCATAGCGGATCATAGCGAGATGCTGGAAATCCACCTTTCCCAGTTCCCGGCCTTCGACTCTCATCTCTTCCAGCGCTGTTCGCTCCATCTCCTCCCAAGCCGCATTGATGGCTCGACCAACTTCCAGCTTGGCTTCTGTGGATGCTGCCGGGCTAAGAAACAGGTGCATCGACTTGGTATAACGATGTAGGTAATCTGCTATCGAACAACCAAAAGCAGAGAATGCTGCTGCAAAGGGGAAGGTCAAGATTCCCTTGAACGTCAGGCCTTCTGTGTACCCAGCGACATGGAGTGGACCGGAGCCGCCATATGCCATCAGAACATAGTCGGATGTGTTCAGACCCCGTGCAGAAGCGACCGTCTTAAGGGCATCACGAGCACGAAGCTCAAGCAACTTCATGATACCCTCGGCTCCCTGATAGACATCGACTCCAATTGGATCGGTCACCTGCTCTCTCAAAGCACCGAGAGCAGCCTCAACGTTGAGCTTGATTCTGCCTCCAAGGAAATACTCTGGGTTCAGATATCCGAGAACGACGGCGCAGTCGCAAACTGTTGCGAGCTTCCCTCCCCGGTCAAAGCAGACAGGGCCTGGGTCAGCTCCCGCGCTTTCAGGGCCCAGTTCCACCTTAGCTGTGACCGGATCTACTTTGATGATCGTGCCGCTACCCGCGCCGATGCTCTCTAATGCAATGGTAGGAAGATTCAACTTAAAGCGGGCTAGAATGGGTTCTGGATCAACGGGTACGCTACCAGCGGTAATGGCACCAATATCAAAGCTGGTACCACCCATATCAGTCACCATCACATTGTCGGCACCAATCAATCGGGCAATGTACTGCGCCCCTAGAATGCCGCCAATTGGCCCCGACACGAGCGTCTCGTGGAGGCGGGGATAACGGATATTGGATAAGCCGCCATAGGAAAGCACAGTCTGTAGTGGATTCGGGAAACCGTAATCGTGAATTCGCTGCTGTACCTTAAGCAGTTGTTGCCGTACCGGCGCTGCTGCGTAGGCCTCGATCAGCAAGCTGTTGAGTCGCGATTGCTCCCGCATCACAGGACGAATCTCAGAAGAAAGGAAGACCGGTACCTCCCGACCAACCTCCTTGCTAACACTCTCGACGATTTCCTTGGCACGTCGCTCATGAACCGGATTCAAGTAGGAAAAAAGGAAGCAGATAGCCACTGCGTCGACGCCTGCCGTGAGCAACTCACGTGCCGCTTGTTGCACTTCCGCTTCATAAAGAGGAATGACTTGGTCACCAAACATGTCAATCCGCTCGGTAATGCCATGAATCCAGCGCTTCGGAGTGAGCGGTTCAGGATGTATGTGAGTTACTGCGTGCAAGGTATCTGCGTATCCATAGCCAGCCCAACTGAGGCCGCGATTCATCAATAGCATGTCCTCGAAGCCATTGGTGACCAATAAGCCTACTTTCTGCCCGCGCCGAGAGAGGAGGGTATTCAGCATAGTAGTACCAGAGTACAGGACCACTGATAACTTCGGGAATAGCTCTTCGAGCTTCATACCCTCCCAGTAGCTGATCGCGTCTTGCGTCGACTCAAGGAAGCCGACTGACTCATCCTGCGGAGTTGTCGCTGCCTTACCAACCTCAAAGTTGCCCTCTTCATCGACAATGAAAGTATCGGTCATCGTCCCGCCAGCATCAATACCGAGCACTAATGGCCTGCGAACAGCACTAGCCATATCTGTACCTCCTCGTTAGTCGGCCTACTTTGCCGCCTGACTATCTACGGATCTACCTTTACATGTAATTCTGCCAGACAAGTGGACACAATTCAATGGATGTGATACACAGATATTGTTTCGTATCTGTGCACGATGCACACCAAGCGAGCGCTGATAGATTTTTTAAAACTTGCATTGAGGAGCTAACTGGTTCATGTGAACGTTTGATGACCAAACACAATGTACCATGGAAAGCTTCTGAGTTTCTCTACAGAAACGTGTAGCTCGGGTTACTTAATTGAGTGCACAGCGTTTTATCGCCGACTGTAGATCCACAATTTTGAGTGCGAGTTGGAGCTGAAAGCGTATCTCAGCGTCGTTGAGATCGACTTGGGCAATCTCCTCGATGCGTTGTAGCTTGTAGCGTACACTATTGCGATGCAAACGAAGAGCTTCGGCGGTCGTCTTGATTTCGCCCCCTCCTGCTAAGTAAGCCCGCAGACATGCTATCAGGTCCCCACCATGCTCTTGGTCGTAAATCTGCAAAGGACTCAATCGATCAGACGCGAACCGGATCAGTTCTGGCCCAAGTTCTTCGTATTGCAAGAGAATACGATAAAGACCGAGGCGCTCCACAAAGATAAGGCCACTCCGCCATTGCATGGCTCGACCAAACTTGAGAAAGCGTTTGACCTCTGCATAAGCGGCTGGAACCTCGCGCATACTGCGGCAGACCTGGCTTACCCCTACGAAGACCAAGGCTCCAGGTAACTCGCGCTCGGCCCGACTGTGCAAGCGCCGAGCAACTTCGCAAATAGGATTCAGGTCGTCCGGGTTCACGGCCACTAATGCCACCACTTGGGTACCACTAGCCCAGATGAGCCATCGTGGAGTTCGTGGCGCCAGCGAGGCTCGCATAAGATCATACATGTTCTGTTTGCTACGTTGTAGCACTGCTTCTCTCTCACCAAGCTTGACCAGATGCTCGAAGTCATCATTGTCAACGATGAGAAGCACATGAGGATGAAGCAGGTCGTAGCCCAAAAACCTGGCCCTTCGGGCCAGATCTTCCTCGTTCTCGAATTTCCCTGTCAAAATATCTCCCAGCAGGTCTCCCTGAAGTCGACGCTCCGTTTCCAAGATGGCACGTTCCCGCATCATTACCAAAGCTACAACAGTAGCGGCACCTTGCACTGCAAGCACATCCGAGTCACCAAGGACACGGAACACCTGAGGCACTGAGAGTACTGCTAACGTCTCATTTCCCACAATCACCGGTGCCACCAAGTGCAATCTGTCTTCACCTGGCACTGTGAGCAAGCGGGCACGGTGGTCAAGCCGGAATAGCTCTCCAATCAACTGGGCAGAATTGCGGTCCCGCTGTGCCAATTGAGCAAGAGTCACTGGTTCAGGGCCGGACCATCCGAGAGGTGTTGCGCAACTCAATATGGTACCATACCGATCTTCTAAGATAACTGGATTATCCACAAGAGCTGCGATGGCTGAGGTCAGTGATGGAAGTCTCTCGCCTCTCAGTACCAACTCTGTCAACTTTTCCTGAATATCCCTCAGTCGCGCTATACTTTCAAGGGAGCGACGTAGTTCCTCGAGAGCATGTTCGGTCCTGCACTGTAGTTCAGCGTTCCGAATGGCAGAGCCAATCACGAGCGCCAACCGGGCTAAGAGCTTCTCATCAGCTTTGGTAAAAGGTAGTCTGTACCGCCGAGCTACAAAGAGGGAACCCACGACTTCGTCACCCACCAGCGGAACCAGCAGTATCTCCAACAGTCCATAAGCAGATAGGATTTTCTGCCAGGAACCTTGCGACTCATGAAAATGGCCTTCTCCCAGGCTCAAGCTTGTCGCTTGCTGCCCAAGGAGCATCTCCCCCCAGAAACTCGCTGGTGGCATGCTGCCAGGAATGCACAGACCTGTCTCACGGTCATAAACGCGGCTGATATCTGAATTCAGATGAGCTCCGGCAATGTTAGCATCTAGTAAGGTAACTACCGTTGGAAGTGCCAAAGACAATATGTCTTCAGGATTCAGGAGAGAAACAAGCTTCAAGGACAAGTGGTAGAGAGTATCGGCCTCTTGCTCGGCGCGGCGAACTACGCGGAATAGCCTGGCATTGTCAATTAAGGCAGCCAGATGATCGGCCACCTTTTCCAGCAAAAGTAACTCATGCTCCGTGAAATCTCCCTGTCTCTTGTTGGTAACATGGAGCACCCCTATGATCTGACCATCCACCCTCAGTGGTACCGTCATCACCTTTCGGGAGCCGAACAAGTCTACGTACTTCTGAAGAATGTGTGCGTCTCTAGGACAGTCGTTAGAGAGGTAGGGTTGTCCAGTGGTAAACACTCGTATGGCGTTACCTCCGTGACTGAGTCGCACACGATACTGGTCGATGATCTCTGGATTACTCACTCCGAAGGCTGGCTTCTGAAGTACGAGTTCTTGTGATTCCGAATCCCATAGCATAACGCCAGCTTTTTCTGCTTTGAACAAGGCAGTAACGGTTTGAACAAGGCTAGCCACCATCAGCTCAAAATCAGGCAAGGATCGAACCAACTGCACCAGGGAATCGACCGCATTCTGTTCCAGCCAGGCAGAGGGAGAAAGGGGTGGGGGAACGAGTTCGCCCACCTGACGAGTTTGATGATCGAGAGATCCAAAAGAGCGCCGGGCTTCGGGGACTGGGCTTAGCATCGAGAGTACCTCCTGACTTTCAGTTTGTTGTATGCACGAATGAAATCAGCAGGAGTTAACGGTCATTAGGTCCTTCTGCGTGTTATATGCTAAGGATTGTACAAATGCTATATCTACTTTACCATGCGATCATAATCTGTGATTGGGCGGATCAGCGCCTGAAGATCTGAAACGGGTACTCAGAATACAGTCTATTTTACTACGGCTCTTATCGTACTGCTGCTTTGCCTGTGTAGCCTCATCCTACATGTTACTCCAAATAAGGTGAGTACACAAGTGCTGGCAAGTAGCTATCACAGGATGCCTTGCACATTAAAAGATGTTAAAAAAATAACTATCGCATCCTATAGAACCATAGGCAAATTTCCAGGTGTAGAGCGGCTTCATGACCTTCTGCGGCGGATGCGATTTTCTTCTTTGGAGAGAAAAGCGCGAGGGAAACGACGGAAAGAACGTCCTTGTTCTAGTGGCCTTTTTGTCGTTTTTTCAATGTTCTTTGGAGAGCAGAACCACACGAGATGCGCAACGAGATCGCTGGTGGGGTGTGCTTGTGGAGAGCAACCATCTCAACCATCTTCTTAAGGAGTAGCCCATGAACTGCCCATACGTGCTTCAACCGCAACCAAAGAACAGACCAAGAAAACCTCGCTAGGCTATCGAACGTTTCGCTGCTCAGCATGCAAGCGAACCTTCAACGAGCGTACAGGAACTCCGTTCAACTATCTCGAATACCCCACTGATATCGTCCTCATGGTCTTCTTCTGGCGGCTCCGGTACAAGTTGAGTCCGCGCGATCTGGCCGAGATGTTCTTGGAGCTGGGCTATGAGTTCACCCATGAGGCAGTCCGGGACTGGGAAGCGCGCTTTGCCCCACTTCTTGCGGATCAACAGCGTGCCAAGCGACGAGGGCAAGCAGGGCGGTCGTGGTACGTGGATGAAACCTACGTCAACGTCAAAGGGACATGGTGTTATCTGTATCGAGCCATCGATCGGGATGGCAATCTGGTTGACTCGATAGTGAGTGAGAAGCGAGACATGGAGGCGGCCAAGCGCTTTTTCAAGCAAGCCGTCGATGTGGTTGGTCACGCCCCCGAGCGAGTGACGACGGATGGGCATGATTCCTACCCTCGTGCCACCCGCGAGACCCTTGGCAATGACGTGCTCCATCGGACCAACCGCTACCTCAACAATCGACTGGAGCAAGATCACCGTGGCATCAAACAACGCTCCTACCCCATGCGTGGGTTTGGAAGCGTCGCCTCAGCCTCACGCTTCTGTCGAGCCTTCGATGAAGTGCGCCAGTTCTTCCGCCTCCGGACCACGATGAAGCAACAGGTTTCCCTGGTGCAACAACGCGAGATGTTCCGTCAACGGCTGGACGCCCTGAAGGCCATGGTTGCGATGGCCTAACACACAAGCATGCGGGAGGAGCCGTATCGAACACACCTTATTGGCTCTTGCGTTCTCAGTTCTGACACATCCCGAAAGATCGTTTCCGGCTCCATGTTGAGCCGTTTGGCTGTCAACTTGGCTGTCAGAAGTGTTTTTGAGTACCACCGTACCTTGTTGAAGGTAGGTAGGAGGCGGATTGAGAGAGGGGAAACGTAGGTGAAGTGCGGCACTGCTATAGTATAGCATACGGCATGTGGGGGTGGCTACTCTACTGCTGAGGTGATGGATTGCGAGATGGTTGTGATGCTCTTGCATCGTTCGTGACAGTCTTGTGAGGTTGATGGGCTATCATTGTTTTAGGGATGATTGAGTCCATGATGGAAGGAATTCCACATGTCTATTTCACATGTCTATTTCAAAGGAGTGAACATAAGATCAATTGATAGACATAGGCCTATCGGATTCACAAGGAGGTGATCCAGATGGCAAACCAACAACACCTCGAACTGCTCAGGCAGGGAACCGAGGCCTGGAACCAATGGAGGAACGTACACCTCACTACTACACCTGAATTAAGTGAAGCCAACCTCGAGCATATCAACCTCCGAAACGCCGATCTCAACGGTGCGAATTTCACTGGAGCTAACCTACGCGGGGCCAATCTCCAGGACACCTATCTCAGTTTGGCGGACTTTAGAGGTGCAGACCTGTCGGGAGCAAATTTACGCAGGGCACTCCTCTATAAGGTCAATTTGAGCAGAGCCGATCTCAGAGATGCAGACCTGCGTGAAGCCAACTTGAGGCACGCTAACCTCAGTGGGGCAATCCTCAGCCGCGCTTTAATCAGTTATGCCAATCTCAGTCATGCCGATCTAAGCGGAGCAGACCTGAGCGGGGCATGTTTGATCGGAGCCAATTTGATGAAAGCCAATCTCTGGGAGGCGCTGTTCAAAGGCGCAATCTTCCGCGGGGGACACTTCCATGGTGCCGTTTTTCGACGGGTAGATCTCAGCGAGACAGACCTTGAGGAAGTTGACCTGGATGGAGCCACTCTTCACTAAGACAGCCGGGTGTAACTACCTTACCAGGCAGTTGCACCCCTGTTCGATAGGAAATGTTGTCAATCTTCTTTGCTAGTGAATATAATAAAGGCGCTAAAAGTATTCCTTGTACCATTCGCTTGATAGCATTTTCATGTAGGCGGCAGGTGTAACGCGCTTCGATATAGTTTGCTATAGGCACGGGCACTGGCAGACCAGCGCGAATCGTAATCCATCGCACGTGCGACGAGAGCGGACCAGAGATCGCGCTTCGCGTAGAGATGCAATGCTCTGTGCAGGGTATCGAGCAGGGCAGAGGCTGCGTATGGTGTGAAGCTGAACCCATTACCGGCACTGCGATCAGTATCCAGATCGGTGACCGTGTCGGCCAGGCCACCTGTCGCATGGACGATGGGCAGCGTCCCATAGCGTAATGCGATCAACTGCCCCAGGCCGCCCGGTTCGAACGCGCTCGGCATCAGAAAGAAATCCGCGCCCGCGTAGATGCGGTGGGAGAGGGCGACGTCGAAACCAATATACACGCGAATGTTGCTGGTACTTGTGGCAAGATCCCTGAACATCTGCTCGTAGTGTGGATGGCCAGTGCCCAGCACCACGAGTTGCAGTGCCAACTCTCGCAACTCATCGGCGATCTCGGCAATAAGATCGAAGCCCTTTTGATCCACGAGCCGACTGACGATACCCACTACGGGTAGGTCTGGGTCATCTGGCAATCTGAACTCCTGCCGCAGCGCCGTACGGTTGCGCACTTTGGCGGGTAGTGCCTCCGCAGCGGAATACTGCGCTACCAGGTTGTTATCAGTCGCGGGATTCCAGGTATCCCAATCGAGTCCATTGGGAATGCCATAGAGACGCGGATGGCGCTGGAAGAGAACCTCATCGAGGCCCCAGCCATTATCCAGCGTCTGGATCTCCTCGGCGTAACGGCGCGATACGGTTGTCACCACATCGGCGTACATGATGCCGGCTTTCATCCAATTCACGTCGCCCCAGAACTCCAGACCGTCGGCAATGAAAACGCTCGCAGGATCTAGCCCAGCCTCGTATAGGATAGAGAGATCCCAGCGCCCCTGGTATTGAAGGTTATGTATGGTATAGACGATGCGTGCCGCCCCATGTCCCAGAAGATGGCGATAGGATGTACGCAGGTAGGCAGCGCAGGGGGCCGTCTGCCAATCGTTGAGGTGGATGATGTCGGGAGTAAACGAAAGCTGCGGCAGCGCTTCAAGCAGGCCTCGGCAAAACAGGAGGAAACGCCGCTGCTCGTCGCGCTGGTCAAGACCCAGGTAAATGCTCTGATGCCGACCAAAGCATTCCTCATTGTCAAGCAGGTAGACAGTGACTGGCGAATCGGGAAGCATAGTCTGCCAGATAGACACGGTTCGGTCGAACCCTGCTATGAAAAGCGTGCGCACGACTCCCGTGTGTTTGAGTGCCCAATAGGCGGGATCAATACTCCCGTAGCGGGGCAGAAAGATGCGCACCTCGTGCCCCAAAGCTGCCAGTTCTTTGGGCAGGCTCCCGATGACGTCGGCCACGCCGCCTTCCTTGGCAAAGGGAGCCACCTCGGTTGCGACCATCAGAATCTTTAAGCGTGTGTCGTTTGTCATACAACTCTCATTCGTTTTCGTTCGAAGGAAGTGGGCTTTCGCAAAATGGCGGAAGCTCCGTTGAATGAATACTATCTCATGCCATGAATGGAGCAGGACCTGTCGTACGTCTCTCTATTAGTGTTGTACTCAGTCGTATAAGCTCTGGCGGCTGCTGGGGATTCTCGATAAGCTCCATTAGCTTATATGCACCCAACTGCCCCATTTGCTGCATTGGCTGCTGAATGGTGCTTATTTCAAGCAATTCAGAGACTTCGATGCCGTCAAACCCTATAATGGATAAGTCGGCGGGTACCTGAAGCTTGCAAGCTCTAGCCGCATCCAACACACCAACTGCCTGCACATCAGAGGCCGCGAAAATCGCCGTTGGCCGGTTTTTTTGTGAGAGCAGCTGTGTGGCAGCCTCCTTTCCCCCTTGCCGATTCCACTCAGTCGCAAGCACAAGTTCTGGCTCAAAGAGCAGCCCAGCCTCGCCAAAAGCACGATGCAGTCCAATCAAACGGTCATTCGCCTGGTTAAACTTGAAATTACCCTCAACGATACCATTGATGAAGCCAATACGCCGGTGTCCCTTCTCAATCAAACATTTCACTGCCTGGTACGCCCCCTTTACATTGTCGATCACCAGTGAGTGTAGATATGGACTGTAAGCATCTACCAGCACCACAGGCATCCCTTTTTCTGCGAAAGTACTCGCAGTCGCGTCTTCTGGAGTCAAAGAGAGGATCAGTAATCCATCTACCTTGCGGTGCATTGGGAGTTCAGTAAAATAGCGGTCGCGCTGAGCGTTTGTTTCGACGTTATATAACACAAGGTCCCTGCCCAGCTGAGCAAGAGCTGCCTCCGTACCCCTCAGTACTTCGATAAAGAAGAAACGGGTGAAAAATGGTACAACTACACCTATTGAACCGGTACGCTTTGAAATCATGCTACGCGCTATGGGATTAGGCCTGTAGTCGAGCTGAGCAATGGCGTGTAACACTTTCTCACGAGTCATTGGCTTAACATTTGTACTGTTATTGATAACCCGCGAAACAGTTCCAATACCAACGCCTGCGACGCGCGCTACATCATGTATGGTAATAGTCATCCCGCATCATTCCCATCAAAATAGTGAGTAGCACACTACATTGTAGAAACGTTTCCAAACGCCTTTGGCGCTCACGCTGCTAATTTGAGCATAACATACTTCTCTCATCTTTACAAGACAGAATTATTATGGTATTGTTAAGGTAAGTTTATGGAAACGTTTCCAGTAGATCAGTTTATTTCATTGTTAGCACAGACATCGACCTGTTTCTTCATTGCACCAGCACTATATTACGACACTGCCCTGTTATTTGGAGCTATTTTATGGTATTGTTGTATACAACAATGGTCGGAAGAAAGTTCTTAATGCTCATCGAGCTATTTTCGTCAATATACCCAAAGTTCCACTCGTTGAGAGATTTATCGTTGCGCCAACGTACTTGTTAAGTAGTTGCTATAAGCGAGCGGGCAACGATCTAAACAGTGGAAATGTGATTGCTCGCGAAGAAAGGAGCGATCTGCAGGCACATAGCTGAAACTCCTAACACGTACCGGTCGTGTAGGACGTAGTACACGCAGATATCTTACAGAAGAGGCAGGGTCGTCTCTCATAGTGCCTCTCTTCTCAAGACGTTCATGACACATATCCAATTGGGGGATCAACGAACAGAGAAGTCTGGCAGGCAAGGGAGTGGAAACTCCGAGTAGCGCTTTCGATCCATGTTCGTTAACAGTTTGTTCAAAGGAGAAACACACATGATTCTTGAGCAAGGTGAAGTCATCGACGAAATCATCACTAAAATCCGCGCTGGTCGCATGACCCGCCGGACATTCCTTGAGCGTGCCGTCGCTGTCGGCTTGAGCAGCACTGCAGCCGTCTCGCTGCTGGAAGCCTGCGGTGGCACGAGCAACAGTTCTACTGGCGCTGGGCAAACCGTCAATATTAATTATATTGAACGTGACACCAATGGCGTCTACGCAGGACTTGTGAGCACATTTAATGCGCAAAATAATGGTGTCCACGTCATCTACAATAGTAATGCTCCCGCTGATACCGGGCAGCTCCTGACCATCCTCACGACCATGCTACGCGCCCGCGGTAGCTCCATCGATGTCTTTCCGATGGATATCATCTGGCCTGCTGAGTTTGGCGCCAATGGCTGGACGGTTCCCGTGGATAGTAAATGGCCTGCCAGTGATCGGGCGAATTATCTGTCAGGACCGCTTCAGGGCTGTACCTACAATGGCAAGTTGTGGGCTGCGCCGTACCGTACCGATGGCCGGTTGGGTGGGGACGATCTCGCCAAGGGCAGTGACCACCTACAAGGAAGAGGACAGCCGTTCGGCCTGGCAAGACGGGGGCGCTGCCTTCATGCGCAACTGGCCCTATGCCTATTCGTTGGGCAATGACCCATCGACCTCCAAGATTGCTAACAAGTTTGGCGTCCATACCATGCTCTACGGTGGCAGCAATACCACCGGCCACTCAAGCCTGGGCGGCTGGCAATATGGCATCAATGCCTTCTCCAAGAACCCCGATGCATCCTGGAAGTTTATCCAGTTCATGCTCAGCCCCGCCTCGCAGAAAACCTTCGCCATGCAGTTGTCGCTGACCGTCACGCTCAAGAGCATCTACACGGACCCCGAGGTGCTGGCCAAGAACCCGTTCTTCGCCAAATTGGCGCCCGTCTTCCAGACTGCGCAGCCGCGTCCGGTCTCTCCCTTCTACCCGGACGTCAGCAACGCCATTCAGCTGCGAATCCATAATGCCCTGACCAAGCAAGCCAGTCCTGCAGATGCTTTGACTGCACTAGCGGCGGATTTGCAGACCATCGTGAATAAGTAGTATGATGTAGTGCGTAGCGAGAGGTGGGGTATCTGTCCAGGTACCCCACTGTATGAGATGACCTTCGCAGAGAAGTCGTCTGTGTAGGTATGTATCTCTCCCTATCGAGAGGTCGCCTTGCATGTATTTGCACTTTGCATATTCGCTAGAAGGCACTCTCGATATGGATAGCGGTAGAAAGGGATAAGTGCATATGGCAACACAAGCAGTAGAAGTACCCACCAGAAGGGCGAGCCTGCGGGAACGCTTTGATTTGGGAAGTGGCTTCACACCCTACATCCTGGTACTCCCCACCATCTTGGTGATTCTGGCGGTGGCGGCTTACCCCCTCCTTAATAACATCTGGCTCAGCTTTTTCAGTAACCCTCTCAGCCCTAGCTCAAGTTTTATTGGATTGAGCAACTACGCTCAGGTATTGGGGAGTAGCGAGTTCCGCGCTGCAGTTTTCACGACGTTCGGCTTCACGATCATCGCTGTAGCCCTGGAGACGATCTTTGGCCTGGGCATTGCCCTCCTCATCAATGCCACTTTTCCAGGTCGTGGCCTGGTACGGGCCGCAATTCTTGTCCCGTGGGCCTTCCCCACTGTTATCTCCGCGCAGATCTGGTATCTGATGTACAATGACCGCACGGGCATTGTCAGCTACCTCCTCCAGCGGATTCACTTGCTGGCGCCCGGTGATACGTTATTGCGGACGAGTAATGGCATCATTATTGCGTCCATCATCACCGACGTCTGGAAAACCACGCCTTTTATGGCCCTCTTGCTCCTGGCCGGTCTTCAGGTCATCCCCCATGAATTGTATGAAGCGGCCGGCGTAGATGGGAGTAATCGTTTCCAGCAATTCTGGACGATTACCATGCCCATGCTCAGCGGGCCGCTGGTCATCGCCTTACTCTTCCGCACGCTCGCTTCCATTGGCGTGTTCGATCTCCTCTACATCCTGGGGGGCAACCAGGTGCAAAGCATGGCATCGTTCTCGTATAATAACATGTTTACTCGTTCCACATTCGACTTTGCTCCGGGAGTGGCAGCCGCCGTTATACTTTTTGTGACCGGACTGATCATCAGTCTGCTCTTCGTCTTGTGGATGCGTATAAATCAACGCTAGGGCGTCGATCTAGCCGTTCCTGGAAAGGAAGGAGATGTCTTATGACAGTTAAGGAGCAGGTTTTCCCTGATGCTAAAGCGAGGGCAAGCACTGCAGAACCGCGAAAGGGCATACCATGGGGCAAGATAGGTCGCTATACAGCAGTAGTGCTCGTGGTGTTCGTCGCATTGGCTCCTCTCTACTGGTCAATTGCAACGTCAGTAAAAAGTGGAATCGAACTGAACGCCTCTCCGCCCACCCTTTTTCCCCATTCTTTCAGCTGGGAGAACTACTTAAGCGATCTGGCACTTTCCACCTTTACCCGTGATCTGCTCAACACCACCATCATCGCAACCATCACCACGTTCCTGGCTCTGATCATTGGTATTCTCTGCGCCTATGCCGTCGCGCGTATGAAGTTCCACGGCAAAGCCGTCGTGCTGGGGATCACTCTGTCGGTGACGATGATACCGCTTATCGCGCTTGTCGCGCCGCTCTACGTGTTCTTCACAGGCCCGTTTCCGGTCTACAACACGTATGTGGCCCTGATTATCCCCGACCTGGTGATTTCCCTGCCGGTCACAGTCTGGTTCATGACTTCGTTCTTCCGCGATCTGCCGCCAGACCTGGAAGAGGCAGCGCTGGTGGATGGGGCCACGCGGCTGCGTGCCCTGTGGCTAATCATTGTGCCACTCACAGCCCCTGGCGTCTTCGCAGCGGCTATTCTCACGTTCATCGGTGTCTATAACGACTTCATCTTTGGTTTGACATTGACCACCGATGAAAATGCACAGCCGATCACCGTCGGGGTCTCACGCTTCGCCGGCGAACATACCATCCCCTGGGGCGAAATTGCCGCCGCCGCGGTGATTGTGACCATCCCGCTTGCGATTGTGGTGCTGTTCTTGCAGCGTCGTATCGTTTCTGGCCTGACCGCTGGAGCAGTAAAAGGCTAAAGTACATACAACATCATGCCACATGTTGTTCACAACATGTGGCATGAGTGTTACCAATATTCTCAAGAGGCTTTGCACAGTCTTGTTGGTACGTCAGTGTCTATGCATTGTGGTACCCATCGCGCAGCGGTAGCGATGGAATGACCCTGTGCCTATCTCAACAGGCTAGCTATGAATGAGTCAACGGAAGCGGCGTGTTTCCATAGGCAGGCAGAAAGGGAGCAAGTCTTCCAGCGGAGGTTCGCCGCTGATCCTCACCGCCCCAGCTATCATTTTCTGCCACCCTCGGCGTGGATGAACGATCCCAACGGGCTGATCTACTGGAAAGGACACTATCACCAGTTTTACCAATACGTCCCCGACGATCCGCCGTGGGAAACAAAACATTGGGGCCATGCAGTAAGCACCGACCTCGTCCACTGGCTCGACTTGCCGGTCGCATTAGCTCCAACGCCGGGAGGACCTGACCAGGATGGATGCTTCTCAGGCTGTGCCGTCAACCACGATGGTGTCCCAACGCTCATCTATACAGGCGTCCGGGGAGACCACCAGTTACCGTGCCTGGCCACCAGTCCTGATGACTTGATCACCTGGCAGAAGTATCCGGGGAATCCGGTGATTGCTGCACCGCCGCAGGACCTGGATCTGCTTGCGTTCCGCGACCATACTGTGTGGAAGGAAGGAACTACCTGGTATCAACTGATCGGTGCTGGGATCAGAGGAGTCGGAGGCACGGCTCTGCTCTATCGATCGCCGAACCTTGTTGACTGGGAGTACACGCATCCCCTCTACATCGGTGACCGGAACCGCAGCGAGCCGGTGTGGACCGGCTCCATGTGGGAGTGCCCCGACTTCTTTCCTCTGGGCGACAAGTCCGTGCTTCTGGTGTCGGTCTACGATGACCGTCGCTTTCGCGAGGGGGCGTATAAGGGGTGTCTGCACTACGCCGTCGCCTTCGTTGGGGCCTACACTGATCACACTTTTACCCCTTGGACCCAGAGCATTATTGATTACGGCGACCACTTCTACGCGCCACAGACCATGCTCGCCCCCACGGGTCGTCGCCTTCTATGGGGATGGCTCTGGGAGGGACGCAGTGACGAGGCACAGCGGGCTGCCGGGTGGGCAGGGGTCATGTCCCTACCGCGTGTCCTCTCGTTGTCTGCCGACAGCACGGTGAGCCTGGAGCCGGCTCCAGAGCTGAAGCAGCTCCGAGGCACCCATCAGCGTGTAATGGATCTGTCCATCCTGCCAACGTCGTTGATGCAGCTCGGGGAGGTTCAGGGCGATTGCCTGGAAATCCAGGCGGAGTTGGTCCCAGACGAAGCAACGGAACTGGGCATCGGGGTGCGGTGTGCACCAGATGGCACGGAGCAGACTCTCATTCGCTATGACCGCCTGCAAGGACGCCTACTCATTGATCGCCAACGATCCAGCATGAGCGAGGACGTGCAGCGAGACATACGATCAGGGCCGCTTCCGCTTGCTGCCAATGAGCCATTGCTGTTGCATATCTTCCTTGACCGCTCCGTGATCGAAGTGTTCGCAAACTACCGATTGTGCATGAGCAGCCGGGTCTACCCGTCCAGAACTGATAGCCTTGGCGTTGGGCTCTTTGCACGCGGTGGAAGCGCCAGGATCAAGGCATTGGACGTCTGGGAAATGGTTTAATACCATTTCTTTGAGTGATAGGTCGCCCAACAGGTCTGTTTCGATCAACAAGCATGAAGGCGCTGTACCTGATTAGTGCTATAATCAAGTCATGAATAAAGAATTGCAAGGCATCATTAAACAAAGCTCTTTCAGGAATCAGGGGGTGTGATAATGAAAGCCCTATTCTCGTATGTGAATTGGGGTCGGGTTTTGCTGACTGGCGTTCTGGTTGTCATCCTGGTCGTCATCCTCAATACAGTTTTGCTTTTGCTCACCACACGTGTATGGGGCCAGCCGGATCAAGCTCAGATTGCCATTCAGTTCTCTTCCTGGATCACGTATATTTTGTTACTCCTGTTGACATTTGGGGGCGCCGTATGGGTTGCGCGCAAGGTAGAAAGAGAGGCTCCTCTGCATGGTTTACTGTTGGGCCTGGTCGTTGCTCTCATTCTCTTCCTCTTAAGCCTGGGCTTTGGGAGTTCTGTTCTGTTTGCGCTGTTAACCTTTGTCTTGAATGTTGCAGCTGGCTTGGTAGGTGGCTTTTTGGGTGGGCGAAGACAGGGGAAATCATAGCCAGGTGGTCGGTTGGATCTTGCCCCGAATTTGTGGAAGAGGGAAATCTTCGGATATACTCTTTCAGAAGGAGGAGAAGGATCATGCAAAAAGGGCAAAAGACCTATACACCTGAGTTTAAGCGAGAAGCGGTGCTGCTGGTCCAGACCAGTGGGAAGCCGATCGCGCAAGTGGCTCGCGAACTGGGCATTTCAGACACATCGATCCAGAAATTTCGCAAGGAGTTGACCGAGCACGGCCCTCAAGCCTTCCCAGGTAGTGGGCATCAGACCGCGAAAGCGCGAGGAGGTACGCCACCTCAAGCGAGCATTGGGAATCGTGAAGCAGGAGCGAGAGCTATCAAGCGCTCTTGCAGCAAGAAGGCATGCAATCGAGTATGAGCCGTACTGCCGACTGCTACGATAAGGCAGCGATGGAAAGCTTCTTTCATAGCTTTCAGGGTGAATGCATTGATGGTGCAGCTTTTTCGACACGAGCGCAAGCAAGGAACAGTCCCTTTGAAGACATCGAAGGGTTGCTAACAGTTGCCAAATTTATCTATCTATTGTATCCTACTTGTATCTTTTTCAGTTCTTTGATGTCCGATCAATTTTTGCTCAAATGAATCGAGAATAGACGAAAAAAGATGAGAACATCACAATTACCATATATTCGCCTTATAGTTGAAACTGAGTTTGGCACCACACGTACGACAGAAGGCGGAAGTGGCCATCACCTCCGAAGATCGTTTAACCCGCTTCGGGCAAGCATTTTTGGAAACGCTGTTTGCCTGCTTCGATGTGACGCTCATGGTGTTGGAGCCAGGAGAAGAGAAGACACCTGAACAAGAACTCACCGATGATTTGCTCGCGCTCATCGCTTCGTTTTCAGGACGACTCTATGGCATGCGATCGCACAAACAGAAGGAGTTGCTGTAATGCGCGACAGCCGTACTCACCAGCCCTTAGTCTCGATGAGTTTGCCACTGATCGTGTTGGCCCTGCCTGGAAACAGGTTGGCAAATACATCGGAAGCCCATCCTCTCATGGTGATCGCCAATGGCGCTGCGAAAGTGAAGTGGTGGGGAGAATTTTACGTCAGCAAGCTGAACGGAAGAAAGCTTTTGACCGGGTGCTGCCGATCCTCTCAGACGGCTTCATTCGTCCCAAGACAGAGAAGCGACCGGCAGGTAAGAACCGGCCAGCCATCAAGGAAGCCATTACCGCCTTGCAAAAAAGCCTGGAAGAGGAGGAAACGAGCTTCGTCGCCCTGCAAAATGTGATTGAACAAGCCTGCAATTTTTTCTTCCAACAGGATCGCTTTCCCAGCAGTTACGAAGAACTGCAACCGATCCCTTTGCTTCAAGTCGGCATGCTGACGTATGCAGGCGACGACGGAGGCGAAAAGGGCCAGGCATATCGTTTGGCTCTGGATCTGGATGCGGGCGTGGCACGGTTTCGGTTCCGCTTTCCCGACGAGGGAGGAGTCTGGCACTGGCGCCCAGCAGATACGATCATTCCTTTGCCAGACGCTGTCCGCGAGCGTTTGAGTGACGGGGATCTGATGGCTCCCACCCTGCGCGAAGAGCAGCGAGCGGATGGGGAGCGTTTCGCGGTCCTCGACTTTATCATCGAGGTCGAAAAAGCGGAACTGCCAACCTGGGAAAGCGTTGAGCGCGCGTTAGGTGCAGACTGGGGTATCCACACGCTCCTGACGGCAACCGCCGTGGATGAACACAACGAACAAGTGGGCAGACCACTTTTCCTGAACACTGGCGGCTTTGATGGCAGACAAGCCCGCACCCGACGGCAAATCGACGAGCTAAAGAAGAAGGTTGCCAGGTATGAAGAACTGCGGGATGCCTTGCCAGAAGATCACGCTAAACGAGCATGGTTTAATCAGAAGCTCATCCTATTTCGTCGGGAGATTGATCGGTGCTGGCGCAAGTATGAACAGCGCAATCGTGCCCTGGCTCATCTCGCAAGTAATGTGTTGGTGCTCTTGTGTCAGGTGCATGGCTGCTCGCTGCTCTCGATGGAATCCTTAAAAACACTGAAAACCACCGGCCGGGGACGGGGAGTGCGAGGCAGATGGCGCAATTATCGCAACAACTCGACCATCCGAGGAGAAATCTGGCGACTCCTGCGGTACAAATGTCATCTGATCGGCCTGCGGTTCCACACCGAACAACCCCGTGGGACCAGTCATACCTGCCCCCGCTGCGGGGCACCTGCGAAAACCTATCGTGATCCCTCGGACCGCAAACAAGCGGTGAAGTGGGGACGGTGGATGTACTGCGACACCTGTCACTACAATGGTGATCGGGATTATTGCGCATCCGTGAATATTGCGCGACTGGGCGTCGCTTATCTGGTCCAAATGAAACACACGAGTAAGGCACAATCTTGCTCGATTTCTGACCCACGGGTCAAGCCTGTGTCATACACTGGCGCAGGCGCGGTGCTGCTGTTGCCACCGACGGGTTCTCATGCCCGCCCGATTGTTTCGGGAAAGATCTGTTACTACCCTGGTTGGCTCGGTTCGGCTTTTCTCCAGTCGTCTCAGAAGAAGCCTATCTTCTTACGATTGTGTGGATAGCTCGATCTTGCTAGGGATAGTTACACATTTTAGCAACGGTTCTATCATTGAACACGAAGACATTCAACCTTGCAGTATATGAGTCCCCTCATGTATGAACAAGTGAGGGGCTACATCCCCTCTTTGGGGTCTCCACAAAAAGGGTGCGTTTCATTTTTTTGCACACAGGAGGGAGGTGGTAAAATAAGGGAAAAAAGAGCAGGAGAGAGGCAACAGGATGAAAGCCAAGAAGAACAAACGGGAGCGGAGTCCGCAGATGCAACAGGTGAGCGCCGGACTG
>WNGN01004164.1_pt1 | contig 23863 bp, 24 predicted proteins | sample 5400561 | NCBI WGS metagenome assembly WNGN01 (sample SAMN13153379, study PRJNA577476) | soil metagenome | isolation source: 115 cm soil or saprolite under Garry oak tree replicate 2 | place: USA:California | collected 2016-06-15 | reverse complement strand
AAATTCCCGCCCTCGCCATCGTCTGTCAGAACCCGGGCGGCAACATACTGCAACGGCAGCTTGTTGCGGCCGGATTGAAAAACGTCAAAGGCGCGACCCTGGATGGGTGCGCACATTGGATTTACGAGGAAAATCCCGAGGAGACACTGGCAGTGATCACCGACTTTCTGGGCGCCGCAAACGCGCTGCCAAAGCAAGAGCAGTAAAGGCTGCGACGTCTACCGCCGTAGCATCGCCATCTCGGCCCGCGATAGCGGGTCAACACCGCTCAAAAATCATCTTTGTGTCCCTGAGCAGACATTCGGCCCGGCGGACGCTCCTCCATTGCGGGTTCATATGTAAGGATGGTTTACCCGTCTGGTGGTGGGTTGAACGGCGTCTCGCTGCAAACGTGACGCCGCCAACTGCTGCTATGCTAATGGCGTCTGCCGCGGTTTTTCGGTTAGGATCCCCACGAGTTCGCTCCCGCGCGCTCAGGTCACCAAATAATCAAGCGGGAGGAGACCATGCTTCTTTTTGGACGTAGCCGTTCGAGACGAGGCCTAGCGTCAGCTCTGATCGGAGAGATCGCTGCCGTGATAGAGGGTATGGAGGGCTTTGAAGAAATTCGGAAGCTTGAGGATATGGAAATCGGGGCCGAGGAACATCTTGACGAGCTCGGCGCTTTCACACTGCCGAAATTCTCAGTTTATGAATCCAATGCGGATCGACTGGATCTGTTCGACGCGGCAATTCAGCGGCAGATCGCCTATTTCTTCACGTCTGCCGGAAGCCTTGCCGGGCACCTGCATGCGCTCGCGTCGAACAGAAATGAATCGACGGAGTTGTGCAAACAGCACGCGATCGACGCGCAAAGGGAAATCAACAGCCTCTCGGAACTAGGCGACGACTTGCTACGCGATCTGCGAAAGCTCGTATCCAAAAAGCAGCCCATGACAATATCCAGAGCTTGACGCTGATTGCATGAGCGGGGTCTCTTTGATCTTGTCACGGCGCATTTCCTCGCTAGAATTGAGCATTCCAGGGGATGGAGTCCCCCGTAACCGCCGATGAGGCTGATGACTCCTACCGGACGCTTGGCGTCGGTAGGAGCTTTCCTGGTTCCCACGACACCAAGCAGTAAATTTGCCCGTGCGAAGGCCGCGCGGGCAAGTCACGCGTGGTCGAATGAGGAACTTTGTGTGCGCGCACTTCTGACAAACTCACGATCTCCGTTTTCGTCGCGGTCGCCATCACGGCGATCTTTGCGTTCGGCAAGCGCGTGTGACGGCACTGACAGGCGGGAGAGTTGCAGATGACCGGAGTTTGGGCGCTTGCGGCGTTGTGGTTGGGTCTTGCGCTGATCGCGAGCCTGCTCTCGATCTGGTTCCGGATTTCCACTGCGCTGTCCGAGATCGTTGTTGGAACCATCGCGCAGTTGATTATCGGCGCTGCGGTCGGGTCGGCCCTGTTAGGCACGGACGAGTCGTGGGTAAAGTTTCTCTCCGGCATTGGCGCGATCGTCCTGACCTTCCTTGCTGGAGCGGAACTTGATCCGGTCGTCTTCAAATTGAAGTGGAAGGAGGCTGCTGCGGTCGGTCTCGCGAGCTTCGCTTTGCCATTTGTGGGGTGCGCGGCGGCGGCCCGCTACTTACTTGGCTGGGAGGTGATGCCAAGCTGGCTCGCGGGCGTTGCGATGTCGACGACGTCTGTCGCCGTCGTGTACGCCGTGATGATCGAGTTCGGTTTCAACACGACTGAATACGGCAAGACCATCCTGGCAGCGTGTTTCGTGACCGATCTTGGCACTGTCGTGGCGTTGGGCCTGATCTTCGCTCCATTCACGATGAAAACACTGATCTTCCTCGGCGTCGGTGTGGTGGTCTTCATCGTGCTGCCTTGGCTCACGCCGCGTTTCTTCCGGCTGTATGGAGGCCGGCCCTCGGAACTGGAGACCAAGTTTCTGCTTCTCTGTTTGTTGGGGATGGGCGCGTTAGCAACCTGGGCTGACAGTGAAGCGGTGCTTCCCGCCTATCTCATAGGGATGGTGCTCGCAGGAACCGTCGGCAAGGATCACGCGCTGGTGCGGCGATTGCGTACGCTCACGTTCGGGCTGTTGACGCCCTTCTATTTTATTCGCGCTGGCTCGTTCGTTTCCATACCCGCTCTTGTCGCCGCGCCTGCCGCCTTCATCTTCTTTCTGGTGGTCAAGATTGCCGCTAAAATGGTTGGCGTCTATCCCGTGACCAAATTCTTCGGATCACCGAACAAGGAAGCCATGTACACGACCCTCTTGATGTCGACAGGGCTGACTTTCGGCACGATCTCCTCCCTGTTCGGTTTGTCGCATGGAATAATCGACCAAGGCCAATATTCGGCGCTTGTCGCGGCGGTAATCGCCAGCGCCGTGATCCCAACGGTGATCGCCAATGCGTTCTATCTCCCGCGCCACCTCTTGCCCGAGGCCGATCCGGAGCACGCGTCCGACGGTCGCCGCGAAGTGACGCAGCTCCGAGCAGTTACACGAAAAGCCGAGTGACGCGGGGTGGCCAGATGTTCAGCAAAATTTTGCACGCCAATGACGGGTCGGAACATGCCTTTCATGCATTCGCGATGGCGCTTGCGATGGCGAAGCAGAATAATTCAGAGCTTCATATGGTGTCGGTGGAGGAGATCGACTACATGCCGGATTTCATCGAAGAGGTTCGCGAAGAGACCGGTACGGCCGCGCGGCGTTTTCACAAGGTTCTGCAACGCGCACGCGCGATGGCCGAAGAAAGCCATATCAAACTTAATACGCACGTCATTGCCGGGCACCCGGTGCGAGACATCGTTGAACTTGCCAAAGAGCTCAAAGTCGAGCTGCTCGTGATCGGAGCAACCGGCCATTCGGCTCTCTACGAGCGATTGATCGGCAGCCGGGCCGATCGAATCGTACAGCTCGCGCACTGCCCAGTCCTGGTCGTGAAATGACACCTGTCGCCTATTGGCGCCAGACGCGGCGCATCCGGGTTACTGGAGCTTGATATCCGCGGCCTTGATCACGCGACCCCACCGCTCGACCTCCCCCTGCATGTACCTCGCCGTCTTCTCCACCGAGCCGCCAAAAATCTCCGCCGACAGTTTCTTGAGACGGTCCTGTAACTCGGGTTGGCGCAGGGCTTCATTCACGTCGGCATTGATTTTGTCCGTGATGTTTTTCGGCGTCTTCGGCGGCGCCGTGATCCCGTACCAGGCAACAGCCTCGAAGCCGGGCAGCGTTTCGGCGATCGTCGGCACCTCCCGAAGACTTGGCAAGCGCTGGGCCGACGCCACCGCGAGCAGCCTGAGATTGCCGGCCTCAACGAGGGGCAGCGAAACACCGAGATTGTCGAACATCAGGTCGACGTCGCCGGCGAGCAAGCCCTGAAGCGCGGGTGCCGATCCTCGATACGGGATGAAACGCAACTTCACCTTGGCCATCACCTGGAAAAGTTCGGCTGTAAGATGCGAGGTCGTGCCGATGCCCTGCGTGGCAGCCGTGAGCTGCTCAGGATTCTTTTGCAGGTAATCGACAAGCTCGGGCACGCTCGATGCCTTGACGTTCCTGGGATTGACGATCAGCGCGTTTGGCACGTGGGCCATCACGATGATCGGCTCGAACCGGGCCGGATCGAATCCGAGCTTCGGATAGAGATTCTGGTTGATCACCAGCGGCGGCGGTGGCGACGAAAGCAGCGTGTAGCCGTCGGGGTTCGAGTGATAGACAAATTCGGCGCCGATGTTTCCCGCGGCTCCCGTACGGTTCTCGATAACGACCGGCTGGCCCCATTTGCGCGAGAGCCAGTCCCCGACCAGCCGCGGGACCGCATCGGCCGTCCCACCGGCGGCGAAGGGCACGATAATTTTTACGGGGCGGTCCGGATAGTCTTCGGCACGCGCCGAACCGGCGACGAGGGCGGAGAGCGCCAACACCAGCGCCATCGCGGTCACGGATCGGCCGACAGTAACCACGGGCTCGGTGCATGCGCTGCGCATCGGATGTTTCCCCCTTTTTGTCGCGGCGGTGCTTGACCGCGCCTGATGACAAAATGCCCGGGTCTGTGGGAGGATACAACGCCGCAACCTGTCTTATTCGGCCGTCCGGTCATGAGGAGTTGATGATGATGCCCCGCCCCCATGTCGTGATCGTCGGAGGCGGGATCGGGGGTTTATTCGCGGCCAACGCGCTGATCGCACAAGGTCTGCGCGTAGCGGTTTACGAGCAGGCGCCTGCTATCGGCGAGATCGGGGCTGGCGTGTTCCTGACCCCCAACAGCGTGCGGCATCTGCGGAGGATAGGGTTGGAACCGGCGGTGGAGCAATGGGGCGCGCGCGTTGGCCGCAACTCCCACTACTTCCGCCACGATGGCGCGCCGATTGCGCCTGTCCAGGTGACGGATTCCTCAGGCTGGAACGCGACGTTCGGGATGCATCGCGCTGACCTCGTCGCGATGTTGGCCGATGCCCTGCCGCCCGGAACGGTACACACCGGACATCGGTGCACCGGCTTTGAGCAGGACGGCAACATGGCCCGGGTGTCGTTCGCCAATGGCGCCTCCGTCGAAGCCGATGCTGTCATCGCCGCCGACGGCATCCATTCCGAGCTTCGGCCTTACGTGTTTCCGTCGTCCCGGCCGGTATTCTCAGGCTCTGTTGCGTACCGCGGTCTGGTGCCCCATGAGCGCGTTCCGCATTGGCCGACCGACCGCTGGCAAATGTGGCTCGGCAAAGGAAGGCATTTCCTTGCCTTTCCCGTGCGCGCCGGAAAGCTGATCAACTATGTCGGGTTCGTGCCGACGGACCAGGAGATGAAGGAATCCTGGTCGGCCCCCGGAGATCCCGACGTTCTTCGGCAAGCGTTCGCGGGATGGGATCCGCGCGTCAATGAGCTATTGGAGGAAGTTCGGGTGACCTTCCGATGGGCGCTGTATGATCGCGAGCCATTGCCGATCTGGACCAGGGAAAGGCTGAGCCTGCTCGGCGATGCCGCACATCCCATGCTTCCGCACCTCGGACAAGGCGCCAATCAATCGATCGAAGACGGGATGGCGCTCGCCACGATCCTGAAGGGCGCAGACCGGAACACAGTCGCTCTGGCCCTGCTGGCGTACGAACGGCTCCGCCGCGAGCGCGTGGGCGAGGTTCAACGCGGTGCACGCGAGAACGGGCTGCGGTACGATTCCGCCTATTCGGACCTCGGTGTCCGAGACGCCGAGATCACCGCGCACGCCGCATTCCGCAAGCGGCTCTATGATCACGACGTTGTCCCCGACGCGCAAGCCGCGGCGGCAGCGCTGATTTAGCTTCCGGCTTGAGCGTTGCAGTCTGACGCCACGGCTGGGATCAGCGGTTACGATAGCCGCCTATTTCAGCAAGCCGCGACGATAGTGACGGCGCGATTTGGCAAGATTGCCGCAATTGCCCATCGAACACCATCGGCGGTTCTGTGCGCGGCTTTCGTCGATAAAAAGCCACCCGCACCCGCGTTCGTCCTCACACTGGCGGACCTTTTGCGCCCTTGGCCCCATCAGGAGGGTCACGGCTGACCACGCAACCGGCTTCAGCAACTGCTGCGGAGCGAGCCGGCGAGAAGGCTGCCATTTCAATTCTCGTTGCAACGAGGCGAGCCCGACACCGCGACCCGATCTCGCTAGATTGGCATTCACTATTCCGGTCGCCACGGGGTCGGCTTTCCGAGCGTCAATGCGCGCAACGAACAGCTCGTAAATCGCCTCCCGAAGCTCGGCAGCATCCTTCAGAAAGGACCGCGCCTCACGTGGAAATTGCCTCCATCGCGCGCCGATCCACGACGCGGTCAGTCGATCCGCCAGGCCAGCGCCGGCGAGCCATTTCAGCATCGCCTCGGGCGAAGCCGCGCGTGTTGACGAACTTGATGCTGAGTTCTTCACGCGCAAGCTTTTCTGTAGATCCTGAACCTGATTTCACGCGCGAGTTCCCTGGAACGCAACAACCCCTTAAGGGGTTGTCTTGATATCTTCGCCGCGATGCTACAGATCGAGAGGGGTGGATGACCAGAAGATTTTTGATCATCGGCTCGTTCGCCGCCATCTATCTGTTGTGGGGATCGACCTACTTTGCGATCGCGCTGGGCTTGCAATCCATGCCACCCTTCATGCTGATGGGCATCCGCTCGCTGTGTGGTGGTTTGATCCTCATCGGGCTTGGTGGGCGGGATGCTATCCACGCCTCGGGGCGAACGTGGCTGAACGCCGGCCTGTGCGGGCTGCTGTTCTTTGTCGGTTGCCACGGCATCCTCGCCCTTGCGCAGCAGAGGGCGCCATCAGGAATCGCCGCTATCGTTCTCGCCACGATTCCGTTCTGGATTGTATTGATCGATTTTCTCATGCCTCGCGACGCGCGTCCCGACCCTCGCACGCTGATCACTCTGGTTCCGGGCTTTGCCGGCGTCACCATTGTAGCGTGGCAAAATATCGACCGGAATGGCGTCGGCACCCTCCCGATCCTGTTGCTGCTCGTTGCGGCGCTGTCATGGTCGGCTGGCACCGCATTATCCCGACGGACGTCGAGCGGCGGCTCTTCCATATCCATCTCCGGTATGCAGCTTTCGCTCGGAGGTATCATGCTCTTTCTGATCAGTTGGTCGTCGGGCGAGATGCACCACTTCTCTCCGAACGCGGTCTCAATGGTTTCCCTTGAGGCTGCGATTTACCTGATCGTGGCCGGAAGCGTTGTCGGTTTTGCGGCCTATCATTGGCTGCTCGACAATGTGCCGACCCCACTGGTTTCAACCTACACCTTTGTAAACCCGGTCATCGCCGTGCTGTTGGGGACGGCCTTCCTTGGCGAACCGCTCTCAGCCGCCATGCTTTTCGGCGGCTGTCTTGTTATCGCTTCCATTATTGCGATGTGGCGTATCGAACATTCTCCCTCGCGGTTACCTGCCAGCGAAAAGCCATCGGTGACCAAACGGCCTTCGATGCGCAGGGCCTCCTAGATGGAGAGGGACATGACTATTGAACCCAATGATTTTGTCACCCTGCTGCATGCCGCGCGAACAAGTCGTTGATCAGGCCGTCCTGCGCGGTGCCGCTGTCTTGACATCACCGGTGTTGGGTGTCCCGGCTGGCTCAATCAGCAGCAAATGCACCTCTTCTTTCGCGACGGGACGATGCTCAACGCCTTGTGGTACAATGTACATTTGCCCCGGCCCAAGGGTGACTGTTCGATCTCGAAGTTGAATGTCGAGCACGCCCTTCAGGACGAGAAAAAAGTCATCTGTATCGTCGTGTTTGTGCCAAACAAATTCGCCTTTCACTTTCACTACCATGACATCGCAATTGTTGAACTGGCTGACTACACGAGGCGACCAGTACTCAGAAAACCTCGCCAACTTCTCGGACAAATCAATGCTATCGCTCATGGGTCCCTCCGACGCCGTCGCCTATGAGCTTACCCGACAGTATCGTTGGCCAGCAATCTCGCGGCGCTGGAGCATATTTTTGTTGGCCCTTTTCTGACCTTGGGCGATGTCCGACTTGAATCCGGAATACGCACCCAGGCGGACGCCCGCCAACGGCTCCGAATTGATGGGTTCAAGCCCTGGCTGGTTCGGTGGTGTGGCGGGGCCGGTTATGCGCCAGCAGCCGGCACAACCGCGGTCTGATAGTTATCAATATGTTGACATCAATGATATGATTGATATCATGACGGCATGACAAGGATATCGATCGTCACCGGCGCGACCCGCAATCTTGGCTTCAGCCTCGCGCAGGGCCTTGCACGACGATTGGACGAGGATGACGTTGTTTATCTGACAGGTCGGGACTCCGGCCGCGTCGACCAATCGATGCGCCTGTTGTCCGGTCATCGAGCGAACGTACGGGGGGAAGTTCTCGACGTGTCGGATCGTGAGGCGGTGGAGCGTTTTGCCGGCGCGATCGCCGACCGCCATGGCGGCGTCGATATCGTGTTCTCGAACCACTACGCGCGGGTGCAACCGGGCGAAAATCCCGCCGAAGTCATCGACGGCTATGTCGCCGCCAACAACCTCGGGACAACCCATATCCTGCGCAATTTTGCGCCGCTCATTCGCGATAACGGGCGGCTGCTGGTGGTGGCGAGCCGCGCGGGCAGCTTGCGCGCCTTGGCCCCCGCACTGCACGGGCGCTTTGAGAATCTTCAAACGCTTGATGACGTTGACCGCGCAGTGTGCGCGTGGCGGGATATTGTCCGTCAGGGACTTGCGGCCGGACAGGCCTGGCCGGAGTGGATCAATATCCCCTCGAAGATCGGTCAGGTAGCCGCCGTTCGCGTGCTGGCACAGCAGCGACGGGCGGAGGATTTACGGCGCGGAATCCTGATCGCCGCGATCTCACCCGGATTGATCGACACCGGCGCGTCGCGGCAATGGCTCGATATGACCGGCGCCCCACCGCCTGACGAGGTTGCGATCCCGTTGTTGGATCTTGCGTTGGAGGCGGCGTCCGACGCAGCCTTCTATGGCGGGCTGATAAACCTCGGTCGCGGCGAGCCTGGGCGGTTCCGGACGCTCGTGCCCTGGATATGAAACAACCCAAAAAAACTGGAGCAGACGAGCGAAGCCTCGGCAAAATTCTCAAGCGTGCCGAACAAGCGATGCTCAAGTCCAAGACCGCGGTGCTCAAGCCCGTGGGGCTCACGCTCGCGCAATACGTTGCGTTAGCGGAACTCGAACAGAAACAGGGCATCACGGCCGCTACCCTGGCGCGGGCCTGCTTTGTCAGTCCACAGGCCATCATGATCCTGCTCAAAGCCATGGAGCAGCAGGGACTGATCGCGCGGCAGCCGCACCCAAGACACCCGAATGTGCTCGAACTCCACATTACCGATGTCGGCCGAGAGGCGCTGCACGCCGGCCGCGCTCAAGTCGCTCCTGTCGAGGACAGGATCTTCGCGGCTTTCTCCAAGCAGGAACTGGAGGCCTTTCGCGCTTTCCTTTCCCGCTTTGTCAGTGCGATCGACGCGGGATAAACCAATCAGCCTTGGCGCAGTTGAAGACGCAACTTCCAGGATGTCGCTGGCTTGCGGCGGAGGCGAACATAGGACGGTCGTCGCGTGGCGCGGTCTATGCGCCGGCCGAAGGCAGGCTCGCCGCCGCGATAGCGACGATGAACCTATCCCACGCATATCGCAGCTTCCTTCTGCGCCCGCGGAAACAAGCATTCCCTGAAAAAGCGCAGACACGAAACATGGTCCCGCCCCGGACAGGTGTCGAGGGCGCGGCGAAAATAGCAACGCGCCGTTCGTCCGGCGGTCGATTCACAGCAGATTTATTGCTGGCATCGAGCCGCAAACGGTCGAAATCTTCTCTCTCGAAAATCCCCCGCGTGCTGCCCGGCGCTGCGGTCCGAGCCCCTATCCCGGCGCAAATCCGAAAGTCCGCTCGAAGCGTTTGGCGTAGCGGGGCCAGACCTCGGGATTGATGAGACGCGGCGGCCGCTTGCCATCGAGCGCATCGAGAATTTGCTCGGCGGCAATTCGGCCCATGTTCGCCCTCGCCTCTTTGGTCACCCCCGCTGTATGCGGGCTGGCCAGCACATTATCGAACTGCAGCAGCGGATGGTCCGGCGGCGGAGGCTCCTTGGCCCAGACGTCGAGGCCAGCCCCGGCGATGCGTTTGTCGCGCAGCGCCTCGGCCAGCGCGGTCTCATCGTGGATGAAGCCGCGCGCCGTCGTGATGAAATAGGCATGCGGCTGCATCAGCGCGAATTGGCGCGCGCCAATCATGCCGCGACTGTCTTTCGTCAACGGGCAAGAGATCGACACGTAATCGGAACGCGACAGCAGGTCGTCCAGTTCGACCTTCTCGCCGCCGCGCGCCGCCATTTCGGTTGCGTCAAGATAAGGATCGTAGGCCAGCACCTTCATGCCGAGCAGGCCGTTGCAGAGTTCGGCGATGCGGCGGCCGACATTACCGAGCCCGACAATGCCGACGGTCTTGCCCTGCGCCTCGGTGCCGATCAAGGCGTTGCGGTTGACGTTGGGGTCGCGCCGCAGCGCGCGGTCAGCCTCAAGAATGCGCTTCGACAAGGTCAGCAGCATCCCGAGCGCGTGTTCGGCCACCGAGCGGGCATTGCCGCCGGACTGATTGACGACCACCACGCCTGCTTCGGTGCAGGCCTCGACATCGACAGGATCGTAGCCCGCGCCGTTGCTCGAGACGATCAGCAGGTTTGGCGCCCGCCGCAGCAGGTCGCGGTCGACATGGAACTGGGGTGCGAGTTCATCGCGTGCCGCACCGATCTGATAGGCATGCGCCGCGGCCAGGATCGGCGCCGAGATCGCCTCGGCGCTTTCATTCTCGAGCCGGTCCAGCCGCACGTCGGGCCGCTTGCGCAGGATGTCGGCATAGATCTCATGCGCCAGATATTTGACGTAAAACACACGCTTGTTGTTGACGGACATTTATTGCGAGCCTTCAGTTCGGGAATCCATAAAGTTTGGCCGGATTGGTCACGAGGATGCGGTGCTGCGTTGCCTGGTCCGGCGTCCACAGCTGAAACAATTCGAACAGGTGTCCGGCATCGGGCATTTCGCCCTCGACGCGCGGCCACTTTCGGCCGGCTTACATTGCGCGGTGGCAGACAGGCAGGAATCATCGGCGTCATTCGGCTTTCATGCCGGCGGCCTCTATGATGGGCCCCCATTTCCTGGCATCGGCACGAATCTTGGCATCGAATTCCAAAGGCGAACTGCCAATCGGCGACGCGCCGAGCTTGCCCAGACGTTCCTTCACCGGGTCGGTGTTCAAGGCCGCAACGAAATCATGCGAGAGTTTCGCGATCAGGTCGGCAGGCATGCCGGCCGGACCGAGCAAGCCCCACCACACTTCCGTGTCGTAGCCAGGTACGGCCTCGGCCATGCTGGGCACATTGGGCAGAAACGACGCCCGCGAGGCGGTCGTGACGGCAAGCGCGCGGACTGTGCCGGCTTCGAGTTGTCCGACCGATTCCGGGCCGTTGTTGAAGGACATCGGAATTTGTCCGCCCAACAGGTCGTTGATCGAGGGCGCGCCACCCTTATAGGGAATCGCATTGAGATCGATCTTGGCGAGATTTTTCAACAACTCGCCGGCCAGATGCGTCGATGTTCCGGTCCCGGCATGGCCGAAGGACAGGCTTCCCGGTTTCGAGCGCGCCTGCGCGACCATGTCGCCCAATGTCTTGAACGGAGAGTCGGTTCGCACCAGCAGGATATTGGGAGACGACGCCAGCAGCGAGATCGGCGTGAAGTCCTTGAAGGTGTCGTAGGGAATTTTGGGGTACAAGAACGGATTGGTGGCGTGACCGCTCGCCACGACAATGAGGGTGTAGCCATCCGGCGGCGACGCCACGAGCGCTTGCGACGCGACCACGCCGCCCGCCCCCGGCCGGTTTTCAACCACGACGGTTTGGCCCCATTGCCGGGAGACCACATCACCCAATGTGCGCGCCAGGATGTCGACGCCGCCCCCGGCAGCATAGGGCACGAAAATATGCACCGGTTTGGACGGGAATGGCGACTGTGCAGCCGCACCACCCGCGGCAGACATCGCCACTATCGCGGCAACGATCCGAAACCAGCTGCCCATGGCATACCCCCGATATTTTCGTTTATTTTATCGCACGCCGGCATACCGTTGGCATCACCGTGAGGCGCAGATCACCGGTACGATCCGGACATGTTGACAATCCCGCAGATCGCGTCAAGTTTCGGCGCCTCGACAACACGGCCGCGATCACGCCGCGAACGAAAACTCGTCGCGAAACAAGGGAGGATTCGATGGCGGCTGCCGACGGACAAAACTTGCCCCAGGCCTTTCAAGAGAAGGCCTGGCACGAGGTGGTGCTGCAAACGCTCAAGCGCAACGAGATCAGGCTTGTGCCATATGTTCCGGATCGCGTGCTGACGACGCTGATCAAGAATATTCATGCCGATCCGTTCTTCACGACATTCCCCACCGCCCGTGAGGAAGAAGCGGTCGGCATCGTCTCCGGGGCGTGGATGGGCGGCATGCGCGGCGCCGTGCTGATGCAGACCAGCGGCTTCGCCACGCTGGCAAACGTGCTGGCTTCGCTGGCGATCCCCTATCAGATTCCACTGATCATGTTCGTGTCCGAACGCGGAACACTCGGCGAATTCAATTACGGTCAGTCGCTGGTTTGCCGCACCATGCGGCCGGTGCTCAACTCGCTGGCGATGGAGCATCACACCGCGACCCGGCTCGATGAGTTCGAATTCATCGTCGATCGATCGATCAAGCAGGCCATCACCACGCAGGCGCCGGTGGCGCTGATCCTGTCGCCGCTCCTGACCGGCGGCAAAGCTTTCGAGAAATGAGCGATCGCATGAGCATGGCAACAAACACCCCTGCCCGCAACACCAAGGTCATGAACCGGTTCGACCTCACCTCGCGGCTGGTCGCCCGGTTGAAGAACGAAGAAGCCGTGATCGGTGGAATCGGCAACACCAATTTCGATCTGTGGGCAGCCGGCCACCGCCCGCAGAATTTCTACATGTTGGGCAGCATGGGCCTGGCGTTCCCCATTGCGCTCGGCGTCGCGCTGGCGCAGCCGACGCGACGCGTTTTCGCGCTCGAGGGAGACGGCTCGCTGCTGATGCAACTGGGTTGCCTGTCGACTATCGCGACACTGTCGCCGAAAAATCTCACCATGATCGTGATGGATAATGGCGTTTACCAGATCACCGGCGCGCAACCGACCCCCGCCGCCACGGTGGCGGATGTTGTCGCCATCTCAACCGGCTGCGGTCTCGCCAACAGCGCCTGGGCGGCCGACGAAGAGGATTTCGAGCGTCTGGTCGATCAGTCGCTGTCAGCCTCCGGGCCGACCTTGATTGCGGTGCGCATTGACGACAAGCCGGGAGTGGGCGCAACCCGCAGGGATCCGGTGCAGATCAGAGAGCGCTTCATGCTGGGCCTCGGCGTGCGGCAGGCATTATGATGTGTCACCTGCGTTTACCACGCCGGCATCGCACTCCACGTGAGGGGATCTCCGCTCGATGATTCGTGATATCCCCTCCTGATGACAACCATCCTTCGAATAATTGCCTGGCTTTTGGCTGCCGCCGTCACCTTCGCGACGTTGGGACCGCCCCAGCTCCGGCCGCACGCCGCGGAGTTCGGGCAGGACGGCGAGCATGCGCTCGCGTTCATCCTGGTCGGGCTGGCGTTTGGCGCAGCCTATCCCCGGCATCGATTGCTCGCGACGGTACTTGCCGTTGCCGGAATCGGCCTCATCGAAATCTTGCAACTCTGGGCGCCCGGAAGGCACGCGCGATTGGAAGACTTCGTCGTCGATGCACTGGCCGCCGGTGTCGGCCTCGCCTTAACCGCCGGGCTGGGCTGGACCATCCGGCGATCGCGCCGGCCGAACCCCGGCACACTCTGAACATGAAAAAATCCCCGCGGAACAAGTCCCGCGGGGATGGCTGATGAGCCACTTGTTAGGTTAGTCGATGATCTTGATGATCTTGCGCGTCCGCGGCTCGACGATTACCCGGCGGTCATTGACAACCGCGTAGCGATATTCGGTATGGCTGGGAACGGTCCGCAGTTCGACGCTCGGCGGCAGCGGCTCGCCCACCACGACCCGCTCCCGTACCACAACGGACGGAGCCCGCTCGGCCTGAATCGACGTGATTACGGCATTTGGAATTTCCACGGCGGCGCCGACCGCGGCGCCCACGGTGCCGCCGACGATCTCACCAACCGGACCAGCGACCTCGCCACCCGTCCGGGCGCCGTTCGCTGCGCCGGTTGCGGTGGTGGATTGAGCGAACGCGGCGCCCGACGCCAGCAGCGACGCAGCCATGAGCGAAACAGCAAGACGATTCTTCATCGTGTCCTCCTCCATGGAAATGGATGGTCCATTTCAACCATCGGACCGGAGGGATGTTCCGAACATTTGCAACGGTTCCATCGTGCCACCGTGGCGTCATTGCGGCAGGCGAAGTTCCAAAACCGGGTACGGCTGGAACAAAGCGACAGACCGCGCGCCCATTTGTATTTGGCACCGAGCACGGCGACCGGGATTTCGGTCGAGTAAGCGTAAGCCACGATGCCGTTCTGATAGAGATAATCGGCGGCCTCCTCGACCTCGATATCGCCCGCCAGCGACGCCACGATCGGCTTTTCGATGCCCTTGGCCTTCATCTCGTTCTTCACCTCGACCATGTTCCTGGCAAACACCATCGGCGGCGTCACGATGGTGTGCCAGTAACCGAGGATCAGCGCGTGGATGCGCGGATCTTCAAGCCCGAGCTTCACGGTGTTGACATAGGTGATCGGCGGCTCGCCGCCGGTGATATCGACCGGGTTGCCCGCGGCGCCGAACGGCGGGATGAATTTGCGGAACGCCGCGTCGAGATCGGGCGGGATCGTCATCAGCGAAAGCTTGTTGTCGATGCAGGCGTCGGACAACAACACGCCCGAGCCGCCCGCTCCCGTGATGATGACGACGTTCTCGCCCTTCGGCGTCGGCAGCACCGGAACGCCGCGGGCGAACTCCAGCATGTCGCGCAGCGATCGCGCGCGGATCACGCCCGACTGGTTGAAGACGTCCTCGTATATCTTGTCGTTGCCGGCGAGCGCGCCGGTGTGCGAGCTCGCAGCTTTGGCGCCCGCCGATGTACGGCCGGCTTTCAGCACCACGATCGGCTTTTTCTTCGACACGCGCTTTGCGACTTCCGCAAAGGCGCGGCCGTCCTTGAGATCCTCGCAATGCTGCGCGATGATCTGGGTGTTGTCGTCCTGTTCGAAGAACGTCAACAGATCGTCCTCGTCGATATCGGACTTGTTGCCGAGACCGACGATCGCGGAGACGCCCATCTTCGCCGAGCGTGAAAAGCCGATGATCGCCATGCCAATGCCGCCGGACTGCGACGACAGCGCCGCGGAACCCTTGACGTCGTAGGCGGTGCAGAAAGTGGCGCAGAGATTTGCGGGGGTATAATAGAAGCCGTAGATGTTCGGCCCCATCAGGCGAATGCCGTATTTCTGTCCGATCGCCTGGATTTCCTCCTGGCCCTTGATGTTGCCGGTTTCGGCATAGCCCGAAGGAATCAGAATCGCGCCGACGATTTTCTTCTCGCCGCATTCGGTCAACGCCGCAGCCACGAAGTTTGCCGGAATCGCGAACACGGCAATATCGATCTCGCCGGGGACATCCTTGACCGACTTGTAGGCCTTCTTGCCCATGATCTCGTCGGCCTTCGGATGGATCGGGTAGATCTCGCCCTTGTAGCCGCCGTTGATGAGGTTCTTCATCACCGAGTTGCCGATCTTGCCGTTCTCGGCGGACGCGCCGATCACCGCTACCGCCTTCGGCTTCATGATCCGGTTCATCTGACGCACGATGTCGTCATGTTTCGGACGCGGACGCGGCGGCTTCGGCTCGAAGTCGACGACGATGCGCACGTCGGCGGCGATCGCGTTGTCCTTGGTCGCGAACACCGGGTTGAGATCCATCTCGGCGATTTCAGGAAAATCGGTGATCAGCCGCGAGACGTTGACGATGATGTCGGCGATGGCATCGCGGTTGGCCGGGTCGCTGCCGCGCACGCCCTTGAGCATCTCATGGGCCTGGATACCGTCCAGCATCGAGAGCGCGTCTGCTTTGGTCGCCGGCGCGAGGCGGAACGTGATGTCCTTGAGAATCTCGACCAGCACGCCGCCGAGGCCGAAGGCTACGAGCTTGCCGAACGATCCGTCGGTGACGGCACCGACGATGACCTCCTGGCCGCCCAGCAGCATCTGCTGGACCTGGATGCCTTCGATCTTGGCGTCGGATTTGTACTTCTTGGCGTTCGCCAGAATGGTCGCGTAGTTCTTTTCGACGTCCGCGGCGGTCTTCACGCCCACCATCACACCGCCCGCTTCGGTCTTGTGAAGGATATCCGGGGAGACAATCTTCATCACAACCGGAAAGCCCATGTCGGTCGCGAGCTTCGTCGCCTCAGTGGCGGACTTGGCCACGCCCTCTTTCGGAACCGGGATGCCATAGGCATCGCACACCAGTTTGCCTTCCGGCGCCGTCAGACTTGTGCGTTTGTCCGCCTTGACCAGATCGAGTATTTTGCGGACCGCATCATTGGAATTCGACATTGTCTTCCTCCTGGACGTGTATTTTCTAATTGGTCGGCAGCGCGCGCCGGGCATCGGGACCGTGATTTCCCGTCGCAGGTTCAATCGAGGTTCCCGATGGTCGCAAACGCAGGGCCCGCGCTCGCTGCGGTATCCTCATGCGGCCGCCAATCGGCGTGATATGGCATTTGGTATGCCAGCGATGACGTTGTCAAGACAGGGTCGCGCCTGGAAGTGCCGAAAACACTGGCAACTTGACATCCTGGTATTTGGTATGCCAAAAATCTATTCGAATTTCTTCTGTTAAGAAAGGTCTCCCCCAGAGGAGATCAATCGTGTCCATACGGAAACCAACCAAGGCTACCATGGCTGAGGCAGAAATCGCGATCGACCGAATTGCGCCGGAGACCAGCTTCAAGAACAAGGCCTACGACGCGCTGAAGGAAGCCATCCTCAAGATGGACATCTATGCGACGCCCGAGCAGGTCATGCTCGACGAGCGCGCGCTGTCGGAGCGGCTCGGCGTCAGCCGGACCCCGATCCGCGAAGCCATCGCGATGCTGGAGCAGGACGGGTTCGTCAAGACCGTGCCGCGCCGTGGCATTGTCGTCGTGCGTCGCACCAAGAGCGAGATCGTCGACATGATCCGGGCCTGGGCGGCGCTCGAGAGCATGGCCGCGCGACTGATCACGACCAGGGCGCGCAAGAAGGATATTTCCGCGCTGCGCGACTTTTTCAAGAATTTCGGCAAGGACCGCCTGCCGCAGGATCACGTCGAGGAATATTCCAAGGCCAACATCGCCTTTCACCAGGCGCTGATCTCGCTCAGCGAGTCGCCGGTGCTGGTCGATATGACCAACGATATCCTGCTGCACGTTCGCGGCTACCGCCAGTTGACCATCGGACGCGTCGACCGCACCGCGGTGTCGTTGCCGGAGCATCTGGCGATCATCGAAGCGCTCGAGGAGCGTGACACCGAGCTTGCTGAAAAGCGGGCACGCGATCACACGCTCGGCCTTGCCGCTTATGTCGAAGCGCACGGCCAAGAGCTGTTTTAACCGGCCACAGCCTTTAACCTCGGACTTTTAGAAGACGACGCACTCGTCCGCATCAGGAACGATCAGGGAGAAGCGGAATGTCCGCAACAGTACAGAGCATCAATGCAAATAAAGCCGAAGCACAGCAGGATCTGACAGATGGCTTTCATCTCGTCATCGATGCGCTCAAGCTCAACGGCATCGAGACGATCTACGGTGTGCCTGGCATTCCGATCACGGATTTCGGCCGCATGGCCCAGGCCGAAGGCATCCGCGTCATCTCGTTCCGGCACGAACAGAACGCCGGCAATGCAGCGGCAATCGCCGGCTTCCTGACGAAGAAACCCGGAATCTGCCTCACGGTGTCGGCGCCGGGCTTTCTCAACGGTCTGACGGCGCTTGCCAATGCCACCACCAACTGCTTCCCGATGATCCTGATCTCGGGCTCGTCCGAGCGTGAGATCGTCGATCTGCAGCAGGGCGATTACGAAGAGATGGACCAGCTGGCGATCGCCAAGCCGCTCTGCAAGGCGGCCTTCCGCGTGCTGCATGCCGCCGATATCGGCATCGGCCTGGCGCGCGCGATCCGCGCAGCGGTTTCCGGCCGCCCGGGCGGCGTCTATCTCGATCTGCCGGGCAAACTTTTCTCGCAGGTGATGGACGCGTCTGCCGGCGCGAAGTCACTGGTCAAGGTCATCGACCCGGCTCCGGCTCAGATTCCGGCTCCCGCTGCGGTCAAGCGCGCGCTCGATGTCCTCAAGAGCGCCAAGCGGCCCCTGATCATCCTCGGCAAAGGTGCTGCCTACGCGCAGGCCGATGACGCGATCCGCGCCCTGGTCGAGAACAGCGGCATTCCTTTCCTGCCGATGAGCATGGCCAAGGGTCTTCTGCCCGACACCCATCCGCAGTGCGCGGGTGCTGCGCGCTCGACGGTGTTGAAGGATGCCGATGTCGTGATGCTGATCGGCGCGCGCCTCAACTGGCTGCTGTCGCACGGCAAGGGCAAGAGCTGGGGCGAGCCCGGATCGAAGAAGTTCATCCAGATCGACATCGAGCCCAAGGAGATGGACAGCAACATCGAGATTGTCGCTCCCGTGGTCGGCGACATCGGCTCCTGTGTATCCGCGCTTCTTGAGGGCATGGACAGCAAATGGCCGGCCGCGCCGTCGGACTGGGCTGGCGCCGTCAGGGCCAAAAAGGAAGAAAACATCGCCAAGATGGCGCCGCGGCTGATGAACAATGCTTCGCCGATGGATTATCATGGCGCGCTCGGCGCGCTGCGGACCATCGTCAAGGAGCGGCCGGATGCCATCCTCGTCAACGAAGGCGCCAACACGCTCGATCTCGCGCGCGGCGTCATCGACATGTATCAGCCGCGCAAGCGGCTGGACGTCGGCACCTGGGGCGTCATGGGCATCGGCATGGGCTTTGCCGTCGCAGCGGCGATTGAGACCGGAAAACCCGTGCTCGCGGTCGAAGGCGATAGCGCGTTTGGTTTCTCCGGCATGGAGGTCGAGACCATCTGCCGGTACAACCTGCCGGTCTGCATCGTCATCTTCAACAATGACGGCATCTATCGCGGGACCGACGTCAATCCGTCCGGCGGCTCGGACGTAGCACCGACCGTCTTCGTCAAGGGCGCGCGCTACGACAAGATGATGGAAGCGTTCGGCGGCGTCGGCGTCCACGTGACGACGCCCGACGAACTGAAGCGTGCGGTCGATGCCGCCATGGACTCCGGCAAGCCAACCCTCATCAACGCCGCGATCGACCCGGCGGCCGGCAGCGAGAGCGGCCGCATCGGCAACCTCAACCCGCAAAGCAAACTTCGCAAAAAGTGAGACAGTAACCCATCGGCGTCATTCCCCGCGCAGGCGGGGAATCCAGTAGCCACCGAACCATCGTGAGACAAAGACCGTGCCCGACTGAATCGACGGCGATTACCGGATGCCCGCTTTCGCGGGCATGACGACAACAGAATAGATCTGAGGAGAAAGATTATGACAAAGGCGCTGAAGGGCGTTCGCATTCTCGATTTCACCCACGTCCAGTCAGGCCCGACCTGCACGCAATTGCTGGCCTGGTTCGGCGCCGACGTGATCAAGGTGGAGCGTCCCGGCGTCGGCGATATTACGCGCGGGCAATTGCAGGACGTGCCGAATGTCGACAGCCTGTATTTCACCATGCTCAACCACAACAAGCGCTCGATCACGCTCGACACCAAGAATCCGAAGGGCAAGGAAGTCCTCACCGCGTTGATCAGGAAATGCGACGTGCTGGTGGAAAATTTCGGTCCCGGCGTGCTCGATCGCATGGGATTTCCGTGGGAGAAGATTCAGGCCATCAATCCGAAAATGATCGTGGCCTCGATCAAGGGCTTCGGCCCCGGCCCCTACGAAGACTGCAAGGTCTATGAGAACGTCGCGCAATGCACCGGCGGCTCGGCCTCGACCACCGGCTTTCGCGACGGCCTGCCGCTCGTCACCGGCGCCCAGATCGGCGACAGCGGCACCGGGCTGAATCTGGCGCTCGGTATCGTCACCGCGCTCTACCAGCGCACGGTGACCGGCAAGGGTCAGAAGGTCACCGCATCCATGCAGGATGGCGTGCTGAATCTTGCGCGCGTAAAACTGCGCGATCAGCAGCGCCTCGCCCACGGTCCGCTCAGGGAATACAGCCAGTTCGGCGAAGGAATTCCGTTCGGCGACGCGGTGCCGCGCGCCGGCAATGATTCCGGCGGCGGCCAGCCGGGCCGCATCTTGAAGTGCAAGGGCTGGGAGACCGATCCCAACGCCTATATCTACTTCATCACTCAGGCGGCGGTGTGGGAGAAGATTTGCGATGTCATTGGCGAGCCCGGTTGGAAGACCCATCCCGACTATGCAAAGCCGCCGGCACGCCTGACGCGCCTCAACGATATCTTTGCGCGCATCGAACTCTGGACCATGACCAAGACCAAGTTCGAGGCGATGGATATCCTCAACAAGGACGACATCCCCTGCGGTCCGATCCTGTCGATGAAGGAGTTGATCGAGGACCAATCGTTGCGGGCCACCGGCACCGTGGTCGAGGTGGATCATCCCGAGCGTGGCAAGTACTTTTCGGTCGGAAATCCGATCAAAATGTCCGACAGTCCGACCGAGGTGAAGCGTTCCCCGCTGCTGGGCGAACATACCGACGAAATCCTGCGCCAGGTTCTCGGCTTCACCGATCATCAGGTGGCGGAGGTCCACGATTCCGGCGCGCTCGACCCGCCGCGGAAGATCGCCGCCGAGTAGATTGTCCGATATCGCGCTTCAAGGCCGCCGGTGATTCCGGCGGCCTTTTGCTATCTGGAACGCGAATTGTCCCATTTATGCTGCGCTGCAAAATACAATATGCTGCTATGCAAACAAAGGCGTTGTTGCTGGCATCTGGTATACTAGATTGTCCCCAGATCATGATGCGGCGGTTCGCTGCGCCTCGAGAAGGAGACAACCATGTCAAAGACGGCTTCCATCGGCCTCGCGTCCTCCACTACCCTGTTCGGCCGCCTGATGGTCACCATCGACCGCCTGCTGATGACCAGCGCTCGCGTGGCGGTGCGTAACGGCGATCTCCCCTATTTCGGGCTTTGAGCCTGTAAATCCAGCGTTTGTGAGATCGCTTCTTTCGTTTAGGCTGACCGCCTGAAATCATACTTTCGACGAATGGCCCCGGTTTTCGGGGCCATTTTTTTGCGCGCCTGCCGATAGCCGCGGGCACCCGCGCAGCATCTGCGACATATTGCGCATGTCCGCGAGGGGTGCCGATTAATCGCTTGCGCTCTGGCATATCACATACCAATATACTACGCTGGCAGCGCTCGCCCACTATGATACCACTACCATAGAAGCTATAGAAGCGTGCCTCGGGAGGAACGATGACGGACACGGTTCACGCAACAGTCCCCGCGGCCACACGCGTCAGCGATGCCTATCGCTGGACGCAACTGGCCATTGGCGTCGGCGCGATGGTGATGATCGCGAATTATCAATACGGCTGGACGTTCTTCGTCCCCGATATCCAGAAAAAATTCGGATGGGATCGCGCCTCGATCCAGTGGGCGTTCACGCTGTTCGTGCTGTTCGAAACCTGGCTGGTGCCGATCGAAGGCTGGTTTGTCGATAAATACGGCCCGCGCCTCGTGGTGCTGATCGGCGGCATCCTCTGCGGCATCGGATGGGCCATCAACGCCGAAGCAACCTCGCTCAACGGTTATTATCTCGGGATGATCATCGCCGGCATCGGCGCCGGCGGCGTCTACGGCACCTGCGTCGGCAATGCGCTGAAATGGTTTCCGGACAAGCGCGGCCTTGCCGCAGGCATCACCGCGGCGGGATTCGGCGCGGGCTCGGCGCTGACGGTCGCGCCGATCCAGACGATGATCAAGGATTCGGGCTTCCAGAGCACCTTCCTTTACTTCGGTCTCGGGCAAGGCATCATTATTGTGATCCTCGCCTTCTTTCTGTTCGCACCGAAGACGGGACAGGTTCCTGCGGTGATCCAGAATGCCAACGTGATCCAGAGCCGCCGCAATTATCAGCCGACCGAGGTGATCCGCCATCCGATCTTCTGGCTGATGTATTTCATGTTCGTGATCGTCGGCGCCGGCGGATTGATGGTCACCGCCAATCTCAAACCGATCGCCGTCGACTGGAAAGTCGACAGCGTGCCGGTCACCCTGATGGCGATGACCATGACGGCGGTGACGTTCGCCGCGACCATCGACCGTGTCCTCAACGGACTGACGCGACCTTTCTTCGGCTGGATCTCCGACATGATCGGCCGCGAAAACACGATGTTCATCGCTTTCGGCATCGAAGGCGTCGGCATCTGGACGCTTTATATGCTCGGCCATGATCCCGTCTGGTTCGTGATCCTCTCAGGGTTGGTGTTCTTCGCCTGGGGTGAGATCTACTCGCTTTTCCCATCGACCTGCACCGACACCTTCGGCGCGAAATTCGCGACCACCAATGCCGGCCTGCTTTATACCGCCAAGGGCACCGCAGCCCTGCTGGTACCGGTCGCGAATTACATGCAGCAGTCTTCCGGAAACTGGGACATGGTGTTCATTATCGCCGCGGGCGCGAATATTCTCGCTTCCCTGCTCGCGATCGCGGTTCTCAAACCATGGCGCAAGACGGTGGTCGCGAACGCGCAGGCGTCCTAGCGCTCATACCGCGCGATCCATGCTTGGCTGCAACAGCGCGCTCATCCAAGGGATGAGCGCTTTTTTTCCGCGCACGATATACCCGGATCGCTGGTATACCTGCGCGCCTGCTGCGGGCCTTGGCGGATAGCAACCCGCCGGCTATCAGCGACAGAGAAATGTTCAAGAACGTCAATATTACTGCCACTTTCGTGCTCATCGAGCATGATCGCAAACCGATGATTTTCAAATTGACAATTGGCATAATGTATACCAATATGATGATTACCAAAAACATCCAGCGGCTCATTTGAAGGAGGTTGCGATGCAAGTCGGAGACATCCTGCGCAAGAAAACTGCCCGCGTTGCGACGGTTCGCATGAATGAAACTGTCGGCATCGCCGCCCAATTGATGCGCGCCAGCCATATCAGCGCGCTCGTGGTCAAGGATGTGGTCCGGACCGAGGGCAACACCGCGGTCGGCATGTTTACCGAAGGCGACGTCGTTCGCGCCATTGCCGAACACGGCGCGGCCGGCGTCAATCTGAAGGTTTCGCAATTGATTTCAGTGCAGCAACTGGTTTCCTGCGCCTCGACCGATACGCTCGAACATGTTCGTCATCTCATGAACAAGAACCACATCCGCCATCTGCCGGTGCTCGAGAACTACAGCCTGATCGGCGTCATCAGTATCCGCGACATCTCGACGGCTTTCGACGACGAGGCGACGGCGGGGCGATCGGTCTCCGCAGCCTGACCAACCGGCTCCCTCCGCGTCGGCCGCGATCGGCTTTGAGATCCCACTCAAAGCCAACGGGTGGTCTGTGCTGAAATTTCCGCCACTCGATGTGCGCCGCGGGCGACGAGGCTAACGTCTCGCTCGACGCCGTGCTGGCGCTGGTTGCACAGCGCGCGAAAATCGCGGGGCTGTATGGAATAGACCCGCCGGTCAAGGCAAAATCCCCCGTTTTTGCATGATCGCGTTGCCGTCATCGGCGTCCTGGCCGGTGGACATTTGGCGATCCCAACGGCATCCTCCCGCCTCAAGCGGCAGAAACCGCAGGTTTTGCGATCGGAAGACGCGCGAATCAAAAAAATAGAGCATTTTCGAAACAGTGCTCATGGAAACAGTTCAGAGGGCTGGCGATGATCAAAACACGATTTACCGAACTCGTGGGCGTCGAACACCCGATCGTGCAGGGCGGAATGCAATGGGTGGGACGCGCGGAGCTGGTCGCGGCGGTCGCCAACGCCGGCGCGCTCGGCTTCATCACCGCACTGACGCAGCCGACGCCCGAGGACCTCGTGAAGGAGATCGCGCGCTGCCGCGGCCTGACCGACAAGCCGTTCGGCGTCAATCTGACCATTCTTCCCTCGATCAAGCCGCCGCCCTATGCGGAATATCGTCAGGCCATCATCGAGAGCGGCATCAAGATCGTCGAGACTGCCGGCAATAAGCCGCAGGAACATGTCACCGAATTCAAGAAGCACGGCATCGTGGTCGTGCACAAATGCACCAGCGTCCGTCACGCCCTGTCGGCGGAGCGCATGGGC